>Ga0302198_10001263_pt1 | contig 27752 bp, 26 predicted proteins | sample II_Bog_N2_2_FD_193521 | JGI IMG/M metagenome (GOLD analysis project Ga0302198, IMG submission 193521) | Peat permafrost microbial communities from Stordalen Mire near Abisko, Sweden - II_Bog_N2_2 | ecosystem: Environmental > Terrestrial > Soil > Wetlands > Peat | place: Sweden: Abisko... | reverse complement strand
CCATCACCCTGTTTTTCATGAGGTGGCACTCTGCGCCATCCATGGCCTGCTCCATCTGCTTGGGTATGACGATCTCACCGAAAAAGAACGTGTGATCATGCATGCCCGGCAGGAGGAGATTTTAAAATCAGCGACTGGCGAAAACCGAGCAGTGGGAACTGCGGTTTGGCCTGCGAAGCAGCCTGAAGGGCGAGGCAGTCGGGGGACTGCGAGGCAAAGCTGATAGGAGTGTCCGTTTTACGGACAACCCCGATAGGGGCGAATCAAAGTCTTGGGAAAGACCGCGATGAAATTTGCCGAAGGCAAAGCCCAAAGGGCGGCACAGCCTTGCGGGAGCAAGGTGCCGTTCAATGGCTCGGGAGAGCCTGAGTTCAAAGCCCTTCAGAAGTTTTAATGTCCCCCACAGTCAATAGACCATTCCAACATCTGGGAGCGTGTGTTAGTTTGGCGGCATGATTCATGCCGCCGCGCAGCCCGAGAAGATTTCCGAGGAATCGGATTTTGTGGTGATTGCCCGTGCCGCAATGATTTGCAACCCCTTCCTCGACTCACTTGGCGACGTGACCCTAGTTCCGCTCGGTTCCATCGCGGCATCTGTGCTGAACTGGAATGCGGCAATTTTTACCCCACTGCTCCAGCCGGCACTGCTGGAAGTGATCGTGCGTGTCGCTGAGGGCGGGAGTTTTGAAATCGCGGCTCTCGACTGCCGTCTCGATGCATCGTTGCCCGAAAAGCTTAGGCTCCAAAGCCGGACAGCGGGGAAACAGCTGGTGCAGGGGCTTCTAGCTCCTCGTGGCGACCGGATGATCGAACGCTATCGCGCTGCGGTGCTCGCGGGAGATTCCCCGGGCCATCTTGCCATGATTCACGCGCTCCGTGCCGCACTCTTTCATCTTCCCCCGCGCGTGCTCATCGCCTCGTATCTTTTTCAGGAGGGTATCGGTGCCGGACTTGATGATCTTGAGATCGGTCGCTTCCTGATTGCCGGGGTTTGCGGAGCATTGGAACTTCCCTCGGCTGGGAGCGGTGGTAGCAGCGATAAGATTCATGACCTGGCTGGCTGATCATCCCATGAACGATCCGCGCCTTTTGGAGTCGACGGAGACCGAGCAGGAGGATGCGCTCGATCATCCCTGGCTGGTCGTCGTACACAATGATCCCGTGAATTTGATGAGCTATGTCGCGATGATTTTTCGCCGCGTCTTTGGCTGGAACCGAGAACGCGCGGAGCGCCACATGTTGGAGGTGCACACCAAGGGGCGTTCCGTTGTCTGGAGCGGAGCCCGGGAGCAGGGGGAACTTTACGTGCAGCAACTTCACGGTCATCTCCTGCTCGCGACCTTGGAACGCTCGCCCCGCTAATCTTCTTTTGAACCATGTATTTTGAGATTTCAAAGAAGGGGAATCCGCTTTTCAGCAAGATTCATCCCTTGCTGGCTGGAATGCTTCAAACCGTGGCCGTCGATCCCTGGGAACGCTTTCCCGATGGGAGTGCGCGGCTTCTGCCCTCCCCGGGCGACGACGAGGAACTCTGCGTCGATTGGGAGGATATTGTGCAACCTGAATTGCGCCGTCATTTTGATTCGGAACGCTCCGTGGTGGCAGAGGATCTCGCCCGGCTGAAATCGGGAAAGGGGAAAAATCCCGGATGGTCGCTGGAGATCGAGAGCACTCATGGCAATGCGTGGCTCACAACGCTGAATGCCCATCGTCTGGCCCTTGTCGACGAGTATTCGATTACCGAGCAGGAGCTTGCAGAAAAGTCGGAGCCCGATTTTTCAAACGAAAGAGGTCTTGCCCTCATGCAGGTCAATTTCTTCGCCTTCGTTCAGGAGTGTCTGATCCGTGCGCAGGATGAGGAGGATGAGGGGCAGGTGGGAGAGTTGGATGATGCTGAAGGCCGCTAATGGAGGAGGCGCGCGCCATACTTCTCAGGAGGTACCGCTTTGCCGAAAACAGCCTTGTTGTTGTCTGGATGACCGATTGCCACGGCAAGGTGAAGACGGCAGTGAGGAGTGCGACCAAATCCGGGAGTCCTTTCGCGGGTAGGTTGGAACTCTTCACGGAGGCAGAGATTGCTTTCAAGCCTCCGAAGAGCGGCGATCTTTATTCCCTAAGTGAAGTCGTGCTTTGCGGCGACCCGGGATTGCCCGCCACCTATGTGACGCTTCTCGCAGCCTCCTATTTCGCGGAACTCTGCGACCTCTTTTCCGAACCGATGCATCCGGTGCCCGAGATGTTCTCGCTTCTCCAGCGGGCCTGGGGATTTTTACGGACGCAGAGTCCCAGTACACGAGCCGTCGAGCATTTCGAGATGGAGTTGGCCAGGCTGCTTGGCATTCATGACCCGGCAATGCCTGCCCATCATTCTCTCTCTTCAGTCGCCCATCGCCTTCCTGCCAATCGTTCCCGTCTTCTGGAGCAGCTCGCAGTTCCTTGAAAAAGATCTCAGGCGCTCTTCTCGTAAAGGGTGATGAGTTTTTCGATCTGGACGGGTTGCGAAAAATGACGGCAGACAAGTTCCCTCTCGGAGAGGAGGGTTTCTGAGGGTTGTTCAGACCAGGTCTGGAGGGCTTCCCTGATACTCTCCCCAAGGTAGGGGGTATTTTCTGGATCGGGTAGCCAGGTGATCTGATCGAAGCCGATCCCCTTCAGGAAGCGAAATCCCGGGGCATCGGTCAACATCATGGGGAGTCCTGTGCTGAGGGCCGAGAGCATGGCGAGCGAGAGCCCTTCGTAGCGGCTGGTCATGATAAATCCATCCGCAGCTTTCAGGAACTGAGGAATGGTCGAAAGATATTCGAAGGCGAAGCAGTGTTTCCTTGCCTGGGGGAGGAGGGTGTTGCGCAGTCCGACAGATCCAGCTCCCGCGTGACCAAAACTCCAGGAACTCTCCGGCAGGAGGGTATTGAGCGCGGCGTAAAGGGGAGCGTAATTTTTTTGCATCGAGTCACGTCCGATCGTTACCAACAGTTTCCCGGATGAGGGAAGCGAGAGCGCCGCCCGGGCATCCGATTTCCCCTGCCTATCCGCCGGGGAAAAGAGATCCGTATCGATGCCATTGTCGATGACATAAACCCGGGAAGCCGGAAGATGGAGCACATCAATGGCAAACCGACGCTCATCCTGAGACGTGCAGACCGTTGTTTCGAGACGTCCAAGAACTGATTCAATGAAATCAAAAACGCGCTCTTTCGCTCTACCGAGACGCGCCATGCCGTAATAAGCATGGGGAGTGTAGAGGACTGGAGGAAAGGAGGAGGGGGTGATGAGCCGGGCAATTCGTGCCAGGGCTCCCGCTTTAGAGCTATGGGCATGGACAAGTTGATGCCCTCGTTCGCGGGTGAATCGAAGAAGTTGCGCCATGGCGCTGAAATCCGCTGGAGAAGGAGCGTTGCCAACTTTCAGATCGATGGTCTTTCCACCGTGATTCTCCATCTCCCTGATGAGCTCCCGCAATCCTTCGCCTGATCTGCAGCTTGAGTAGGCCAGATCGACCGTAATCTCAGGATGATTTGCCAAAATCTGCCGGATGATGGAATTGACGATGGAAAAAACCCCGTCAATTCCCGGTTCGCTGATCATGAGCAGGCGGAGCGGTTTCATGAGGCAAGCTCTGCGTAGAGGGCGAGATACTTTTGTGCGGCAGCCTTCCAGGAAAACCTGCCAGCCCATTCTTTTCCGAGGGTAATGAGATGATCCCGTTCCGTCTCCGGGAGGTCGAGCAAGTGACGCACTCCTCCTACGATGGCCTCGACCGACAACGGATCAACCTGGGTTGCTGGGCCTGCGATTTCGGGAAGACAGGAAACAGTGGAAGTGAGTACGGGGGTTCCCAGGGTCATCGCTTCGAGGAGGGGGAGTCCGAATCCCTCCTCAAGAGATGGGTAGCAAAAAGCACGGGCACCAGCATAGGCATTCGAGAGCTCTTCTTCCGAGAGGTAGCCGGTAAGGCGGAGACCCGGCGTGGAGAGCAGGTCTGCGAGTTCGGGATCGGAAGAAAAACGAGGTTGGGGTCTCCCGGCAACCACGAGTTCCAACCCTGGATAATCGTTCTGGATCTGCCGATAGGCACGGATGAGTCGTGCCAGATTCTTGTGCGGTTGGAGGGATCCGGCGGCGAAGAGATAGTTTCCACTCCAGGGCGCACTGGCGTGAATTGGCTTAACCCCGTTGTAAATCATCCCAAGTCGCCAGTCCGGAATCCTGAGTTCACGGGAGGTCTGATTTCTCACGAAATTGGAAATTGTCACCACGCGGGCGCACCGGCGCAGGCCCGGAAGGGCGCAAAGATCATAAACAATCCTGAACGAACGAGAATACCACTCGGGATGGAGCAGGAAATTGAGATCATGCAGAGTGACGATGCTCTGAATCCCGTTTTGCCATGCAGGGGAGGTCGTCATCGGATGATGCATGATTTTGCAACCATGCCTGCGGGCGAGCAGCGGGGAGAGGAATTGTTCCCAGAGTTGGGATCGGCCCCGTGACCAGTCCTGAAACGGCGTTTCGACAAAGCTGACACGTTCGAGATTCTTCCACTCTTCCACTCCCGGAAACCGGCTGTCGGCAAAGACGACAAACTCTGTCTCTCCAGATTGCCGAAGGATGGCATTGAAGAGCTGAACGGAGGCCGTCTGGGTGCCCGTCGGCTGGGGAGTACCCGTGAAACGTCCGTTAAGTGCGACTCGGAGCATAGGATGTCAGAAAAGGCGACTGTAACAAGACGGGGAGCGTGCAGTCCACAGCCACCCATTGGAGAAGAAGAAAACCGCAAAGCGCCCAGAAGGTGAAGGCATCACTCGTATTGGCCAACGGCATGCACATCTCCATCAGAACAACGAGTTTCAGATTGTAGTGGAGACAAGGGGGGCGCTTTTCTGCCGCTTGATGCACTGCTCTGAGAAGTGTGCCGAAGAGGACGCCGAGAACCAGTCCCAGAGTAATCACTCCTGCAAGGCCGAAGTTGAGAAACGATTCACCAAAAAAGGTGATGCGAAGCCCAAAGTGAGTTTCGGGATCCCAACCGACAATCCGCACGCCGGTCAGTCCAAGGTGCCATTCTTTTTTCTGAGGGAAAAGTCCGCTAGGCATCATGGAGACAAGACCTCCGAGATAAGTCTTCCCCATGAGTGGCTCGAAATCCCATCGACTGATAACCCAGGAAGCATCGCGGACATCAATGAGATTATCCCCCGTGAAGGCGGCTTCGAGACTTTTGGTAACCGGATTTCCTTCTGAAATTTGATCCCGTTGGGTTCGCAACATTCCTGTGAAACCGCTCAGGCCGGTCAATACGAAGATGCAACACGCAAATACTCCGATGAGCAGGATGCGGGGAAGACGTCGTTCCATGGTCATCAGGGTGAAGGCGGCAAAGACGGCAATCGCCAGTGGAAATCTGTTCCCGCTCAGGAGTTGGACAAGATAGAGGGAAGCAGCAGTCATGCCGTCGATTCCAAGGAGCCGAAGCGGCTTGCGAGAGCAGAGCATCAGTAGTCCTGCGCTGATAAACGGCATGAGTGCGGTTCCCAGATTATAGAGGGATCGTAAAAGATCCGACTCCATGTCAGCCGCACGGGCGTCGGCTGTGTTTTCAGCCAGGAGGGGAATCACGCCAGTCTGGAGCATCGGCAGGGCAAGAATGCAGAGGATGGCAACCCCTGTGATACGCAGAAACCATTTAACCCGAAGGTCATAGGCTTCCGGAGAGTCACGCAATGGTTGAAGCCTCACATGGCGCAACGCCCCTGAGAGATAAGTGAGGGAGAGGGTGATGAGGAGAACACTGAAACCGATGGCATTGATCAGAATGACCACAGGGCCGGCCCGCATGATGCCCGTTGCCACGTCTGGGGTCAGTTTCCACGCCGTGACCGGCAGAAAAAAATAACCAACCACCAGCAGGGCATTTTGAACTAGGAAAAAGGCCACCAGATCCAAGACATCGCTTAGCAATACCCAGGCAACTGGAATGATGACGAGCAGGGAGATCAGGGCTATGGCCAGAGGGGTTGCCCAAGGAGGAGTCCACGCACTCAGGAGAAAATGAAGCCGTATGGGATCAAAAAGTCCGCTCCAGAGTCCGAGTGGTATCGCAAGCAACACCAGAATGCCCACCGTTAACAGGGTGAGCAGGGTGCTGCGTTTTGGAAGCATCGTTGAAAACACCGATCCTCCCATGTGGGTCAGGGCTCTCGGATGGTTATGATAATGCTTTCTCACATGGAGGAAAGGGCACATAAAATGCTAGTCAAAGTCGGAATTCAACAGCGAAATAATTTATTGATTGATTGATGTATAATATTAAGGAACACCCGGTTTCTTGGACGATCCTGATAAGGCTTGGTGATCTGTTCGGGGTGTCCGTTGCCATTCCGCTTAGTTTTTGGGCCTCCTCTCACATTGAGGCCATACCAACGCCTGATGCAAACCGGATCATGATATTCAATTGCATTTTCGCCGTCTGCATTCTGATTTATTATTTTCAGCAGACGGGACTCAATCACTCCCGATCTTTTCTGCATAAGGGATCCATGATTCGCAGGTTGCTGCTTTCGATGGTTCTGCTTGTCGCCACTTTTATCCTACTTCGAGAGTTGGCAGCGCCACACCGTGATTTCGGCTATGTCTCTTTTGTTATTCTCTACGCGGGCATCACCTTTATTACGGTTCTCTGCATGAGATTGCTGGTTCGCTGGATTGAAGTCCGGTTCCTGCTTAGCATGAGAACCGAGCGGGTGGCGTTTCTAGGATGGAGGCTGGGGTTGAATAAGAAATCCTTTGATATCATCAAGCTGCGCTCGATGCGACTCGAAGCGGAAAAGGAAGAGGGACTCGGCTGCTGCGGAAAATTTTTGCAACGAGTAAGTTAGCCAAGTAGCCTGAGCCCTCGGATGTATAATGTAAAAAAATACCCGATTTCGTGGAGAATGCTGCTCCATCTTGGAGATATTCTGGGAGCGAGTATTGCTGTGCCCTTGAGCTTCTGGGCATCCCGGTACATTGATGTCGTACCGACCCCCAATGCGAGTCGGATCACGACGCTGAACTGCATTTTTGCCGTCTGCCTTCTGCTCTATTATTTCCAACGGGTTGATCTCTACCGCTCCCGCTGTTTTTTGCACCGTGGGCCGACGATCCGGAGATTGATTCTCTCGCTGACCGCTCTCGTCATCACGTTTGGAGTGATGCGCGAACTCTCGGCGCCACACCGTGAGTTTGGTTATCTCGAGTTCATCGCCCTCTATGCGATCATCACTTTTTTCATCGTCTACGCATTGAGGAGGATGATCCTTTTCATAGATATTCATTTTCTCCGAAGCATGCGGGTCGAGCGTATTGCGTGTGTCGGATGGAGTTTTCGGATCGGCAAAGTGATGGAGGCATTCACCCATGAGCTCCTTTCCAAGCAAACCATCGTCGGTTACATTCTGGATGATAATCACCCCGAACTTCGTCCCCCCGAACATCTTGGATACAAGCAGCTCGGTACGCTGAATGAATTGCCCGAGATTTTGGACCGATTTGACATTACCTCCCTTGTGGTGAGTCAACGAAGAATCCCTTCCAGCACACTCCGAGATATCGCCCTCACCTGTGCCGATAAGATCGTTGCCTTGCACATGATTCCCTGGAGTACCGAAATATGGATTGATCACCTGATGGTCCGGGTGATCGGCGGCGTCCCATTGCTCGATATCAGGGAACTTCGGCATGACAATAGCACCAATAAAATCATGAGGCGTGGCGTTGACATTGCTGGGGCAATTGTGGGGTTGATTCTGTCGGCTCCAGTGATCGCCATCCTATCGTTCTTGATCAAGAGGGAGTCTCCGGGCCCCGTATTCTACCGGCAGGTTCGTCTCGGACTGCATGACAAGCCTTTTGAACTCATCAAGCTGCGTTCGATGCGTCTGGATGCAGAAAAAGAGAAAGGAGCCGTATGGACTGTTGAGAATGATCCTCGGAGGTTGAAGATCGGCGAGTTCATGCGTAAATGGAATCTGGATGAGCTTCCCCAATTCTGGAATGTGCTCAAGGGGGAGATGAGCTTGGTGGGACCGCGACCCGAGCGTCCGGAGTTCGTCGAGAAGTTCCGCGACACCGTTCACTATTACAATCTTCGCCACTGCTGCAAACCGGGACTGACGGGATGGGCCGCCGTTCATGGACTCCGGGGCAACACCTCGCTGGAGGACAGACTCAGTTATGATCTCTTCTATATTGAGCATTGGAGTCTGCTCCTGGACTTCAAGATCATGCTCATGACGCTGCTTCCCCCGAGGAACGCCTACTGAGACCGTGCTGAAACGCTGCCAGAGGAGGGGAGGGAGGGCTGCTTTTCTTTCGTTGTTGCTGATGTCGATGGCCGGGGCCTCCGATCTCTCCCAGTGGGAGGTGGATCAGACTCCGCAGTCGAGTTTCGAGGTTAACTCCCCAAGCGAGTATTTTCCGGGAACGGTTGAACCAGGTCTTTCCGAGCGCGCCGTGCCGATGCTGCCGCCACCGAACCCTCCGGAACAGCTTCTGCCGTTCTACCAGCTGCAAAAATTCCAGAACATTCAGGAAATCCAGCCCAAGCCATTGCCCGATGCGTTTGACCCCTCCTCCTTTCGTCCGGTGAATTCTTACCTTCCCCCGATAGGCCTCCATCCGCGTGTCTATCGGAACGGTCTCGTTGAATTTTATCCCTGGTTCGGGATTGCCCAGTCGTTTGATTCCAATGTGAATCTCGTCTCCGCCAATCCGGTTTCGGATTTTTATGTGACACCCCGCCTCGGTGCCGAATTGCAGGTCGGCACGCCCGATTCGATCTACAATGAATTTTACGACACGATTCTGGCAATGAATGTCCGCTATGAGGCTTGGGCGGATATCTTTTACGAGAATCCCCAGTTTTCCGCCTTCAATCAGGAAGTGCGGTTTGCGGGTCGAGTCGGACGCTCCGGGGCGATCTGGAGACCGAGCTTCACGTACAGCGATATCACGGGAAGCAATCTCCTCATGTCTGAATTGGTCAACCGGACGCGTCGGCTCACGGTGAACGGGGAGGTGCTTGGACAGTATCAGTTCACGAGCGTTTTCGGCGCGAATCAGACATTCGGATATTACCAGCTTGATCATCCCGACCCTGGTTACATCAACTATTCCGTTGCAAAAACACGACAGGAACTGACTTGGAAAGTGCTCGATCAGATGAAGGTGACGGCGTACGGGGATTATCGGTATCTTGATCCAGCGCAAGGCTCGCTGGGATCGGAAGTCATCTCCGGGATTGGCTTTTATGGGGAACCAACTACCAGACTTTATACGGAACTGAGGATAGGTTACGGAGAGGTGATGATGGATGGGTCTGTTCCGGGAAGACGGAATATGTCCGGCTTGCGTTTCAACGGCTTCACGACCTTTAACTGGAGTCCCCGATTCAGGCTGACCTTTCGCTACGACCGTGACTACGTGCTCAACGAGGTCAATGTGAATGATAACTATGTTTCGACGCTCCTTCAGTTGAAGGGAGAGATCTTTCTCGGAGGTAACTGGTATGTGACGCCTTATCTGGGCTGCTCCACGCAGGATTTTGAGACTTCCCAGCGGCTATATCTTCAAGTCCGTCCGGAACTGGAGGTCGCTTACGCCTTGCCCGGAACCTATTATCCGGGAGATTCTAAAATCTTCGCCAAAATAGGCTATATGAGTTCCGAGAGTCTGCAGGGATCAGGCGATCCGGTTGTCGATTGGCGACTCTCTGTTGGTTTCAATTGCAAGTTCTGAAGCCCCTGCTCATGATTCACAACGCTTATTATATTAAATGAAACGCCTTCATATCCTTCATGTTGCGGTTCTTGTTGTTTTGTCGGCCTTGGGCGGCTGCGTTCCTCAAACTGGATCATCGGATCCGATTTCCACGGCGAATATACCCTATGTCATGGCACCACTGGATTCTGCGACCATCATTTCCAAGGATGGTTCCCTGACTGAAGTTCAGATTGGACAGGACGGAAGAGTCGATCTGCCGGGAGGCAATCGACTTGTGAAGGGGCTGCCGGCGGAGGATTTCAAGACACTGCTGCAACATTCCTATCCCGGGGCCAAGGAAATTAGGGTCACAGAGTTTCGGACCAATCAGGTGACGGTGCTCGGCGAAGTCTTTCATCAGATCCATACCGATCTGACTGATGGGCCAATGCGTGTGATGGATGCCATCGCTGCGGCAAACGGTTTCACTCCCCTTGCCAACAAGCGCCGTGTGAGACTGGTCCGCCAGAATGCCGGGACTGTCCAAGTCTATGAGCTTGATCTCCGAGATCTCATGAGGGGTTCCCATCTTGATCAGAATCTCCTGCTGGAGCCGGGGGATGTCATCACGGTACCGAGGAATTTTCTCTAAGACCCATCATGACTCCCCTGAAAAACGACCAGACACAGTGGGAGATCGAGCCCTTGCAAGGGAGAATGAGAACGATGGCTCTCCGGGAAATACTGAGAAGTTATTTTTCCAGCTTCCTGATCGCGCTGCTCGGTTTTGTGGGTGGAGTGATCCTTGCCTGGTTTGCCTATCTCTCCGCGACCCGGGTTTACGAGGCGACAGGAACATTTCTCGTGGATGAGTTGCCTTTCATCCAGACCGTTAAACAGACTGATTCCGAAACCGACAGGCAGCTTGTCCAGACGCTCATCCTGAGTATTGCCAACCGCGACATGCGTGTTGACATCGAGAAGCGTCTTGACCTGCCGCCGGGGCGGATTGCCTTTGCCGGGCTTGACCGTGCCATCAGATTAAATGGTGACCAACCGGAAGCCAATGTTCAGGTTTCCCTCGTCAAAAACAGTCGCATGGGCGCCATCTCGGCCGATTCTCAAAGCCCTGAATTTGCGGCCAAAGTCGTCAACTCAATGCTCGACGAACTTGGGCTCTACAACATCGTTGGAGGGAGGCTCAAGGCCATCCAGACGAGCGCCGGTTTTTCCAAGGCCCAGGCCGACTCGATGCTTCAGCAGTTTGCCGATGTGAGCGCCCAACGAATCAAGCTAGAGAGGGAGGTAGCTGAGATGGAAAATTATCTCAGGCAGAACCTCCCCCTTTACGCTTATCCGGCCTTTGCTCAGGATTCCACGCTCAACAATCTCAAGACGCAGCTGATTCTCGTGGAATCGGAATACAAATACCTGGCCTCCACCAGCACTCGTGGTCAGCGACTGGAGGGGAAGGAGGCGGAGCTCCGCACGCTTCGGTCCCAACTTAACAGTCAGGCCGCCAATCTTGCCAATGCACTCCGGGCCGAATATGCCATTCGCTTCACGCAGGAGCAGGATCTTCAGGCGAACAAACTCAAGGCAGCGCAGAAACTGGATTCCTTTTCCCAGGAGTCAACCCGACTGGCGCAGAGCTTTGGCGATCCCTCCCTGATGCGCAAACTTGCAGCGGAGAATCCGACCGATGGCAATGTCGGCATTGCCAACATGGTTGTTGTCGTCAACAAGGCCTCTCCCCCACCGCGTCCGATCCGGCCCCAGCTTCTGCTCTATCTTCTCTTCGGAGGTGCGCTTGGGGGGATGTTGGGACTTGGTTTGGCTGCTCTCATCGCGCTTCTCGACAATAGCTTGAAGTCGGTCAGGCAAATCGAGATCCAGCTTGGCGTCCCCTGTCTGGCAGTCCTGTCCAAGCCTGATTCCACGCTCGCCTCGATCAGAAAACAAGGGGTGCTCAATTTTTCTGATTCACCGGCGGGTATCGGATTTTTGCGCAGTCACTTGCTCTCCAAGATCGGGAGGAGCAGTTCCGTGGTTGTCGGTTTCACGCCGTCTTCAGCCCAACAACGATCTTCCGTGCTTGTGGCGGATCTGGCGTTTCTTACTTCCCAGTCGGACAAACGAACCTTGGTTGTTGACCTCCATGTGGAGAGTCCTCTTATTGCCAAGATTCTGGGAATCAAGGTTAACGAAGGGCTTGAGCGGTGGCTGCGATCGGAAGATCCCTTGGAAAATTATATCAACTATTCGGAGGACAAAAATCTTGCCGTACTTTCAGTAACCCGTGCTGACAAGAACCTTCTGGATGATTTTGCACAGCGTCCTCTTGATGAGGAATGGGGAGCACTCGCTTCACGCTGGGATATCATTCTTATTGATATGCCCAATATTCTTTCCTACTGGAACTATTGTTCCCTCCCTGCTGGTTCCCCCATGATTGTGACGGCGGATTTTCAAAAAACCAAAATGAACATCCTGAGTCAGATCTGCGCCCATGCCCGTGGTCCGGAATGGCAGATTGAGGGAGTTGTGCTGACCAATGCCCCAGCGAGTCTTCTTTCGATCTAGTTTTTGTGGGGTGCTGGAGTGTGAAAAAGTTTAAGCTGCAGGAGGGCAATCACACCACAGGGGATGAGAGAGAGCAGCCAGATTACAGCGGAATGGCTCCAGGAAGCGGCATAAAGGATCACAGCCGAGGCAGCAAAACCAGGGAGAAGGGGCTGAAGTGATAAAAACCATCTTAGGGAGGAAGTCCAACCGCAGAGTTCTGAAATCCTGTTGCTGACGGGAAGAAGGGCAAAAATCCCCAGACTTCCTCCGAGAAAAAGACCTGGAAGTCCCCAGAAGTGAAATCCTAGCGCCGCACCACCAATGCTCCCACCCGCCTCCCAGAGTCCGGCAATGGCAGCCGGGCGGACAAGTGACAGCCCCATGGAGGCATTCACGACCACGCGACTGAATGCTCCCGCCAGTCCAAAAGCTGCAAGGCTGAACCCGATGTGATGAGGGATCGATTCCTCATGTTGGAACCAGAGGGAAAGCAGGTGATGGATCAGGAAAATGAACACCAGAGCCCCCTGAGTGCAAAAAAGTGCCACATGAAGCCAACTCTGTTGGAAATTCTCGCGTCTCTCTTCACTTCCGGGTGCGGAAGCCAAAGCTGCCAGCGATGTTTCACTGGCCGTGGCGCCGACATTGCCGACGATCTCGGAGAGTCGCAGCAGAACATAAAAAACTCCGGCCTCCGCCGGGCCCGCCATGGCCGAGACTAGGAAGGTCAGGGCATGAGTCTTGCCGATGAGGGAAAGAGTCGTCAGGTAATACCAAAGACCTGAGCGGAGTGTGTTCCAGAAAACCCGGGGAGTGAATTGTGAGACCCCTCTCCAGGGAGCCAGCTCAAAAAGGCCGGTTTTCCAGGCCATAACGAGATTAGGAATCGTCAGAGAGGCTGCGTAACTAAAGACGACGATCCCGACATGAGCACCGTAAAACACCAGGGCTCCACACAGGGGAATTGCCACGACGGCTCCCCAAGTGTTGGCGGCCTTCATCGCCGACAGATTTCCGCGTGCCGCCAAAGGCTCTAGAAGCAGAAGGGTGATCATCAGCAGTGCCGTGCAGGCCACAGTCATGACAAGTACGGCGGCTCCCCCCTCTGGAAGATGGAGGAAGGAGGTCAAATGTCCGGTTGCTGCAAGCAGGCCGCTGAGCGCAATCGCGAGCAAGCAAATCGAAACAAATGTCAGCAATCCCTCCCGATAGACCCGTCGGGCCCTTTCCTCTTCCCCTCTTTTCCATGCTTCCGTCATCTGAATCCTGGTCAACGCCCGAACACCTCCATCCAAAATCGCCATGGAGACGAGTAGGGAACTGGCCAGGGCAAACAGGCCATATCCCTCAGCACCCCATTTGGAGATCATGAGAGGGGTGAGCAGAATGAGAAAACCGGCCTTGGAGACGAAGTTCAAAACCTGCCAAATCTGATTTTTCAACAATTCCTTCCTGTAGGCCTTTGTCGCATCATGGGGAGTAGTCACCATCAGCGACTTTAGTTGATGTGCCGTGAAAAGGAAGGTGTCGTTGGCGGGATTTTCTAGGAGGGTATAGAAGGAAAGTATGGTAGATTTAATTTAGATGACCAACCCGATTACCAGAAGAAAGTTTCTCTCTGTGGCTGTAGGAACTTTGGCTTCGGGGATGATCGGTGGAGGTGTTGGGTATTCACTTGTTGAGGCACACAAGATCGGGGTGAATGCCGTTACGGTTCCGCTGGAGAATTTACCTTCTGCATTTCACGGGCTTCGCATCGCCCTTCTAACAGATCTCCATCACGGTTATTTCATTACTCGTGAGCACATCAGAACGGCAGTGGAACTTACCAATGCACTGGAGCCCGATCTGGTTCTGCTTGCCGGGGACTATGTTCATAACAATTCGAAATATATTGTTCCGGTGATGCAGGAACTCGGAGCGCTTCGCGCTCCGCTGGGGGTTTTTGCCGTCCAAGGAAACAGGGATATTTGGATCAACCGGATACTGACAACGCAGTCACTTGCCCAAAACAACATCACCGAACTCACCAATCGGGGTCTCTGGATCCAGAGAGGAGAGTCACGAATCTGGCTGGGTGGACTTGATGATTGCAACGAGGGCACTCCGGATATGCAGGCTGCCTTGAAGGGCGCTTCGACCGACGCTTTCGTCATAGCCCTGAAGCATAATCCCCACTACGTCGATTTTCTTCATGATCCGCGCATCAGGTTGGTACTTTGCGGTCATACCCATGGTGGACAGATTAATCTTCCCCTGCTTGGCCGTCCGTTCCTTCCTTTAGGATGTGAAAAATATCCATGTGGGCTGATCCAAGGACCGACTAGCAAGGTCTTTGTCTCTACGGGTATAGGAACTGTTTTTCCTCCCATGCGTTATCGCTGCCCGCCGGAGATTGCTCTGTTGACTCTTGCTTCTTCCTGATGATCTTCTGATTCACTAAACAGAACTCTCCCATGCAACATTTTTCACCTGCCCGCTACGAACAGATGATCTACCGCCGATGTGGTAAATCCGGATTAAAACTCCCCGTCATCTCGCTCGGTGCTTGGGAGACCTTTGGTGGATACCGCGGTGAAGCGGTTGCCAGAGAGTGTATGTTCCGTGCCTTTGATCTCGGTATCACCCATTTCGATCTCGCGAATAACTATGGAGTGCCACCCGGAAACGCCGAACTCATGGTGGGTCAGATTTTGAAGGAAATGCCGCGCGACGAGCTGATTGTTTCCTCCAAGGCAGGGTACACCATGTGGCCCGGTCCTTATGGAGACTGGGGATCACGCAAATACCTCATCTCCTCCCTTGATCAGTCACTTCAGCGACTCGGTCTCGACTACGTCGACATCTACTATCATCACCGACCTGATCCCGAGACCCCATTGGAGGAGACTCTCGGAGCGCTGAATGATATCGTGCGGAGTGGCAAGGCCCTCTATGTCGGCATCTCAAACTATCCGGGAGCTCTCACGGAGGAAGCTGTTGCTCTGATTGCTGAGCGTGGATGGGCACCGTTGATTATTCATCAACCACGCTACAACATGTTCGATCGGAGAATTGAAACCGACCTGCTTCCGGTTGCCGCGGAACGTGGGATTGGTGTGATCGCCTTTTCACCTCTGGCCAGTGGAATGCTCACGGACAAATACCTCCATGGGATTCCCGAGGAATCGCGAGCCTCCTTCAACACGATTGCCGGTCCGCGTCTTAAGGGGCTAGTTGGTCATGAGAAGCTGCTAGAGACGGTGCGTGGACTCAACGGAGTTGCCCTTGCCCGCGGCCAATCACTTGCCCAGATGGCTATCGCCTGGGTACTCCGACATCCCGGGATGACCAGTGCCCTTATCGGTGCGTCGCGGATCAGGCAGATTGAGCAGAATGTCGCCGCTCTGAAGAATCTTGCCTTTAGTACGGAGGAGTTGGCAGAGATTGACCGTCTTCTTGCTGACGTGTAGAGGTCCTTCTTCAGTGTAGGCAGCTACGCCCTGAGCGAGACCAGAACTTCATCAAGCATTTTCTTGGCATCCCCGAAGAGCATGCTGTTGTTCGCTTTGTAGAAGAGCGGGTTATCGACCCCCGCGTAACCGGAAGCCATGCCACGCTTCATCACGATGGAATTTTTCGCTCTCCAGACCTCGAGCACAGGCATGCCTGCGATGGGGCTGTTGGGATCCTCCTGAGCGGCGGGATTCACGATGTCATTCGCCCCGATGACCATGGCGACATCGGCTTCGGCAAACTTGTCGTTAATCTCGTCCATCTCCATCACGATGTCGTAAGGGACCTTGGCTTCCGCCAGCAAGACGTTCATATGGCCCGGCATGCGACCGGCAACCGGATGGATGGCGAAGCAGACATCCACTCCCTGTTCCCGCAGATGTTTCGTGATTTCAAAAATAGTGTGCTGGGCCTGGGCGACTGCCATTCCGTAACCGGGTACGATAATCACGCTTTTGGCCGTTCGCAGCAATTCGGAGGTTTCATTGGAACTGATGGGGGTGACCTCTCCAGCAGGTTCTCCGTTTTCAACAGAAGGTAGCCTTCCACCCGTGGTTCCGAATCCACCGGCAATCACGCTCAAAAACCGGCGGTTCATGGCCCTGCACATGATGTAGGAGAGAATCGCGCCACTTGACCCAACCAAGGCACCAGTGACGATCAGGAGATCGTTGGAGAGCATGAATCCGGTCGCCGCCGCCGCCCATCCCGAATAACTGTTAAGCATCGAAACCACTACCGGCATGTCGGCTCCGCCGATGGCCATCACCATATGAATGCCAAAGAGGAGTGCAAGAACGGTCATTGCTCCAAGCGAGATCAGTGCATCCTCAACAGATTGTGAATGAAGGAATCTCCAGCCAAAGAAGATGACCACCAACAGGATGAGGAGATTTAGCCAGTGACGTGCGGGAAGAAGTAGGGGGGTGCCCCCAATTTTCCCCGAGAGTTTTCCAAAGGCGATCAGCGATCCCGAGAAGGTCACAGCGCCGATCAGGATGCCGACATAGATCTCGATTTCATGGATGGCTTTTTCCGCGATCCCGAAACGCGCGGATGCAGCCGGATCAATGAAATTGGCAAATCCGACGAGTACGGCAGCCAACCCGACCAGGCTATGCATGAGGGCGACCAGCTCCGGCATCTGGGTCATCTGAATCTTACGGGCGGCGTAAAGGCCGATCGTTCCCCCGAGAGTCATGGATCCGATGATCCAGGGAAGGCCTGAAAGGGTGACCTGGGGACCGAAGATCGTGGCGAGAACAGCCAGGGTCATGCCGATCATGCCGTAGAAGTTGCCCCGTCGCGAAGTCTCCGGGTTGGAGAGTCCACCAAGGCTGAGAATGAAGAGAATGGCGGCGCCGAGATAGGCGATGGAAGCGAGGCCGGTTGAGATCATGATGATGTCTTATTTACGGAACATGGAGAGCATGCGGCGAGTGACCGCGAATCCACCGAACATGTTGATTGCCGTGAAGGTGATGCCCAGCAGTGCCAGCGAACGGATCCAGACATCGGGGCGATCCAGATGCGCTATCACTGGGGGGGCGATCTGCATCAGGGCGCCGATGGCGATGATGCTGCTGATCGCGTTTGTGACGCTCATCAGCGGGGTGTGCAGTGAGGCGGTGACATTCCAAACGACCATGTTGCCGACAAAGCAAGCGAGGACAAAGACGGTGAAGTGGCTAAGGAATGCCGGCGGGGCATAGGCTCCGATGAGCAAGAAAAGCAGTGCTGCTCCGAAGAAAATTGCCGCCACTGCTAATCCCGAAGTTTGGGAACTCTTTGTCGCCTCCGGGGATTCGGGCGCAGGAGGAGGGACGACTTTGGCTGGTTTTTCGGAAGGTGCCGGGGGCGTCTGAACGGGGGCTGGCCAGGTTATCTGACCCTCCTTGATGATCGTGGTGCCGCGCAGAACCTCATCCTCCATCTTGACCAGAACGATCCCGTCCTTTGTCTTGCAGAGTTCCTCTGTCAGTCGAAGCAGGTTGTTTGCATAGAGAGTGGATGACTGCCTGGCAAGGCGGCTAGGAAGATCAGTGTATCCGATGATGGTCACGCCATGTTTCACAACGACCTCCCCAGGTTCGGTAAGTTCACAGTTGCCGCCTTGTTCCGCTGCCATATCGACGATGACACTTCCCGGTTTCATCGATTCAACCATGTCGGCGGTGATGAGTTTGGGAGCTGGTTTTCCGGGAATGAGCGCGGTGGTGATGATGATGTCCACTTCCCGTGCCTGCTTTGCAAAAACTTCCCGCTGCGCCTTCTGGAAGCCTTCACTCATGAGCTTGGCATAACCACCAGTTCCGGCACCCTCCTCCTGATAGTCGATGGGGACGAATTCCCCTCCCATCGACTTCACCTGATCGCCCACCTCGGGACGAGTATCATTGGCGCGCACAATGGCGCCGAGTCCGGAGGCGGTGCCGATTGCGGCAAGTCCCGCGACGCCTGCCCCAATCACAAACACCTTTGCAGGGGGTACCTTTCCCGCCGCAGTGATCTGTCCGGTGAAAAAACGACCGAACTGATGTGCCGCCTCGATGACGGCTCGATAGCCGGCGATATTGGCCATCGAGCTTAAGGCATCCAATTTCTGAGCCCGTGAAATGCGTGGCACGCAATCCATGGCAAGGACCGTCGCCTGTTTGGCGGCAAGTTGCTGCAGGAGTTCGGGATTCTGAGCGGGCCAGATGAAACTCACCAACATCCCTCCCGGCCGCATCATACCGACCTCTTTCGTGCTTGGTCCTCGCACCTTGAAAATGATGTCGGCGGTACTCCAGAGGGCGGAGGCAGTATGGATGATTTTTGCCCCTGCCTTGGTGTACGCTTCATCGCTAAAATTGGACGCCTCTCCGGCACCGGATTCCACAGCGATTTCAAAACCAAGTTTGATCAGTTTTTCAACTACCTCCGGAACCGTTGCGACTCGTCTTTCCTGCGCGGCTATTTCTCGTGGAATTCCAATCGTGAGCGGCATGATATCTCCTGTGTGTTAAATCAGCGATTCCTAGGATTTGAGAGTAACCCAAGCATTGCTTAATGTCTCTTCGTGGATTGATAATTCTTTATTTGAGCAGGCCTTAAAACCTGAATAGGTGGGGTGAACTCCTCACTCTCCACGGTATCTCGACGGTGTGTCATTGATATCGGTTCTATCACAATGAAGCGTGCTAAAGCATTTCATGATTGAGGAGAATGATGCCGTTGTGGGATACGGTTAGGATCGGTATAACTATTTCCCAATCATGAGTAATGACCAATTTGCGGAGTCTGATCGAAAATTTGGCAGCCCGGATATTGATTTTCGTGTCTATCAACGCCTTGCGGAGCTCATGGCCGCAGGAAAACATGGAGAGCGCTGGCAGATCCGTTCCTTCAGTTCCGACCCCTGCGAAGCAGGCCGATTGGACCCTTTGGGAGTGCTGCGGATTGACCGCCCTTTTCTCCCGATCAGAAATCATGGTGATGCACTCACAAAGGCTGCGGCGATCTTCGGGCCTGTTCTCATCAAGCCCGAGACCCTGAAGCAACTGACGGCATACCTTGGTGAACTTCTCTTGAAGGGCCCTTTGAAGGAACATCTTGCTGGGGGAGGAACGGTGGCTTTCGCCGTGGGCCCTCACAAATCCTACGCTGATATTCCTGTCTCTGGGATGGCCTCAGCATTACTCGGACCGGAGATCGCGCAGAACCAGACGGAATTCACGCACCGGCAGGTTGCTCTTCAGGAATTTTCCGGTTTCAAGATTATTGATGACGGGATTCTCTATTCCGCCAATGTTTTACAGACCTTCCCGGACAGCAAATCAGGCAAGGATGACGCTTTTGCCGAAATCCGTGATCATGCCAACATGCTTGCCATCAAGGAATACACCCGATTGGTTCGTCAGGGGGGCCATATCTTCTGGCTTAATGAAGGGGGATCGGAAAGTCGCCTGGATGAGGCGTCGGGTTTTCAAATTGCTGCCCGTGCCAGCAAGGGAAGCGCCGGTCTGTTGCATCATTTCAACAGACGGGGGGCCAACCGCATACTAACCGTCCCTTATGCCATGGACTGTGATCCCTTCAAGCCGGGTGGAGGTTTTGCCCCGCATGAAGTCCCTTTCCGGTTTTTGGAACCGCGTTTTCTCAAGGATGATGAGGAAGTCCACTCCATGATGGAGGAAATCCTTCTGGCTTATAATGAGATCAAGCGCCCCGAGATTTCACCTGCCCGCTATGAAACCGCTGAGGAACAGGCTGAGCGGCTTGGTTTGTGATGTCGGTCAGCGAGGGTTATTCACCGACGGTTTGATAAACCTATAGTGGGAAACAATCCACTCTGTTCCCCCGGCATAGCCCCAGAGTTCTGCGCAGGACATGAAAAAGATCCGCCAGTAAGCCAGCCACTTCTTGGAATTTTCAGCACCATAGGTCTCTGCGAAAATTCTTTCCACTTCGGGGCGGTTGGCATCGGTGTTTGCGAGCCATGCCTCGGCGGTTTTCTGATAATGCGTGCCGCTGACGCGCCAATGATCGTCGATGCGGAGATCCTCCTGGAAGTAGAGCAGTAGATGATCCGATGGCATCTGACCACCCGCAAAGAAGTAGCGGGTGATCCAGTCGCGCGGGCCATTGTCCTCGAAGTGATAGGCGAGGGAGCGATGCGTGAAAATATGGACGAAGAGTTTCCCTCCTGGGCGAAGCCAGCCAGCGACACGGGCCATCAGGAGCTGATAGTTCTTCATGTGCTCAAACATTTCAACGGAGACGACCCGGTCGAATCCTGCCGGTTCAATATCAAACACGTTCATGTCGGCCGTAACGATGGTCAGGTTGTTGAAACCACGACGGCGTGCCTGCTCGTCAATATGCAGTTTCTGTGTCCGGGAATTGGAGACGGCAATAATCGATGCCTTGGGATATTTCTCCGCCATCCAGAGAGAAAGCGAACCCCAACCGCAGCCGAGCTCAAGAATCCGTTGGCCATCGCTTAGTTCTGCCCGTTCGCAGGTCAGTGCGAGCATGGCCTCCTCCGCCTCGTCAAGTGAGCGGATGGAGTCTGTCCAATAGCCAGAGCTGTATTTGAAACGCTTGCCGAGCGCGAGTTCGTAAAACCGTGTGGGCACTTCGTAATGCTGCTCATTGGCCTCGGCGGTTTGGAGGGCGATGGGACTTCCTTTTAATCCCGCGATGTGAGCCATGATGGCTTGCTGACATTCTTCCGGCGTTGATGCTGTCTTGTCACGAAGGGTTGCTGTCAGCAAGTGGCGGATAGCTGGACGTATCAGCCAGTCAGGAACCAGATGGGTGGAGAGAAGGCGGTCGAGTAAACTCATGGATGCTCGTTTTGTGGGATCTGTTTGGGAAACCAGGGGATGAAGCGACTGGTTGAGTGTTGGTAGGCTCTGTATCGGTCGCCTTTACTTTCAAGACCATACTGCTCGGCAAGTGGAATGCCGGTGACGCGGAGCAGTAACCAGAGCATGAGAAGGGGACAGATGATTGTTATCCAGCCCCAGGGAGAGCTAAGGGCGACAAGGAAGAATCCCCACCACACTACGGATTCGAAGAAATAATTAGGGTGTCGTGAGTAGTGCCAGAGGCCGGTTTGGCAGACTTCGTTGCGGTTCCGTGGATCTGCCTTGAAACGGCGTCTCTGACTGTCAGCCGTAGTTTCTCCGAGTATTCCAAGAAGCGCCACGGCGAGACCGAGCCACTCGATGGGTTTCAACTCAGAGGAGGCGTTACTATTCGCGAAAAGAAAGGGGAGTGAGAAAACGACGACGGTCAACGCCTGGATCTCGAAGAAAAGGAGGAAGGCCAACGGGCTCTTCCATGTCTTCCTGAGACTCTCATAGCGCGGATCTTCCATGGGGTGATGACGCAGCACGCGCAGGAGGAGATAAGTGCCCAGCCTTGCACTCCAGATGATGCCGAGCAGCGTGATGAGTGTCGTGCGGAGCGGATTTCCATGGGAAAGGAAGGCATAGACGGGAGCTAGTAAGGCAACACCGTACGACCAGGCGACATCAACCAAGGAGTAGTTCCTGATTTTTACAGAAATTCCCCAGATAATAAAAAACTCAACCGCAGCGAGCGCCGCACCGGTAAGAAGCAGGGGAAGTAGTGTCATTTGCGGAGGAGAAGTCTGGAGAGCGGTGCATTCAGCGGTAGCTTCCAGAGTTGAAGAAGCATGTAGGCCGCAATGGCGATGTTGCCGAGAAGCAGGATCGCTATGAGCCAGGCAATTCGAGACAAATTTGAGGTCTCTTTGTAGGCAACCCAGGCCCAGAAGGTTAGAAAGGCGAAATAGGTATCGAATAGAGTGGCGATGAACCATGGGTGCAGAGACACCTGTTGAGGAATCTCCCAGAGCGCCACATGACTGCTTGCCCAGGAAGTGACAACAAGCATCGTGAGGAAAACGATGGTATAGGCGATGCGAAGGAAGAGAATCATGTGAGTTTCAGGTTATTTGGACGCGTATAGACTGCCTGGACGACCGAGATATTGCGGGTGGCGAAGGCTGCTTCGCAGTATTGGAGGTAGTAATTCCACTTGCGGATGAAGGGTGTGTCGAAGCCGAGAGCCCGCGCCTCATCAGCATGATCGTTGAAATCGAGCCACCACTGGTGGAGGGTCGTTGCATAGCTGCTCCCCATATCCTTGAGATCGTGCAGGAACAGATCGCTCGTGCTGTTGAATGCCTCGTTGACGCGCCCCACGCTGAGCAAGAGTGATCCCGGGAAGATGTGCTTTTGGATAAAATCAACACCCCGGCGAAGCTTCTCGTGGCGTGTGTCCGGTACCGTGATGTATTGAAGGGCGACGATACCTTCAGGTTTGAGCAAGCGGTGAAGTTGGGCGCAGAAGACCGGAAGATAACGGTCGCCGAGGGCTTCCATCATTTCAATGGAGACGATCTTGTCGAATCTACCCTGAGTTTTTCGGTAATCCTCCAGTCGAATTTCAACAAGTTCGGAGAGTCCTGATCGGGCGATCCGTTCGGTGGCAAAACGATGCTGTTCCTCCGAGATGGTGATGGAAGTGATCCTGCAGCCGTAGTGTTTCGCGGCATGTTCGGCCATGCCTCCCCAGCCGCAGCCGATTTCCAACAGATGATCCCCATGGGAGAGCCGCAGTTGTCGGCAAAGCCTATCGTATTTTTCCCTTTGAGCCGATTCCAAAGTCTGATCCGGGGTTGTGAACAGGGCGCTTGAATAGGTCATCGTGGGATCGAGCCAGAGACTGTAGAAATCATTGCCAAGGTCGTAGTGCTCGGCAATGTTGCGCTTGCTCATCGAGAGGCTGTTGGGGCGCAGTAAATGGCGGATGCGGTTGAGGGCTTGCAAAAAGTTAAAGGAGAAGCCGCCACTGCGGTGCTGGTGGCCCGGTTGCTCCTCAACATTGGTGATGGCCCAGGCGATGACGCGTTCGATGGAATCCGTCTCCCAAAGCCCATCGATATAGGCTTCCGCCAAGCCGATGTCCCCGAAGAGGATGCAGCGGCGGAAAAAATCAGGATCCCTTACCTCGATGGTTGCCGGTTGCCCGGAATCAAGTTCTCCGAACACTTGTTCCGTACCATCGGGAAGCCGAAGGGAAAGGCTACCTCTCTGAAATTTACCAAGACCCCGAAGAAGGGTGCGTTGATAAAAGGATTCCGGTGATTTGGGCAAGGCAACCGAAGTGGAGACGATGGGTGCGTTCATGGTTTACGTGGTGAAAGGGAGGAGTGAGGGCGAAGTACGCCGCGCTGGAGATCCCGATGGTCCGTCTTAGCAAACCATGGGATGCGTTTGATCCAAAGTCTCAGCGCATTCCAGTGAATCAGATAGATCACCCTGAAAGTGACGAGCGGGTGGAGCAGTGTCAGCCGTGCGAGATTGAAGGATGTCAGGGCAACCCGTTTTCCCGTGATCGCACTGAGGAGCGTCAGGTTAGATCCATCCCTATCATCGATATGAATCTCGAGTGTTTCGCCGGGGATGTGGAGTTTGAAGTCAAAGGCGATATCGGGGGTCGAAAATGGGGAGACATAGAAATGTTTCGTTTCAACAAGCCGAAACACCCCTTCCTCATCTCGTTGTGTGATGAGATAGAGTTTCATCTCCCGGAAGGTATTGCTCACCTCTGCCAGGGCTGCGAAGGGTTCCCCCTTGGTATCGAAACAGAAATAAAACGAAACAGGATTAAAGACATAACCCAGCATTCTGGGCATCGTGAGCAGCATCACTTTTCCTCCCTTGGGGAAGGGGACCCCTCTACGATCGAGTTCAGCGATCAGTTTTTGTTTAACTGGAACGGGTGTCGGTTCGAGATGATCATCATCCCGGAATGAATAGAAATTAAATCGGTTGCGGCTGAATCCACGGATTTTCCGGGCGGCAGTATCAATTTCGTCGAGATCGAGGGAGAAGAGGAAAATGCGATAGTGGAAGGCATGCTTCCTGGGCACGAGGCGGTGGTGCATGACCGTACATTCATAAAGACAGGAATTCATGCCCAGACCTCCTCTCCTGCTAGGGCTCTTGAGCAGGCAAGGGCCGAGGCCAATCCATCTTCATGGAATCCGTAGTTGAACCAGGCACCGGCATAGTAGGTTGTCTGATCGGGGCTCAAGTTGTTGAAAGAGTCCAGTTCGCGCTGGGCTTTGATCGCTGACAGCGAGAAAAGGGGATGTTCATACTTAATCCGTCGCAGGATATGCTCAGGGGCGATTTGGTTCTCACAATTCAGGGAGACGAAGTAATTTTTCTCTCCCTGGATGTGCTGGAGATTGTTCATCCAGTAATGAATCGTCGCGCGTTCAACTCCCTTCTCACTGCCTTCGAGGCGGTAGTTCCAGGAAGCCCAGCAGCGGCGGAGGCGAGGCATGAAGGATTCGTCGGTGTGGACGGTTGCCGTGTTTGGCTGATAGCGAAATTCCCGAAGTAGCCTCGATTCCTGTTCCGTCGGATCCGAAAGCATGGCCAGCGACTGGTCTGCATGGGAGGCCAAAAGGACCTTGTCGAATGTTTCACTGGTGCCTTCGGCAAAACTTAGTTCGACACTCTTTGGAGAACGTTTCACCCCGATCACCTTGCGACTTCGCCGAATTTGCTCCTGATAAGGAGCCGTGAGCTTTTGGGCGTAGTTTCTGGAACCACCGGTGACGGTGAACCACTGATGTCGCTTGTCGAGGCCAAGAAAACCATGATTGTGCCAGAATCTCAGGAGTGTCATGGCGGGGAAATCAAGCATCTCTTCCGGCGGCGTGGACCAGACGGCGCTACTCATCGGAATGAGATAACGATCCAACATGTCGCTGCCATAGCCACGGGACTGAATGTATTGTGCAAGCGTGAAATCAGCCCAGCGCGGATCATTGATTGCCGGGATCGCCTCCTTGTTAAAGCGATCGATGGAGAACAGCATCCGCCAGTAACGCGGGCTGAGTAGATTGCGCCGTTGAACAAAAAGAAGATCAAGGTTGCCACCGTTGAATTCCAGATTACTGGGACGGTGTTGCACACTGAAGGACATATCTGTTGCCTCAGTCTCCACTTCCAACTCCTTGAAAAGCCTGGTGAGAAGCGGATAGGTGACATGATTGAACACCATGAACCCGGTATCGACTGGCACTTTGCGGTTTCCTTCCTCAATGGTGACCGTGTTCGTGTGACCACCGACATAGTCGTTCTGCTCAAAGAGCGTGATGTCAAAGCGCCGATGCAGAAACCAGGCGGCGGCCATGCCTGAGATGCCGCTTCCGACGATGGCTAATTTCTTCTTCACGGCTTCGCCCTTCGATAGGAAAAACGGGCGTTTTGCGATTCGTCGTACACCACCTTGGGAACCTCCCGAAGACCCCAGACAATTCCGAGCAGGGAGAGAAATTTCAGGAGGTAATAGCTGATGTCGATCTCCCACCAGTAAAAGCCCTGCCTGGCTGAATACATATACCGGTGGTGGTTGTTGTGCCAGCCCTCGCCCAATGTCAGCAGCGCAAGCAATAGACTGTTACGACTGTCGTCTCCAGTCGCAAAGCGCCGCCGCCCGAAGGTGTGTGCGAGCGAGTTAATGAAGAGGGTTCCATGCAGAAGGACGGTCGTGCTCACAAAGAACCCCCAGACAAAAATCTGCGCGGGTGAGGTTCCTAGGGAGGGAAAGAAGCGCTCCAGCAGATATCCCAAACCAAAGAGGGAGAGACCGAAAAGTACCGGCACGATGAGATCGAAGCGGTTCAGGAAGCGGAGTTCAGGATAGCGAGCGAGGTCAGGCACGGCCGAATAATCGGTGGGAAAATTGCGACTACTGGTCATCCAGCCGATGTGCGCCCAGAGAAATCCCTGTCTGGCCGGGGAGTGAATGTCGTTATCCTCGTCGGAGTGCCGATGATGGTGGCGGTGAACCGATGCCCACCAGAGCGCACCTCGCTGGATCGCCATGTTGCCGATCACTGCAAAAAGGAACTGGGCGATGCGTGAGGTGCGGAAGGTGCGGTGGGAGAAGTACCGATGATAGAAGGCGGTGATTGCAAACATGCGCACCGCATAAAGGAAGAGAGCCACCACGACGGCCGTCCAACTCCATCCAACCCAGAGGACGCCAAGGCAACCAAGGTGTAGGATCAGAAAGGGGATGCAGCGTCCAACCTCAAACTTATCCGGGCGATTCCGGACCACGTCTGCTCCTTCTGGGAAATAGTCCGAATCAAAGATCTGGCGAAGGATGTGCTTCGCATTTCGTATGGAGGATTTCATTGAGGTAATGGCATGAGAGTCGGCTTAAGCATTGAGAGCATCGACTACCTTGGAGGTAATGAACCCGCAGACTTCATTTTGCAGGCCCTGATTGAGGCGCAACCAATGAGGAGCAGCGTGGGCGGTTGCACGACTAGTTCCGAGGTGTAAAGAGTTCTTCATGGATTAACTATTTCAAATAAACCAATGCAGTGTCTCATGAATAGTGACGAGCGGTTCCTAGGAGGCGATGAGCGGTCAGAATCCCCGCGTTTCGCGGAATGCGAGCGAGGCGCGTCGGCTGAATTCGACCACCACTCCGTTGCGGAGGGTGGCACGGAGGCAGTTACTGAACCATGGTTCGATTGTGGAGACGGCTTCCAGATTCACGATCTGTGACCTGTTGGCACGGAAGAACAGGTCTTCGGGTAAACGCTCCCCGATCGTGGAAAGCGCACGGTGAATGAGCATCGACTCGTTGCCCATATGGATTCGGGAGTGATTGCCCTCGGACTCGACCAAAAGAATGTCCGTAATGGCGATAAATCGGCTCGTCTCCTGATCCTTGAGAAAAATCCGAGCCTTACGATCGAGTCGCTCCCAATTCGAAACGCCCCCCTCTTCCTCTCTACGGTCAAGAACTCTGTGGATCGCGCGCGCCAGACGCTCTGGCCTGATCGGTTTAACGAGATAATCTGCAGCAGAAAAATCGAAAGCCTGCACAGCGAAATCCGGATGAGCCGTGGTGAAGATGATCTGAATCTTCTGATCCGAGCAAGAGTCGAGCAGGTCGAGGCCCGTTCCTCCGCGCAGTTGCACATCCAGAAACAACAAGCCAGGTTGCAACTCAGCGATCATCCGTGCTCCATCCTTGGGTGAGACGGCTTCGCCCACCACCGTTATTTCGGGGTGGGATTCCAGAAGAAGGCGAAGCTCCTTCCTTGCCAGGGGTTCGTCTTCAATAATCAGCGCGTTCATGGGGTGAGGAAAGAGTTTGCAGGGGATAACAGAGTACGCAACGTGTTGTTGCATCTGCCGAAGTTTCCAGGATAGCGGTTGCCTGCTCTCCGTAAATCAACCGCAGGCGTTTCCGGATATTTTGTAGTCCGATTCCGAATGACGAGTCTGAATCCTTCTTTTTTTCGCATGAAGCGGGACTCTCAACGATCAACATGATCGATTCCTCCTCTACTCGACCAGTGATTGTGATGGTCGCCGCCTGTTCCTGGCTCTGAG
>Ga0302198_10001248_pt1 | contig 27880 bp, 36 predicted proteins | sample II_Bog_N2_2_FD_193521 | JGI IMG/M metagenome (GOLD analysis project Ga0302198, IMG submission 193521) | Peat permafrost microbial communities from Stordalen Mire near Abisko, Sweden - II_Bog_N2_2 | ecosystem: Environmental > Terrestrial > Soil > Wetlands > Peat | place: Sweden: Abisko... | reverse complement strand
TACCAAAGGGTGGCCAGGTTGAAGCTCGGCACATTCAACTGCAGCACGCCGCGCACGCCGTTCAGCAGGTCCGCAAATCCCCAGATGTTGGTCGCCCATACCAGAGCAATGGCAAAACGCCAGTTGCTCCGCAGGGCAAAGATGGAAGCCAGCGCTAGCGCCGCCTCCAGGAGATCACCGTAGGCAGCGCTGGAAAGAAACTCTGCGGGCAGTTTCGGATCAACCATGCCCGGAACCAGCAAGGTCATTCCCACATAGCGGGGCACATGCACGAAGAGCAGCAGCGTTAGAGCTGAATTACGAGGAAGCCTGGTCAGGTACGGCCAGACGTACCACGCCGTGACGAGGCCGAAGACGAATACACTCGAACAAAGCTGCAGCCAGAAGATTGAGACGCCATTCATCGCGGTCATCGCCCCCGTTGGTCCAGGTGCCGCGCATCCGCAGCGATCCCGAATTCAGAGCGCCGGTCGTGGTGCCGGGTCTTCGCCACGCTTGTCAGCCCGTCTTGGGTGCCGGTGATGCGCGTCATCGGCGCGACAGAAAAGCGGTTCGCGGTACGGCGGTTTATAACAATCGGTGCGAAAAAGGCGCTGATGTCGAGATCCATGGGCGCCGCCTCCAGCAGCAAAAATCAGGCGGTTTCACTCAAAATCGCGGCAAATCGCCGCTTACTGACTTCGATTTACCGTTTACCGATGAGCCGCAGAAGACGGGATGGACGATAAGCAATGTATCGTATAGCGTTAAAATATGGATCTCGTCGATGTGGCTTTGTTTCGCGCCATTGTGTCCGCCGGCAGCCTGTCGGCGGCGGCGCGTCAGATGGGCGCCACACCCATGCTGGTCAGCCGCAGGTTGGCGGGCCTCGAAGCCGAGTTGGGCGCGCGCCTGTTCCACCGCACCACGCGGTCGCTGTCGCTCACTCCGGAGGGAGAGGCCTTCTTGCCTCACGCAGCCACCCTCATCGAAGCTCGCGATTCGGCGCTCGACTCGGTCTCGTCCACTGGCTCCGGCCTCTCCGGCGTGTTGAAGATCACGGCGCCGAACGTCATCGGCCACTCGATCGTTGTCCCTGTCGTCGCCGAGCTGATCGCCGGTAATCCCGCGCTACGCGTCGATCTGACCCTGAGTGACGGGGTCGTCGACATTGCCACGGCAGGACTGGATGTGGCCGTTCGCGTGGCGGTGATGAAGCCTTCGGACATGATCGCGACGAGAGTTGCCGACAATCCGTTCACTCTGATCGCATCGCCGGGCTACGTCACCCGCTTCGGAGAACCCGCCACGACAGAAGACCTGGTGGGCCATCCCTGCATCAAGCTTCATGCGATGGACAACTGGCCCTTCACGCGGGGCGGTGAAATGCAGCGGGTTCGGATCAGCGGTCCCCTGTCGGCGAGCACCGTCGACGCGGTGCGGGCAGCCTGCCTGGCCGGCGTCGGCATCGCCATGTTGACCTACTGGGACGTGCACGAGCAGATCGCGCGCGGCGAATTGCAGCGTATCGTTCTCGCCGACGTCAGACCGCTGGAAATCGGGATATGGGCTGTTTTCCCGACCCGCACGCAGATGCCTGCGCGGGTGCGGGCATTCATCGACGCCTTGCGAGATCGGCTGCTGGCCGCCGCGGACACCGCGTCATCTGGCGCGCCGGGCAACCTCGCCAGCAGATGAGAGGCAGAGTTCCGGTCGAGCGGGAGGACCGGTTCGGGTTCTGCCGACCGCCCGCCGTCGCTTGCCTCTGGGTCGCCGTTTCCCGGGCGGCGGTGGCGATCCGCGCTGGCTCCCAACGCTGCCGAGCGCCTGACGTCGTTTCCCTCATCGGCTTGGACTTCCACCACTTTTTCCTTGCCGGTCTCCCGCCGCAGGCACCGGAGGGGCGCGGGAAAGGTCACGGCGTCCCGGCCAGCGACGCTACTTTGCATGGGGTTGTTTTCGATATTTCGCACGTGCCGGGCCAGAGCCGGCGTGCACTGCCCGCCTTCTCCCGCCATGTAGGCCCAAACCTGGATTCCGCGAATCATCCGGTTCGTCGAGTATTTTGCGCGGTACCCAATGAGGTGGCTGCGAGCGTTCGCGGCGCGGGTGAGGCATATGGGAGCCGTGATGAGCCCGCATTCTGCTTGTCGGAACCATGCTGCTCGCCCGGTGCGCCTGGGCTGAGGAGCCCTGCTCGGCCGACAAGGCATCGCTGTCGACCGCGTCGTCATTCGAAACCGGGCTTCGGTCCCGCGCCCGGACTCACTTGGCGGCGGGCAGTTTTATCGGGATATGCGGCGAACTGCTCACCACGCGCGGACCTCCATCGGGATAGCCGCGGGCTTTGAGCATTTCCAGCAGAAGAAAGAATTTTTCGGCGAGCATGCGCGTCGTCTCCGTCGATGGATCGGGCATATCCCACCACAAACCATATCGCCCGGTTTGTTTCAGGATCGCTTCGTCCTCCCGGGAAAATGGTTTCGCCGCAGCATTGACGGGATAAGCCGCAAAACGGCTGACCCTCCCTCCCCGCGCCGTCTCGTGCCCGCCGCGTTGGCATTGCTCTTGCTGTGGTAACGGCAAGCCGTTGCCCGGAGTTCGTCGTGTCGGGCCCGCGTCTCCGTTTGCGCGAAACCCGACAACGACACCCAGGGCCGATCAGCAGGGCAAGTCATGACGGATATGGCGGAACTGAAAAAGCGAAAAGTGCCGCTTAACCTGGCGATCGTGCATGTCGACCCGGAGGCCTTCATCGCGAATTTGATGGGCTGGCTGGAGATCACCGCCTGCATCGCGGCGCAGCAGGCCGGCGAAGCCGTGCCGGCTCCCGGCGCGGAGATCCCGAAGCTGTCGCCGCAGCAATTGCGCAAGAGCGGCGTGCACGATATCGGCAACGACGCGATGTTCGCGTTCTGCATGACGGCGGCGATGAAGGCCGACCAGGCGGCGGTGGACGAGGTGGAAGCCGCGCTGGTGGAAAGCATGGGAAAGGAGTTTCCCGGCTCGTCCGGCCTGTGGCACTTCAAGGCCCGGATCGAGGCGCCGGTCACGCTCGACGATTTCGTCGGCCAGGCCGGCAAGAAGCTGCTGCAGGGCGACCTTGCGCCACCGCCGATGCGCGCCAAGGAAAACTGGAACACCGGACTGCGCTTTTTCGAGAAGGCGCGCAAATCCAATTTCGTCCACGAGATCATGTATCCCCTGGCAAACTGGACCCGGGCGCGCTGGACCGAGACCCTGGAAAAGGGTGTCGCCTTCCTCCAGCACATCGAGGACAACGTGCCGGTGCTGCGCGCGGCGCTGGACGACCCGCGCAACGACCAGGCTTTCATCGCCCATGCGCTGCTCAATCTCGCCCCCGCCGTGGATATGGAATTGACCGAGGAATACCAGGGATTCCTGCGATCCCTGGCACGGCGCAGCTAACGGCGACCACGACCGGCTGCGACGCCATACACTGGATGCGCTGCGATGCTGCGCCCGATCACAACGAGGCGGCCATGACCGAACCCCTGAAGGCCGCCGCCCTGCCCGATCGCAAAATCGTTGCCGTCGGCGGGCCGGATCGCGCCAGGTTTCTGCAGGGCCTGACCACCAACGATATTCGCCGGCTCGCCCCGGACCGTGTCCTTTACACGGGATTTCTCACCGGCCAGGGCAAGCTGAGGTGCGACGCCTTCGTGTGGCCGGACGGCGAGCGCATCCTGTTCGACGTCGCCGCGGCCCAGGCCGAGGATTTCGTCAGGCGGCTGACCGCCTTCAAGCTGCGCGCGGCGGTGGAGATCGGCGAGACGGCGCCGGCCCTTGCCGTGGCGGCGCTGTGGGGGACCGGGGCGATCGCGCGATTGGGACTTGATCCGACGGAGGGCGCGGCAGGCAGCGGCGTCATCGCCGGGGCGCGATGTGCGTTCGTCGACCCGCGGACCGCTTCCATGGGGGCGCGGCTGGTTTACCCGGCCGACACCACCATCGAGGATGGGCTCGCCGGACTCGGCTTTGCCATCGCTGAGCCTGCCGATTATGCCGGGCACAGAATGGCGCTCGGAATCGCCGATACGGCGGAGATCGGGGATGAGGCCTGCTATCCGCTCGAAGCCAATTTCGAAATGCTGCACGGGGTGGATTTCAGGAAAGGCTGCTATGTCGGCCAGGAGCTGACCGCGCGCATGAAGCTCAGGAACGGATTACGCAAACGGATTTTGCCGGTCAGTGGCCCAGACCTTCTGCCAGCAGCCGGCACGCCGGTGACGGCTGCTGGAACCGAGCTCGGACGACTGATCGGAGCCGCCGGCAGATCCGGCCTTGCCCTGCTGCGCCTCGATCGTCTGGCCGAGGCCCGGCCCGATTCCATCCGCGCCCAGGACGTGCCGCTCACGGTCGATTGGCCGAGATGGCTGCCGCGTTGAAGAAGCGGTCGGGCGCGCTCCGAATTTCCGCCGCGGCCCCCGTCACCTCACCGCATCGGCCGCCTTGATGGCCACCGTTGGTACCACCTCGAACCCCTCGAATTGCGGGGGACCGAGATAGAGCGGCTTGTTGGCGCCGGCCCTTTGATGCGCGGCCCGGAACGCCTCGGACCTGGTCCACGCTTCAAAGGCGGCGCGATCCTGCCACACCGTGTGCGAAGCATAGAGGGTGTGATCCTCGGCCGGCGGCCCCCTGAGCAGATGGAACTCAACGAAGCCGGGCACCTCATCGAGATGGCTGTCGCGGCCGATCCATACCTGCTCGAAATCCGCTTCGGACCCCCTGGCGACCCGGAAACGATTCATGGCGATAAACATTGGCTGATCCCCTTGCCGCGTGAACTCACATGGGCTGGCGGTGCGCCCGGCAAACCGCGCACGCCCGGCATTCGACGATACCCGGATTGCCGCTCTACCGATCCAATGGCCCGATCCGCACCTGGACATCGCGCGGTCGCGCCAGATAGGGCGACGACGTCACCACGACGTCGGCGCCGGCCTCGGCGTAGGCGGCGACATTGCCGGCATGAATGCCGCCGGCCGCCGCGACGATCGGCCGTTGCCGCATCGAGGCCATCGCCATCATGCGTGCAACAAGCGCGGCGATCCCGGTCGGCGAGAATTTCTCCGCCTGGATCACGTCGAAACCCGCGCCGGCGGCGACCACCGCGGCCTCGATCGTGGTCACTTCGATCACCAGCTTTTTCTCCGGCGCGGCGCGGCGCAGCCGCTCGACGGAATCGCCGAGCAATTCCCCGTTCAGAAAGGCGCGGTGCTCCGGAAAGACCAGCACCGTCTCCGACAGCCCGAGGCGATGCATCACCGCACCGCCCGCCTTCACCGCGGCAACCGCAAAGCGCTTGGTGCCCGGCACATTCTTGCGGGTGCAGGCGACCGCGATGCCGGGGGCGACGGCATGGGCCGCGTCGACGACGGCGCGGGCTTCCGTCGCGACGCCCGACCAGATCTCGACCAGGGTCTGCGCCACCTTCCAGCCGCGCAGCAGCGCCGAAGCCGGGCCGTGCGCGGTCAGCACCGACGATCCCGCTTCGAGCACGCTGCCCGACGCGGCGTGCAGGTTCACCCTGCAGCCGGCAAGTTCGAGGATGGCGGCGGCGTCCTCCGCCAGCGCCAGCACCATGGCGTCGCGCGCCGTGAACTGCATCGTGCCGGGCGCTGCGCCGATGCCGAGCGCCTGGGTCGTCAGGTCGCCATGGGGAACGTCGTCGGCGAGCAGAATTTCAAGCTCCGCGCGGGATGCCACCGTCGGCATCGGCCAGTCGGCCGTGATCGATCCTGATGAAAACGCCGGCGACGGGATCGCCGCGGCCGGCGCCGCCGGGGTTCGCTGGAAAGTCGCGGTGCTGCTCATGCGTCATGTCCGGTTCAAGACACCATTGTCGGACCCGCGACAATGACGTGCATGCTCGACCGTGCCGGCCACCAAGCCAGCCCGTTGCATGGCTGCCAAGCAAGCTCCGGACCAGCGCCAATCGCGGCATGCGGCTTGCTGAGATGATCGCGGCGGCGCGGATACCGAATGGCCGTCCGAGCTGATCCAGGAGTTCACGGATGAAATTTGCCAGACTGGTTCGCTTCGTCGCCGCCATTGCGGCCTGGGTGCTCACCTCCACCAGCCTTCCCGCGGCGCAGACCAATGTCGCCGTCGCGGCCAATTTCACCGAAGCCGCCAAGGAGATCGCCGCGGCGTTCAAGGCCAGCACGGGCCACGAGGCGGTGCTCAGTTTCGGCGCCAGCGGACAATTCTATACCCAGATCACGCAGGGCGCGCCGTTCCAGGTGTTTCTCTCGGCCGACGCCTCGCGGCCGAAGCAACTGGCGGATGACGGGCTCGCAGTTGACGGAAGCCGCTTCACCTATGCGATCGGCAAGCTCGTGCTGTGGAGCAAGGTCCCCGGCCTCGTCAAGGGCGAGGAAACCCTCAGGGCGGCCGCCTTCGCAAAGCTTTCGATCTGCAATCCCATCGCGGCCCCCTACGGCGCGGCCGCGGTGGAGGCGATGAAGGCCTTGAAGGTCTACGAGGCGCTGCAGCCGAAGCTGGTCGAGGGCGCGACCATCACCCAGGCCTACCAGTTCGTCGAAACCGGCAATGCCGAGCTTGGCTTCGTCGCGCTTTCGCAACTGACGGGATCCCAGCCCGGCTCGCGCTGGCTGGTCCCGCAGGAGCTCTACGCGCCGATCCGGCAGGATGCGGTGCTGCTGCGCAGCGGCGCCGCGAACGAGGCCGCGACCGCTTTCATCACCTTTCTCAAGGGACCGGAGGCGCGTGCCATCATCGAGAAATATGGCTACGTGCTCGACGTTCAAAGCTGACCGCGATGGGCGGCCTGTCCAGCGATCTCTGGCAGCCGGTCGGCCTGACCATCGTATTGGCCGGCATCACCACACTCATCCTGCTTTTGATCGGCACGCCGATCGCCTGGTGGCTGGCACGATCGCATGCCTGGTGGAAGGAAATCGCTTCTGCCGTGATCGCGTTGCCGCTGGTGCTGCCGCCGACGGTGCTCGGCTTCTATCTGCTGCTGACGCTCGGTCCCGACGGACCGGGCGGCGCGATCGCCGGCCTGTGGGGCGGACGCACGCTGGCCTTCACCTTCGAGGGGCTGGTGGTAGGCTCGGTGCTCTATTCGATGCCGTTCGTGGTGCAGCCGATCCGCAATGCGTTCGCGGCGATCGGCGACCGGCCGCTGGAAGTCGCAGCCACCTTGCGCGCCTCGCCTCGCCGCGCGTTCTGGACGGTCGCCGTGCCGCTGGCGCGGCCGGGCTTTCTGGCCGGCGCGGTGCTCGGATTTGCCCACACCGTCGGGGAATTCGGCCTGGTGCTGACGATCGGCGGCAATATCCCCGGACGCACCAAGGTGCTGTCGGTCGCGATCTTCGACTTCGTCGAGGCCTCGCAGTGGCGGGAGGCGAATATCCTGGCCGCCGGCATGATCGTTTTCGCCTTTGCAGTGATCCTGAGCGTGACCCTGATCGAGCGGCGCAGCAGCGGGACCGGGACGTGACGGCGGCCATCCCCGGCCGCATCCAGGCCAGCTTTCGCGGCACGATCGGCGGCTTTTCGCTGGATGCCGGCTTCGAGGCGCCCGCGACCGGCGTGACGGCGATCTTCGGTCCGTCGGGCTGCGGCAAGACCACCGTGGCCCGCTGCCTGGCGGGGCTGCAATATCTGGCGGGAAGCTTCTGCGCGATCGACGGCGAGGTCTGGCAGGATGGCTCGAACTTCCGAAAGGCCCACCAGCGGCCGGTTGGTTATGTGTTCCAGGAAGCCAGCCTGTTTTCGCACCTCTCGGTCAAGGCCAACCTGCTTTACGGCGCCCCGCGTGACGTGGCGGCCTTGACGGGCGGCATTGCCCTCGACGAGGTGATCGAGCTGCTGGCCCTGGCAAAGCTGCTCGGCCGCTCGACGCAAAACCTTTCCGGCGGCGAGCGCCAGCGCGTCGCGATCGGCCGCGCCCTGCTGTCGCAGCCCAAACTCCTGTTGATGGACGAGCCGCTGTCGGCGCTGGATCGCCTGACCAAGAACGAAATCCTGCCGTTCCTGGAACGGCTGCATGCGCGGCTGTCGCTGCCCGTGATCTATATCAGCCACGACATCGCGGAGATCGAGCGGCTTGCCGACCACCTGATCCTGATGCAGCACGGCAACGTCATCGGCGCCGGACCGCTGCGGCTGCTGCAGAGCGATCCGTCGCTGCCGCTTGCCGGCGCCCGCGAGGCCGCGGTCAGCCTGGACGCCACGGTCGAAGCCTACGATGCCGGCTATGGACTGCTGACGCTGCAGGTCGACGGCGGCCGGCTGCTGGTGCCGGCGCCCGCCGTCCCCACCGGTGCGCACCTGCGATTGCGGTTATCGGCGAGCGACGTCAGCCTGGCCCGCAGCGCCCCGCAAGCGAGTTCGATCCTCAACGTGCTGCCGGCACGCATCGTTTCCAGATCCGCGCTCGGCCAGGGCGAGGTGCTTGTGGTGCTGGCGCTGGGCAGCGACGGCCGCGGCACGCGCGTGCTGGCGCGGATCACGCTGCGCTCCTGGGACATCGTCGGGCTTGCCGTACAAATGCCGGTGTTCGCCCAGATCAAAGGCGTGTCGCTGGTCGGCGGCGGCGATGGCGCGGCAATACGGCGGACCGGCACGGACCCGGCGCCGAAAGAAAACTCCGACGCGATCGCGGAGCCGCGCGATGCCGGCACGCCGCTTGCTGGACCAGGCTGTCGCGAGATTCTTGTCAGACCAACCCCACGAGGCATCGCCATGACATCCGAATTCCAGGACATCAACCCCAACCATCTGGCTGCCGTGCTCTATCGGCCCGAGGACGACGTCGACGCCCTGCTCGCCGCGTTCGCCAGCGCGCGGTTGCGCGACGGCGAGCGCATCGGCGGCGTGGTGCAGCTGAACCTCAAGGACGAAGCCGGCCGACCGAACGGCATGCAGGTCGTCGATCTCGCCACCGGACGCAGCATCTCGATCTGCCAGCCGCTCGGCAGCGGCGCCACGGCCTGCAAGCTCGATCCGGCCGGGCTGGCCGAGGCCTCGCAGGCGGTGTCCCGCGCCGTCGCCGAGGATTCCGCGCTGATCATCGTCAACAAGTTCTCCAAGCAGGAAGCCGCCGGACACGGGCTGCGCAGCGAGCTCGCCGAGGCGATCATCGCCGGCGGCCCGGTGCTGACCGCGGTGCCCGAAAAATGCCTCGACGCCTGGAAGGATTTTACCGGCGACCGCGGCACCACCCTGCTGTGCGCTCCGCATGTGGTGGAGGAATGGTGGCGCGAGGTTTCGTCCCGCCGGGCCGCCGCCCGGGCAGCTCTGGGGGCGACCGCGTTTTCCGAAGCTACTTTCCAATCATCACATCCGACGACTTGATCACCGCCGAAACGCTGTCGCCGACCTTGAGCGCGAGCTCGTCGACCGCCTCGTTGGTGATCGACGACGTGATGGTCAGCCCGGAGGCCAGCTCGAGCTTGACATGCGCGGTGGTCGATCCCTTGGTCACCGCCACCACCTTGCCGGGCAGAATATTGCGTGCGCTGAACTTCATTGGCGATTCCCTGCTGTTGTCCGCGTCAGCTCCTGTCTTATTGCAATCGCAGCGCCGCTCCAAGCTGCTTCCGGCGTCATCCGGTGCCGCTGCGCCGGGCAGTGTCGCATCTGCGACGATGCCGCGCCTGTTGCGAAGCTGTAATGCCCGGCGGCTCGAGCGACGGCGAATTCTCCAGGCTGGCAGCGGGGCATGCCCACAAGGACCAGTATCGGCAGCCGATCCGGCAATTTGCCGACCGCAGGGGCTCGCCGGTCGATCGAGCAGGCTTCAGCAATCGCGGCCGAGTGACGGCGGTCGTGGCGGGTAATGCCGCGGCGTCACGGCTCAGCCGAACTTGAACAGCACGCCGTAGCCGCCGCGCGGATAGCTCCATTCGATGTCGCCGCCGGGTTCGCCGATCACCCGGCAGGTGCCGCATTCGACGCAGCCGTCGACGGTGACCTCGACCTGGCCCTTGTCGCTGAGCTCGTAGCAGCGGGCCGGGCAGGCCTTGAGCAGCGACAGCAGCGCCGGCGATGGCACGGTGTGCGGACGCACCTTGATGTGGGCGCGGCCGGCGTCGACCAGATAGCGGTTGTAGAACAGCTTGTCCTCGACGCGCACAGAGATCTCGGTGGTCATGTCACGGCCTCCATCGTAAAGGACCCTGCGCAGAGTCCATGTTGCGGCTCATCGCCATGCCCGGGCGAAGCGGAATGCGTCGCCGAACAATCCACTCCACGACCGCGCCTTGACGAACGAGCGCAGCGTCGTCTTTTCCTTGTCCGCCTTTGGCGTGCCGTCGACGCGCACGAAATTCTGCATCGCCTTGGAAACCAGCTGCGGATAGGTCAGGAAGAAATTCTGCGACTGGATATGCAGCAGCTGCGGCATGTCCTTGTACTTCCTGAGGTCCTTGATGACGAAGGAATCGTCCAGCATCTGCTTGTAAAGCGCGAGATTCTGCCTGGTCATCGGATCCCTGCGCGACTTGACCTGGAAGATCGCCTCCGCGGCGATGCGGCCCGAAGTCATGGCAAGGTTGGAACCCTCGCGATGAATGGCGTTGTTGAGCTGGGCGGCGTCGCCGACCACCACCCAGCCGTCGCCGTAAAGCTGCGGGATCGCGTTGTAGCCGCCCTCGGGAATGAGATGAGCGGAATATTCCTTCACCTCGGAGCCTTCGATCAGCGGCGCGACCGAGGGATGCCGCTTGAACCGCTCGAGCAGCCCGTAGGGCGTTTCGCCGGTCTTCTGGAAGTCGGCGACCAGACAGCCGATGCCGAGCGACACGCATTCCTTGTTGGCATAGATGAAGCCCATGCCGGTCATGCCGCGCGAGATGGTGCCGGCGGCCTCGATCACGGTGCCTTCGTCGCCGCGGAGATTGAAGCGCGCCTCGATGGTTTCGCGCGGCAGAAAGTGCATTTCCTTGACCGCAAGCGCGACATTGTCGGGCTTCGGCCGCTCGCGCAGTTCGGCCCGCGTTCCGAGCAGACCGTTGACGCCCTCGGCCAGCACGACCACGTCGGCATGTACCTCGCCGTCGTGGCGGTCGGTGCGGACCCCGATCACCCGGCCATAGGCGTCCTGCGCCAGTTCGGTCACGGTGGTTTCGCACAGCACGACCGCGCCGGCCTCCCTCACCTTGGAGGAGAACCATTTGTCGAATTGCGCCCGGATGATGGTGTAGCGGTTGGGACGCTCCTCGTTGAAATCCTCGGAGCGGTAATGCAGCCCGACATGGGAGCGGTCGTCCATCATCCAGAAGCGCTGCTCGACCAGATGACGTTCGAGCGGCGCATCCTCGCGAAAATCGGGGATCAGTTTTTCCAGCATGTCGGCGTAGAGGATCGCGCCCTGGACATTCTTCGATCCCGAATATTCGCCGCGCTCGAGCTGCAGCACCTTGAGGCCGCGCCGGGCCAGCGTCAGCGCACAGGCGTTTCCGGCCATCCCGGCGCCGACGACGATGGCATCGAATTTCTCCTCGATCATGGCAGGCTCCTGTCAGCTCGCGATGCGGTCGCGCGAATGCGGCGACAGCCGCGCGCGGAATGCCTCGGTCAGCGCCGGCAACAGCCGGATCGCATCGGTGATGATCCCGACATGGGCAAAGTCGAAGATCGGCGCGTTCCTGTCGGTGTTGATGGCGACGATCAGATCGGCGCCTTCGACCCCGACGCGATGCTGGATCGCCCCCGAGATCCCGGCGGCGATATACAGTTTCGGCCGGATGGTCTTGCCGGTCTGGCCGATCTGCCGGTCGGAGGTGACCCAGCCCTTCTGCACCAGCGGCCGTGAACAGCCATATTCGGCGCCGAGCACGGTCGCGAGCTGGCGTACCAGCTGGAAATTCTCCGGCGATCCCAGTCCCATTCCGCCGGCCACGACGACGTCTGCAAAGGCGAGATTCGACTTGCTGGATTCGCGGTCCGGCAGGAACGACATCACCTTGGTCACGATGTCGTCCTCGACCAGGCCGAGCGGATGGGTGACGATCCGCCCGATGTCGCGCTGCACGCGCTCCGGCATCTGCATCACCCGCGGCCGCACCGTGGCCATCTGCGGCCGATAATTCAGCGTATAGATCGTGCACATCAGCGATCCGCCGAAGGTCGGGCGGGTCGCCGCCAGCGAACCGTCGGCATCGACATCGAGCGCGGTGCAGTCGGCGGTCAGCCCGGTGAGCAGCGTGGTCGCCACCGAGCCGGCGAGGTCGCGGCCAAGCGTGGTCGCTCCCAGCAGCAATATCTCCGGCTTGTAGGTGTTGACGACATCGGTCAGCGCCTTGGTGTAGGATTCATTGCGATAGTCGGCGAGCAGATCGTCGCCGACCACATAGGCCAGATCGGCGCCGTAGCAGAACGCCTCGGCGGCGGCCTGTCTGGTGGCCTCGCCATCCGGGCCGATCACCACGGCGGCGAGATCGACCTTCAGCTTGTCGGCGAGCTGCCGCCCTGCCCCCAGCAATTCCCAGGAAACCGGGTGGACCTGGCCGCGCTCCTGTTCGACGAACACCCAGACGTGCCTGTAGCCCTTGAAGTGGTCGGGCAGTTCCTTCTTGGTCGCTGCGCGGCCCGCCGCTGCGGCTGGCTTGGTGGGTTCGCTCATCGAACTGCCTCCGCTACGTTCCGTTAGAAACCACGCGCCAGTGCCGCCAGCTCGGCTTCGAGCTTGGGTTGGCGCTTGAAGATGTCCTCGATCAGCGCGTCGGCGGGCGGCCGGCTGCCGAAATCGACCAATGCGGCCTTCTCGGCGCGGGGCGCCGGCGCAAATACGCGCTTGACGATGGTGGGCGAGCCGCGCAGCCCGCATTTCGAGATGTCCTCCACACCGGCATCCTGCGCGCTCCATTTGACGATGGCGGCGCGGGCGGCGCGCAAGGCATCGACCATGGCGCCGCGCCGGATTTCATTGGTGGCCTCCAGCATGCTGATCAGGCAGGGCAGCCTGGTGCGCAGCAGCTGCACTCCTCCTTCCGATCGCCGCTCGGCCTCGATGGTGCGCCCGGCAAGATCAAGTGTGGAGATTTTGGCGACGTAGGTGAGCTGCAATAGACCGAGGCGCTTGGCGATCCCCGGACCGACCTGGGCGGTGTCGCCGTCGATGGTCTGCTTGCCGGTGAGAATGATATCGGGCGCGCCCCAGGTCTCGCCGATCTTGCGAATAGCGGTGGCGAGCGCATAGCTCGTCGCCAGGGTATCGGCGCCGGCAAAGAACCGATCCGTCAGCAGCACGGCGCGATCGGCCCCGAAGGTCAGCGCCTTGCGCAGGCTGTCTTCGGCCGAGGGCGGCCCCATGGTCAGTACGGTGATCTCGCCGCCGAACTTGTCGCGCAGTTCGAGCGCGGCTTCGAGCGCGAACAAGTCGTAGGGGTTGATGATGGTCGGCACCCCCTGGCGCATGATGGTGTTGGTGACCGGATGGACACGGATCTGCGCGGAATCCGGAACTTGCTTGATGCAGACGACGATGTGCATGCGATGACTCCGCGCCCGCCTGGGGGCCAATCAAGACAGAGCAAGTGTCGTACCAATCGCGGAAGCGGCGAAAATTCTTCGCGGCGGCAACGACTTGAGAGCCAAGGCCGGTTTCATTGGGTTGAAACAGGCACTCGGGCGACCATTTGCGACGCGTCGCAAATGCGACAGCACGATTGCAATGACTGCCTGCAATGTTCGAGGGGTGGGGGCCCGGCAATCGACGCGTTTCGGCTCCCGCGTCGCCCTGCGGGCGGCGGTCGCGATCGCGGCGCTAGCGCGGCGTCACTTCAACGTCGTCAGCTGCACGAAATTCCTGGGCGCCGGCGGCGGCGCAACCGCGTCCTTGAGCACCTTGAACACGCGCTGGTCGAGCGGGGACGAGGCGACGAAATCCGCATAGGCCTGGGCCAGCACCGCACGGCAGCGTTCGGTCACCTCGGCTTCGGTCAGCCCGTCGAAGTCCTCGCTGACGAGGTATTGCCCCATGCGGCGCAGGATGTGCAGCCGCACCACGTTGACATGCTTGGGATCATAGTCGACGCCGAGCAATGCAAAGAATTCCTCGGCGGAGGCCGCCTTGTTCAATTGATCGAGCACGCCGGGTTTCGCGGAACCGTTCATCTTCCAACTCCTTTCAAGCCTGGCTGGCGGCGCGCGGACCGGACGCAGCCTTGTCGTCCTGCAACGGGCCGCCGCCATCGCGCAGCCGCTTCTGCAAATGCGCCAGCCGCGCCTCGAGAAACTCGACCCGGTCGAGCATGACGGAAATCGCCTCCCCGACCGGATCTGGCATCAGATGGTGATCGAGATCGATGCGTCCGACGAAGCGGCGATGGGTGAGTTCCGGCCGCACCACCCGCGCCGGAATGCCTACCACGGTCACTTCCGGCGGCGTGCTCTCGATCACGACGGAATTGGCGCCGACCCGTGTCGCCCTGCCGATCGTGATCGGTCCGAGAATTTTCGCACCGGCGCCGACCACGACCCGATCCTCCAGGGTCGGATGGCGCTTGCCCGGCGACCACGAGGTGCCGCCCAGGGTCACCCCATGATAGAGCGTGACGTCGTCGCCGACCTCGGCGGTCTCGCCGATCACGACACCGGCGCCATGATCGATGAAGAACCGCTGCCCGATGGTGGCGCCGGGATGAATATCGACATTGCTGAGAAAGCGGCCGAACCAGGACAGCAGCCGCGCCGCAAACCGGCGGTCGGCCTTCCACAGCCGATGGGCGATACGATGCCAGATCAGCGCATGGATGCCGGGGTAGGTCAGCAGGGTTTCCAGCTCGCTGCGGGCGGCCGGGTCGCGCAGGCGAACGCAGCCGACATCCTCCCTGATCTGGCGCAACAGCGAAGGCCGGGGCGGCCTGACCTCCGCCATCGGATCGCTCACCGGGATGTCTATGGCATCGGACATGGCGACCTCAGGCGCAATTGGGCAGACGGGGATCGCAAACCTCACGCCAGATCCGCGTCACGGTCTCGCGCGCCACCGGTCCCTTGTTGTAGATCGCGTGCTCCCGAACCCGGGCCAGGATGCCGCGCTGCTGCTCGGCGCTTGCCGTCAGCTCCAGGTCCGACAGCAGCGAAGTAATGGCGGATAGGCCGGAATGCTTGCCGATCACGATGCGATTGGCGCGGCCGAATAGCACCGGATCGAGCGACTGGTAGGTGCGTTGGTCCTTCAGCAGGCCGTCGACGTGAATGCCTGACTCGTGGGTGAAGACATGATCTCCCACGATCGCCTTGTTGAGCGGAATGGGACGAGCCGCGGCCGCGGCGACCACGGCGGCGACGTTGCCGAGTTCGGACAGCACGATGCCGGTCTCGCGGCCATAGAGCTGCCCGAGAGCGACCGCCACTTCCTCCAGCGGCGCGTTGCCGGCGCGTTCGCCAAGGCCGATGACGGTAACCGAAGCATGGCTGGCGCCGGCCTTGATGGCCGCCAGCGTATTGGCGGTGGCGAGGCCGAGGTCGTCGTGGCCGTGAAACTCGAGTTCCAGATCGGTGGTCGCACGCAGCGCCGCCATCAAGGCGTAACTGGAATCCGGATCGAGCACGCTGAGCGTATCGGCGACGCGAAACCGCCGCGCGCCAGCGGCCCTCGCCGCGGCAATGACTTCGATCAGAAAACCGACATCGGCACGCGACGAATCCTCGCCGCCGACGGCCACCGAAAGACCCTTTTCGCGGGCGTATTCGACGACGCGCCCGACCATGTCGAGCGCATTGCAACGCTTGCCCCCGAGCTTGGCCGCGATCTGCACATCGGACACCGGCACCGACACATTGACCATCGACACCCCGCTCGCAATGGCGGCATCGACATCCCCCCGCAACATCCGGCACCAGGCGATGGTGGTGAGTGGCAACTGCGCTTCGACGATGGCCCGGATCGCGATGATTTCCTCGCGGCCCATCGCAGGCGTGCCGGCTTCGATCTCCGGGACGCCGGCGCGGGCCAGCGCACGGGCGATCGCAACCTTTTCCGCGGTCGTGAACGCCACACCGGGTGCCTGCTCGCCGTCGCGCAGCGTGGTGTCATTGAGGACCACCGGCGCGAGGTGGCCGCGGCCAGCGGATGTCGGCTGTTCGATCATGAGACCCTCACCCCATTGGCAGCTTCAGCGAAGCCGGTACCGGCGCCCGCAGACCCTCCACAGCAACCCCCGTGCCACCGCTTTTTTCTTCTGTAACGCCTTGCACTAGCAAGAGATTTCAATCCAACGCCGATTGTCGCGATTCCGACAGCGTCGCAAATGCGACGCCGTCGGCGCCTCATCCCTGCTTCCGGCGCAGATGGAGAATGACGTCGACCCGCGAAATCTCGTAGCCCGGCAAAGGCTCCGGCAAATGCTCGATCTCGACCCCCGGTGCCGGCACGTCGAGCAACCTGTCCTCGTGATCGACGAAGAAATGATGATGCGCGCCGGGGTTGGTATCGAAAAATGATTTCGATCCGTCGATGCCGATCTGGCGCAGCAGGCCGGCTTCGGTGAACTGGTTCAGCGTGTTGTAGACGGTGGCTCGCGAGATCGGCATGTTGGCCGCGGCCGCCTCGGTGTAGATCATGTCGGCGGTCACGTGGCGACCGCCCTTCGCAAACAGGAACCCGCCCAGCATCAGCCGCTGCCGGGTAGGCCGCATTCCGGCTTGGCGCAAAACATCGCTGCAATCGTAAGGCAGGCGCTTCTGCCGTTCCTTGTCGAGCGCGGATTCGGACTGCGTTTCCGTCTCGCTGGCCGCCAGCGGGTCCGATGAGACATCGATCCAGGTTGTCGTCGTCAGATCCATGTCCGTTACTCCGCAGCCTGTGCCAGCGAAGCGGCCGGCATCGCGAAGGCCGCGTTCTGTGCGGCCTCACGGCGCCGCTCGGCCATCCGGCTCTCGCCGCTTTCGTCGCCGAAGCAAAGCTCGAAATCCCGGCATTCGGTGCAGACCGGAGTCGTGCACATCACGAAGCCGTCGGACTCGCAGAGCGCCCGGTAGAAGAACCGCTTCCAGCGCATATTCCCGGTGTTGCGCGCGGCCAGCGGGGCGAAATGGCGCGCCAGCAGCCGGGTCAGTTCGGAGCGGTCACGCAAGCCGAGGTCTTCCCACAGGTGGTTCGGCTCAATCGCACGCCGGGCAATCATCGCCGCCAGAAGGCGGCCGGTTTCCCCCTGGCTCGAACGCTGCGCAAGCAGAAGATCGCGCACCATCGCCACCTCCTCGTCGTCGTCAGACTTTGCAACTTCGGCGGACCAGGCCGCGCCCATCGCGCAGGCGGCCGGAAACCAATGTGCCATGAGATTGGCGAGATCCTGCGCCGCAAGTCCTGCCCGCTCGGCGACGGCGCCGCTCTCCACGGCCGCCACGGCCAGGATCGAAGCCAGCACATGCCGGTCGAAACTGAAACCATCGTCGATGGCGACATCAGCCGGGTGATAACCGGTCAGCAAACGATAGGCCGCGGCGCCGCGACGCTCGCTCCGCGGCGCCACGTCAGCGGTCGGCAGAGCCTGCAGCACGGAGACCGCATCGATCGACTGCTCAACTGGTGCCGCTGCCATCACAGAACGCTCCATTTCCCTTCGTTCTGCCCCAAGTGTCGCGCGCGTTTCCGTTTGCCCGAAGCTCTTCAAGATCGCATCACAACGACGGATGCCCGGGGGTAATGCCGGCCCCTCCTGCGGAGGGGCCGGGTGGTATCGGTTGGCCTCAGGCGGCCGCGATCGCGGCCTCGGCGGCGAGTTCGGCGGCCGTCTTGCCGACGATGGCTTCGTCGACCGGCTTCATGATGCCGTGCTCCATCAGCATGTCCTCAAGCTCGTCCATGGTGATCGGCGTCGGGATGATGCCCTTGCCGCCATTGGCGTGGATCCTGGTGGCGAGGGAGCGGTAGTGGCCGGCCTGGACCGAATCCGGGGCGTATTCCAGCACGGTCATGCGCCGCAGTTCGGCGTGCTGCACGATGTTGTCGCGCGGCACGAAGTAGATCAGATGGGTGCCGAGCTTCTTGGCCATCGCTTCGGCAAGCTCGAGTTCCTTGTCGGTCTGCCGTTCGTTGCAGACCAGCCCGCCGAGCCGTACGCCGCCGGAATTGGCGTATTTCAGGATGCCCTTGGAGATGTTGTTGGCGGCATACATCGCCATCATCTCCCCGGACATCACGATGTAGATTTCCTGCGCCTTGTTCTCTCGGATCGGCATCGCGAAGCCGCCGCAGACCACGTCGCCGAGCACGTCGTAGGAGACGTAGTCGATGTCCTCATAGGCGCCGTTCTCCTCGAGGAAGTTGATCGAGGTGATGACGCCGCGGCCGGCGCAGCCGACGCCGGGCTCCGGGCCGCCGGATTCAACACAGCGGATATCGCGGTAGCCGACCTTCATGACCTCCTCGATCTCGAGGTCCTCGACGCTGCCGGCGGCAGCCGCCAGGCTGAGGATGGTGTCCTGCGCCTTGGCATGCAGGATCAGCCGGGTGGAATCCGCCTTGGGATCGCAGCCGACGATCAGGATCTTGTGACCCATCTCGGCCAGCGCCGCCAAGGTGTTCTGTGAGGTCGTCGACTTGCCGATGCCGCCTTTGCCGTAAAATGCGATTTGTCGTAGTGCAGCCATTTTGTTCTCCATGAACCGATTGCCAATGTCCCTCGCGTCCGCGCGAGACTGTTTCCGTTACAGAACCGGGCACATGGGTTACGGGAAGGAGCGCATCGCTCGTCGAAGCGTCTGCGTGCACTCAGCCCTCACTCCTTGTTCCAGCGAGGCAATAGCAACCGGCGTGCCATTCGTCCTAAGCTGATGATTTGGCTTCCGAAACTTCCGACGCTCCGGTTTTCGCCCTTTGTGTCGAACGCGACAGCTCCGGCTCCGCTGTCCGGCGGCTGTTGGAAATCTGACAAGGATGGCAAGGCCGTAGCACACCCCGGACAGTTCAACTTGTCGCTTGCGCTGCATAATCCGGGTTCGGCGCGCCCGGAACGGAATTTGCTAGCAGCAATCTTGCCAGAGCCCTGCGGGCCCCTTCGACCGGACATGACTGCAAGCTCAAGGAGGTTGAAATGCAAATTGGCGTCGAGACATCGAAAGCTATCGACCAGCGCCGGGTATTCGTCATCGACGAGGATGACATTACCCGTGCCGCGCTGCAGTTCATGCTGCATGATGAAATAGAGACCCACGAACTGGCCAGCCTGGAGGAGGCCTATGAAAAGGGCGTCGGCTGGCTACAGCCGCATGTCGTCCTGCTCGGCGTTTCCTTCCTCAGGCAGAGGGGCAGCGCGCTGATCGCAGAACTGACGGCGAAGTTTCCCGGGGTCCGCGTTCTCATTGTGTGCGCCAAGTCCGACGAGGCGGTCGCGATCGAAGGCCTGAAGGCGGGAGCCCATGGCGCGATGGTCAAGCCGCTGACGCTGGAGGCCGTCCGCAAGAAGGTCGACACCATCCTGGGCCGGGGCGGCGCGTCGCCGCTGGTTCAGCTCAGCGTCCTCTAGGGACGCCGCGCCATGACGCATGTCGTGTTTTACCAGAAGCCGGGTTGCAAGACCAATGCACGGCAAAAACAGCTGCTTGAGGCTGCCGGCCATGTCGTCAGCGCGAAAAGCCTGCTGACGGAGCCATGGACCGGGGAACGCCTGCGCGAGTTCTTCGGGTCGACGCCGGTGGCCTGCTGGTTCAATCCCGTCGCCCCCCGCATCAAGTCGGGCGAAATCGATCCCAAGCTGTTCGATCCCGGCGCAGCGCTCGCCCTTCTGGTGCAGGAACCGATCCTGATCCGGCGGCCGCTGGTGGAAGCAAACGGACAGCGATGCGCGGGTTTCGACCGCGAACCCGTGACGTCGCTGCTGGGCGGCGCCGCGGACCCCAATGCCGAAAGCTGCAGCCGACCCGGTCCGTCCCCGCACTGTCCCGATCCCAATACGACGTCGAAATCGTCCTCCCGATGAACGCCGCCGCGCTATCGGCCCTGAGCCCCGCCGAAACCGTGCTGGCCTATCACGCACGCACCAAGCACAGCCTCAAGCGCTATGCGGCCGGTCCCGAAGCGCTCGATTGGGACGCACAGCCCAATCCGTTCCGGGAATTTGAGGGCTGTGCGCGAATCGAACTTCAACTCGACGCGGAGCGGCTCGGCACGAGCTTTGCCCAGGCCTGCACACAAGGCGGCGGCGTCGCCAGGGCCTCGCTCGGCATCGAATCCGTTGCCAGCCTGCTGCAGCTTTCGATGGCGCTCTCCGCCTGGAAGCAATACGGGCCCGACCGCTGGGCGGTGCGCTGCAATCCATCGAGCGGCAATCTGCATCCGACCGAAGCCTACGTTTTTTCGAGCAATGTCCCCGGCCTCCATGATGGGGTTTATCACTATCTGAGCCGCGACCATGCGCTGGAACTGCGGTGCAGGAGCAACAATCGGCTCGAGGCGCCTACCCGGCTCTGGATCGGCCTTTCGTCGGTGCACTGGCGGGAAGCGTGGAAATATGGCGAGCGCGCCTTCCGCTATTGCCAGCTCGACATCGGCCATGCGCTCGCGGCCCTGCGTTACGCCGCGGGCGTACTGGGATGGGGCGTCACGCTGGTCGAGGATGTCGACAGCGCCGAGCTTGCGGCGATGATGGGCATCGATCGCAGCGGCGACTTTTCAGGCGCGGAATGTGAAGACGCCGATCTTCTGATTGCGATCGCGGCCACGCCGGGCGCCGGCCCGGCGGCAGAACATTGTCCACCGTTCGCCCGGCAAGGCAGTGAAAATCGATGGGCCGGCCGCGCCAATCTGCTCGACCCGCATCCGCTCTATCGCTGGCCGGCGATCGAACAGGTGAGCCGGGCGACACGCGGGCGCAGCACCGGATTGCCATTCGAATTCCCGGATTATCCGCCGCGGCGCTCGACCGACAAAGTCCGCGCGGTCGATGTCATTCTCGGCCGCCGGAGCGCGCAGCGTTTCGACAGCAAACACCGCATCACGGCGGACTGCTTCTATCATTTGCTGGATAGCCTGCTGGACCGGCCAAACGCGCCCTGGGACGTCTGGAATTTCGCGCCGCGCCTGCATCCGGTGCTGTTCGTCCATCGCGTCGAGGGACTCGACGCCGGCGTCTATGCGCTGCCCCGCCGCCCCGCGGCAATCGATGCGCTTCGCGCGTTGATGCGCGCGGATTTCGAGTGGCAGGCGCCCGAAGGCCGGCCCGCGCATCTTCCCCTGTTCAGACTGCTGCGCAGCGACTGCCGGGCCGTCGCCCGAACCATGAATTGCCACCAGGCCATCGCCAGCGACAGCTGCTTCTCGCTCAGCATGCTCGGCGAATTCGAGCCCGTGGTCAGGGACAACCCCTGGCGCTACCGCCAACTGCATTGGGAAGCGGGACTGATGGGACATGCGCTTTACCTGGAAGCCGAAGCCGCCGGGCTGCGCGGAACCGGCATCGGCTGCTATTTCGACGACGCCCTGCACGACATCCTCGGGCTTTCCACCACGCAATACCAGGCCCTCTACCATTTCACCGTCGGACGTCCGCTGAGCGACGACCGGATCTCGAGCTCGCCTGGCTATCCGCACCGGCAAGCGCCGCCAACCCGGGAAACCATTCCATGACCGCGCGCACGCCGTTGCAACGTATCGATGTCGGGCGCGCGGAAATTGTTTTGTCGCAAAGCGATCCGCTGGTGCTCGACGCACGCGACGCCGGTTCCTTCGCGACGTCGCGCATCGACGGGGCGCAGCCGGTCTCCTCGGCCAACCTCGGGACACTGATCGTCGCCACCGCCAGGACGCGCCCGGTCCTGATCTATTGCTACCACGGCAACGCCAGTCGCGAATATGCGCAAGCTTTTTCCGATTTCGGGTTCGCCGAGGTGTACAGCCTCGACGGCGGATACGAGGCCTGGTGCGCCAGGCCACCGGCCGACGCCGCAAGCCGGGAGGCCGTGCTGCAGCAATGGCTGGCCACGCAGTCGTTTGCCGAAGGTGGAATCAACGCCGTCATCGCCAACGCCATGACGCCGCTGATGAAGGCATCCTGCAGCGGAGAATGCGACATTGTTGGCCTGCTGATCTCGGCAGGCGCATCGGTGAACGCACGGAATGCCGACGGCAACAACGCCTTGTGGCTGGCCTGCGTCGGCAGCCATCTTGAGGTCATCAACATGCTGGTCGCAGCCGGGATCGACATCGACAATCGCAACGACAATGGCGCAACAGCCCTGATGTATGCGGCCTCGTCGGGCAAGGCCGCCGTCGTCGAACGGTTGCTCGCAAAGGGAGCCGACGTCAGCGCGGAAACGCCGGACGGATTTTCGGCGCTTGACCTCGCGGGCAACCTTGAATGCGTGGCACTACTGCGTCCGGCACGAAGCCAGGCCGGTTCGGCTGCGCTTGCAAGTCCATGACCGGTCGGCGGTGTCATCGCGCCGGTCGCGACTGCAGCAAAAGGCGCGATCAACGCCGCGTCAGAATCACGGCGAGACGATCCACCCGCTTGCCCTGCTTGAAATGGGATTCGACGATCTCTTCGATATCTCCAGAGTTGGTCGGCCGGTACCAGACGCCCTCCGGATAAACCACCATCAAGGGACCGGCGTTGCAGAAGCCAAGACAACCCGAGGCGGTGAAGCCGATATCGCCAAGCCCCTGCGTTTCGATCGCCTTGCTCATCCGTTCCCACAATGGCTGGGCGCCAGCCGCGCCGCAACTGCCGCGCGGATGGCCGGGCGGCCGCTGCGTGAAACAGGCAAAGGCATGATGTTTGTAGAGTTGCGGCAGCTCGAAATCGGAATCCGCGGCTGATTCACTCATGTCGCCGCACTCAGGATGCCCTTGTCGGTCAACAACACCGCAAGTTCGCCCTCCTGAAACATGGCCCGGACGATATCGGCACCGCCCAGGAACTCGCCCTTGACGTAGAGCTGGGGGATCGTCGGCCAGTCCGAGAACGCCTTGATGCCTTCGCGGACCTGCGGATCGGCCAGCACGTTGACGCCCTTGAACGGTACCTTCAGCCCGTCCAGGATCTGCACCACACTGGCGGAAAAGCCGCATTCCGGCGCCGTCGGCACCCCCTTCATGAAAAGCACCACATCGCTGCTCGCGACAATTTCCTTGATACGCTCGGCGGTCGGTCCGGTCATGTTCTCTCCTCGGCCATCGGGTTGGTTTGTCGGTCGCGGTGCAAAAGCCGGTCCGTCATTTCGGCACGATGGTTTCGAGCGCGAGCGCGTGCAGCGCGCCGCCCATCTGGCCCTGCAGTGCGTCGTAGACCATCTTGTGCTGCTGAATCCGGCTCTTGCCCTGGAATATCCCCGACGTGACGCGCGCGCCATAATGGTCGCCGTCTCCCCTGAGATCGACGACGACGACCTGGGCGTCCGGGAAGGCCTGCTTGATCAGGCGCTCGATTTCATTTCCGTCCATGGCCATCGCGACGCACTCCAGAGGGGTCGGTCACTTCAGTCATGCAAGCTCCAAACCAACTTGCAAAGCAGCCTGCGAACCCGTGCCGAAGCGCTCGGGAACGCCGGCACAAATCGAATTTCCGGGATTTCCCGCAAACCGGGTGCGCGGCCCGGTGTCAGGTTTCCGACATGCCGGACTGTTGGGGATCCGACCTGATCCGCGGCGAACCCTGCCCCGAGGCCTGATTCCGTTCGAGATTTCGTGTTTTCAGCGAGCGGCCCGGCTCTTGCTTCGCGGAGGCAACACGATGCCGGAGCCGCGCGAAAATGCGAGCCGCCTTTCCCTTCTCATTTGCCGTCATTCTCGGCACCAACGAGATCGCTTCGGCGGTCGCGGTGCAGCTTCATCGCAACAATTTCCGGACCGTGCTGTCGCACGACCCGCAGCCTCCGGTGATACGCCGCAAAATGGCCTTCCACGACGCTCTGTACGACGACAGCGTCGCCGTCGAGGGTATCGGCGCGCGGCGCGCCGATACCGGGCTCGAAATTCGAAGCCGTCTCGCCGACGGATCCGCGGTCACCGTGACCGAGCTCGGACTGCTCGACCTGATCGTGATTCAGGCCATCGATGTTCTCGTCGACGCCCGAATGCAGAAATACCTCGCGACACCCGATTTGCGCCGGCTCGGCCGCCTGTCGATCGGACTAGGTCCCGGCTTTGCCAGCGACGTCAATTGCGACGTCGCGATCGAAACCAGGCCGGGAAAGGCAGGGCGCATCATTCGCGAAGGCTGCACCGATCAGCCCGATGGAGTATCGCAGCGGCTCGGCGAGCATGCCGGCGAACGCTTCGTGCGCGCGGGCTTCACCGGGCGGTGGAATACCGCGATCGAGATCGGCACGCGGGTGTTCAAGGATTTCGTCGTCGGCCATCTGGGAAATGTCCCGGTGCGCGCGCCGTTCGACGGGATCCTGCGCGGCATCGTCCGTGACGGCACCGAGGTGCCGGCGGGCGCGAAGTTGCTGGAGATCGATTCCCGCGGACGGCGCGCGAGCTGGGCCGGAATCGACGAGCGCGGCCGGCTGATCTCGGACGCCGTGGTCGAAGCGGTCTCATCACACAAGCCAAGGGCGCCGGCAGCCGCCGCGCATCCCCTTCACCTGGTGAAATGAACCGGAATTCGCCCTCGATGGCTGCGGGGCTCTTGCATGATCGAAGTTTTCCAGCAATCGGACTCCATCAATTTCGGAGCGCTGCCCAAACCGATCGACGCGCTGCTGCAGCAAGGCGTCGTCGCCTATCGGCATGACCGCTCGCGCGCCGAAACCCTGTTCCGACGAGCACTCGCCGCCGCGCCCAATGCGCTGCCGGTCTATTTCTGCCTGTACAAGATCCATACCTATCAGGGCCATCTCGATCAGGCACAAATCGCCGCCGAGAACGGCCTGAAGGAAGCGGCGCGCCAGGCGGGATGGCCGCTCGATTGGCGGCAATGGCAGCCGCAAGCCATGCTGCCCGATGGTCCCGGCCTTTTCGCACTCTATACCCTGAAGGCGCTTGCCTTCATCCAGCTGCGATTAAACAGCCCGCGACAGGCCGGCGAGATGCTCGATGCACTGAAGCAACTTGATCCGGCGGGTGCCGTCGGATGGACGGTAGTTGCGGCACTCGCCGAGGCCATCGGCTGAACTCCAGCCCGATGGCATCCAGCTTGCACATGCTTCGCCTGGGGCGACATCCCATCGCGGAGGCGGCAGGACATGACAGAACTCGATGACCGCGAGGCGGCGGTCCCAGCGGCGCCGCTCACGGACGCCCCGGCGCAGCTCGCCGACGGCGCCGACGACCTGGTAGAGGCGGTGATCGCGGCATTGCGCACCGTGCACGATCCGGAAATCCCAGTGAACATCTACGATCTCGGGCTGATCTATCGCATCACACCCGACTATCGGGGAGCCGTCGAGATCGACATGACGCTGACCGCGCCGGGCTGTCCGGTGGCCGGCGAGATGATGAACTGGGTGCGCACCGCCGTGGGCGATGTCGCCGGCGTCGACAGCGTGAAGGTCAACCTGGTGTTCGATCCGCCCTGGGATAAATCCAAAATGTCGGAAGACGTCCAGCTCGAACTCGGCCTGCTGTAGCGCGGTTGTAGGCTTCAAAACAATCTGATGCCGCGGCCTCCGCCGCATACGCCGAAAAGCACCGCCATTGCAAAGGACTAGCGCGGCAGCCCGCGTTTTCCCGGCATCTGGCATTCTATCTGCATAAGTGCCTGGCAGAGAGGCAGCGCAACCCGCAACTGCCGGCGTTTCGGATCAGAGGCCGCCATGATTGAGCTGACAGCCGGCGATGGACATACGTTCTCGGCCTATCGCGCCGACCCCAGCGACGCGCCCAAGGGAGCGGTCGTGGTTCTTCAGGAACTGTTCGGCGTAAACCCGCACATCAGGCAGATCACCGACGACTTCGCCGCAAGGGGTTATGTCGCGATCGCGCCGTCGCTGTTCGATTCGGCCAGGCCCGGCATCGAGCTCGGCTATGACGAGGGCGGTTTGGCCGAAGGCATCGCTCTGGTGCGACAGGTCGGCAACGAGCGCGCCCTTGCCGAGATTCAGGCGGCGGTCGACTCCGTCAAGGCCGCGGGCAAGGTTGCCGTCGTCGGATATTGCTGGGGTGGCTACCTGGCCTACGCCGCCGGCAATATGGTCAACGGCCTCGCCTGCGCCGTGGGGTACTATGGCGGCGGAATCGTCGACGACTACGGCGCCAAGCGCAAGGTGCCGACGTTGCTGCATTTCGGCGAAAACGACCCGATGATTCCGCTGGAGGCCATGAGCCAGTTTCGCGCCTACCGGCCGGATGTCAGCGTGTTCTCCTACCCGGATGCATCGCACGGCTTCAACTGCGGCGAGCGCGACAGCTACCAGAAGGAAGCCGCGCAAAAGGCGTTCGAACGAACCGCGTCATGGATTTCGCAATATGTCGAGGGGCAGGCTCCGATCGCGCTGAAGAATTCCGGCGCCTATGCCCAGGCGAAAGTCGACAAGAAAAAGAAGAAAAAGGAGACGGCGGATGATCTCGGACCGCCGATGGATTGATGCGGACGCGACAAAAATCGAGGCGTCGCGGCGTTTGCAGAGCGGGCCATGAGCGTCATCCGGCATGATTTCGATAGCGAGAGCCGCGGGATGGTGCGGCGCCTGCGAACGCAGCTGAAGCTGAGCGCCCTTCACGAGGCGAATATCCGGGCCAATCCGCTGCCTTACCTCGATCGGGCGAGCGAGCGGATCTACCAGCTCGAAAAACTCCTGTTCGAAGCGGTGGAAACGGCGACATCGCCAACAGCGACGTCCGGCGCGCGTGAAATGATCAGCGTGAGCAAGGTGGAGTACCAGCGCTACCTCGCCTGTCTTGCGATCATCGAAAATGGATTGGCGCGGCTTGCCGGTGACGAGGACGGATAGGAAATGCCGATAGCAGCTGGTTTCTTTGTCGATTGGGACGGCAATGCGCGCTCGACGCCCGATCCGGGCGGCGGCCATCTCTGCGAAACCGATCCCGTGGCGCGCTACGTGGCGGTGACTACCCAGGGCGGCACCCTGGTGCACGAGGGCACCTTTTACAAGAGCGTGGCGGACATCGAGAAGGCGGGCATCAAGGCGCCGCTGGTTGCGGGCAGCCATCCCTGGGGCCGCAAGGCCGACAGATTCTAGATATCGGCGGGGCACGCGATGCTGCCAACCACAATACTGATCGACGAGACACCGTGCTGCGTGGTGCGGCCGACTGACACCAAGGACCTCGTTCGCTTCATCCGCAATGGCAAGACCTACCTGCTCGCCAACAATCCGGACGGCAAGATCAGCCATCGCAACGCCGACGATGCCGAAGCCGCGAGGTGGCGCAACGCGCTGGCGTTGCACAGGGCCTGGGGCGGTGCCGAGGAGGATTTCTTCGGAACGCCGATCTGACGAGCGCTGCGAGAGCGCTGCGAGAATCACCCGCCGGATCGCGCCCGCCACCGGGGTCAGGGACGTCCCGTTCCGGCATCATGGCGATTGCCGGCCTGGTTGCGCATCCAGTCGGCGAGCTTGGTCAACGCGGCGTCGAGTTCCTCCCGCGCCTTGCCATCGGCGATCGCCTCCGCCATCGCGCCGCGCATGCAAAGCAGCCAAGCGTCGCGCTCGGCATTGCCGATTGGAAATTCGATGTGCCGCTGCCGCAACCGCGGATGGCCCTTTTCGGGAGAATACAGCTTCGGACCGCCGGTCCATTCACTCAGATAGCGCTTCAGAACGCTTTTGACCGGCCCCAGATCGGGCGCGTGCATGGCGCGAATGCCGTTCGCTTCAGGCAGGCTATCCATCCGCAGGTAAAACGCCTCCACCAGCCGGTCGATGACGACCGCGCCGCCGATCCGCTCGAACATCGACACTTCCACCGTAACGTCGGACATCCCTTGGCTCTCCAGGCTATTCATCCATGCTCGGCAACAGCACAACCTCGGCCGGCGCGCCCGGC
>Ga0302198_10001241_pt1 | contig 27908 bp, 24 predicted proteins | sample II_Bog_N2_2_FD_193521 | JGI IMG/M metagenome (GOLD analysis project Ga0302198, IMG submission 193521) | Peat permafrost microbial communities from Stordalen Mire near Abisko, Sweden - II_Bog_N2_2 | ecosystem: Environmental > Terrestrial > Soil > Wetlands > Peat | place: Sweden: Abisko... | reverse complement strand
ATTGCTGACCTTGATGCCCCAGGTCTCGGTCTGGGCATCGAGGATGCTCTGGACGTCGGTGCTGAGCTTTTTGCGTTCGGAGAGCATTTCGTCGAGCTCATGCTGGCCGAGCACCGCGCGCAGCGTCGTCTGTGCCAGCATGTTGGTCGCCGCGTGATAGGCCTCGACCGCGATGATCGCGTGTTCCGGGTTGATCACGTTGAAGTAGAGCACCGCATCGACCTTCATCGACACGTTGTCCTTGGAGATCACGTCCTGGCTGGGGATCTCGATCACCTGGATGCGCAGATCGACGCGCACCATCTGCTGGACGAACGGGAACAGCAGGACGAGACCGGGGCCCTTGACCCGCTCGAACCGGCCGAGGGTGAAGACCACCGCCCGCTCGTACTCGCGCAGGATGCGGACGCTGGCCAGCAACAGGACGAGCGCGACGCACACGAGCGCGATCGCAAGGGAGAACCACGGGCTCGGCATGTGCTGTTCCTTGCTGGCGCACGCATCTGCCGCCGCGGGCGCGCGCGAGCGCGGCACCATCGGATCGGACGCAGGGTGCTGATCCGAGGGGCATAGGCGGCCGCGTCCGCAGGGGGCAGCATCGGAAACTACTCAGCCGCGCCGGGCGGCGCGGTGCGGCGATCGCTTCGCGTGCCATATGTGCTGGAGATCTTTTCCTACCTGTGTAATATGGTTAGTGATCGTGATCGCCAGACGGAGACCCCAATTGACCGACCACCGCCAGATTCGCCTCGGCGCCTTCCTGATGACCACCGGCCACCACGCGGCCTCGTGGCGCCATGAGGAGGCCCTGCCCCACGCCGCGCTCGATCTCGATTACTTCAAGAGCATCGCCGCCAAGGCCGAAGCCGCCAGGTTCGACCTGCTGTTCGTTGCCGACAGCCCCGCCGGATGGCCGGTACAGGACGAGCGGCTGCTGCGCTATCGCGGCACCCAGGCGGGGTTCGAGCCGGTGACGTTGTGGGCGGCGCTGGCGGCGGTGACGACGCATATCGGCTTTGTCGCCACCGCCTCGACGACATATGAGGACCCTTATCTGCTGGCGCGCAAGTTCGCCTCGCTCGATTGGCTGTCGAAGGGCCGGTCGGGGTGGAACGTGGTGACCACGGGCGCCGATGTCTCGGCCAACTTCAGCCTCAAGGGCCATCCCCGCCATGCCGACCGCTATGAGCGGGCGCGCGAATTCGTCGGCCTCGTCAAGCAGTTGTGGGACAGTTACGAGGACGACGCCTTCACCCGCGACAAGGCCAGCGGCGTCTATCTGGACCCCGCCAAGATCCACCGCGCCAACCATGTCGGCAAGCATTTCAGCGTGACCGGGCCGTTGAACGTCCAGCGGCCGCCGCAGGGCTATCCGGTGATCGTGCAGGCCGGGGCCTCGGAAGATGGCCGCGATCTGGCCGCCGAGACCGCCGAGGTGATCTTCACCGCCAACCTCAATCTTGCCGATGCCCAGGCGTTTTACAGCGATGTGAAGGGTCGGTTGGGCAAGTTTGGCCGCCGCCCGGAAGAACTGCTGATCATGCCCGGGCTGTTCCCGGTGATCGGCGGCACCGAGGCCGAGGCGCAGGCCAAACTGGAGCATATCCACGGTCTGACCCACCCGGACATCGTCTGGTCGATCGTGCGTCAGTATTACGACGGCAGCGATTTCACCGGCTGGTCGCTGGACGACAAGGCGCCGCCGCTGCCCGGCGACACCGAACTCAACAAGAGCCGGCTCAAGCTCGTCTCCGATTACGTGGAGCGCGAGAACCCGACGCTGCGCCAGCTTTACACCACGCTGGCCGGCGCGCGCGGGCACCACGTCGTGGTCGGCACGCCCGAGCAGGTGGCGGACATCGCCGAGCAGTGGTTCCGCGAGGGGGCGGCCGATGGCTTCAACATCATGCCGCCGATCCTGCCGAGCGGGCTGGATGACTTCATCGAGCAGGTCTTGCCGATCCTGCGCCGGCGCGGGCTGTTCCGCGATGAATACGAGGGCCGCACCTTGCGCGAGAATCTGGGGCTGGCGCGGCCGGAGAACGGCTTTGTCAGCGCGCAGCGCGAGCAGGCGGTGCTGGCATGAGCGCCGAATTCCTCTGGTACATCCCCAATCAGGCCGAGCCGGGCCACCGGGGCGACACCACGGTCGATGGGCACAATGCGCTCGATACGCTGACCGAGCATGCGCTGGCGCTGGAGGAGAACGGCTGGCAGGGGGCGCTGATCGGCACCGGCTGGGGCCGGCCGGATACGTTCACGCTGGCGACGGCGCTGGCCGCGCGGACGCGGCGGTTTCAGCCGTTGATCGCGATCCGCCCCGGGTACTGGCAGCCGGCGCATTTGGCCTCGGCGGCGGCGACGCTGGATCACCTGAGCGGTGGGCGGGTGCGGATCAACATCGTCTCGGGGCAGGACAACCTCGCCGCCTATGGCGATCACGAGGGCGATCAGGCGCAGCGCTATGGCCGCACCGGCGAGTTCATGCGGCTGGTGCGGCGGCTGTGGACCGAGGAGAACGTGACCTTCGACGGCGCGCATTACCGGGTGAGCGATGCGACTGTGGTGCCGCGCATAACCCCGCGCGGGGATCGGCGGCACCCGCGGCTGTACTTCGGCGGGGCCTCGGCGGCGGCGGAGCAGGTGGCGGCGACCCAGGCCGATGTGCAATTGTTCTGGGGCGAGCCGCTGGTCGATATCGGCGAGCGCATCGCCCGGCTGAAGGCGCTGAGCCGCACGCTGGATCGCGATCTGCCGCCGCTGGAGTTCGGGCTGCGCATCACCACGTTCGTGCGCGACACCACCGCGCAGGCCTGGGCCGAGGCCGAGGCCAAGCTGGCCGCCGTTGCCCAGCGCCACCCCGCGCAGGCCGACGATCGCCGCTGGCGCGCGGCGGTGGGCCAACGGCGGTTGCTGGACCTGCAGGCGCGCGGCGACGTGCTGGACGACAACCTCTATACCGCGCCGGGGCGGTTCGGCGGGGGCGGCGCAGGGACGACCTGGCTGGTGGGATCGGCGGCGGATGTGGCGGCCTCGTTGCGGAAGTATGCCGCGTTGGGGATCACCCATTTCGTGCTGTCGGATACGCCCTATCTGCAGGAGATCAGGCGGCAGGGGACGGAATTGCTGCCTTTGCTGCGCGCACCGGCGGCGGCGGATCTGGCTGTGGAGGCGCTTTACCCCTGATCGGCCGCGCGGGATCGGCGAAGCGCGCCTACTGCGCGCGAAAGGATTCGTAGGCCGCCCGGCCGTTGCGGATTTCAATGGCATTGGTAGACTTTTCCGCTCGGATCGGGCGGCGCGGGGTGCCGTCGTCCGGACACGGGCTGAGGCCACAAAGCCAGGCATCGTTGCGTTTGATTGCAAACCGCGAGGAGCGAGCCATGCCTGACTACACCGCCATCCGCGCCCTGGCCGCCCAGGCCCGCAGCCAGATCCGCGAAATCGCCCCCGGCGAGGCGCGCCAGTTGCTCGCGCAGGGGGCCTTGCTGGTCGATGTGCGCGACGGTGAGGAATTGCTGCGCAATCCGCCGCTTGCCGGGGCGTTGCACCTCAGCCGGGGGCGGCTGGAGTTCATGATCAGCGATGCCACCGAGACGCCGGATGACGTGATCATCGTCTATTGCGCGGGCGGCAACCGGGGCGCGCTGGCGGCGGCCAGCTTGCAGGCGATCGGTTATCGGCGGGTCTATAACCTGCACGGCGGCTTGCGCGGATGGCGTGATGCGGCCGGGCAGACGTGGATCCCGACCTCGTGGCTGGCCGAGGAACCGCGGGGTTTGCGCATCAACTGATCCCCCGCGCCACGGGGTCGATTGCGCAACCGGCGGCGTTTCCCTATATCGCCGGTCGGAGCGCGGGCCTCGTCGTGCGCGCGACTTATCGGTGGTTCTGGTCATGCTTTCCCAACGCGCGCGTTATGCCCTCAAGGCGCTGCTCAACATCGGCCGCGCCGGTGGCCAGACTCGCCAGGTGGCGCTGATCTCGGTCGACGAGCAGATCCCGCGCAAGTTTCTGGAAGCGATCATGTCCGATCTGCGCCGCGCCGGTCTGGTGCGCAGTGTGCGCGGCAACATGGGCGGATACCAACTGGCGCGGCCGGCGGACCTGATCACCTTTGCCGAAGTGATCCGCGTGACCGATGGGCCGCTGTCGATGCTGCCCTGCGTCAGCCGCAATTTCTATCAGCGCTGCGAGGATTGCCGCGACGAAACCACGTGCCAGATGCGCGCCCTGTTCGCCGAAGTGCGCGATGCCGTGACCAGCATCCTCGACAACCGCACGCTGGCCGATGCCTTGCTGCGCGAAAAGGCGGGCCAGCCCGCCATGCCTGACGCGCTGACCACGCCCTGATCGCCGATGCCGCCCAGCCACGTGGCGGGCCGGCCATCCAGCCCGCCCGCCACGCGCGCCCGCATCAGAACTTGCCGGTCAGCGTGGCACCGAATGTGCGCGGCTCACCCGGGGTGTATGTCGCAAACGTCGGATAGGTCGCGGTGGCGCCGGCCAGGTTCGAGTTGGTGGCGATGCCGGCCGGGATGGCGTAGCTCTTGTTGAACAGGTTCTTGCTCCACAACGAGACCGACAGGCGATCGTCGAGGCGGCGGACACCGATCTCGGCATTGGTCAGGCCATAGGCCGCCTGGCCGAGGTAGATCGTCGAGCGGATATCCGAGAAGCGCGTCTTGCCCTTCACCGATTCGTTGACGAAGCCGAACAGCGCGATGTCGTTACCCAGGAACTGACCGATCGGCTTGTCGAAATCGACGCCGGCATTGACGGTCCACCGCGGCACGTTGGGCAGATCGGTGCCGCTGAGGCTGCTGTAACCCGCGCCCAGATCGACGGGATAGGCCGCCGTCGGGAAATCGATGTACTTGGCGATGGTGCGGGCACCATTGGCGTGAACCTGCAACCAGTCGTTGATGCGCAGGCTCGATTCCACCTCCAGACCGCGCAGGCGGATCTTGGGGATGTTGCCGACGAACGAGACCACCTGCGGCGCGAACGAGACCGTATCGGTGATCTGGCCCTGATAATCCGTGATCGTGTTCTGATAGATATTGGCGTTCAGCACATAGCGGTGGTTGAACCACGCGCTCTTGAAGCCCAGCTCGAAGTCGGTGGCCTTTTCGGGCTTGGTGATCAGCGGCTGGATACCGGTGACATAGCGGCCGTTATACAGCACCGCGCCGGCGGAGGTGGCCGTGCCGAAGATCGGCTGGCTGCCCGTGTTGATCACGCCCGACTTCTCGCCATGCGAGGCCGAGACGTAGACCAGCAGGTCCTTCGTGACCTTGTACGACGGGTTGACCAGCCACGAGACCGAGGACGTGGTCTTGTGCGAGGGGCCAAAGGCGCTGCCGGCAAAGACGGTGTCCGCCAGATAGGCCGCATCGTAGGCACCGCCGCGCGCGTTGAACACGGTGTCGCGGATCAGCTTCTCCAGCGTGGTGAGCTGGGCATAGGGCACGATGTTGGACGGCGAGGTGCCGGTATAGGTCGATCCGCCGATCTGGGTGGAGACGACATCGCCCTTGCGGTACTCGTCGGTGAAGCGCACGCCGCCGGTCAGGTCCAGCCGATCGGTGATGTGCCATGTCGCCTGGGTGAAGATCGCGCCGCTGTGCGTCAACGCCGTGCCCAGTTCGTCGGTCTCGGTGTTGTTGAGCGCGTTGGCGATGGTCGGGTCCTGCGCCAGCACCGAGGCATTGGTGGCATTGCCCAGCAGGCCGCTGTGCAGCCCGGTCAGGCCGGTGAGGCCACCCTTGGCGTAGAGGTTGTTGGTATAGGCGAACAGCGCGCCGGCATCCTGACCATAGAGCAGGCGATCGTTCGAGCTGCGCCGATCGATCAGGCCATAGAGTCCGGCGGTCCACTCGATCGACTTGCCGATCTTGCCGGCGAGGCGGAATTCCTGCGAGAACGTCTTGTTGTGGTTGTCGTAACCCAGGCTCTCCCAGTAATAGCCGAGATAGCCCTGCGTGTTGCGTGGCAACAGCTCGTAGTGTTCGAAGGCGGTGATCGAGGTCAGGTTGGCCCAGCCGAAATCGATGTTCAGCTCGTTCGAGAGGCCGTTGTAGCGTGTCAGGAATTCGGACTGGTTGGTCTGGGTCGAGGCGTAGAGGTTGTTGGGCAGCGCGGCGGCGGGAACGCCATAGTAGCTGGTCAGGAAGGTGCTGACCGTCTGGACCGGGGTGCCGTTGGCCAGATGCGTGAAGTCATCGGCGAACTGGGAGTTGTAGTTGTTGTTCTCGGCCGACTCGCTGTGGCTGTAGATCAGGCGATCGGTGATGTTCTGCGCCGGCTTCCACAGCAACTGGGCGCGCAGGCCCCAGCGGTTGGTGTTGTTGCCGTTGATCGTGCTGCGCTGCGCATCGTTCAGCGGATAGGGGTTGGTCGGGAAGAAACCGTCGTTCTTCTCGCGGAAGAAGCTGACGCGGGTGGCCAGGGTGTCGCTGACCGGCAGGTTGATATAGGCCGTGGTGCGCAGGCCGCCCGCGTTATACGGGCTGATCTCGGCATAGGCCTCTGGCTTGAAGGTCGGTGCCTGGGTGCGGATGATGGTTGCGCCGACAGTGGTGTTCTTGCCGAGGAGCGTGCCCTGGGGGCCGCGCGCCACTTCCACGCCGGCCAGATCGTACAGCGGCTGGAAGGCAAAGCCGACATAAGTGAGGAACACGTTGTCGATGATCAGGCCGGCGCCCGATTCCGAACCGTCGGCGCCGCCCACCACGCCGCCAATGCCGCGAATCGATAGCGACGAGGTGCGCGGGTTCTGCGTGATCGGGGTGAAGTTGGGGATGAGCTGGACCAGCTCCTGAAGCTTGCCGATCTTTTCGTTCTTCAGCGCATCGGAACCAATGGCGCTGATCGAGAGCGGCACGTCCTGCAGCTTTTCCGTGCGCTTGCGGGCGGTGACGGTGATGTCGGCCGCGCTGTCGATGCCGCCATCGGCGTCAGGCGCGGCGGCCGGTGCCGGATCGGGGGCGACGTTGGCGGGCGCGGTGTCCGCCCAGGCCGGCGTGGCATGCGCCAGCACCACCGCCACTGCCGCCGCGCTGGCACGCCACGCGATCCGACGCGCCGGTCGGTCATTCCATTTGGTCACGATGTCCCCCTTTTTCGCTTTGCCATGCCGCATCGCAGCAACGCCATTGTCATAATCATAGTGACCCGATGGGGTTAATTCAGAAAATCTATCGGCGCGGCAGGGAAAGCTTTCCAGGGTGTGGAGCAGGACCTGGCACTGGCTCGCCTTGTCACGACAGGCGCCCGATATGTGGCCATGACGGGAATAAATCGGCGAATGACGGGGCCGAAGCGTGGCTGGCGCATGACCCCATGGGCTGGGCCTCGTTTCAAGGCTGCGGTGATGTGCCACGGCCGAATCGGCGGCATCCGGTGGAAACAGCCGCCGTAACCCATCTGTCATCATTCTAACTTGACTGATTGAGTATGATATGAAAACTCAAGCGGCCGGCACATCGCGTGGCATTGCCGAGGACGCGTGGCGTCGTCCGGCGCCGCGCGTTCCGATCCATGGCCGGCCACCTGACCCCCTGCATCACGCGGGCCGTGACCGGCCTGCGCCAGCGAAAGGATGCGCATATGTCGACGCAAGTGATCGAAAAACCGGCCGCCACCGCCCATGACACCGCCCCGACCTTCCATCCGGTGACCCCGGTGTTCGGCGCCGAGGTCTCGGGCATCGATCTCACCCGTGAACTCGATGCGGCGACAGTGACGGCCCTGCGCGCCGGGCTGCTCAAGTACAAAGTGCTGTTCTTTCGCGACCAGCCGATCAGCGACGAGGATCAGGTGCGCTTCTCGCGCTATTTCGGCCCCGTGACCCCGGCCCACCCGATCACCAACGGCCGCGATGCCAAGCACATCGAGATCATGGAGAACGTCCAGTCGGTGATCGGCAACCGCAAGCCGGCGTTCAGCGACATCGACAAGCAGGTCTATCGCGCCAGCACCCGCCCCCGCAGCCGTCGCGGATGGCACACCGACATCACCTTTGTAGCCAATCCCGCCGACATCAGCTTTCTGCGCGGGCATCAGATCCCCGAGGTGGGCGGCGATACCGCCTGGGCCGATCTGGAAGCGCTGTACGACAGCCTGTCGCCCGCTTTCCGCGCCTTTCTCGATACGCTCCACGCCGGACATTTCCGCGATGACGCGCTGCACGGCTATCCGCCGGCGGAGCGGCTCGACGGGCGCAAGACCGGGCCGTTTCTGGCGCTGCACCCGCTGGTCAGGGTCCATCCGGAGACGGGTCGCAAGTCGCTGTTCCTCAGCCCCGGCTTCCTGAAGTACATCGACGAGCTGAACGAGGATGAGAGCGAGACGTTGCTTGGCTATCTCAAGAACGAGTTGGCCGCGCGCATCGATCTGCAGATCCGGTTCAAGTGGACGCCCAATGCGCTGGCGGTGTGGGATAATCGCGCCACCACCCACTGGGGCCCGGTCGATGGCAAGTTCTTCAGCGAGGAGCGCATCGTGCGCCGGACCACTGTCGGCAACAGCCTGGCGGTTGGGGTCGACGGTTTCGTTTCGCAGCAGATCTCGGGCGACCAGTTCTACACGCTCGATTACTGAGGCACACGCATGGCGGCGCGGGCCGGCGCCGCCATTTGGCGTCTGGCGCCGCGCGCGCCGATGGCTTTGCCTAGGGCCGCTATCACGGCGCCAACTATTCCTTTGGCGAAGCCCCGCCAGACCGGGAGCTGGCACGCTTGACGGCGGCCTTTTCCTATCTAATCTATCGGAATTAGTTGGCGGCATTCGCCGAGCCTGACGGGATTGCCCCATGTCCTCCCCTGCCCCCAAACGCCGCGATATCGCCGGCCTTGCCGCCATCGCCCTGGTGCTGCTGGCCTTTGCGCCGCTGGTGGGCCATGCGCTGCGCCGCGCGTCGGCGCAGGCGGCGCCGCGGCTGCCGCTGACGGCGCCCCTGCCCGATGCGGTGCCGCCGGGAACCACGCTGATCGTTGGCGATCCGCTGGTTCAGCGCGTGTTTCAGCATCTGGGCTGGGAAAAGCGGTTGCCGTTCCGCATCCAGTGGACCGAGGCCTATGGCGGCCCCAAGGTCAACCAGGCGTTTCAGGCCAAGGCGCTCGATGTCGGCCTCACCGCCGATATTCCGCCGATCCACGCGACCTGGATCGGCATTCCGGTCAAGATCGTCGCCTATCGGCTGCGGCAGGATCCGCTGGCTTATCCGATCTACACGCTAGGCATTGCGCCGGGCGCGCGGATCGCCACGCTCGCCGATCTGCGCGGCAAGCGCATCGCCTATAGCCCGGGTCAGGCGCAAGGCGCGGTGGTGCTGCGCACGCTGGCCGGCGCGGGTATCCCGCGCAACGCGGTGACGCTGGTCAATTTGCCAGCCGAGGTCGGCACTTACGTCGATGCGCTGGCGGCGCGGCAGGTGGATGCGGCGCCGATCGCCGCCGGCTTGCAGGCCCAGCGCTATCTCCAGCGTTATGGCGACGATGGTGCACGGATCCTGCCGCATGGTGCCTTTCGCGACGATCCGAGCCTGCTCTATGCCCGCAGCGAAACGCTGGAGGATCCCGCCAAGGCGGCGGCGCTGCGGGTCTATGTGCGCTGGTGGGCGCGGGCGCAGCGCTGGATGGACGCACACCCGCGCGACTTCGTGAACATCTACTACGTCCACGATCAAGGCGTGAGCCCCGCCGAAGGCGACGTGATCATCCGTGCCACCGGCAAGCTGGACCTGCCCGACAACTGGGACCTGCCGATCCGCCTGCAACAGCAGACGATCGACTTCATGACCAGCGATGCCGGGCGCCCGACATTCCCCGCCGCGACGATCTTCGACCGCCGGTTCGAGCATGTTCCGGCCGAATCCCTGAAACGCCCCGATTGATCCCCTGTTGCGACAAGGATGCCCGCGATGTCCCAACTGACCATTTCCGCGCCGCGCTCGATCCTCCACAGCGTGCGCAGGGCCGCCATCGAGCCCGCCTCGCCGATCGATCCGGCGCCCGATGCGCCGACGCTCGTCCGCAGCACCCAGCGGGGGCACAACCGGCTGGGACTGGGCAAGGCCGATCGGCGCGGATGGCTGGTGGGGCCGGCGTTGCTGCTGATCTACTGGGCGGCGGGTTCGGCCACCGATTTCATCGATCCGCGCATTCTGCCCGCGCCCTGGACCACGGTTCACACCGCCATCGGGCTGATCGCCGACGGGCGGTTGCCGGCCAACCTGCTGGTCTCGCTGGTCCGCGTGGTGGAGGGGGTGGCGATCGGCACGGTGGTCGGCGTGGTGCTGGCGCTGATCGCCGGGCTTAGCCTCGTCGGCGGCTATATCTTCGACAGCCTGATGCAGTTGAAGCGCGCGATTCCGGTGCTGGCGGTGATCCCGTTCTTCATCCTGTGGTTCGGTATCGGCGAGGTGATGAAGGAATCGATCATCGTCCTGGCGGTGGTGACGCCGGTCTATCTGCAAACGCACAATGCGCTGCGCGGCATCGACTTGCGCTATGTCGAACTGGCCGAGACGACGCGGCTGAGCCAGTGGCAGTTCCTGCGGCACATCGTGTTGCCGGGGGCGCTGCCGGGGTTTTTGCTGGGGTTCCGCTTTGCCGTGTTGTGGGCGTGGCTGGCGCTGGTGGTGGTCGAGCAGTTCAATGCCACCAGCGGCATCGGCTATATGATCAACCTGGCCGAGATCTATGCGCAGACCGATGTCATGCTGGTCGGCGTGGTGACATATGCGGTGATGGGCGCGGGGTCGGAGGCGCTGGTGCGCGTGCTCGAAGGGCGGCTGCTTGGCTGGCGCCGGACACTGGCGGCATGAGCGCGGCTGTGCAGCCGCCCGTGCAGCCGGTGGTGCGGGTCCGTGGGCTGGTACGCCATTTCACGCTGAAGGGCGTGCTCAACGGCATCGATCTGGACATCCTGCCCGGCGAGTTCGTGGCCTTGCTGGGGCGCAGCGGATCGGGGAAATCGACGTTGCTGCGCGCCATCGCCGATCTCGATCACGAGGCGCAGGGCTCGGGCGAACTGGAAGTGCCGGAGCGGCTTTCGGTGGTGTTCCAGGATGCGCGGCTGTTGCCGTGGAAGCGGGTGCTGGACAACGTGCTGCTCGGCATCGAGGGGCGCGACGCGCGGGTGCGCGGGCTGACCGCGCTGGAGGAAGTGGGCCTTGCTGGGCGCGAACAGGCCTGGCCGCACGAACTGTCCGGCGGCGAACAGGCGCGGGTGGCCCTCGCGCGCTCGCTGGTGCGCGAGCCGGCGTTGCTGCTGGCTGACGAGCCGTTCGGCGCGCTCGACGCGCTGACCCGGATCAGGATGCATGCACTGATCCGGCGGTTGCAGGCGATCCACCGCCCGGCAATCCTGCTGGTCACGCACGATGTCGACGAAGCCATCGAACTGGCCGACCGCATCGTCATCCTGGCCGACGGGGTGATCGAATCGGACATCCGCGTCGAGCTGCCCGCCGATAGCGATGCGCGCCTGCGCCGCTTTGCCGAGGTACGTGCCACTTTGCTGGCGGCGCTCGGCGTGCAGGTGGCGGTGGCGCCATCCATCTGACCTTTTACCAACACCCAATACAGGAACATTCGTGACATCGATCGCCCTCCGGCCGCTTGGCCGTACCGACATCCGCGTCAGCGCCATTTGCCTGGGCACGATGACCTGGGGCTCGCAGAACAGCGAGGCCGAGGCGCATGCCCAGATCGACTATGCGCTGGATCGCGGGATCAATTTCCTCGACACCGCCGAGGTCTATCCGACCACCCCCGCCACGCCGGAAAATCGCGGCCATACAGAGGCCTACATCGGTAGCTGGATCGCGGCATCGGGCAGGCGCGACCGCATCGTGCTGGCCACCAAGGTGGCGGGGCCATCGATGGCGGCGCCGATCCGGGGTGGCGACAACCGCCTCGATCGGCGCAATATCGAATTGGCGCTGGAGGGCAGCCTCAAGCGGCTCAAGACCGATTACATCGATCTTTACCAGCTCCACTGGCCCGATCGCGCGACACCGCGCTTTGGCGCGCGCGGGTTGCAGGTGCTGGCCGATGCGCCGGAGACCACGCCGATCGACGAGACGCTGGAGGTGCTGGGCGATCTGGTCAAGGCCGGCAAAATCCGCGCCTTTGGTGTCTCCAACGAGACGCCTTGGGGCGTGGCCGAGTTCCTGCGGCTGTCGCGCGAGACCGATCTGCCGCGTGTCGCCTCGATCCAGAACGCCTACAGCCTGCTCAACCGCCAGTTCGAGAACGGGTTGTCCGAATTCGCCTTGCGCGAGGGGGTCGGCCTGCTGGCTTACTCGCCGCTGGCCGCCGGCCACCTCTCGGGCAAGTATCTGGGCGGGGTGGTGCCGCCCGGATCGCGCCGCGCGGTGGCGGCCAATTTCCCGCGCTATCTCAGCCCGCAGCAACCCGATGCGGTGGCGCGCTATGCCGGCGTGGCGCATGCGTTCGGCCTGTCGCCGACCGCGCTGGCGCTGGCCTTTGTCTATAGCCAGGCCTTTGTCACCGCAACAATCATCGGCGCCACCAGCATCGACCAGTTGCGCGAAGACATCGACGGCAGCCTCGCCGTGATCCCTGCCGAGGCGCTGGCCGCCATCGCCGAGATCCAGCGCGCCTATCCCGACCCCTGCCCCTGAGCCGGGTCTCCTTCCCGGTCCTGTCGGGCGGCGGCGGGGGGCCAGCCGAGGTCATCGCACCGAATGCGATTGGGTTACTGCAGAAACGGTTGCTTCCGCGCATGTGAAACGACGCGCGAAATGGCACATTTTGGCGCTTACATCGCCAAAGGGGGCCGTTGATGTCGTTGTTCTCATTTCCGGAGGTCGATGCCGGCGACTATAGGTTCGCCGCGCCGTTTCCGCACATCTACATCGACAATGCCTGGCATCAGCCGACGCTGGATGCTTGCGCGCGCGATGTTGCCGGCTTTCAGCAATGGGATGGCGAGAAGCAGTTCTTTGGCGCGCGGCAAAAACGCCATTGCGGCAATATCGCCGTGATGCCGGCATCGGTGGTGGACATCATCTCGGCCGCATCGACGCCACGGTTCATCGCCTGGCTGGAGGCGATGACTGGCGAGCGGGAACTGCACTGCGATCCTTATCTGGAGGGCGCGGGCATTCACTCGATCGGCACCGGCGGGTTCCTGAAGATCCATGCCGATTTCAACTGGCACGCGCGGTTGCAACTCTATCGGCGGTTGAACCTGCTGATCTATCTCAACGATGGGTGGCAGGCGGCGTGGGATGGCTGCATCGAGCTGTTTGCCGATCCGAAGCAGGATCCGGAGGTCTCGCTGTTGCCGGTGATGAACCGGATGCTGATCTTCACCACCGACGATGCCTCGTTCCATGGGCATCGCCGGCCCCTCGCCTGCCCCGAGGATGTACGGCGCAATTCGATCGCGCTCTATTATTACTCGCCGATTCAGCCGGACAGCAACTTTGCCAAGGCGCGCACCGACAGCATTTATCGCACCCGCGCCTTCGAGCGGTTCGATGTGCCGTTGCGCCAGCGGCTGGGCCGGCTGGTGAAGGCCGTCACCGGCTGAATGCGGCGGGCGCGGGCGCGTCAGGCGCGCGTGACCTTGCGCAGGGCGCGCAGGGTTTTTTGCGCCAGGGTCGGCGGGCGCTTCGAGCTGGGCGGCGGGAGCACTTCCTCGCCGAGGTAGAGGTTGCGGCGGGGCTGGCCGTCGGCGATGCTGACCAGATGGCGCAAGTGCAGGCGGCCCAGCGCCTCGTCCGAGAAGGCGGGGGTGTAGTAGACGCAATCGTCGAAGTAATAGTGCGTGACTTGCGACCAGCGGGTGCGGCGCGGATCGCTCTGCGGGCTGCCGCCGTGGAGCAGGTTGGCGCACCAGATCAGCGCCTGGCCCTTTTTCGCCGCGAAGGTTTCCACCGTGGCGCCGCGCGCGGCGATCATCGCGTTCCAGGCATCGTGGTAGGGTTGCTGGACGTGTTTGGGATCGGCGCCCCGGCCCCGGCGGCCGATCAGCATGTTGTCGATCATCGGCCATTGGTGCGAGCCGGGGACATAGCACAAGGGGCCGGCCTCGGGCGCGATATCCTCCAGCGCGAGCCAGACGCCGCACATGAAGCGCGGCGGGATCGAGGAAAAATGCACCGCATCGGTGTGCAGGTGCTGTTGCGTGCCGACGGGGAAGTTCAGCGACTGAAACGGGAAGGCGCGGCGGCCATAGAGTTTGGAGAGCAGGTCGATGACCGCCGCGTTGACGGCGATGGCGCGGACGTCATCGTCGGTTTTCCAGGCGTCCTGCACGCGGCCCTTGGGGTTTTGCTTGATCGCCTCTGGGTCGGTGTCGTCGATGCCGAACACGGGGGCGAATTTTGCGCGGATGCGGGCGATGCGCGCATCGAGATCGGCATCGGGGAAATCGATCACCGCATAACCCCGGCGGTTGAGCGCGATCGCGGTTTCGCGTTCGGCATCGGTGAGGCCGAAGTGATCGAGATCGGCGTCGAACACCGGCGATTCGATGCGCGGGGTGCCGGGGAACAGGCGATCGGACAGGCTCATGAGGTGGCGGCGATCCTTTGCGGCGGCTGTGGGTTGCGGCCACGGTAGGCGGCGGCGGCGGCGAGGTCCAGACGGGTTGCCGCCGGGGCGGGTTCGTGCTGTGCAGGTGTGCGGCCGTTTTGGCCGGCTGTGGAGCCCCCCCGCCATGGATTTCGACTTTGCCACTGTGCCCGCGCCCGATCGGTATAAACTGATGGCGGGGAGCGTGACGCCGCGACCGATCGCCTGGATCACCAGCCAATCCGCCGCCGGCGCGCGCAATGCTGCGCCGTTCAGCTTTTTCAACGTGATGAGCGCGGAGCCGCCGCTGGTGGCGGTGGGGATGATGCGGCGGCCGGATGGGTCGTTCAAGGATACCTCGGCGAATATGTTGGAGACGGGGGAATTCGTCGTCCATCTGGTGAGCGAGGCGGATGCCGCCGCGATGAACCTGACCGGCATCGATGCGCCGCCCGGGGTGGACGAGATTGCGCTGGCGGGGCTGAACGTGGGGCCTTCGGTGGCGGTGGCGCCGCCCCGCATTCTGAGCGCACCCGTCGCCATGGAGTGCCGGGTGTGGCAGACGATCGATACCGGGGCCTCGCTGATCGTGTTGGGGCAGGTGGTGCATTTCCATATCGGCGACCGGTTCGTGGATGGCGACAGGTTGCATGTGGATGCGGCGGCGATGGCGCTGGTGGCGCGCGGAGGTGGCGCCGGCGGCTATGTGCGCTCGACCGACCGGTTTCAGATGCAGCGGCCGGTTTGGGGGGCGGACAAGGCAGGCTGAAGGGATAAGGTTAGATGCGAGGGACTCGTCCTTCGCGCTCCCGCAACGTTGGCGACGTGGCGTCTGGCACGCGGCGGGGGGATGTGGTGCGGGGTGCGCTTTGGTGGCGGGTTGGCGCGAGGTGGACAGGTTGGGGGAGCGCGAGGGGCGTGCCCCTCGTGAATTCGTTTGCCTTGTTCGCGGGTGCAATAAATTGTGGCGCTCGGCTCTGGCGAAATGCGCTCGGCAGTCCCATATCCTTGCCGCGGCGGCGAGCCGCACCTTCCTGATCCCCCCCTCCCGAAGGATTTTTCATGACTGTCAAAGCTTATGGCGCCCATGCCGGCGACCAGCCCCTCACCGCAATCGATATCGTGCGCCGCGCGCCAGGGGCGCATGATGTTCAGATCGACATTGCCTATTGCGGGGTGTGCCATTCGGACCTGCATCAGGTGCGCTCGGAGTGGGACGGGACGTTGTACCCCTGCGTGCCGGGGCATGAGATCGTCGGCAAGGTGAGCGCGGTGGGCGAGCATGTCGCCGGGTTCAAGGTCGGCGATCTGGTCGGCGTGGGCTGTATGGTCGATAGCTGCCAGAGCTGTGCCGCCTGTGACGATGGGTTGGAGCAGTATTGCGAGACCGGGTTTGTGGGCACCTATAACGGGCCGACGGCCGATGCGCCGGGGCATACGCTGGGCGGCTATTCGCAGAAGATCGTGGTGAACGAGAAGTTTGTGCTGCGGGTCACGCATCCCGAGGCGCAACTGGCCGCCGTGGCGCCGTTGCTCTGCGCGGGGATCACGACGTACTCGCCGTTGCGGCATTGGCAGGTGGGGCCCGGCAAGAAGGTCGGCGTGGTCGGCATCGGCGGGCTGGGGCACATGGGGCTCAAGTTGGCGCATGCCATGGGCGCGCATGTGGTGGCGTTGACCACCAGCGAGAGCAAGCGGGCGGATGCGCTGAAGCTGGGGGCGGACGAGGTGTTGATCACCCGTGATGCCGAGGCGATGAAGGCGCATGCCGGGTCGTTCGACTTTATTCTGGATACAGTGGCGGCGAGCCATGATCTGGACGCGCTGACCGCCTTGTTGCGGCGGGATGGGACGTTGACGCTGGTCGGTGTGCCCGAGCATGCGCATCCCTCGCCCAATGTCGCGCAGTTGATCTTCAAGCGGCGGACGATTGCCGGCTCGCTGATCGGGGGGATCAGGGAGACGCAGGAGATGCTCGATTTCTGTGCCGAGAAGGGCATTGTCTCGGAGATCGAGATGATCCCGGTGCAGCAGATCAACGCGGCCTACGAGCGGATGCTGAAGGGCGATGTGCGGTTTCGGTTTGTGATCGACAGCGCCTCTTTGGGGGGGTGACGTAGGAAGAAGGGTGAAGTGCGAGGGACAGGTGGCTTCGCCGGCCTGCGGCTCCCTCGCGCTCCCGCAACGTTGGCGGCGTGGCGTGGGCCGGCGGCGTCGCGCTAGGTTGCCGTGCCGCAGGCTTTTATGGCGGCTTCGCCGCAAAGGGCGCGCAACGTTGATTGCGGGCGCGACGTTGACAAGGCATGGGGGTCCGGGGGTCGTGACCCCCGGCCTTCATTTTTTTGGTGACTGGGTTGATGACGATCAAGGGCCACGACGCGACGCGGCGGCATCGGCGGGGGATGACCGATGCTCTGCGCCCTGCCCCCGCCGATGTGCCTGAAGACCGCGCCTTGCTGCGCGCCGCCGCCGAGTTGACGCGCGATTTGCAGGCGCCGCGGGCGTGGATTTACTGGGGCGATTGCTTTGGCTCGGCGGCGGTGGGGTATGGTGCACTGGCCGGTGCGGTTTTGGCGCGGGGGTGGTGGGCCTTTGCGTGCGGGGTGGTGGCGGTGGTGGCGTTGTACCGCGCGCTGCTGTTCATTCATGAAATGACCCATGTGAACCATGCTTTGTTGCCGGGGTTTCGGGTGGCGTGGAATGTGGTGGTGGGCTGTCCGTTGCTGATCCCATCGTTCATGTATGAGGGGATTCATGCGATCCATCATACGCGGACGAAGTATGGCACCGTGGAGGACCCCGAGTATCTGCCGCTGGCGTTGATGTCGTGGTGGAGCCTGCCGCTGTTTCTGGCGGCGGCGGTGGCGATGCCGGGGTTGTTGCTGTTGCGGTTTGGCGTGGTGGGGCCGGTGTCCTGGGTGGTGCCGGGGTTTCGCACGTTTGTCGTCGCGCGGTGGTCGGGGTTGCAGATCAACCCGCGATTCGCCCGGCGGCGGCCCGAGGGCGCGTTTGCGCGGCAGTGGTTCTGGGAGGAGGCGGGGGCCTCGGCGGTGGCTGTGGCGGTGTTGGTCTCGGCGGCGGCGGGGTGGTTGCCCTGGCGGGTGCTGGGGATTGGCGTCGCGGTCGTGGCGGGGGTGGCGGTGTTGAACCAGGTGCGGACTTTGGTGGCGCATCGCTGGGAGAACGACGGGCCGCAACTGACCGTGACCGGGCAGTTTCTGGATAGCGCCAATGTGCCCGAGGGGGTGTTGGCCTGGCTGTGGGCGCCGGTGGGGTTGCGGTGGCATGCCTTGCACCATCTGCTGCCGGGGGTGCCTTACCATGCGCTGGGCACGGCGCATCGGCGGTTGAGCGCGGCGATGGGGGCCGATTCGACGTACGCCGGGGCGAATTATCGCTCGCTGGGGGTGTTGGTGCGGGAGTTGGCGGCGGGGACTGCGCGGCGTTGAGGCCGGCGAATCTGTCGATCGGCGCGGGCGATTCGGCCGGTGCCTACGTCGTTTTACCGCAGTTCCGGCGCCAAACCCGCTCCATCCGGCGAAAATTCAACGGAAACCGGCGCCAACCCGTGGTTCCCGTACTGGATTTCATGTGACACTGTCGCTAGGCGCGCAATTCACGTCCCATTCGCGGACACATCGAAAGAGGAGTTCGATCCCATGAACAATGCCGATCTGGCCGACACCATCGCGACCAGCCATGGCCTGACCAAGGCGGATGCCCGCAAGCTCGTCGACGACGTGTTTGCCGCCATCGCCGACGCCGCCGTTGCCGGCGAAGAGATCTCGCTCAGCGGCTTCGGCAAGTTCAAGGTCAAGGACACCCCCGCGCGCGAGGGCCGTAACCCCGCCACCGGTGCCACCATCCAGATCGCCGCTGCCCGCAAGCTCTCGTTCGCCCCCGCCAAGGCGGTGAAGGACAAGCTCGCCAAGTGAGCCATGCCACGGGGGGCGCCGCCGATGCGGCGCCCCCCGTTCGGCCTGACCGGGCCGCGATGCCCGGCCACGGATCCCCGGATCCCGCGCGCATCTGACGCGCCGATGCCGGCCAGAGCGCCGGCTCCGGGAAACACCGGATCATTCCCCAGCGCGAAGTGTTGATCTCAAGCGGATATCTCCTGCCTGCGCCGAACGGCCTTGTGGAGTTCCCTGGATGACAAATGCGCGCCGCGATTGCGATCGCCAGCCCACATTGAGCGATGCCGAGGCCATGCGCCTGGCCGGCGACTTCATCGCCCACGTGCGCATGACATGGCGCAAGACGCAGGGCTTTGCCGCCCCGCGCCCGTCTGGGCTGCGGTGGCGCCGGGCGGGCGCCCTGCCCGCATCGATGACGGCATGGCCCGAGATGACGCTGATCGGCGTCTGTGGGTTGGCCGCGCTGTGCGGCTTGATGATCGAGCAGATCGCGCGGTAGGCCCCGTTGGGTTCGCGGGCTGAAAGGCGTGGCAAGCCTGGCTGCGGACTGATATGCGGGGAGCGGTTGCGGGGCGTTGTGGGGACGGAATCCGCCCCATGTCAAAATAATGCAACAAACCATGGGAATACCGAATCGATTGCCGTATTCCTCCCTAGCCGGACAGGTGAGATCGGGCTCAGCTCAACGCCATCCAGGATGCGAAAGACCGTCGTACAATGCCGCTTTGGACCATCGACAGCGCCCATGCCCTCACCAACGTGAAGGACAACGCCGTCGGGCGGTGGCCCCGGCGCGGCGAACCCGGGCGGCTGAGCCCGATCGCCAAGCCGTGGTTTCAGCCCGGTTTCACCTTTGAACCGGGCGAGACGATCTTCACCATCGGATCGTGTTTTGCCCGCCATGTCGAGCGCGAGCTGGGGCATCGCGGGTTTACCCTGCCGACGCGGCGGTTGTTCGAGAGCGACGAGGATTTTGGCGCGGCCGGGCTCGATGTGCTCAACAATTACGGCACGCCGTCGATCTACAACGAGTTGGCCTGGGCGTTTGATGATGCGTTCGATCCCACGGTTTGTTTCGAGCAGGTGCGCGACAAGTGGATCGACCTGCATCTGCACACCAGCTTGCGGCCGACCGATCTCGATGTGCTGATCACGCGGCGGCGGGCGATTGGCGAGGCCTATCGATCGATCACGCGGTGCCGGGCGGTGATTATCACGCTGGGGCTGGCCGAGGTGTGGTTCGATCGGCGGCATGGCATCTATCTCAATGTCGCGCCGCGGCGGTCGTTGTTGCGCGAGATGCCCGAGCGGTTCGAGCTGCATGTGCTCTCGCCCGAGGAGAGCTATGATTATCTGCGGCGCGCGCTGGAGCTGATCCGCGATCGCGGGATGCCGGGGATCCATGTTGTCGTCACCGTCTCGCCGGTGCCGTTGAGCGCGACCTATCGCGATATCGATGTGATGACTGCCAATTGCTATTCGAAGTCGGTGTTGCGGGTGGCGGCCGAGCAGGCGGCGCGCGCGTTCGACTTTGTCGATTATTTCCCGAGCTATGAGAGCATTACTTTGTCCGAGCGCGAGGCGGCCTGGGTGGATGACAACGTGCATGTGACCGCGCGGGCGGTGGAGACCAATGTCTCGCGCATGGTGGCGGCCTATACCCAGTCGGTGGAACTGGATATCGATGCCATCCGCGACCGGTTGCGCGAATTGCGCGGCAACAAGGCCGAGATCCTGACCTTGCTGGACGGGCGCGAGGACTTGTTGGCCGATGGCGAGTTGGCGGCGGCCTATGCCGATGCCGCGCTGGTGGCGGGCAAGACCGAGCTGGCGACGATGGTGCTGGGCCGAACGGCGCTGGAGCCGGTGCTGGAGGCGCGGATCCTGATGGCCAATGGCAATGCCGAGGGGGCGTTAGCGTTGCTGGACGTGCCGCCGGTGCGGATCGTCAACCGGTCGCATTACTTTGGCACCAAGATCCGCGCCTTGCTGGCGCTGGCGCGGCTGGAGGAGGCGATGGCGGTGGCCAACACCTGGATCGCCGCTGATCAGAGCACGCCGCAGCCATACCTGCTGATCGCGCGGGCGTTGATCGATGTCGATCCAGCGAAGGCGGACACCTATTTTGAAGAGGCGATGATGCGCGGCGACGGGCAGCCGCGCATGGTCATCGAATATGCCGACTATCTGGCGCGGACCGGGCGCGTGGCCGAGGCGCAGCGGCTGGTCGAACCGTTGGAGCCCAGCCAGCCGCATTTCCGGCGGCGGCGCGAGCATATCCTCTCGTTGATGACCACGGGTGACGCGGCGGCGGTGATGCCGTTGGGGTTGGTCGAGGGCGAGTGAACGGGCTTCAGCCGGCGGGATCTTCGTCGCAGGCTTGCCGGGCGCCGGCAATCGCCTCGTGCAGGCGGGCCTGGGTGGTGGTGGCCTGATCGGGGAAATCGCGCAGGAGGTGGCGCAGGTAATCGCGCCCCACGTCGCCGCCGTAAAGGCCGCAGAGCAGTCGCACTTTCGACAGGCCCATCATGAAGCGGCGTGCGGGATCGACGCTGCGCTGCATGGCGATGCCGGCGAGGCGCTCCTGCTGGCGCGGGGGGATGCCGGCCTGCCAGGTGGCGATGGCATCGGGCGTGATCGCCGCGCGGCAGCGGAACAGGGCGGAGGAGCAGGCCTCGCCGATGTAATCGAAATGCGCGGCGAAGAACTCCTGATCGGTCTTGATGTAGGGCAGCATGTCGTAGAAATAGTCCTGCTGCACCACAATCGAGACCCCGGGGATCAGCCGGGGGAACAGGTTCTGCACCGCGAAGGCGCTGATCTCGGGCAGTTTCAGGACATCGAGGAACAGGATCTCGATCGGCGTGTCATCGCCGGCGGCGGTGTGCAGGATGTCGCCGATGCGCAGATCGACGGCATCGGCGACGCCGGCGATGGTGCGTTCCAGCGCGGGGACGAAGCTCTCGCCCAGATCGCCCATGCCGGTGATGCGGTGGCGTTGGAAGAACGCCGGCATCCCCGGATTGATCAGCCCGCGCTCGAACGCGACGATCGGGCGGGGCCAGCGGGCGCGGATCGTCGCGGCGGCGGGGTTGCGGCGCAACCCCTCGCCAAAGCACACCGTGGAGGCGCCGAGGAACGTGCCCGCGTCGCAGATGATGCCGGCGCCGCTGTAGACATCGCGCGCGAGGCCGAACAGCACGCGCTTTTCCAGCAGCGACATCATCGATGGCGCGCGCGCGGCGCTCAGGCTGAGCGGGCCCAGCAGGCGGGCATAAGCCGCATCGAGCCGGGCCATACGCATCGGCACCGGGCGGATGTCGCGGACCCGCTGATTGAGGGCGGGTCCGCGTGCAGCGGGGGTCATCGGCGGCAAGCGGTCAGAAGGTATAGCTGGTGCCCGACGAACCGGATTTGGCGATCGAGGCGGTCACATCGAGCAGGCGTGCCAGCTTGCCGAGCTGAACCGTGGCGGTATCGGAGACATAGACCAGATCGTGATCCTGCATGCGGAAGTTCTGGGCCAGCAGCATGCCGTTCATCGTCTTGAGGTTGATCTGATAGATCACCGGCACGGTATCGCCGTACATCAGGTAATCGGGCACCGGCTCGGTCCGCAGGTTGCGCGCGACCGCGAGGCGTTCATAGCGCAGCACGTAGACGCCATAAGGATCGGCCAACTGGTCGTTGAGGCCGCCGCCGTTGCCCAGCGCCTCGGCAAGCGTGAAGCGGGTCTTGCCGAAGGGCACTTCGGCCTGCTTGTTGGTGGCGCCGAGGATGACGACCGACTGCGGCTCCTGATCGAGCGTGACCAGATCATCGGGCTTGAGGTAGATGTTCTGCGCCGGATCGGACAGCACCGCCGCCAGCCGCAGGCTGCGCATCGCGCCGCCACGGCTGAGTTCGACCAGCGTGTCGCGCGCGCGGCCGATGCCGCCGCCCGCCAGCGAGATCGCATCGAGCAGGCGCGTGCCATTGGTGGCCAGCGGGAAACGCCCCGGATGATTGACATCGCCGGTGACAGTGATGGCGTTGTCGGTGGTCGAGACGATCTGGACGAGCGCCTGGGTGGCGTTCGACTTGCCGCGCAGGGCGGCGATGATCTCGGCCTGGACCTGGCGCGGGGTGCGGCCGGCGGCGTGGATATCGCCCGCGAAGGGCACGGTGATGAAGCCCGACTGGTCCACCGTCTGGGCCGGCACGGTGGCCGATTGCGCGCCGGTGAGGCCGGGGCCAGCGCCATAAGCCGCCGCCGGGCCGAGCAGACCGCTGCCGAATTCCCACAGCGTGACCGAGACCGTATCGCCGACGTGGATCGTCGATTGCGGCGCGGGGGCGAGCCCGGCCAGCGGTGCGAAATCCTCTGGCCGGGCGGCATCGAGCGCGGTGAGCACCACCCGATCGAGCGGCACCAGCATGAACGGCGGCGCGTTTTCTTGCGCTTCGTGCGTGATCGCGCGCGTCGTCGGGCCGGCCACCGGCATCACCCCGCAACCCGCCGTGGCCAGCGCCAGCGACGACAGGGCGAGCGATGCGGCGCATGCGCGGCCGGGGCGCCGGGCCGGCGATACGTGCAGGATGGTGGTCATCACGACTGGCCTCGCGTGGGTTTGCACAGGACAAGGTGCTGTTTGACGGCGGCGATATCGGCATCGGCCAGCCCGGCGAATTGCGGCAGCAGCCGCGCGCGCACGGCATCGGTCATCGGCCGGGTGGTGCGCGCATCGTTCACCACCGTGAAGCCCAGCGCGGCGGCGGCGGCGGTGAAGCCGGGGGCGCGCACGCGGTTGGTGCCGCGCGGCATGGTCTCGCTGAGCAGGAAGCTGAAGGTGCCGAATTGGCCCTCGCCGCGTTCCCAGCGGGGATCGGCCAGATCGATCAGATGCGCGGCGATCGCGCCGGGGGCCATCATCGCGAAAGTGCGTTCGAGCACGGCCTGCGGATCGGCGACCGCGTTCAGCACCCCGGTGGTCAGGACCAGCGCGGCTTTCGGCATCGCCTGTTCGGGCAGGCGATCGGCCAGCGTGACGCCGAAGCTGGCGAGACCGCGCGTGAGATCGCCCGCCTCCAGCGCCGCCGCGTCGATCCCGCGCAGGCGTTCCAGCACCTCGATCGGGCGGCCACCGCGCTGCCACAGGTAACGCGCGGGGAACAGGCGCATGTGCGCCACCGTATCGAACAGGCCGCGCGCGACGACTTCGGGGTCTTCCTGACGCGTGAGGGCGAAGGCCTGGACCTGGCTGCGGCCGTTGACGTGGAACAGCAGCGCCAGCGCCAATGCCTCGCCGGCGCCGGGGGCGATCAGCACGGTGCCGCCGGTGGCGGGCACCTTGGACGTGGCCAGCAACTGCGCAAAAGTGTGCAGGCGGCGGCGCAGCAGCGCCGGGCCATGGTCGGTCAGCCCGGCCTCCTGCAGCGCGCGGCACATCGCGGCGAGGCCATCGATGCGGGCATGGATATCCTCACCGGCGTCGACCAGATCCTCGACCCGGGCGAGGAAGGTGCGGCCGGCGTTGCGCGCCTGACCGCGTGCGAGCAGATCGCGCAGCCGTTCGGCGATCGGCACGGCATCGGTTTCCGGCAGGTCCAGCACGATGGCGGGCGCGGGCTTGGTTTCGGTCTTCACGGTCATGATTTGTTGTCCCCAAAAACGATCGCCGCGATCTTGGCGTTGACGTCGCTGTCGCAAGCGCCGCCCTGTACCGCGTGGTTGCGCCACAGCATCACCCCCGCGAGACGATCGCGCAGGATGATCTGGCGGACCGCGCGGGCGTCAGCCATCGTGGTGTCGGCAAGTTCGAAATTGATCATCAGGCGGCGGCCATCGGCCGGGCCGACGAGCTGGCGCTGCGCGGCGTAGCTTTGCGCCAGCGAGTGCTGCGCGTTGCCGGCCCATAGCAGCAGCGCGGTGGTGTCAAACGCGGCGACGATAGTATGCGCATTGGCCGCCGTGATGCCGGTGAAGCGCGGCTCCATCGGCGAATCGAGCGGGTTGGTGACGAGCACCACCTGGCGGCCGGCGGCGTGCACCAGCCCGGCGTAGGCCAGCAGGAAGCGCGTGGTGGTGTCCGCATCGCGGCCATCCTGCACTTCGTAATCGAGGACGATGCCGGTGGCGTTGCGCGGCAGGGTGCCGGAGGCGGTGACGCACTGGTCCGGCGCGCCGGCATCGCCGACATCGGGGCTTTGCGCCTCCGTGATGACGGAGAGGCCCTGGCCGGCGGCGAAGCGCGTGGCGAGATCGGCGCGGCCGAGCAGGCTGGCGGCCTGAACCAGTGTGCAGGCATTGGCGCGCGCGATCGAGGTGAAGGCGGTGCGCTGGCGGCGGCGGCCATCCATCGACGGCTGGAAATTGAGCTTGCGCGGGGTGGGCACGCCGGCGAGCGGGGCATTGCTGCGGTTGGCCCAGTGGTAATAGTACGTCGCGGTGCCGCGCCCGGCGCGGGCCAGGGCGGCGATCTGCTTCGTCGTCACCCCGGACTGGGGGTAATAGGCGTATGGCGCGCGGCTGCGCGGGGCGGCGGGGGGCGCCTGCTGGATCACGGCGAAGCCCAGCCGCGCGTTGTCCGCCGGGGTGAAGCACGCCGATGCCGCCAGCAGGGACGATGCCCCCGCCGCCAACGCCGCCAGAATGCCCCCCGCGATGGTCATGTCAGTTCCCCGGCTCCGCAACCACGGGCGCGGGTGCGGTGGCGGCGGGGGCCACGGCGGGCGCCGGTTCATCGCGGAACGCGGCGAGGCCATCGCGGATGTCATCGAAGAACACCGGGCCGCTGGCCAGCATGACCAGCGCGCAGTCGCAGAACTGCTCGGCGGTGCGCGGTTGGCGCGTGGCGAGGATGGCGCCGCCGGTGCGGGTGCGCGCCTCGAACAGGCGGATCCACACCTCGCGCATCTCGGGCGTGTTGGGGCCCAGCACGTTGTCGAACACATAGGTGTCGAAGGGCAGCGTGTAGGTCAGCAGATAGGCGAACATGATCCGCGCCTGCGCCGACCATTCGCGCATCGGCCGCTCCATCATCGGGCCGAGTTTCGACACCGCCGCGACGAAGCGGAAGACCTCCTCCGGATCGGCGTTGTAGATCTTGGCGGCGAACATGGCGTTCTGGCGGCCGGTGTTGGCCATGCGGAAGCCGCGCTGGAAACCCGCCGGGAACGACAGCCGGGCATAGCGCTCGATCCGGCCGGAGGTGACGTCGTCCGTCCCCGCGAGCAGGTTGATCAGCGAGGTCTTGCCGCTCTCGGTGCGGCCCAGCACCGCCAGCCGGCGGTCCGTGGGCAGCGTCAGCGACAGGTCGCGGAACACCGTCTTGCCCGACGGATAGGTGAGTGTGACGTTTTCGAGCCTGATCATCGGCTCATTCCCTTTCCTGCAGGTGGCGACGCGTGGCAGCTTCCAGCATCAGGCCGAGCGTGATCATCCCGATCGCCACCAGCAACAGGTAGGTCGGATCGGTCAACTGGTTCGGATAGAACGGATAGAACGCATGGCGGAACCAGTTCACCCCGTGCATCACCGGGTTGAAGCCGAAGTACCAGCGCTTGTCCGGCGGCAGATAGGCGGCGACGAAATAGGGGCCGGAAAAGTGCAGCGACGCGCGCGCCACCGCCGGCCACAGCATATCCCACATCGGCAGGAACCGCGCGACCACCGAGTTGAAGATGCCCATCGACAGCCCGAGCAGCAGCACGCCCCCCAAGGCCTCGATCGCCATCAGCGGATCGTAGGGAATGGCGGCCTCGATCCCGCCGATATAGTGCAGCCCGGCGAAGAACAGCACCACGATCAGCGCGCAGGCGATCACATGCAGCACCGCGTGGACGATGATGTGATCGAGCGGCTGCTCGATCGGGAAGCGGTGGCGGTGGAGGCCCGCGCCCAGCGGTTGCCGGATGCGCAGCGAGGTATGGATGAACAGGTAGATCGGAAACACCCCGGTGCCGATGAACAGCAGCAGGCTGCTGCCATAGGCCGGGGTGCGGCTGAGCGCGGAGAACAGCGCGCCGATGGTGGCGACGATGATCAGCGGCTCGATGCCATAGGCGAGATAGCTCAGCGCGAAGCTGTGGCCGTGGCGCATCTCCGCCTCGCGGAAGAAGATGCCGCTGATCGTGTTCGATTGCGCCTTCCACGCCGCGCGCCAGCGCTGTGTCTCGGTTGGCAGCACCGGCACGCCGGCCTGGCTCACAGCCCGTGCTCCATCACCGAGTTGCGTGCCAGCAGGCCCATCAGCCAGACCATGCCCGCGCCGATCACCAGGAACAGGAAATCCATCCAGCGATCGGGCGCATTGGGCGCATCGGCCAGTTGCGGCTTGACGTAAGTCGTCAGGTACAGGCGCTGGGCATCCTGCGCCGCCAGCGACTGCGACAGCGCCGCCTGGGCGTTGGTCTGCACCGTCAGCGCGGCCTGCAACTGGGTGGTGAGATCGTTGAACGACGCTGTGCCCGAGGTGTTGGCGGCATCGACCGCGTTGCCCAGCGCCACTTCGTTGGCCTTCAACTGCTGGCGCAGCATGACGATCTGCGGCGCGTTGGGATTGTGCAACTGTTGCATCAGCGCGGCGATCTGCGCCTGGATCGCGGCGATGTTCTGGCGCGAGGCGGTCGACATCTGCTGGTTGGCGGAGATCACGCCGATCGACGGGCTATCGAACCCGTGGCGTTGCGACAGGGCGGCGATCTGGGTGCGCAGCTTGTGCACCTGATCCGAGGCGCGGTTCACCTGCTCCTGCGCGTAGTGCACGGTGTCCTGCTGCGACTGCTGGCCGATCTGGTTGACCAGATCGTGCGTCTGCGCGAGCAGCGCGTTGGCCAGCGCGAAGCTGTCCTGCGCGGTATAGGCCTTGACCCGGACGATGGCGAGGCCGGTCGTCACGTCATAGTCCGCGTAGGACATCGCCTTCCAGTACTTGGCGAGGCGGTTCGAGTTGGGCGCATCGCCCAGGCGCGAGAAGGGATCGGACGCCTTGTTGAAGATCGCCTTCAGGTTCAGCCGATGGTCGAGATCCGACGCCGCCTGGGGGCTGCGCACATAATCCGCCACGGTGAAGTTATCGAGCAGATCGGTGCCCGGCGTCGGGTTGCCGCCGAACAGCGCCGAGAGGCTGGCGCCGGCACTGCCGATAGATCCCGGCTGGCCCACGGGCACGCGGACGCTGAAGCGGAATTCGGTGAGGTACTCGTTGGGCATCACCGCGAAGATGTAGAGCCCGCCGAGCACCACCGGCGCGATGAACGACACCGCGAACCAGATCTTGCGGCCCAGCGACATGCCGGTGGCGCGCTGGGGCAGCCTGAACCCGGCGAAGCGCGGTTCATCGTCGGCGGCGGGGGCTTCCGGCGCATAGGCGCGTAGCGGATCGGCCTGCGGCGCCGGATCGGCCGGGCGCACCGGGGCCGCGGCGGCGGGTTGCGGACGCGGCGGGGCCGCCGG
>Ga0302198_10001240_pt1 | contig 27924 bp, 21 predicted proteins | sample II_Bog_N2_2_FD_193521 | JGI IMG/M metagenome (GOLD analysis project Ga0302198, IMG submission 193521) | Peat permafrost microbial communities from Stordalen Mire near Abisko, Sweden - II_Bog_N2_2 | ecosystem: Environmental > Terrestrial > Soil > Wetlands > Peat | place: Sweden: Abisko... | reverse complement strand
TCAGAGATCAGGGATCAGGGAACAGGGAGCGGAAAAGCCCCGTTTTGCTGATATTTACTATTGTGCGCTGGTGGACGGATATCTTCTGCAACCACCTGCGGTGGGGTAAACGGATCATGCAGACGGCGGAAGATCTGGAGATTTGTGCCGGAGGATGGTTGAACGCTTTTAGCGAGTTAGCCCCCGCTGCGCGGGGTTGGCAAGTTGGCAAGTTAGCGAACTCAAGCAAGAACGAGGTTCAAATTCCCTTGGGTCGGCAACGCTGATGGACGACTGACCCGGGTTCCCTGACCGCTGTTTCGCGCTTTTGGTGATTTGGATCACAGTATACTTGGCAATTGCACCAGTAAGGTGAAGATCGAATGTATCTGCTTTGGCTCCGAGTTGCGGCTATCCTCTATGCGGCGGCAGCAGTCGCCGTATTCCCGGCCGTGTTGTATGGGTTGATACGCTGGCGCAAGACCTGTGTCCATCTGGGCGGGATGGCGTTCTTTTTCCACTTCGTCTCGGCGGTGGAGATGCTTGCGCAGGCCCACCGCTGGATGCCGGTAGGCGTGCGCGAAATCGAGTCGCTGCTGGGTCTCGCCGTGGCCGGGCTGTTCTTTCTTGTCTGGTGGCTCTACGACGCTATCTCGCTTGGTATCTTTGCCTTGCCGGCTACTTTCTTTCTGGTTTTTGTGCCCGCGCTGGGGCCGGATCGCTACACGTTTCCCTCCGAGGGGGTGCGCACCAGTTGGCTGGTGGCCCACATTATCGCGCTGCTGATGGCCTACGCCGCGCTCTGCTTCAGCTTATTGGCGTCCGTCTTGTACCTGATCCAGGAACGCCGCATCAAGAGCAAACCCAGGCCCGGTCAGGACTCCTGGTGGGCGCCATTTGAGTGGCTGCCGCCCCTCGATACCCTCGAACGCATTGCCCACGCCACCCTCGAATTCGGCTTTCCCTGCATGACGGTGGGGCTGGTCATCGGCTCGGTTCTGGCGCAGGAGACGCCGCTGGGCGCGGCCTATTTTCTCGATCCCAAGATCATTGCGGCCTTTGTAAGCTGGATTGTCTATGTAGTGCTCCTGCTGGTGCGCCGCAGCGCCGGCCTGCGCGGCCGCAAGGCGGCGTATCTCTCCGGCGCAGTCTTTGCGGTGGTGGTGTCGGTTTGGGCCGCCAACCTCTTCAGCCACGTTCACAGGTTCGGTGCCCGATGACGCTGGCGCTCATTGGAGTCAATTACAAGACCGCGCCCATCGAGCTGCGCGAGCGCATCGCCATCTCGCGTGAAGACCTGCCCGAAACCACGCGCGCCCTGGCCGCCATTCCCGGCGTTACCGAGTGCATGATTGTGTCCACCTGCAACCGCGTGGAGCTGCTGGCCGCCCTCGATTCACCGGATGTCGATCTGGCCGGATTCCTGCATCGCCACTTCAGCCTTGACCCGGCCCTGCTGGCTCCGCACATCTACCGGCGCCATGATCGCGACGCGGTCCGCCATCTCTTCCGGGTAGCGGCCAGCCTCGATTCGATGGTGGTGGGCGAGCCTCAGATTCTCGGCCAGGTCAAAGAGGCCTTCGCCGTTGCCCGAGCCTCCGGCACCGTCGCCGGCGAACTCGAACACCTGTTGCAAAGCACCTTTGCCGCGGCCAAGAAGGTTCGTACCGAGACCGAAATTGGCTCCAGCTCCGTATCCATCGCCTCGGTGGCCGTTGACCTGGCGCGCAAGATATTCGGATCGCTGCAAGGGCGTACGGTCTTCCTGGTAGGCGCGGGCAAGATGAGCGAACTGGCCGCGCGGCACCTCGTCCAGCAAGGCGCAGGCGCAATTCTGGTCACCAACCGCACTTTGGCCCGCGCACGAACGATGGCTGAGCCGTTTCAGGGCCGCGTGATCCCCTTCGAGAACATCTACGAGGCCGCCAGCGAAGCGGATATCGTCATCAGCTCGACCGGCGCGCCCCACCCCATCTTTCGCCGCGAGCATGGGCAAGCGTTTCTACAGCGCCGCCGCAACCGGCCCATGTTCTTCATCGACATAGCCGTGCCCCGCGATGTCGATCCGGCGATGAATAAGCTGGAAGGCATCTTTGTCTACGACATCGACGACCTGCAGGCAGTGGCTGCGGCCCACATGGCCGAACGCAGCCGCGAAGCCAGCGACGCTGAAACCCTGATCGCCGGCGAAGTCGAGCGATTCCATCAGCGCCAGCGCACGGTAAATGTTGCTCCGGCGATTGTGGCTTTGCAGCATCAGGCCGAACAGATTCGCCAGTCGGAGTTGCGGCGGGCGCAAGCTCGTCTGGGTTCCCTCAGCGCCGAACAGGTTGCCGCCGTTGAGGCGCTCACCCGTGGCTTGGTAAACAAATTTCTTCATCCCCCCATGCAGGCCATGAAGCAGGCTGCAAGGGAAAATAATTCCGCCAGGCTGGATGCGCTGTGCGACGCCTGGTCGATCTCTGCCGCCGCAGGCAGCGAAGCGGAGCCTACGGTCGCGGCGGTCGCCGCCGGCGCAACGAATTCCGAAACAGAGAAAGCTGAAGCCGTGAAAGAATCCGAAGCCGGTGTGGAGACCCGCCAATGAACCTGCGTATCGGAAGCCGCGGATCGCAGCTTGCCCTCTGGCAGGCCAACCACATCGCAGACTTGCTGGGTGGGCAGGGGCACGCCGTCGAGATCGAGATCATCAAGACCACGGGCGACCGCTTGCAAGAGGTCACTTTTGCCCAGGTCGGCTCCAAAGGTATGTTCACCAAGGAGATTGAAGAAGCCCTGGCTGAGGGCCGGGTGGATCTGGCCGTCCATTCGCTCAAGGATCTGCCGACGGAACTGCCCGAGCTGTTTGCGCTGGCCGCTACCCCGCCACGTGTCGACCCGAGGGACGTTTTTGTCTCCGTGAAGTATGACGGTCTAGCATCGCTGCCGCAGGGGGCGCGCGTGGGAACCAGCAGCCAGCGGCGGCGCGCGCAGTTGAAGGCTTTGAGGCCGGACATTGAGGCGGTCGAATTTCGCGGCAACGTCGATACCCGCCTTCGCAAGCTGGCCGAGGGACAGGTAGACGCGATCCTGCTGGCGGCGGCCGGCCTTGACCGCCTGGAGAAGACCGAGTGGGTGCGGGAGCGGCTGGAGCCCAAGGATTTTTGCCCCGCTGCCGGACAGGGTTCGCTGGGGATCGAAACCCGCAAGGACGATGCGGCGACCATCGCGGCCGTCGCCTTTCTTGACGATGCCGCCACGCGCTTCGCGGTGACGGCCGAACGAGCAGCGTTGGCGGCATTGGGCGGCGGCTGCCAGGTGCCCATCGGCATCCACTGCCGGACAGCCGAAGGTCCGTCTGGCAGCGAAATCGGGCCGCGGATCGAGATATTTGCCGTGGTCGCCGCGCCGGAAACGGGAGCTGCGGTTCGCATCTTTCACAGCGCGCCTCGCGCCGGCGCCGATCCGGCTGCACTCGGACGGCTCGCAGCTCAGATGTTGATTGAGGCTGGAGCAGGACCTTTGCTCGAAGCGGCCGGTGGGGTTTCGCGGTGAATCCCTTGCCGTTGGCGGGGCGGCGCGTGCTGGTGACCCGAGCCCTGCATCAGGCTGGGAAGTTCAGCAAAGAGATGCGTGCGCTCGGAGCTGAGCCGGTCGAAGTTCCCGTGCTTGAGATCATCCCACCAGAATCCTACGCGCCGCTGGATGACGCTTTGCGACATCTCGATCGATTCGACTGGCTCATACTGACGAGCATCAACACAATGCGAGAAGTCAGCGCCCGGTGCGCGCGTTTCGGTGTGAATCCGGCCAACGCTTTGGGGTTGAATGTGGCCGCGGTGGGCAGCGCGACTGCCGAGGCGGCACGGCATCTTGGGTTTCGCGTAGAGATCGTTCCGGAGGCCTACGTCGCCGAAAGTCTGCTGGAGAGCCTGCAGGGCAGGGTATCGGGGAAACGCGTGCTACTGCCCCGTGCCGCCGTCGCGCGGGATGTGATTCCCGATGCATTGCGGAAAGTCGGCGCCGAGGTGGATGTGGTGGACGCATACCGCAATGTCCTGCCGGAGGCTGCGCCGGAGCAGCTTCGCCTTGCTCTTGCGGTGGGAATCGACGCGGCGACTTTTACGAGCTCCTCAAGCGCAACTCATCTTGCTGAAGCGGCTCGCTTGGCTGATATTGCGTGGCCGCTGGCAGGGGTTAAGGCTGTCTCGATTGGGCCGATTACCAGTCAGACACTGCGGGATTTGGGATGGAAGCCGGCCGCAGAAGCGAATCCATACGATATTCCTGGGTTGATTGGCGCTGTTGTCAGCGTGTTGTGCGGGTAAGCCTCAACCCCCAAGGAGCAAGTGTTTCGCCAATGGGTAGATTCGCTTGCGGTCTAACTTCGCCAGCTCCGCTGCCTTTCTACGACTGCCAGGTTTTGTCTTTCGAGTGGCAGAGCTGCTCCAGGTTACAGCGATCGCATTTGGGCTTGCGGGCATCGCAGACCTGGCGGCCATGGTGGATGAGTTGGTGGGAGAAGCCGATCCAGCGGCTTTGGGGGACGATCCGCATCAGCTCCTGCTCGACTTTCTGGGGTGTGTCGCCCTTGGCCAGGCTGAGGCGGCGCGCGATGCGGAAGACGTGCGTGTCCACTACCACGCCTTCGGCCTTATCGAAGCAGACGCCGAGGACGACGTTGGCGGTCTTGCGCGCCGCGCCGGGGATGGTAATCAATTCGGCGAGGGTTTGCGGCACCTGGCCGCCGAAATCGGCAATGACCTTGATGGCTGCGCCCTGAATGGATTTGGCCTTGTTGTGGAAGAAGCCGGTGGTGCGTATGAGAGCTTCGAGTTCCGGCAGGGTGGCTTTGGCCATAGCGGCCGGGGTAGGGAAGCGGCGGAACAGCTCCGGCGTGACCATGTTGACGCGCACGTCGGTGCACTGGGCGGAGAGAATCGTAGCGACCAGCAACTCCCAGGGAGAGCGGTGGGTGAGGGCGCACTCGACCTGGGGATAGGCTTCGTCGAGCCCCTTAAGAATGGCGGCGATGCGGTCGGGGGCGAGGTCGCCGCGACGGGGCGTCTTCGCGGTATTTTTCCGGGTTGGTTTGGCTACGGCCATTGTGTCGGGATTCGCGGTCCAGAATTAGAGATGCAAAGCTTGACGCCGCTGCCACCAAGCCAGGGACCCGTTCGTTATGAATCTGGCTATTCGTGCACAGGTGAGTTTGCGCCAGGGTTGTGAGAGAACGGCAGCAAGTTAGCCCCGCTGCGCGGGATGGCAAGTTGGCGGGTTAGCGGATTTCGTCATCGAAGCTGCCGTTCTATTTTGCCAGCGCTTCGTTCAACGCATTTACGGCACGGCTAGAGCCGTGGCGTAAATGCCGGCTGGTTGAATCATTCACTACGGAGTTGCAACAGCCTCCGACTCAACGCCCAGGGTTTCCGGCGTGACGGCTTTGTGACGAACGTAGTTGTACGGTGGCACGGTGTAGCCGCGAAGGATGGCGATGCCAAGCTGGATGAGACGCGGCCCGTAGGTTTCTACTTCATGGGAGATAGAGCCGATGAAGGCGCCGGTTCCCGAGCGCATCTCTTCGAGCGCCTCGGGAATGCAGTCCTGGCCAACGATGGCGAAGTCCGATTCGCGGCCGGACTCGCGGGCGGCGTCGAGGACGCCAAGGGCGCTTGAGTCTGTGGCTGCGGCCACCAGGATGCGCTGTCCTTTGGGCTGGTTGCGGAGGAATGCCGCGACCGCCGATTGACTGGGCGCCCTCATGCCCCGGCCTTCGATATTGACGAAGCGGTCGACGGGAATATCCTTGAGCCGGTCGCGAATCCCTTCAAAGGCGCCAGTAATGCGGTTCTGAACAAAGCTGCCGGCCTCGGTAAAGCCGAGCCCGAGCACCCAGTCCACCTTGCCCTTCCATTTGCGCTGGGCGTGCTGTGCCAGCAGGGAGCCGGCCTCAACGCCAACTTCGAAGTTATCCACGCCGAAGTAAGTGGAGTTGGGATGGGGCACATCGATGGCCACGAGCGGAATATCAGCCTTTTTAAAGATGTGCGCGACCCGCGGCGCAACCCGCTCCTCGACCTGAAACTCAATGGCCAGATCCACGCGCTTGGCGACGAACTCTTCGGCGTTCTGGATGGCGATGTCGGGATCGTAGCGGTTGTCGAGGATCAGCAATTCCACGCCGGAAGCGGCAGCGGCGGCAATGACGCTCTGGGCGACGGCCTCGGAAAAAGGCATCTCCGCGCTTTGGGCCGCAAAGCCGAAGCGCAGACGCCGGGGGCGCGAAACCAGGCGGTAAAGGCCGTTCTGCGCCTGGGCCACATAGCCGCGATGCACGAGCGTCTTGAGGATGCGATAGACGCTGGTCTTGGAGATCTGCGTCTTTTGGTAGACATCCTCAAGGGCCACGGGGGCGTGGTTCTGTTCAAGCAGTTCGAGCACGTCGAGCGCCTTGGACAGAATGGGAATCAGATACAGCCGTTTGATCTTCGCTTTAGGCAACCGATTGTCTCCTCAAGCGCAATTCCAATAGCGAAATTGCGCCAACAAAAGGATAACGCGTTTCAGGCGTAGCTGTTAACTGCAGAACTACGACTTCCGCGTTGCTGGCCGATCCGTTCGACGTATCCACTGGCGCGCAGTGCGGCCAAGGGGTCGGCGGGCAGTCCGTGAGCCTCGCGCCAAGCTGCGGCGAGCGGACGGACATCGGCCCAGAAAGCGCCGCGGAAGAGTTCCTCGGCGGCGACGATGTCACAGGATTGCTGGTGGACAGCCAATTGCTCGCGGTCGATGAGGGCGGCCTTGAGCCAGAGTTCCTGGGCGGTGACCACGGTCTGCACGGTGGCCTCTATCTTGCCCTTGAGGTTGTGGCTCTGGTCGATCATGAAGGCGATCTCAAGTTCGGGATTCTCTGCAAGGCCGGAGTGAATCTCATGGAAGATGCGGAAGATCTGGTAAGGGTCGATGGAGCCGAGGGTGAGATCGTCGTCGGCGTAGCGGCGGTCGTTGAAGTGGAAGCCACCGAGCAGGCCGGTGTGCAGCAGCCAGGCGACAATCTGCTCGATGTTCTGCGAGGAATAGTGGTGGCCGGTATCGACTAGCACCCGGGCCTGCGGGCCGGAGTTGCGGGCCAGATGGGAGGACATGCCCCAGTCGGCGATGTCTGTGTGGTAGAAGGCAGGCTCGAATGGCTTGTATTCGATCAGCAGGCGCTGGTTCGGCGCCAGGTGGTCGTGGGTGGCGCGCAGGGCTTCCTCAAGCCAGCCGATGCGCTTGCGGATGCTCTGGCTGCCGGGATAGTTGGAGCCGTCGGGCAGCCAGAGGGATAAATCGCGAGAGCCAAGCCGCTTGGCAATCTCGATCGAATCCAAAACGTGGCTCACGGCCTGCTCCCTGATTTCGGCCGAGGGATTGCAGAGGGAGCCGAACTTGTATTCCTGTTCCTGAAAAAGGTTGGGGTTGATGGAGCCGGCCCGAATGCCAAAGCGGCGCTCCAACTCCTTGACTTCGGGGACATCGCCGATGCCATTGGGCAAGTCCCAGAGTACGTGGAGGGCAAGCGTGGGAGTTACTCCAGTGAGGCGGTTGACCTCGGCCGCGTCGGCGAACTTCTCCTCGATGGTGGAAGCGGCGGCGGCCTGGACGAACTTTCCAAAGCGGGTGCCGGTGTTGGCGAATCCCCAGGAGGGAATCTCGATCTGGAAAGAATCCAGAGCCTGAACTGCCAGGTCAAGAATTGCGGATTCCGAATGCTTCATAGTTCCCCTTTGCCGGAGCTTACCCGCCCCGGTCTCAAACAATCAGATTTCATCGCGCACCAGGATCACATGGAGAAAGCGTGGTCCGTGAACGCCCTTGATGCGTGTCATTTCGATGTCTGCCGTGGCGCTTGGCCCGGAGATGGTGGTGGCGAGAGCCGGGGTCCCCAGCGACAGGTCTTTGTCGCTGGGGTGGATTGCCGGGGTTCCCAGCGACGGGTCTTTGTCGCTGGGGTGGATTGCCGGCGGCTTGGGGCAGCGGTCGAAGTATTCAGGCAGCGTTTCGACCACTTGGCTGGCGAACAGAATGCAGAGATGCCAGTCGGGCAAGAGGGTGAGCACCCGGCGGCCTTCAGCCGGGGAGTGGTGGAGGACGATGGTTCCCGAGTCGGCGACGCCGCAAGATGCCGCAGTAACCACACCTTCGGCCAGTTCGACCTCGGCGGTTGTCAGGTTGTGGTCGATCTTCCAGTCAAAGCCGCTGGCCAGCCACGCGGTGGGCATTCCTTCTGGAGCTACGAATGTGCGCTTGCCGCTGGCGGAGAGCTGGGCGGCGATGGCGGCGGGAAGAGCAGCGGGCGTGGATTCAATAACTTCGGCGTCGTATTCGCGCAAGCGCTCGATCATGAGCTTGATGCGGGCTTCGGCGGAAAGAGCGCCCCGGCGGAGATAGGCGCGGGGCAGAGCCGCATAAGCATCCGCGCGCTGACCGGGATCGGCGGCAACGGATTGGGTCGCGTTGCGGATGCGGTCGAGGACAATCCAGCGGGATTGGCTGGGGGTTGCGGCAGGAGTGCTCATTTGGCCTCCTTGATCGATAACGGACTGGTCTGTGCGGCGCGGGCTGCCCACCACTCATGGAAGGTCTGGCTAGGAAGGCCGCGCAGATCGCGGGTCTGGGTCCACTTGCCTCCCACGCTGGGCAGGGAGTGAATCCATCCGTCCTTGCGCGTGAAGAAGCGAAGGCCGATGCGCCCCATCCTTTGCGAGGCATGGAAGAGTCGCGAACTGCCAAAGAGGAGATTGGCGACGCGCAGGCCCAGGTACATCGGGTCAAAGAAGCGGGCAAAATCTTTGCGCTCCTGGTTGACGACCTGGGAACGGAGCTCGAGGAGCACTTCGGGGATATTGATCTTGACGGGACAGACCTCGTAGCAGGCGCCGCAAAGCGAAGACGCGAAAGGAAGCGACTGCGCGTGGTGCATCTGCATCAACTGCGGGGTGAGGATGGCGCCGATGGGGCCGGGATATACCGAGCCGTAGGCATGGCCGCCGGTCTGGCGGTAAACCGGGCATGCGTTCATGCAGGCCGCGCAACGGATGCACTTGAGGGTCTGGCGCTGCTTTGGCTTGCCGAGAATCGAGGATCGGCCATTGTCGAGCAGAACGACATGAAAGCGCTGCGGGCCATCGCCGGGGGTGACGCCAGTCCAGAGCGAGTTGTATGGGTTCATGCGCTCGCCGGTGGCGGAGCGGGCCAGCACCTGGAGCATGACTTCAAGATCCTGGAAGCGGGGCAGCACCTTCTCAATGCCGGCCAGGGTGATCATGGTCTTCGGCAGGGTGAGGCACATGCGGCCGTTGCCTTCGGACTCGACCACCGCGACGCCGCCGGTTTCAGCGATGAGAAAGTTAGCGCCGCTGATGGCGGTGGGGATTTTCAGGAACTTCTGGCGAAGATAAGTGCGGGCGGCGGCGGTGAGGGCGTGCGGGTCGTCGGATAGGTCTTTGAGGCCCATGCGGCGAGCGAAGATCTCGCGCACCTGGCTGCGGTTGATGTGCAGAGCTGGAACGACGATGTGGGAGGGCTCTTCGTCGCCTAGCTGCAGGATGATCTCGGCGAGATCGGTCTCAAAGACGTTGACGCCCGCGGCCTCAAGGAAGGGATTCAACTGAATCTCGGCCGAGGTCATGGTCTTGATCTTGATCACGTCGCTTGCGTTTTCTTCGCGAAGCAGGCCGAGGATGATCCGGCGGGCATCGGCGGCGTCGGCTGCCCAGTGAACTGTGCCTCCGGCGGCGGTGCAGCGGGTTTCAAATTCTTCGAGATAGGCGCCAAGGTTTTCGAGGGCATGGGCGCGGATGGCGGATGCGGCCGAACGCAGTTCCTGCCAGTCCTTCTTCTCGGCAACCAGTTTGGCGCGCTTGGCCTGGATGACGTCGATGGCATGGGAGACATTCTTGCGCAACTGGGGGTTGCGGAGAACCGGCAACACGGCTTGCGGGAAGGGCGGCGCGAGGGTGGGATCAAGGATGGGGTGCGAGGCGACCGCGTGGCTCAATGGGTTGCCTCCGCTGGGGATCCTTCGGTGGCGGCAAGGATTTCCGCCATGTGGATGGTTTTCATGCCGGCATATTGCCGGTGCATGGCGCCGCCCAGGTGCATGAGGCAACTGTTGTCGAGGGCGGTGCAGAACTCGGCTCCAGTGGAGACGACATCCTGGAGCTTTACGGCGAGCATAGCGGAGGAGACCTCTGCATTCTTGACGGAGAAGGTGCCTCCAAAGCCGCAGCAGCGGTCAACATTGGGCAGCGGCACAAGCTCGAGGCCGCGCACTTTGGCGAGCAGGCGGTAGGGGCGGTCGCCGAGATGGAGGGCGCGGAGGCCATGGCAACTGGCGTGGTAGGTGACTTTATGGGGGAAATAGGCGCCCACATCCTCGATGCCCAGCCGGTCTACGATGAACTCGCTCAGCTCGAAGATCCGGGGCAGGAGGGCGGCAAAGTCGCTGCGGAGCGATTCGCTGCCGAGTTCCTCGAAGAGGCCGGGGTACTGGTCGCGCATCATGGCTACGCAGGATGAGGAGGGAATGACGACGGTTTCGGTGTCCTGATAGAGGCGAAGCAGTCGCTTGGCCTGGGAGAATGCCTCGCCGCGAAAGCCGGTGTTGGCGTGCATCTGTCCGCAGCAGGTCTGCTTGGGGTGGAAGTCGAGTTGCACGCCCAATCTTTCGAGGAGACTAACCACCGCCCGGCCCGTCTCTGGGAAGAGCGTGTCGTTATAGCAGGTGATGAAGAGCGAGGCGCGCATAGACGATTCCAATTGTTACAGTCCGACAACACAGAAAAGGAATGATATTCGATAGACATACGAATTGTCTATTGCACTGACGTTTTTCTCGAAGAGTATTTCGGTTGGGCGCTGGACTTTGCCGGACGAGAACCCTTCTGAAGGGCCGCCTCCATGCAGGCCAGAACCGAGGTCCTTGTACTAGAATTGGCGGGTTCGAATTTCAGGAGGCAAGATGCTGCAAGGGATGCAAACGAGATGGATGGTGCGCGCCTTTCTGACGCTCACCCTGGGTTTATCGGCTGTGGCGGCGGGGACGATTGCGCGCGCACAGAGCGCGGACGACGAAAAGAAGATCGACGACACGATCTCAAAAATGACGCTGGAAGAGAAGATCCACATGCTTTCGGGGTCCACCATGATGGCCTCGACCGGGCTTGCGCGGCTGGGGATTCCGGCCTTTCGCATGAGCGATGGCCCGATGGGGGCGCACATCCCGCCACCCTCGACGGCGTTTGCGGCTGGAATTGGCCTGGCTGCAAGCTGGGACCGCGACTTGGCGGCGCTGGTAGGTACGCAGATTGGGCGCGATGCGCGTTCGCGCGGCGCCAGCTATCTGCTGGGCCCTGGGGTCAATATCTACAGGGCGCCGTTGAACGGGCGCAACTTCGAGTATTTTGGCGAAGACCCCTTCCTGGCCGGCGAAACGGCGGTGGGTTACATCAATGGCGTGCAGTCTCAGGGCGTGAGCGCCACCATCAAGCATTTTGCGGCCAACAACTCGGAGTATTTCCGCTTTACCGAGGACTCGGTGGTGAGCGAGCGGGCGCTGAGGGAGATCTATCTGCCGGCGTTCGAGGCCGCGGTGCGCAAGGCGCACGTGGGCGCGATCATGGACTCGTACAACTTGCTGAACGGCCAGCACGCCACAGAGAATTCGCACCTGAACACCGAAATTGCAAAGCAGCAGTGGGGCTTTGACGGTTTGATGATGTCCGATTGGACAGCAACGCATGACGGCGTCGCCGCTGCCAACGGTGGACTGGACCTGGAGATGCCTTTCGGGCTCTTCATGAACGCGAAGACTCTGCTGCCGGCAGTTAAGGATGGCACCGTGAAGGAGTCCGTGATCGATGACAAGATTCGGCGGCTGTTGAGGGAGGGCTACCGGTTTGGCTGGATCGGCCACGATCCGCTGGACATCTCGATACCCCGCTATAACCAGCAGGGACGGCTAGTGGCGCTTCAAGGAGCGCGCGAGGGGATTGTTCTGCTGAAGAACCAGGGCAACCTTTTGCCTCTTGACCCTGCCAAGGTGAAGACAATCGCGGTGATCGGCCCGGACGCCTTTCCGGCGATTCCGACCGCAGGCGGCAGCGGTCAGGTCGCCTCTTTCACTGAAGTCAGCGCCCTCAAGGGAATCAGCGACCGGCTGGGCGTGACGGGGAACGTGGTTTACGACAGGGGCTTGCCGAAACTGTCGATCCTGGCAGTGCGCTCGGGATTCATGCTGGCTCCCGGCAAGTTTGCGCTTGGCCTGACGGTGGATACCTTCGACAACCCGGAATTCAGCGGCAAGCCAGTTGCCACGCGGACCGAGATGTTCGCCAACAGCGGCCAGAACATGATGGACAACCCGGACATGACGGAGTTGATCAACAGCATTCCCGCACAGATGCTGATGACTTTTATGGGCGGCGGCGGCGCGCCTGCCAGGTTTGATCGCTGGACCGGCTACTATATGGCCCGCGCTCCTGGAAACTACGTCGTCTTTGCCGAGAACCAGGGGAAGTACCGGCTGAAGATCGACGATGCAACGGTGATCGACCACTCCGAGATTCCGAAGTTTGCTCTGGCGCAGAGAGTCTTGCCGCTGACGCCGGGACCGCACAAGGTGGTGATGGAGGTGCTGGGCGCGCCTCAGTTTGGCGAGGCGCAGATCAAGATTGGCATTGTCCAGGAGGGAACGCTGGTGAGCCAGTCGGCCATCGATCTGGCAAAGAAGGCGGATGCGGTGGTGGTGGCTGTTGGCTACGACCAGGATATCGAGACCGAGGGCGCGGACCGCGAATTCCAACTGCCTCCGGGGCAGGAAGAACTGATCCAGAAGATCGCGGCAGTAAATCCGAACACGATTGTGACCATAACTTCCGGGGGCAGCGTGGATGCTTCGCGCTGGGTTGACAAGGTTTCGGCGCTGCTTCAGAACTGGTATCCGGGGCAGGAGGGCGGGACGGCGCTGGCGGAAGTCCTCTTCGGCGATGTGAACCCCTCCGGCAGGCTGCCCATCAGTTGGGAGAAGAACCTGACGGATAATCCGTCCTACGCGTACTACTATCCGACGCCGGGAACACTCACGGTGCCTTACAAGGATGACGTGTTTGTGGGTTACCGCGGATACGAGCACAACGGCGTGAAGCCGCTGTTTCCGTTCGGCTTCGGGCTGTCGTACACCAGCTTTAAGTATGCTGGGCTGAAGATCCGTCCGGCTGCCGCAGCGGGCGCATACGAAGTCAGTTTCGATGTCAAAAACACCGGAACCCGCGCCGGGGCGGATGTGGCCCAGGTCTATGTGAGCGAGGATCACCCGCAGGTAGCGCGGCCGCCGCAAGAGCTGAAGGGGTTTGCCCGGGTAGTTCTGGAGCCGGGTCAGACCCGCCACGTAACGGTGCCGCTCGATGCGCGCTCATTTACCTGGTATGACGAGAAGTCCGCGGCCTGGCATGCCGACGCGGGTTCCTTCACGATCCGCGTCAGCCGGTCGTCGGCCGACCCGCAACTGGAGGGCAAGGTCACGCTGGCGAAGGAGATCGTGCTGCCCGTCAAATAGAGCCCGCTGAGCAGGCTTCAGGGGGCTATCCTCCTACTTCCCCAGCGACTACGACAAGTCGCTGGGGACCGACAGACCGAAGCCGAGGGGTTGGCAAGCAACAATCTCGTTACAATTCGGGGTCAACTTTTCCCCTTTCGGGCCGTCTAAGCACATTGTTCCCCCCTCGCTGTTACTATCGCGGGACAGGCGATTTCGGCATCACTTCTTCATACGGCTTCAAATTGTCTTTTGCAATGACTATGGGATGAGTTGCAGGAAGTGGGGCCGGTTTTTTCCCGATTCAGCGGTTCTCCAACATTTTGCGAACCGAAGAGAGCCCTGCTTCATCTGGAATCAAGACTGTCAAACGTGTTGAGTGGGTTTGAGAGTCGAGAATTGAAGTGACGGCAGGCCGGAATCGTCCCGGCATTTTCTTGATTGAAACAGCAACCTTTTGTGTTTTCGGGGTGCTTCCCCGAAGAAAGGGTCCAGGCAACCCGCTATGTTTTCCCCTCGCTCACTTCCGATGCTTGTATTGGCCAGTTTCCTTCTCTGTTCGGCAGCGGCGATTGCCCAGCAATTCGCACCCGCAGTTCGGATTGTCGACAGAATCGACGAGAGCCAACTGGTGGCGCTGCACGGCAACACGCATCCGGCGGCAAACGCCAGGAACGATGCTGGGCGGGTCAGTCCTGATTTGCCCATGACGGACCTGATCATGGTGCTGAGCCGGAGCCCGGAGCAGCAGGCGGCCTTCGACAAGTTCGTGGCCGGCCAGTACGACCCGAATTCGCCCGATTTTCACCAGTGGCTTACGCCGGAGCAGATTGGCGAGAACTTTGGCGCCTCGCAGACCGACATTGCAACGGTATCGAACTGGCTGACGGGGCATGGATTCTCAGTGGACTCGGTGAGCAAGGATCGGCTGTCGATCCGCGTCAGCGGCAAGGCGTCGCAGGTGGAGAGCGCCTTTCACACCGAGATTCACAACCTGAACGTGAAGGGCGAGTCGCATATCGGCAACATGAGCGACCCGCAGATTCCGGCAGCTCTGGCAGCGGCGGTGGTAGGCGTCAAGTCGCTGCACAACTTCTTCCCGCGGCCGCTGCACCACCTTGGCGGTCTTGCCACGCCGGATGCTGCGTCGGGAAAATGGCAGCGGCAGTCCGGCGCGGCTGCAATGCGTCCATCTGCGAGCGGCGGCGCGCGACCGGCGTTGGGCGCGGCAACCGGCGCGCTGCTGACGGGGGCCAAGACGGCGGCCACGGCCAAGCCGCAGTTCGGGATCAACGTGGGCGGGGCATACCCGTACCTGGTTGAGGATGTGGGGCCGTACGATTTTGCCACCATCTATAACATTCTGCCGCTTTGGAATGCGAGCTCGCCGATCGACGGCTCCGGCCAGACGGTGGCGATTGCTGGAACCAGCGACATCGATGTTGGCCAATCGACCTCGGAGACCGGCGCCAACGGCAACAACGATATTGCCACTTTCCGCACATTCTTCGGGCTGCCCACAAGCAATGCGGCCAATACGCCGATTCGCGTCTCTGGCAACAGCCAGCCCTTGACGGTCTGTTCGAGCGCCACCAATGCGCTTTGCAGCCAGAATGATCTAGTCGAGAATTCGCTGGATGTGGAGTGGTCGGGGTCGGTAGCCAAGAACGCACAGATTGTGCTGGTGGCCTCTTATCCGTCCTCGACCTCCGACGACAACCTTTACGACTCGGAAAGTTATATTGTCAACAATGTCGGCAATCCGTCGTCACCCGTCTATGGCGTTCACATCATGAACGTCAGCTACGGCGAGTGCGAACTGGGCAACGGCACGGCGGGCAACGTGATGTATTACGACCTTTGGCAGCAGGCGGCTGCCGAGGGAATCGCTGTGTTTGTGGCGTCAGGAGACTCAGGCGCGGCCAGTTGCGATCAGGGCGGAGATTCGAGCGGCGTTCCTTACGCGGCTGAATTCGGGCTCACGGTGAGCGGGCTGGCTTCGACGCCCTGGAATACGGCTGTAGGCGGCACGGACTTCAACTGGTGCCCTCTGGATACGTCGTTCAACACGGAGTGCGTGGCCGCGCCTTACTGGGGCTCGTCGAACGGCACACCGGGCAATGCAAACGCATTGGGCTATGTGCCCGAAATTCCCTGGAACGACACCTGCTCGAATCCGCTGACGCTGCCTTTCATGAAGGATTTTGCAAATCAGATCTACAACGTCACATCGGGCATCGGCAACACGGAGCAGGCGTGCAATTTCTTGTTGGATTACTCGTCGGGCTTTAACGGTGCGCTCGACCAGATCGACCCCGGCATACTTTACCTTGTGGACACAGTTGGCGGGGGCGGCGGGGCCAGCGGGTGCGTTGCGAATACCACGCCGTCCAGCATAACCAACACCACCACCGGAGTCTGCACCGCCGGAGCCACCAGCACGGGCGCCACGACCAACCCCAACACGACTACGGCGCAAGGGTCGCTGACTTTGGTGAATAACGGCTGGCCGAAGCCGAGTTGGCAGGCAGGCGTAACCGGCATTCCGTCTGACGGAGTGCGTGACCTGCCAGACGTGAGCTTCTTCGCCTCGGACGGATTCGTTTCGAGCAGCGCGTACCTGATCTGCGTTTCCGCGGTAGCGACTTGCAGCTACTCCAGCAAGTCAGAGCCCTACTACCAGGAAGTCGGTGGGACCTCGGTTGCCACACCGGCGATGGCTGGCGTGATGGCGCTGATCAACCAGAAGGCAGGCGCTGCGCAGGGAAGTCCCAATGCCGAACTTTACAAGCTGGCTGGCAAACAGAGTTACGGAAGTTGCAGCGCCGAGACCGTCACGAATTCAAGCAGTTGCTACTTCAACGACATCGATTCGGGCACGAACGCCATGCCCTGCGATTTTTACGATTCGTCTCCCAACTGTTCAACAACGCAGTCGACCTTTGGATATCTCGATGAGATCGCCATCCAACCGGGTTACAGCGCGGTCACGGGATACGATCAGGCCACCGGCCTGGGATCGCTCAACGTGGCGAACGTGGTGAATGCCTGGCCGGGAACGGTGGGCGTTGGGACGGCAAAGGTGACCGTGACGCCAGTATCGTCCAGCATCACGTCGAACCAGAGCTTGAATGTTACGGTCACGGTGGCTAGCTCGGCTTCGGGCGGAGCAATTCCGACAGGCACAGTAACCCTGTCAGGAGGCGGTTATACTTCATCGGCCGCAATAGCACTTTCCAATAGCGGGAGTGCTACCTTTACGATTCCGGCGTACGCACTCGCCGCCGGAACCGACACTCTGACAGCCAGCTATAACGGTGATGTTCTATACGCCGCTGCGACTGGTAGCAATACAGTGACGGTGACGGTTATTACCGCACTGACCCCTACCGTAACAGTGACTCCGGCAGCTAGCAGTTTGAGTTCAAATTCGCCCCTCAGCGTGAAGGTCGCGGTCGCGGGTCTCGCCGGCGCCGTTACGCCTGCCGGGACGGTAATACTCTCTGGCGGCGGTTACACGTCGTCGTCGGCGACGCTTGTTAACGGTATATACACTTTCACAGTCCCAGCAGGAAGCTTTACCGTCGCTGGTCCTGACACCCTGACAGCGAACTATTCCAGCCAGGACGCAGTCTATGGCAGTGCGAGTGGCACCGCGACGGTGACGGTGACGGAATCGACATTCAGCCTCAGTCAGACGGCGATTGTTGTAACCCCAGCAGCAAGTATCGCTCCAGGGGCATCTGCCACGGCGGTCATTCAAGTGACGGCGGTGGCCGGCTATACCGGAACAGTGACGCTAACCTGCCAGGAGACATCCACCACCGCCTCTGGAGGTGACGGTGCCTCGTGCACCATTCCAAGCACGGCAGTGGCTATGGGCGGATCGGCAACCGCTACGGTGACAACGACCGCGCCCATTGCGAAACTGACCTATCCTGACGTGCACGGCAAGGGATGGCTGGGCGCAGGAGGCGGCGCGGTGCTGGCGTTTGTGGTATTGCTGGGAATCCCGGCGCGGCGGCGCAGTTGGCGGCAGATGCTTGGAGTTCTGGTGCTTATGGCGCTGCTTGGAAGCCTTGCCGCATGCGGAGGCGGAGGAAGCAGCGGTGGCGGAGGTGGTGGTCAGAGCGATCCTGGGACGACCGCCGGAACCTACACCTTCCTGATCCAGGCGACCGCGAACCCATCGGTGACGCCGGCTGTGTCAACCACATTCACGGTGACGGTGAATTAGCCTGTAAAGACAGCGAAACGCGATGGCCCTTCCTTCGGGAAGGGCCTTCGTGTTTCTGGGGCTGGCGGGGAAGCCGGCTTGATCGTGCTATCCCACCCTAGCGACAAGAACAAGGACGTCGCGAGGGTGGGGCACCCGGAGTTTTGCCTAGTACGACAGTTGTACTTGCGGTCCGCTCCAGAAAAGTGACAAGGGCCCGTGCCTGAAGGCCCCATTGTTTCGCCCTCTTTCAGGGGGTTGAAACCCCCTGCTCCCTCCAGAGCCTCAGATCTACAACTGTAAGCCTAGAGGGCGCCCAGATGGGGCACCCATTGCGTTACTTGGCGAACTTGTCGAGGTCGAGGTTCAGGAGCAGGACGTTGACGCGGGGCTCGCCGAGGACGCCTAGCTGGCGCGTGGTGATGTGCTGCTGAATGAGGTCGCGGACCCGGTCTTCGGGGATGCCGCGGGCTTTGGCGACTCGGGGGGCCTGGAAGATAGCGGCATCGGGGGTGATGTCGGGATCGAGACCTGAGGCTGAGGTCGTCACCAGGTCGATGGGCACGGGCTTGCCGGGGTTCTCGGCGGAGAGCTTGTCGATGGAGCCTTGAATGCGGTCGACGAGGGTCTTGCTGGACTGGGCCAGGTTGGAGCCGCCCGAGGCTGTGGCGTCATAACCGTTGCCGGCGGCCGAGGGGCGGGGATGGAAGTATTTGTCAGAGGTGAAGCTCTGGGCGAGCAGCTCCGAGCCGATGACCGTGCCGTCCTTGAGGATGAGGCTTCCGGCGGCCTGGTGGGGGAAGATCAGCGCGGCGACGCTTGTGACGAACAGCGGGTAGCCGAGGCCGAGCAGAATGGCGGTAACCAGAGTGAAGCGAATTGAGGTCTTCCAGATGGAATGCATTTTGGTTCCCCTCAGGGGCTAAAGCCCCGCGTTCATTTTGCGGCTGTTGTCGGCACGACTAAAGTGATGCCCTGATACAAAACCTTTATTCTTTCGCGGCCTGAAAGCCTCATCGCATTAAAACGCTTGTATGCGATATTTCGCTGGCTTCTTAGGCCAGGTGCGTTAATACCAGGAACATGTCGATTGCCTTGATACCGATGAAGGGCACGACGATGCCGCCCACGCCATAGACCAGCAGATTGTTGCGCAGCAGGATGTCGGCGGCCTTGGGCTCGTACTTGACGCCCTTGAGCGCCAGCGGAATGAGAGCCACGATGATGAGCGCGTTGAAGATGACCGCAGAAAGAATGGCGGACTGCGGCGTGGCAAGACGCATGACGTTGAGCGCGTTGAGCACTGGAAAGACCCCAGCAAACATGGCGGGAATGATGGCGAAGTACTTTGCCACGTCGTTGGAGATGCTGAAGGTGGTGAGAGCGCCTCGGGTCATCAGCAGTTGCTTGCCAATCTCGACGATCTCGATGAGCGTGGTGGGGTTGGAGTCGAGATCGACCATATTGCCGGCTTCCTTGGCTGCCTGGGTGCCGGAGTTCATGGCGACGCCCACATCGGCCTGGGCCAGAGCGGGCGCGTCGTTGGTGCCGTCGCCGGTCATGGCTACCAGCTTGCCTTTGGCCTGTTCGCGCTTGATGAGGTCCATCTTGTCTTTGGGCTTGGCTTCTGCCAGGAAGTCATCGACGCCGGCTTCGCGGGCAATCACGGCGGCGGTCAGCGGATTGTCGCCGGTAATCATGATGGTGCGGATGCCCATGGCGCGCAGGCGGGCAAGGCGTTCCTTGAGGCCGCCCTTGACGATGTCCTTGAGGTAGATGACGCCCAGCGCAGAGGCGTTTTCTGCCACCACCAGCGGAGTGCCGCCGAGGCGAGCCACTTCTTCCACCTTTTCGCGGACCTTCTGTGGCAGTTGCGATCCCTGTTCCTCGAGGAAGCGGGCGATGGCGTCCACCGAGCCCTTGCGGATGCGCGTGCCGGGCAGGTTGACGCCGCTCATGCGTGTCTGGGCGGTGAAGGGAACGAATTCGGCGTGAATGCCGCCCAGATCGCGGCCGCGCAGGTTGTACTTCTCCTTGGCGAGCACGACGATCGAACGGCCTTCGGGGGTTTCGTCAGAGAGCGAGGCGAGCTGCGCGGCGTTGGCCATGCGCTCCTCGCTGACGTCGGGCGCAGGATAGAACTCGGTGGCCTGGCGATTGCCGAGGGTGATGGTGCCGGTCTTGTCGAGCAGCAGCGTGCTCACGTCGCCGGCGGCCTCGACAGCGCGGCCGCTCATGGCAAGAACGTTGTACTGGACGAGGCGGTCCATGCCGGCAATGCCGATGGCCGAGAGTAGCCCGCCGATGGTGGTGGGAATGAGGCAAACCAGCAGCGAAACCAGCACGAAGACTGTCTGCGGCGCTTTTGAGTAAATGGCGAAGGGCTGCAACGTGACGACGGCCAGCAGAAAGACGATGGTGAGCCCAGAGAGCAGGATGCTGAGCGCGATCTCGTTCGGGGTCTTTTGGCGGGTTGCGCCTTCGACCAGGGCGATCATGCGGTCCAGGAACGTTTCGCCGGGGTTGGAGGTAATGCGGACTTTGATCCAGTCCGACAGGACCTTCGTGCCGCCAGTAACGGCGGAGCGATCGCCGCCTGCTTCGCGAATGACCGGAGCCGACTCGCCGGTGATGGCCGACTCGTCCACCGAGGCAACGCCCTCGATGACTTCGCCGTCGCCGGCGATGTAGCTGCCGGCAGCGACGTAGATGACGTCGCCCAGGCGGAGCAGGCCGCTGGCAATGTCCTCAAATCCGCCGTCCGCTGTGTAACGCTGGGCGACGGTCTCGCCCTTGGCTTTGCGCAGGGTGTCCGCCTGGGCCTTGCCGCGGCCCTCGGCCATGGCCTCGGCAAAGTTGGCGAAGAGCACCGTGAACCACAGCCAGAGGGTGATCTGAAGGTTGAATCCGAAGCCGGGGCGATGGTTGACGGTGTTGTCGATCAGCAGCGCGGTGGTGAGCACACTGCCGACCTCGACCACAAACATTACGGGGTTCTTGACCATGCCGCGGGGATCGAGCTTGCGCACCGAATCGAGCAGTGCCTGGCCCATGATGTCCGTGTTCCAAAGACTTTTCTTCGTAGCCATATCAGTCCGTTTCTTGTTTTCCAGATGCGGTGCGGGTACGGGTTAGAAAACCTGACCTGTCTTCAGCAGCAGGTGTTCCAGAATTGGTCCGAGACTCAGCGCCGGGAAGAAGGTGAGCGCGCCCAGAATCAAGATCACGCCGACCAGCAGCACGGTAAAGAGCGCCGAATTTACGGGGAAGGTGCCGGGCGAAGGCGGGATACTCTTTTTCATCGCCAGGTTGCCGGCCAGGGCCAGCACGGGAATCATCATGAGCAGGCGTCCGCACAGCATGTCCCAACCCAGCATCACGTTGTACCACCAGGTGTTGGCGTTCAGGCCGGCGAAGGCGGAGCCATTGTTGCCCGCGCCCGAGGTAAAGGCATAGAGAATTTCGGTAAGCCCGTGCGGTCCCTGATTGTTCAGGCTTGAGAGGCCGACAGTGGGCAAGAGGAGGAAGACGGCGGTGAGCGAAAGGATGATGAGCGGGAAGATGAGCACGTAGAGCATGGTCATCTTTACGTCGTAAGCCTCGATCTTCTTGCCCAGGTATTCGGGCGTACGGCCTACCATGAGGCCGGCGATGAAGACCGCCTGCACGACAAAGATGAGGATGCCGTATAGCCCTGAGCCGACGCCGCCGAAGACCACTTCGCCGAGCATGATGTTGGCCAGCACCACCATGCCGCCGAGAGGCGTAAAGCTGTCGTGCATGCTGGTGACGGCTCCGCAACTGGCGTCGGTGGTGATGGTGGCGAAGAGCGAACTGGCGGCAATGCCGTTGCGCACTTCTTTGCCTTCCATATTGCCGGCGGGGGCAGTGGCTGTGCCGGTCTGAGATGCGCCGTGGATGAGCCCATGAGGCTGCGACTCGGCCCAATAAACGGTTGCGAAGCCGGCGGCAAACAGCACGAACATGGCTGCGAAGACAGCCCATCCGTGGCCGGGGGAACCCGTCATGCGGCCCAGCGTATAGGTGAGGCCGGCTGGGATGATGAAGATAGAGAGCATCTGAAGGAGATTGGAGAAAGGCGTCGGGTTCTCGAAGGGGTGGGCGCTGTTGGCGTTGAAGAATCCGCCGCCATTGGTGCCCAGCATCTTGATGGCTTCCTGCGAGGCGACCGGGCCTTGGCCGATCGTCTGGACCTGCGAGGGCTGTTCGAGCGTGTGGGCCTGAGTATAGGCGCTGAAGTTCTGCGGGACACCTTGAGCGACGAGCGCCAGCGCATAGACGATCGACGCGGGCACAAGCACATAGAGGATTGTGCGGGTGGCGTCTACCCAAAAGTTGCCGATAGTGCCGGAACTCGTGCGCTTGATGCCGCGGATCAGGGCAACGGCCACCGCAATGCCCACCGCGGCGCTGCCGAAGTTGTGATACGCCAGGCCAACCATCTCGGTGAGATAGCTCATGGTGGTTTCAGGCGTATAAGACTGCCAGTTGGTATTGGTCGTGAAGCTGGCGGCGGTGTTCCATGCCAGATCGGGACCGACAGCGGCGAGACCTTGCGGATTCCACGGCAGGTGGTTCTGCAAGCGCTCGATGGCGTAGGTCATGATCATGCTGACGGCTGAGAAGCCCAGCACCGCAAAGGCGTACTCGCGCCAGTTCATCTCCTGCTCAGAGTTCACGCCGGAGAGCTTGTAGATGAGCCGCTCGAAGGGACGGAGCACCGGATCGAGCCAAGTGCCTTCGCCTTCGAGCACGCGGGCCAGATAAACGCCCACCGGACGAACTGTAGCAAGAAGGATGAGGGAGAAAAGGGCGAACTGCAACCAGCCGTTGGCGGTCATGTCAGAACTTCTCCGGGAAAAGCAGGGTGAGGGTCAGGTAACCCAGCAGCAAAACGGAAAGAACCAGGCCAATCACGGTGTAGATGTCAATGTGCATGGAGGCTACCTCAACTTCTGGCACGCCTTGACGTAAAGAAACGCCACGGCAAAGAAGACTACGGTGAAAAGCAACATCGCTACATCTTGCATCGCAGGTCTCGCATTTCCAGCCGGCTTGAGGCCGGCCACGGTTGGCAGGGAAGGAACGTCACCATCAAACGCTTGAATCGCTTTCGATGGGTAACTGTCGTCCTCTGCACAAGAACGATTCTGGCTTACGCGACGTTTGAGTCTCGCAAGGGTTTTCTAAAGAATCCGTAAGGGCGGGACCGTTCGGGCGGGCAGGATGGCAAAACGGCAGACTGGAGGAAACCCGCGCCGGCGAACAGGCTTCGGAAGAAGCATGATCGAGCCTTGTCGGATGGAAGAAGTGCCCCAGGGGCTGAAGCCCACGGTCATTTTGCGGATTCTTGCGGCACGACTGAAGTCATGCCCTGACGCTTTGCGGAGCTTCCATTGAATGCGCGATGTCTTGCTGATTCCCGGCGGTCACTCCTCGCTGCCAGTCCAACCCTCGGGGATGAATCGATAGCCGACCCAGGGTTCGGTCTGGATGTACTGCTTGCCGGTTTCGGCTTCAAGCTTCTTGCGCAATTGGCCGACAAAAACGCGCAGGTATTCTGGCTGGTGGGCAGACTGCGCACCCCATACCGTGGTCAGCAAGGCGCGATGTGTCATCACTTTGCCTGCATTGCGGGCCAGGTGCAGCAGCAGGTCGAATTCCTTGGGGGTGAGGTGGATGGGCTTGCCTAGAACAGTAATCGAGTGGGCATTCCAGTCAACCACAAAGTCACCGGTCTCGATGGCCGCCGTGGTCCGCTCCGGGGCGCGGCGCAAGTGAGCGCGAACGCGGGCCAGGAGTTCCTGAATGCTGAAGGGCTTGGTGACGTAATCGTCAGCGCCGGCGTCCAGCGCCTCGACCTTGGAGCGCTCATGGTCGCGGACCGAAAGGATGAGGACAGGGGTTGCAGCCTTGGCGCGGATGGCGCGGCAGACCTCGACGCCGGACAATCCCGGCATCATCAGATCGGTCACGACCAGGTCGGGCGTCCAGTCCTTGAAGACCTGTAGGCCCTCTTCAGGATCGTTTGCGGTGCGTACGTCATAGCCTTGCGCGGAGAGCGCGGCGCGGAGCACGCGCGTAATCTGCGGTTCGTCGTCGATCACCAGAATTCTGCCCGGCATGCCGTTCTTCTTTCAACAAGAGATTACATCATCCGGTTGGGGCGGTATCATGCACGGTGGGAGGAAACTGAGCATGGTCTCCGATTCGCGCGGCGCAGTTCATTGGCTTGTGGGGACGACGATGGCAGCGGCGACCACGGCTGTGCTGGTGTGGCTTGGCGCCAACTCCACCGCGGCGGGGATGGCGTTTCTGGTGCTTGTGGTGTGGTCGTCCACCCAGGCCGGGCTTTGGCTGGCGTTGTATATCGCGGTGCTATGCGCTCTCTCATTCGACTTCTTCTTCCTGCTTCCCTACCACACGCTAAGGCTGGCGGGCGCGCAGGAGTGGGTCGCGATGTTTTCGTTCGTTGCCTGCTGCCTGGTGGTTGGGAGAGTGGCGGAAAAAGCCCGTCGTCAAACCGACGCCGCTGAGCAAAGGCGCGAAGATGTGGAGCGGCTCTACGCCCTCAGCCAGGAAGTCATGCTGCATGAAGACGCCGAGGGGCTCATTCGCGAATTGCCGCGCCATATCGATCGCATCTTTGCGTTGGACGGCGTGGCCCTATACGTCAGCGACCGGGATGAGTTCTACGCATCGACAGCCGATCTGCCTGAGAGCGTGAAGGAAATCTTGCGGCTGCTGACCCAGGGCCAGAATCCGACGATCATCACGCAGGCTGGGTTCTTTACGACGGCGCTGATGCTGGGCATGCGGCCGGTGGGGGCGCTTGGATGGCGGCCGGCGCGGCTCTCGCGCCAGGTTGCCACAGCCGTGAGCGCCCAGGTGGCGATTGTGCTGGCGCGGGCGATCGCCATCGAGGCATCGGCGCGGATGGAGGCCGCACGGGAAGGAGAAAGGCTGCGCACAGCGCTGATCGACTCTCTGACGCATGAGCTGCGCACGCCGCTCACGTCGATTCGCGCCGCCGCCACAACGCTGCTTGAGGCTCAAGGGCTGGACGAAGCGGGGCGGCTGGAGCTGGCGGCCATTGTGGATGAGGAGGCCTCGCGGCTGGATTTGCTGATTGGCGATGCGGTGGAGATGGCGGAGATCGATGCCAACGTTGTGCAAGTGCGCCTTGTGCCCCAGCATCCCCGCGCACTGCTGGAGCAAGCCGTAGAGGAGTCGCGCAAGGCGCTGGGTTCGCGGCGGGTGACGATCAATGTCGAGGGTCCGGACAATCTGGATGAGCCGGCTTGGTTCGATCCGCATTTGCTGGGGCGGGTCTTGCGGCATCTGCTGGAGAACGCGGGCAAGTACACTCCGCCGGGCAGTCGCATTTCACTGAGCAGCCGCCGGGCAGGCGACCGGCTCGAGTTTTGCGTGGAAGACAATGGACCGGGCATCGATGCGCTCGATCTGCCGCTCATTTTCGAGAAGTTTTACCGGGGCAAGCGGGGCGCAATTCAAGGCAAGGGCTCGGGTATGGGGCTGGCGATTACCCGCGCGATTTTGACCGCGCATGGCGGGGAGATCGAGGTTTCCAGCGTTCCGGGGAAGGGAACCAGCTTCCGGTTCTGGGCGCCGCTGGTGGAGAAGGAGCCGGCTGGGGCAGAGTGAAAGTTTCAGGGGGATTGCTCCGGCAAACGAGTCGGAGAGGTTGGTCTGTTATTTCCTCAAGGTAGCCACGGAACGCGGGATGCCCTGTATCTCGAGCATCGCGAGATATTCTGCAAGCGTCTTAGGAGGATTCATCAGGTTCTTGCGATGGATTTCTGATGCATTCCGGACTTTGAGCGGATTCAGGTCGATCAGGCGCAAAATGAATGCGTCGGGGTGCTGCGGTTCAATGCTGAACTGCCGAAGAACAGCCACAGGAAAGTCTTTGAGATTCTTCGTAACGATTACGTTGGCTTTCGCCCGGATCGCAGCAGCCAGCACATGGCGATCATTCGGGTCTGGGAGGCTCAGGCCCGGAATCAAAGACTCATATCCTTTTACAAGTGCTCCACGCGCGCTCATGTCCATCAGCCGGCGAGTGCGGTCAAGCTGCCGGCGTGTCAAGTCTGGCCTGTTCTTGAGGAGGTTCGATATCCACTCCTCATGAACATCCTTGGACCACTTTGGCTGGAATAACCCGGCGAGAGCAAGATACATCAGAAGACTTCGCAGCTCAGCAGGGTAAAGGACGTTTGCGTCGAGGAACGCAATCAGCGAGGCCATGAATCAGATGCCGAGTTGCTGATCGTAAGCCGTCAATTCCGCGAGAGCGGCCATGCGTTCCGAATCGAGCTGCAGCTTAAAGGCTGCCACGCTTTCCAGCCGGACTCGCCGATGGGTTCCAACCTTGCGAAATTCGATCTTGCCCTCATCCAGCCAGCGGATCAGGGTTGGCCGCGAGATGTTCAGCATGTTCGCGGCTTCCTGGGCGCTTAACTCCGGGCGGACCGGAATCAGCCTTACAGCATTGCCGCGGCTCATTTCGTCCAAAATCTGAACAAGCAGGCGAGTTGCCGAAGCGGGAATGCGGATTGTACGCTTCCTGGCAAGATTCGTTGCCCGGAGTTCAAGTGCCAACGTGGAGTCTGGACGCCCCACGAGAATCCGTTTCGTCTCTTTCGCAAGCGTCGCATCGGCGTCAGAAGGAATAGCTAGGGCGAGATGGGCGCTGGCAGACACGTCGAAAAAACCTCTGTGTTCAGTATACACAATCGCAGCAAACGAAACTAATCGAAGCAAATGAAAGTTATAACATCCTCATTCTGGTTCCTGGCTCCAGTCGCAGGGAATTTCGCGGCGCTGTTCGGAGCTTTCCGCAGCCCATTCGAGCAGGCGGGCTATGCGCCATGCGGATATGGCCTCTACCGGGGCAGTAGCCTTGCCAAGCAGCGAGTCGCGGACACCTGCATAGTAGAGGCGGTAGTCGCCGGGGATCGGCTCGATGGGGCGGGTGACCATGACGCCGTCCGCATCGACGTGGAGAGTGCCCCAGTTGGCCGGCGGCTCCTGGCCCCAGGCAGGATCTTCGATGCGGGTTATCTTGTTCAGCGCGGCCTCTTGAAGATCGACGCCTGATTTCCAGTAGTTGCCTTTGCTGCCGCGCAGGTGGAAGCGCGGGCGCGCGGGCGTGGAGAGGCAGTTGGCGCCAAGCACGGCCGTGAAGGCTGGATAGCGGAGACGAACTGAGAAGGCGTCGTTCGAGCCTTCGCCGTCGCGCTCGCGGGTAACGTCGGCGCAGACAGCCTCGGGCCTGCCGAAGAGCGCGAGAGCCTGGTCGCCGATGTGGGTCCCAAGGTCGAGCAACTGGCCTCCGCCCTGGGTCGGATCGTCCTTCCAGGGGCGGCGAGTGGATCCGGGACTCCAGCGATCGAAGCGGGACTCGAAGTGAACGAGCCGGCCCAGAGAGCCTTCATGCAGCAGCCTCTGAATCGACTGGAAGTCGCCATCCCATCTGCGATTGAAGAAGGGAACAAGCAACGCGCTATTGGCGCGGGCGAGCGCCATAAGCTGGGCAACTTCGGCCGAGGCAACAGCTACCGGCTTGTCCACAACTACATTCTTGCCGGCTTCGAGAATCTGGCGGGTGACTTCAAAGTGGGTTCCGCTGGGGGTGGCTACGACGAAAAGATCGAGCGAAGCGTCGGCCAGCATGGCTTCGAGGGAGCGGTAGGTGATGATGCCGGGATAACGCTGAGCCGCATTGTCAGAGCTGCGCTCGACGACCGCTGCCAGCTCAAGCCCTTCGACGGATGAGATCAGCGGCCCGTGAAAGACGCGCCCGGCCATGCCGAAACCTACCAGACCTACTCGAATCATTTGTTTCTCCAAAAAGGCGCTCAAGGAACCCCTGAATAGGATAAGACGGATATCGAACTTAGAGCCAATTCGCGAATTGTAGCGCCGTGGCTCCAGACCGGCTGAACTGGCGGCTTCCAAGCCGCCAGAGGCGATGCTCGCAAGTCTTGAAACCTGCACGACAGCCGCTCTGGAGAGCGGCGCTACAGAATCAGCAATTTACGAAGAGGCTTTTAGTCCGCCTGGCGTGATTGCGGGGCGGAAATCACCCCGAAAAACCAATAAAATCCCACATCGCGGAACGGGGCCGAGG
>Ga0302198_10001233_pt1 | contig 28025 bp, 16 predicted proteins | sample II_Bog_N2_2_FD_193521 | JGI IMG/M metagenome (GOLD analysis project Ga0302198, IMG submission 193521) | Peat permafrost microbial communities from Stordalen Mire near Abisko, Sweden - II_Bog_N2_2 | ecosystem: Environmental > Terrestrial > Soil > Wetlands > Peat | place: Sweden: Abisko... | reverse complement strand
GGCATCTTCGCTGATGTCGTTCAAGCTGAAACCGGGGCGGACGAACATGGGCCAGGACTCGTCGTCATAGACCACGCCGAGCCAGAAGCAGAGGTCCAGCGGCCAGTCCACAATCTTGCCCAGCGCGTCGCGGCCGTCGCTCGGGCCGATGATCGGAATCATCAGGTAAAAGCCCGGCCCATGACCCCAATGCCCGAGCGTCAACCCGAAGTCCTCGTCCGAGTTGCCGATTTTCCAGTGCGTTGCCGGGTCGAACAGGCCGCCGAGGCCGACGGTGGAGTTGATGCCGAAACGTTCCGTCTCCGCCCACGCGCCATGCCATTTGCCCTGGAGGCAACTGTTCACGGCGCGGACGGGAAAGGTCAGGTTGTGGCCGGCATTGCTGATGGAGGTGCGCACCGGCTTGGGCGCGACATAAGTGTAGCCGAGGCTGAACGGATAGACGAAGCCGCGGATGAGCCATTCGTTCACCGCCCACGAACAGCGGTTGAAGCCCTCCAGCGGATCCTTGACCGCGTCGAAATACGGCATCTGTCCCGGCCCGACTTTTTCCGCCACCGCATTTGTCGGCGCATTCTGGGCGCGGACGGCGACGAGGGAGACGGCCAGCGCCACCAGCGCCGGTGTGAACGGGGAGAAATTTATTTTCATTTTAAGGTTTGCCCGCCGTCCGGTCACGCTGCGCTGCGGGACAGTTTCAGGCCGCGCGCAATGAAATGCAAGCTGTCAGCCGTCCCGCCTGTTCCCGCCTTTCAAGGTTGATGAATTTGCCGGGATGCGCTATCCTGCCGGTGAAACAAAACAACTCCGGAGATTATGCCTATGAAAACAAAATTATTGGTCGTCCTCTTTGCCCTCGCCCTCGGCCTGGACAGCGTCAGTCAATGCCGCGCCGACGACAATTCCCTCGGCTGCATTGCTGATGTGACCCTCGTCCGTCCGGGATGCTTCGTGGCCACGGTGATCGGCTCGGTGTTCTTTGTCGTGGCCCTGCCGGTTGCCGCCATGTCCGGCAGCGTCAAGCAGACCGCCGACACGCTTGTGGTGGCACCCGCCGCCGCGACCTTCACGCGTCCCGTCGGCGATTTCACCAGCATTCAGTAAGGTTCCATCGGCGTTCGAGACCGGGATTGTCTGATTTTTCAGAGCCGTTGGCAAAGACCGCGCTCCGTCAGGTGCTGGGGTGAATACCCCATGGCAATTTTTCGCCACCGGCGTTATACCTATGCCATGAATCTATTATTACTCGTGGTGGTGCTCCTGCTCCTGTTCGGTGGTGGCGGATTTTATCTGGGCGGACCGGTTATCGGCGGCAGTGGACTCGGCCTGATTCTGCTGATATGCCTCGTCATCTATCTCGCCGGCGGCTTCCGCGCCACGAAGGGCTGAACGGTCATGGGCGAAGAAATTCTATTGCTGGCGCTGATTGTCCTGTCGGTTTTCGCCGGCAAAATGCCTTAGTCCGCCTGACTTTTCTTCCTTAGACCCTTGGTTGCAGTCTTGAATCCGGTGTCTCCCAATGGAAATGGGGTGTTCACCCCATTGTGAGATTTGTGCCCGCTCCTTAAGGTCTTCCATGATGAAAACAAAAAGTTTGCAGTTATCTGCCTTGGCCATCGCGGCCGCGGGATTGGGGCTATTGTCCGGCTGTGTCGTTGAGCCGGATGGACGGGTGGCAGGGGTATGGCCCTTCGTGGTGGTGGCGCCGCAACCCGTGGTCTATGCGGCCCCGCCCCCGGTCGTCTATGCCGCCCCGGTCATGGTTCCTGACAATTACGTCTGGGATGGTTACGAATATGTCGGGCTCGTGGGGGATCAGTGTTACTATCTCGGGCCCGGCAATCTCTGGCTCTTCTGCGACCCCTTCCGGCTGGAGCGTTTTCATGGCTGGGAAGGCGGCCATCCGGACTGGCGGAACCACGCCGTCCGCAACGACCATTACCGGACCGACCGGAACGGCCATGTCCAGCCCCGGCATGACGGAAGGTAAGGGTGAGGTTTAACGAACATGGACGCCGGCTCGGAGCGGGCCTGCCGCCACGGCTTGAGTCATGGCCGGTGTTTTGCTGGTGGATTGCGCCAGCCGGCACTGCGGGTTACACCCCATCGCGCCACCCTGCGGCTTGGATTACGCTCACCCCATGATAAATCAAATACCTCTCATCAAAACCAAACCCGCTGGCTTCGTGCTGGGAGCCGTGCTGCTGGCGGCGCTGGCTCAATGCGCCATCAACGCCGATGCCCAAAGCGTCGGCATCGTCATCAACCCGCCCATTGTGGTGGCTCCCCCCATCGTAGTGGCGCCGCCGGTGGTGGTGCAGGACGATTACCTGTATTATCCCAACTATGCCATCTATTATAATACTTATCGGCACCAATACGCCTACTTGAACGGTGACGCGTGGGTTTGGGCGCCGGCTCCGCAGGGGGTGTCGGTGGCTGTGCTGCAGGCCTCGCCCTCTGTGCATATGGATTTCCATGACTCGCTGGCCAACCATCACCGGGACATGCTTCAGAAATATCCGAGAAACTGGCGGCCGGCCGCCGAACACCGCGACCAGCAGGAAGAGCGTAAAGATGCCGGCCTGCAACGCGACCACAACCAACCGTCGGGTCATTGAGCGGGCATAAAACCCCGGTGTTTGGGTGACGGGCGCGCCTTCGCTCTTCGGTCATCGGCCTTTATGCCGCCGGTAATTTTCAACGGAGTGGCATCTAACCGCAATGTGCGCTAAAGTTCGCCATGTTTATTATTGGACTCGGCACCGCCCCACCGGCACACCGTTATACCCAGCACGCTGTCTGGGAAGCGATGCAAAGCTGGCCCCAGTTTTCGCAGCTCAAGCCGCGTTCCCAGGCTCTCCTCAAAAAAGTCCTCGGCGGCGACAACGGCATTGAGGCGCGCCACCTCGTGTTGGAGACGCTCGCTGAAGTTTTTGACCGGACGCCGGACGCCCTGCAGGCCCGTTTCGCCAAACACGCGCCGCGGCTGGCCGCCGAAGCCGCCCGCCGGGCCCTGAAAAACGCCGGCTGCCGGCCGGAGGAAATTGACGCCGTGCTCATCAGCACCTGCACCGGCTATTTGTGCCCCGGACTCACGAGCTATGTCAGTGAAAGTCTCGGCCTGCGCCCAAATGTTTTTGCGCTGGATCTGGTGGGGCAGGGCTGTGGCGCGGCGCTGCCGAACTTGCGCGCCGGCGAGGCCATCCTCGCCGCCGGTCGTGCCCAACGAGTGCTGTCCATTTGCGTCGAGGTTTGCAGCGCCGCCTTTTTTATTGATGACGACCCCGGCGTTTTGATTAGCGCGTGCTTGTTTGCCGATGGCGCGGGTGCCGCCGTGCTGTCCAACCAGCCCTTGCCGGGCCATCGCCGGGTGGAGTGGAAATTCACCGACTCCCGCCTCGTGACCACCGAACGCGACACGCTCCGGTTTGACCACCAGAACGGTATGTTGCGGAACATCCTGCTGCCCCAGGTGCCGCAGGTGGCCGGCAATCTGGCGGCGAAACTATTTTCGGAATCACTGGTGGCGGCGGGCGTGAAACGCTCGCAGATTACCGGCTGGATCTTGCACACCGGCGGGCGGAACGTGATTCTCGCCCTGCGCGATAAGCTCAAACTGGACGAAGCCGCCGTGCGCCACAGTTCCGCCGTGTTGCGCGAATTTGGGAACCTCAGCAGCCCTACCGTCTTCTTCGTGCTCGAACGCGCCCTTGCCGACGCCGTGCCCGACGGCCTCTGGTGGATGTCCGCCTTCGGTGCGGGCTTCAGTTGCCACGGCGCGATTTTGGAAGTCAGCGCCCCGTGAAACGCAGCGTCCAGCCCGAACTCCTCGACACGCTGCCGCCCGGCGACCAGCGCGCCGTCCGCTCGCGCCGCGATTTGCGCCGCGTCAACGGCTGGATGCGCCACCACGCCATCATGGCGGAAACTTTGCAACAGGCTTTGTCCGGCCACGCGCTCAAATCCATCACCGAACTCGGCGCGGGCGATGGAAAATTCCTCCTCCGCGTCGCGCAAACCGTCCCCCCGAAATTCCTGGCCGCGAAAGCCACGCTGCTCGACCGGCAAAAGGTGGTGTCTGCCGGGACGCTCGCTGCGTTCGCCGCGCACGGCTGGCTGGCGCAGGCCGTGACAGCGGATGTTTTTGACTGGCTGCAAACTGCCGGCGACGGCGAAGTCGTCATCGCCAATTTGTTCCTGCACCATTTCGAGGACGTCCGGTTGGCGGAACTGCTCCGGCTGGTTTCGCTGCGGGCAAAATTGTTCATCGCCCTGGAACCGCACCGCGCGCCGTGGCCTTTGTTTTGCAGCCGGCTGCTGTGGGCGATTGGGTGTAACGCGGTGACGCGCCACGATGCCGTGGTGAGCGTGCGGGCCGGTTTTTCCGGCAACGAACTGTCCGCTCTCTGGCCGGACAAAAATCACTGGCGGCTCACGGAACAACGCGCCGGCGCCTTCAGCCAGCTTTTCATCGCGCAGAAAAAGAGTTGAAACATGGCCGGCGCAAAACCCATCACGATTATCGGCGGCGGCCTCGCCGGGCTGACGCTGGGCATCGGCCTGCGGCAGCGCGCCGTGCCGGTGGTGATTTACGAGGCGGGCAGTTATCCGCGCCATCGCGTCTGCGGGGAATTTATCAGCGGCTGCGGCCAGGACACGCTGGCCCGGCTGGGCCTGCGGGAATTGCTTGAGCCAGCCGGAGCCGTCCGCGCGCAGACCGCCGCTTTTTTTTCGGCAACCAAATCAACCGGCCCGCGGGCGTTGCCGTCACCGGCCATCTGCCTGTCGCGGTATGTTCTGGACGCCGCGCTGCAGAAAAAATTTCGGGATCTCGGCGGCGACCTGCGTGTCGGCGAACGTTTTGGCGGAGATTTCGGCAGCGGCCTCGTCCGCGCCACGGGCCGGCGCAAGCCGGATGGAGAAAGCGGCACCCGCTGGTTCGGCCTGAAAATTCATGCGCGCCAGGTCGCCCTCACCGCCGATTTAGAAATGCACGTCTCCTCGCTGGGCTATGTCGGCCTGTGCCGGATCAACGGCGGCGAGGTGAATGTTTGCGGGCTGTTCCGCAAGCGCGCCGGCGAAAATGGCGGATCAACCAACTGGCGCGAATTGCTGCGCGGCCAGCCCGGTTCGCCCCTGCGCCAGCGGCTGGCCGGCGCGGAGTTCGACGAAAATTCCTTTTGCGCCGTGGCCGGACTTTCCTTGCGTCCGGAGCCGGCCGGATCCCGCGCCGAAATTTGTGTCGGCGACGCTCTCACCATGATTCCGCCCATCACCGGCAACGGCATGTCCATGGCCTTCGAGTCGGCGGAACTGGCGCTGGAGCCGCTCACCGAGTGGAGCCGCAGTGGCCTGGCCTGGGAGGAAGCCCGCCAAAAAATTGCGCGCGATTGCGACGCCCGTTTCGCCCGCCGCCTCGCGTGGGCGAAGTGGCTGCAACGAATCATCCTCACGCCCGGCCTCCAAAATCCGCTGGTCGGGCTGGTCGCCCGCAGCGACCGGCTCTGGCGCGCGGCCTTTGCCCGCACGCGCTGATTCCGGACGGCCATGGCCAAGCCGCCACTAGGGCCAACGAACGCAGGCGGATTGCGAGGCCGCTGCCGAATATTGGCTATGGGTATAACACCCCATATGCTTATAAAATAATTTTGGGATGATGGCTGATATGAACTCCCTTTCTCTGCTAAGCCACCGCCCGCCGCCGCCGGCCGTTTTTGCGATGTTGTCCCATTCATCCAGATTGCTGCTGGCCGAAACCTCGAACGCCACCGTCAAACGGGATTCCTCCAACTCGACTTTGGATAATCTTGCCCACCGCGCCACCGCCATCACCATCACTCTTAAAAGAGTTGAGGGTTACGCTCATTACGGCATTAACGACTGAGCCGTCCTTGGGGATTGGCGGGACACCGAATCCCGGCCTGCCATTCATCGCGGAAATCCGGGTTATGGCGAAGCTGGGCGAGGTTTGTCTCAACGGCTTGTTTCATATGGCTTCAGTGACGGCTCGACCAGCGGCAATGATTCCATGACGAGGCGGGCCATGGCTTGCGCGCCCCGGGCATTGAAATGGGTCGCGTCTTTGGGATCGTTGGCGAGCGCTTGGCTGCCCTGCGGCCCGAGCTGATTGCCCAGCCGGACGCTGGCCCGGTTTAAATCCACCAGCGGCACCTGCTTTTCCAGCGCGACCGCCTGCATGGCCTCCGCATAAGGCAGCAGCGCGTTCTCAATCAGGCCGTTGGTCGAAAAGTTACGGCGGCACATCGGCGTAATGAGGACTGGCCGCGCTCCGGCGGCGCGCGCCTCCTCGATATATTGCCGCAAATACTGCTTATAGGTGGTGCTGGCAGCGGTGGCTTCCGGGTGGTCGGGCGTATGCGAGTCGTTGTGCCCAAACTGAATCAGGACATAGTCCGGCTTGCGGCTCAATGCCTCCGCCCAATGACCTTCCTGGATAAAGGTTTTGGTGCTGCGCCCGGACAAGGCTAGGTTGATCACCTGGAGCTGGTTGCGATTGAAGTAATCCTGAATGAACATCCCCCAGCCGCGCCGGACCGAGTTTGTCGGATAATTGCAGACGGTTGAGTCACCCACAATGACCAGGCGGACGGGCCCGTTGGCGGCGGGCTCACCGGCGGGCGCGCTGCGCCAGGCAAGACTGAACAGCACGATGATCAAGAGCGAACTGGCTTTCATATTGCAAGGTCACCCAATGTAGTCAGTTCTAAATTTAATAGGATGCTGGCGTCGCTGCGGGCACAATGCGGTAATAGAGGCCAGGGTTGGTCATTCCGTTAGGATCCACGAACTGGGCGGAGCCTTTCACCACAGTGTTGGTGCAGACCGGCAGCCAGTTCACCAGATTAGTGGAGATTTGGAGACAGGCGTTCATGCCATTGGTCGCCGGCAGCGAAATATGCAAGGTATAATCCACCATACTCCGTATTAACGGTTGTGGGATCGGCAGGTAATTGTCGTTTAGAATGATCGCCGCCGCTGTTGCGGGTGAACCAATCGCGTAAGTTGGCGGCGAATTGGTGAGGGCAGGCGGTGCTATCACTGACAATACCGCGCTGTCGTAATAAGGATAGCTGGCATCGCCTTCCAGTGGATAAACAGTGATCAGCGCATAACTCTTCCCGGCAGGAATGACCACCGAACCTGGCAAGGTTTCATAATCTTCCCCGTTTATGGCCGTTCCGCCGATGGAATAATAAACCATCAGGTCGGTATTGGTGGAAGTATTGCGGTGCACCACGAAGGTCGCGGTATTGCCGCCGCTGATATAGTTGCTGGCCGTGGTCGTTGGATAATATATGTTCGGAGTGTTAGTTCCCACAATGGCCACCGGGTCGGTTGCATAGATGTTGACCGACGGCGGCGGTGTGACCAACACGAAGATGGTTACCGGCGCGGACGTAGCGTTGTTGCCCGCGCTATCCGTGACCACGGCGATTAACGCGTAGGTGCCCGCCGGCACATTGCTCCAGTCGAGGAAGAAGGCATTACCCTGCGTCGAGTTGGTGAGCAGCACCAGGCTGGTGTTGGTGACGCTGCCAACACTATTTCCGTTGGCGAAATATTGAACCGTTTGAACCAGATTCGAGTCGGTCACGCGGGCATGAACGCCGACATTGGCCGGCGCGACGAAGGTCTGTCCGTTGGTGGGATACCAGAAGCCAACCGCAAACGGCACGTTCGGCGGCGGCACATTGGTGACGGTGATGTTCACCACCGACGAGGTGGCCGTGTGGCCCGCGTTATCCATCGCCACGGCGGTCAGGGCATAGCTGCCGGCGAGCACATTGCTCCAATCCAGAAAGAACGGGCTGCCCTGCGCGGTGTTGGTGAGCAAGACCGTGCTGGGGTTCGTCACCATCCCGAGACTGGTGCCGTTGGCAAAATATTGCATCGTTTGCACCACGTTCGAGTCGGTCACCAGAGCGTGGACGCCCACATTGGCCGAGGCGAGGAACGACTGTCCGTTGGTCGGATACCAGAAGCTGACGGTGAACGGGATGTTTGGCGGCGGTTGGTTGGTGCTGATGGTGATGTTAACCACGGAAGAAGTCGCCGTGTAACCGTTGGTATCAGTGGCAATCACCTTCAGACCATAACTGCCCGCCGGAGCATTCGACCATGTCAGCGGGAAGAGCGGGACGGAACTGAGGTTGGAAACGGTGACCTGGCTGCTGTTCGACACCACGCCCAGATTGAGACTGTTCGCGAAGAACTGGACGGTGGCAACCAAGCCGGGGCTTTCCACCGCCCGCGCATAGATGTTCACGTTGGTCGGAGCCGGAAAAGTTGAATAGTTGGTCGGAAAATAAATGCCCACGGACGGCCGCACGATGACCGGCGGTAAATTTGACACTACCGCGATAGTCACCACCGACGAGGTGGCGGAGTTGCCGGAGCTGTCCGTAGCCACCGCCGTCAACGCGTAAGCGCCCACCGACACATTCGACCAGGCCAGCGTATAGAGCGGTTCCATGCTGATGTTGGTGAACACCGTATAGTTTGACACCACCCCGAGGCTGGTGCCATTCGCAAAGATTTGCACCTGCGCCACCGTGCCGCCCGTCTCCACCGCCCGCGCATACACGGACAAATTGGTGGGGCCGACGAACGTCGCGTTGTTTGCCGGCGAATAAATATAGACCGCCGGATGCAGCACCGGGTTCGTGACCGTAATGCTCACCGGCGCGGAGGTCGCGAGATTGCCGGCCCGGTCAATCACCACGGCCGAGAGCGAATAAACGCCCGCCGCAACATTGCTCCAAGTAATGGGCAGCGGATTGCCCTGCGCCAGGTTCGTCTCGATCACCGTGGCCGTGGTGGTGGCCACGCCGATGAGGTTGGTGCCGGAGAAATACTGCACTGTCTGCACGGGGTTGGTGTCGGTGAACTGCGCGTGGACGTAGAGGTTGGTGGGCGCGGTGAATGCCTGATTATTGGTGGGGTATGCCAAAACCGCAAATAGGGCCGCGTTTTGGGCGCGACCGCTGGATGCCAAAAGTCCCATACCCAGCAGAGCCATTGCGCCTTGGAAAAACAGGTGTCGGAATATTTTCATGGGGCGAATCATTTTATGGATTTGGGGGGCTCAAATTATCTAGCATGATTTGTTCCGACTTGCAAGCCGGCGAAAACCCCAATGATTTTGAACCACCCGACACTCAAAACCTCCCGTTCGCGTGAGATTTTCACGCTTCATGTGTGAACCTCACGCATCGCGAACGGTTTTATTTCTGATTTACTTGAAAACGGCCGGTGATTTTCACTTGGCTTCCGCAATCATCGGCCGATGGGCCGACCGTTTTGGCCGGGTTACACCCCATGGCACCCGTTCAGGCCCGGGCTTAGGCTCAACGAAATATTAGGTTACCCGCGCGACTGATACGGAATTGATGAAATGGCGGGCCAAGAGCTGGCGGATTAAAATTAAAATATGAGCACCGAAATGGATAACTTGCAAAACCAATACGACGAAACCCAATGGGCGAGGCTGTGTGCCAACCCCGCCTTTATCGCGGCCCGGGATGCGGGTGAAATGGTTAAGGCGGGAGAAATTGCCAGCCTCATCATCACCGGTTACGAGCCGAATCAAATACCGCCCCGACTGCCGCTGTAGAAAACCCCACTTGGTTTGCTGGCCACCGGCAAAGGGGAATTTAACGCCCAGGCACAAAGGGGCAGGGACGCCATCTTCCAATCTCAATCCTCCATCCTCGCCTGTTTGCTTGCGCCTTCGGGGCTGGAAGTGCAGCCGTGGAGGCGCGCGGCGGCGGTGAAGCTTTGAGTTTCCGGCACGTCTATGAACATCCGCAGGGTTCTCAAGTGTATGCGGCCACTGGCATACCGGAAAACAAAATTCCTGTCAATCCGATGAACCGGGCGGGCGGCCGCCAGGGGCACATATCCGCCGCCGTGGTCATGACCATAATCTTCAGCAGTCCCGGCGGGCTGGCAAAGGAGGGTTGTCACCGCACAAAGATGCGATGGCAGAATGGGTTTTTCCGGCGTATGGTCTGCATCATTCCAATTCCGCACCGGTGCCGGCAACCATTGACAGCGGCCATGCGGTGGTGGATTTTTAAGCTGTTCATCCAACCAAAAATTAATTTGTGATTTTACCCCGTATTTCTCCGGCCCCGGGCGGGCGCGCGTTCGCCGTCCTTGCCATTTTGGCGCTGCTGTTCACGGCGGTGCGACCGGCGCGCGGTGAGGCGATGCTGGAACTGTTTCAAATGACGTGGCCACAGGTCACGCAGAAGATGCCGGAGATCGCCGAGGCAGGCTATGACAGCCTCTGGCTGCCGAACCCGTGCAAGGGCAACAGCGGTGCCTATTCCGTGGGCTATGACCCGTTCGACCCGTTTGATCTGGGCGGCACGAACCAGCAGGGCACGGTGGCCACGAAATACGGCACGCAGGCGCAACTGCTCCAGATGGTGCAGAGTGCGCACCGCTTCGGCATCCGCGTCTATTTCGACAATGTGATGAACCACCGTGCCAGCACGGTGCCGGGCTATCCGGGTTCAGGCATCGCGACGAATTATTATCCCGGGCTGGTGCCGGGGGATTTTCATTTGCAGACGATTACCGGCGGCTATCAGAACTGGCCGTCCGTGGGCGATCCCTACTGGTGCACCACGTCGGTGGTGCAGAACCAGCCGCTGCTGGGACTATGCGATCTGGCCAACGAGCCGGGGACGGTGAATTACAATTTTGGCACCTACATCGGGGCCACGGCGGCCAAGCCGGTGTTCATCCGGTTTCCAGGCCGGCCGGATTTGTATATGGACACCAACGGGCCGCTGCTGGGCGTGGGCTGGGGCGGCGCGGGCTGGCGGCCGTTCAACGGCACGAACGGGCAGCCGGTGGCGGAAGATGTCACGACCTATCTCTGCCGCGCGGTGGCTTGGACGCTTTACACGACCAAGTGCGACGGCTTCCGGCTGGACGCGGTGAAGCATGTGCCGGTGGGCTTTTTTGGCAGCGAGACCGGCCAGTCGGACGACCCGAACTTCACCGGCTACACCGGCGCCATCCAGGCGATGTATGATTATGTCCATGGCTACGGCAACAATGTCACCGGTAACGGCTATGTCGAAACGGACGGCAACCGGAACAGCCTCTTCAACACGGAGTCCGTGCGTAACGACGCAATGGTGTTTGGCGAATACATCCCGTCCGCGCTGTCCTCGGCCACGGTCAATTCCGCCGACTACTATGACTATCTTAACTCGGGCATGCGGCTCCTGAACCAGCCGCTCTACAACCAGTTGAACAACGTGGTGGGCGGTTCGAGCATGGCCGGCATGGACAATCCGTTTTACACGCCGCCCGGGTCAAACTGCGACGGCAACGGTAATTTCAGCGCGAACCAGGCGGTCAACTGCCCGCAGACGCAGGACGGCCTCACCTGCTGTCCCGCCGACCAGGGGCTGGAGGACGCGTATATCTTCATGCACGAGGGGCTGCCGATGGTCTATTCGGACGGCTTCAACCACAACCCGGGTGTCTCCGGATCCACGCCGATTGTTTCCTACGCGAACTATCTCGGCGAGTTTGGCGACAACTCCATGCCGGACATGATGTATCTGCACAACCAACTGGCTCGCGGCTATACTTGGCGGCGCTGGAGCGACCAGAATATCGCCGCCTTCGAGCGCTATGATTACCGCGAAGGCGTCAGCACCAACCAGTGGACGCAGGACGTGGTGCTGTTCGCGATGAACAACAACACCGGCAATCCCGGCGACGAATATTTCGTGGACAATGTTGATGATGTTTTGCCGTCCAGCTATGCCGTGCCCGCCGGCGCGAACGGCGACATGCAGGGGATGGCGGTGAATTTCCCCGTCGGGTCGGTGCTGCACCAGCTGGCGACTTCCACGCCCGGCTATAGCCGCACATTCCAGACCGTCACCGTCCGGCCGGCCGTGAGCACCCGGGCCGCCGCCGTGGCCAGCGGCGGCACCAGTGTTTATGTGGGCAGCCAGGTAATCCAGCCCGGCGGCGGCGCGATTGAGTTCATGATTCCCAGCGGCGGCTGGGTGATGTATGGCTACCAATGGCCGCAGCCGAGCCAGGCCAATCCTTCGACCAACGCGATCATCTTCCGGCAAGGCGGCGTCGAGGTGCCGCACATTACTGTCTATCGCACGGACGGCACGAATGGCGACACCAGCTACAACCCGACTTTTCCGTTCAAGATGCGCGGCAGCGTGGATGCCTACGGCAATGTCATCGGTGGCGTGAATTACTCCAACCTGACCTATGCGATTGACGTGCCGGTGGTGACGAACGCCAACTTTGACATCCTGGTCCGCAGCGACGCGTCCTCCGTGAACACGCTGGTGAAGCTGGATGGCGGCATTGACCTGAACAGCCAGATGGGGCTCGGCCCGTTGACCCAGACCGGCCTCGCCCCGACCAACTTTTTGGATTTGCGCGACAATCCGCCCGGCTATACGAATGATGTTTTTCTCGGCTACGAGCAGACGGCCTTCCAGTTCCGCAACGGGCCGGAGAAATTTGCGGCGCGGAATGTGGCCAGCAACACCGTGGTTTCGCTCGGCGCAGAAACGTATTATTACACCGTGGGCGGGACGGAATCGGTCGTCGCCGGCTCCGGCTATGGCGCGGGCATCACAAACCAGACGGTCAACTGGGTCTATCACAACCCGGATCTGACCAACACGGCGGAGCCGCCCTACAACACCGCCACGCAGCGCGTGCCGCTGGTTCCGGGCAACAACCAGCCGACGACGCTTTACATCAAGTCCGGCTACAAGTTCCAGGTCAACACCTGCTTCATCTACTACACCACGGACGGCTCGAATCCCGAAGGAGATTTTGGCATGGCCAAGGGGACAACCCAGATCATCCAGGCGCATTGGATGACGAATGATGTTGCCGACAACACGATTGACTGGTGGACCAACACCATTCCGGGCCAGCCCAGCGGCACGCAGGTGCGTTACAAGGTCGGGCTGTTCTCCGGCGGCAGCGTTTATTCCGGCCAGAGCATCGGGACGATTTCCGACGCCGAGCCACAAGGTTCCAAGCTCTTTGGCCTGACGCAAAACGCCATCACCAATTTCAATCCCACCACGGCCACCGTCTGGCTGCACAACGACTTGAACCCGGCGAATACAATCACCGGGTTGCAGCCCGGCTTCCATATCGTCCGCGCCCGGACCTTCCTGCCGCGCACCAACCAGTCGAGCGTGTATAACACCTTCCTGCAGACTTTTTATTATGATGGCGCTTTGCCGGGCGGCGTGATTGCCTATCCGTCCAACAGCAGCGCCATAACGCAGTCCGCCTACACGGTGGTCATCCGCGCGGACAGCACGGTGACGGGCGTGGACTGCAACATTCAGGAGAGTGTCACCAACAACTATGACATTTACACCGGCCAGACCAATGGCCTTGGCAATGACATCAGTGGCAATCCCATTTTCAAGGCGGCGACGGCGGTCACGCCGAACACCGGCTTGAGCGCGACCTATCCGAATTACCCGCAGGAATTCCGCTTCGTCTATACCAACGTCCCCAACAGCGGCACGGCGACAATCTATGTGCGGCTCAAGGATTATGCCACCGGCGTCTATACTAACCGCTACACGATGCTGACGGCGGCGGTCAACACGCTCGCGCCATCACAGGTGGTGCAGATTTCCAGCCCCGGCACTGACGGCGCGGTGGTGCCCGCCGGCCTGACCAGCACAAATATCTATGCGTGTTTCAGCCCGACCTTGATTGCGAGCGTCACCAATTTCACGGTCATCGTCAATTCCACCGTGCAACCGCAGTCCTCCTTTAGCTTGCGGAATACCGGGACCGCAATCTGCGGCAGCTCCCTGAAGGAACTGATTTTCACCTGGAACAGCCCGGCGCTGGGCAGCAACGTCATTCAGGTCATCTATACCAATGCCGTCACGCCCATCAGCGATACGCGCATGATTATCGTCACGCCGCCGCTGCAGATTACCGCCGTGGCCGTCAATAGCCAGCCGCTGCAGTGGGACAGCGCGCCGGGATTGAACTATCAGGTGCTGGCCACGACTAATCTGGCCCAGCCGTTCCAGCCCGTCGGCACGCCCATTCCGAGCCAGGGGGCGACGACCTCGTATTTCGACAACGACACAAACCAGAATTCGCAAAAATTCTTTGAGATTGAAATGGTGCCGTGACGCCGCCGGAAAAATAATTTCATGAAAATGTTTTTCATCGCCCGCTGGCGGCAGGCTTTCGGGTTGGCCGCCATGCTGCTGAATTTTAATTTTCACGCCGGGGCGGCGCTGGCCACCGCGTGGCACATTCCGGACAGCACGGAATTGGGTTTTAACATGCGCAATCCAGAATATGCCATCGGGACAAACACCACCGTCACCTTTTATACCGGCTTTTGGAAATACAACGGAGCCACGGAACTTGCCAACCAGACCGGTGGCACAATGTATTACAAGATGGCCGCGCAGACGAATTGGAGCAGCGCCGGCCTGATTTTTTCCAGCAACACCTCGGCCAACCAATACTGGCAGGTGTCGCTGAACACCTCCGCGTTCAGCGCCTACGATGTCGTGCAGTATTATTTTTTGCTGACGTTCGACGGCTTAAATGGCGTCACCAACACCTGTCTTTACAGCAGCAATAACATCAGCACCACCACCGGCTCGGCGAGCGTCGCCGCCGCCAGCCCGTATTCGTTTGCCATCACCAATGGTCTGCCCACCTCGCCGGTCCTGACGGTCAACGGCGCCAACGCCGACTACACCACTGAGCACCTGTTTGTGGACGAGGTGGCGGGAGGCTCGGTGCCCGTTTCAATTTCGTTCACGCCCGGCACCATCAACGTCACCGAGGCGGATGTCTATTCCAACTTGAACCGACGAAACCTCGCCACGCTGGCTACGACGGACTCCAACGGCGTGGCTTCCGAAGAAGGCATCGCTCCGCCGAACGGTAACTATCTCGCCACGGGCGACGACTCACATTATTACAAGGCCTACGCCATGACCAATCTTGGCGGCGGCCAGTATTCGCTGACACTCAATGCCACGAACTGTGGCGCGTATCGCCTGACCGCGCGCTATCAGGTGGCGGGCAACACCAACTGGTTCTGGTATGGCCTGCGCGACCATTGCATCGTCGTGACGCCGGCGCGGGCGCGCAACATCACGATGTATGAGCTGAACGCGATGAACATTGACGCGCAGGGCACGAACCAAAGCGACCGCAGCACGTTCACCGACTTGTATAACGGGCCCGGCTCGCGGCCTTACGACCCGGTGACAAACCGCTTCAATCTGACCTATTTCCAAAATCTTGGCGTGAACTGGCTCTGGTTCCAGCCAATCCACCCGATTGGCGTTCAAAACCGCCTGATTGATCCAAACACGGGCCAGCCCTATGTGGTCGGCAGCCCGTATGACATTAAAAACTTCTTCCAGGTCAATCCGCTGTTGAGCAAGGCCAACACGCGCGCAGCGGCGATGCAGGAGTTCACCAATTTCGTGGCGGCGGCCAATGCTAATCACATCAACGTGATGCTGGACGAGCCGTTCGCCGACTGCGCTTGGGACTGCGAACTGGACACTGCCGGGACGAATTATTTTGCGCCCACCGCGCAGCCGACGGATCTGTTTGAAAACACGGAGGCGCGGTTCTTTTCACGCACCAATGAATACGACCAACGCGGCTCCAGCGCGGCAAATGTCGCGGTGTCGCCGGACCGTTATGACTTTGGCAAGTGGGATGACGTCGCCCACATTTACTCCGGTCGCTATGCCGCGCTCGTGCCGAACTTGGCGCAGGAAAATAACTACACCAATGAAGCCGACTGGTTCGACACGAGCATCGGCAATGAAAGCAGCACGGGCAGCGGCAACGGGCATTTCGACCACATCACGCAGAATGTCTGGCGCTATTTTTCCGACTGCCTGCTTTACTGGCTGGACCAGACCGGCTGCCCGAGCAACACGCCGCCGAACCTGACGGCCAACCTAGGCATCGGCGGGCTGCGCGCGGATTTCGGCCAGGGCCTGCCGCCGCAATGCTGGGAATACATCATTAACAAAGTCCGCACGCGCAAATGGGATTTTGTCTTCATGACCGAATCGCTGGATGGCGGCAATGTGACCTACCGTTCCAACCGGCATTTTGACGTGCTCAATGAAAATCTCGTTGACGACCTGCAATCTGCCGCCGTGGCCAGCGACTATCGCAACGACTTTGACGCGCGGCGTTCGGCTTACGGCCAGTCGCTGATTCTGCTTAACAATGTGTCGCACGACGAAACTAACTATGGCGATCCGTATCAGGCGCTCATCCGCTACATGGCCTGCAGCACGATTGACGGCGCGCCGATGGTTTTTTACGGGCAGGATCTCGGTATCTCGACGACCTTTGGCTTTGACGAATACCAGTTGAACTTCGGCAAGATGATCCCGAATTTCATGGTCTATAATGACCTCCAGCCAATTTGCACCAACCAGACTTTCGGCCTGCAGCAATTGAATCCGGTCTATGCCGCCATCAACCAGGCGCGCAACTTCAGCGCCGCGTTGAAGAGTTCCAACCGCTATTATCTCAACCAGACCGGCAGCGAGACGCCGCAGAATTCCATTTTCTCCGTGGCGAAATACCAGACGGCCAACGCTGCGCCGAATTTCTCCGACGTGGTGTTTGCGTTCACCACGCTCGATCGCAATAACTCGCAGACGGGGTTTTTTGACGTGAACATCACGCAGAACGGCGCGAACCTGTTTGGCATCCAGCCGAACCGGATTTACAATGTGAAGAATATTTCCGCCTACACCGCCGCCGATTGGAACCGCCGCAACTACTGGCTGTGGCCCACCAATATTGCCGGAAGCATTGGCGGCGTCGCCGGCAGCAATGTGCTCGCCAACGGCATCTATGTCGGGCTCAACCCGGTGCCGACCACCAACGCCGGCTGGACGAACGCGCCATTCGAGGCGCAGTATTTGAAGCTCTATGACGTGACGCCGCCGCCCGCGCTGTCAGCAGCGCCCGGCATTGGCTCGACTAACAACTATATCATGGGCAACACTGTCACCTTCAGCTGGCCCGCCGTCACCGATGTCCAAGGCGGCATCAGCGGCTACAACGTGAAGGTGGGCACGACCGCCGGCGGTGCGGATGTGACCAACGTCTTTGTCACCGGCACGTCGCTGACGGTGAGGGGCAGTTATGGCGCGCACCTTTACGCGACCGTGACGCCGGTCAACAATGCCAGCATCGCCAGCACCACCAGCACCACCAGCGCGGGCATCGCGCTGGTGAATCCGGCCTGGGTGCCGGTGGCGAGTATGGCGAGCCAGACTCTGTTGAGCTGGTCCAGCGTCTCCGGCCAAGTATATCAGGTCTGGTCCACCACCAATCTGACGGTGCCGTTCACGGCCTATAGCGGGATGCTGACGGCGGCGGCACCGGCGCTCACCTTCACCAACAACCCGACGAATGCAGTCCAGTATTTCAAGGTCCAGTTGCTTCCCTGAAGGCGCACCGCACAAAGATGCGATGGCAGCCGCCGGCCGGTGTGGTAGAATTGAAATGTCACCCAAAGAACCACCGTGGAAAGCCTTGTTGCCAGATTAAGCGGACAGCCGGCCTGCGGTTTAATGTTGCGGTGTTATTTAGTTCAGCCAACCCCAGAAAAACAAAACCTATGAAACCTCATCAGTCCTGCTCAAACCGGTTCGGAACCCTGACGGCTCTCCTCGCGACCTGCGGTCTGCTTACTGCGTTGCCGGCGGTGCAGGCCAGCACCCAGGTTCAATGGATTGGCGGGAATGCCGTCGGCGATTTTAACTACACCGACAACTGGAATTGGGGCGGCAACCTGCCATCGTCGGGCTGGGGATATGAACTGCATTTTCTTTCCAAGAACAACTCCAGCCAGACCTCCATGTATTACAGCTGGGGGTGGGCGAGCTTTGATAACATCATTTATGACTCCGGCTTTCCTTCGGATCCGCTCAATGGCGGCGGCAACGGCATTGATTTCAACCAGAAGATTGAGAACGACAGTTATTCCCTGCAAACCATCAACATCCCCACGTCGGGAAATCAGGACGGCGCGGGCCATATCGAATTAAATCCGGTGAACGGCGATCTTACCCTCTTGCAGCCGGTGTATGACGACTATTCGTCGGAGTATCAAATCTGGGGCGGCAATTCAAAGATGCTTACCGTTGGCAGCGATCTGGTCGGCGGGTCTTCCGCCAAGACCGGGGTGGTTCTGACGGTTGAGGAATACAGCAAGGTCAAGCTTACCGCCGCCCAGACGTGGGGCGACAGCAGCCACGGCGTCAACATCAACCAGGGGGAATTTTGGTTTGACACGGGCGGCAGCCTCGCCAGCGCCAGCGTGCCCATCAAGGTCGGATTGGCCGACGGAAACGTGAGCAAGCTGTGGCTTTCAGTCCTGACCGGCGGAGTGACCTTGAACAACCCCATCACGGTGAACAACCAGTCTTCCGCCGCCGAAAAGACCGTCGGCGGGCTGAACACCAGCGGAACCAGCACCTTCAACGGCAGCCTCACGCTCAATGGCCAGGTCAATTTGAGTGCCGGCACCGGCGGCACGGTGGTCTTTGCCGGGCTAATCAGCGGCAGCGGGCAAAATGTGGTGGTCAACGGCTACCAGTTGCCGTTGTCCGGCGTGATTCAGATGAGCGCCACCAACACATACAGCGGCAACACCTATATTTCGGGTGGCACCTTGCAGTTCAACGCCACCGGCTCTGCTAACAACAGCCCCACCTTCTATCTGGGTGAAACCAGCGGCAGCCAGACTGCGACCCTGGCCTTGGGTGCGACCGGCGGCGGACAAAGCTTCACTAACGCGATCAATGTCCGCAGCGGTTCGACCGGTGCCAAGACCATCAGCAGTCTCGCCACCAGCGGCAACAGCACGCTTTCCGGTGGTGTGACTCTGGCGGACAACTTGATGGTTAGTTCGGCCAGCGGCGGCAACCTCGTCCTCAGCGGAATCATTGCCGGCACCGGTTATGGCCTAACGAACAATGGCTCCGGCACCTGCACGCTATCCAACGCGAACACTTACACTGGCAACACCGTCATTAGTGCCGGCATCCTGGCCTTGAGCGGCAGCGGTTCCCTTGCCAGCACGAACATCGTGGTGGCGGGCGGCGCGACCTTCAATGTGTCCGGCAAGAGCAGCGTGTTTGCGTTGGGCGCCAGCCAGATTTTGACCAACAGCGCGGTGGGCGCACTCCTCAACGGCACCAACCAGACCGGTTCTGGCACGGTGTCGCTGGTCTATGACGGGGCGAATCCCTCCTTCATCATGACCAATGGCGGTATGGTGTTGTCTGCTTCGACTACTTTCAAGATCAACAACACAGGCTCGACCTTGGCCCCGGGCAGCTACAAGATTATCGCTAAGGCCACGTCCGGCAATGTGGGTTTGGTGGTGGGCACCGTCACCAGTTCAGTGACTGTAGTTGGCGGCCCTAGTGCCGGGACCCCTTCGCTCTCCATCGTGAACGGGGAGCTTTGGCTTACTGTGGGCGGCACCTCGACTTGGAGCTATAGCGGATCGTCATTCACTTACAATGGTCTGGCGCAGACGCCGACCATTGGCTTAAGCGGCTCAACTGCGGCGAAGACGACGAACTATGTCGGCACCGGCGCAACCAGTTATACGAGCGTGAACGCACCGACCAACGCGGGCACCTATTATGTGTCGAACACGGTGGCGGCTGATGCCAACTACTTTGGAGCCACCAACAGCCAGGCTTTCACCATCGGCCAGGCGACCTCGACGGCGACGCTGGCGGTGAATAATTCGCCGGTGACTTATAATGGCTTGGGTCAGACGGCGACGGTAGGCATCACCGCGAGCAACACGGCGGGGACGGTGACCAGCATCCTGACGGGCGGGCAGGCGACGCAGACCAACACCGGCACTTACAGCGTGACGGCGACCTTTGTGCCGAACAACCCGAATTACACGACGCTGACAGGCCTGTCGGCCGGCAGCTTCACCATCGGCCCGGCGGCGCCCGTCATAACCTGGAGCAATCCGTCAGATATATCCTACGGCACGGCGTTGAGCGGAACCCAGTTGAATGCGACGGCGGGCGGCGTGGCGGGTGCCTTTGTTTACACGCCGGCCAGCGGCACGGTGCTGGGCGCGGGCAACGCGCAGACGTTGAGCGCGCAGTTCACGCCGACGGACACGAATAATTACAGCACGCCGGCGCCCCAGACCGTGAGCATCAATGTGGATCCGGCCAGCCTGACCATCACGGCGAACAGCACCAGCAAGACTTATGGACAGAACCTGGCTTTTGCCGGAACGGAATTTGCCGCCAGCGGTCTGACCAATGGCGACAGTGTCAGCGGCGCCACCCTGACAAGCGCCGGGGCGACGAACACGGCCACGGTCGGCAGCTATGTCATTGCCGTGACCAACGCGGCGGGCGGCGGATTGACGAACTACACCATCAGCTATGTTGCCGGCAGCCTGACGGTGAACCCGCTGGTGGCGGCTTTGTCCGGCACGCGGGCGTATGACGGGACGACCAATGCGGCGGGAGCCAGTCTTACCGTGACGAATGTCGTGAACGGTGACACGGTGACGTTGGGTGGCACCGGCGGACTGGCCAGCGCGGATACCGGAACCAATGCGCTTACGTCTTTCGGCACTTTGAGCTTGGACAACGGTGCGGGCACGAACTACACGCTGGCCGGCGCGGCCGGTGCAATGATTATTACGAACACGCCGCTGGTCATTACGGCGAACGACGACAGCAAGACCTATGATGGCACAGCCTACACCACCAACAACGGGGTGACCTATGTCGGATTTGTGAACGGCGAGACCAACACAGACTTGACCGGCAGCCTGACCTTCGCCGGCACATCGCAGGGGGCGACGACAGTGGGCAGTTATCTTATCACGCCTAGCGGCTACAGTTCGGCCGACTATCTTATCAGCTATGTGAGCGGCACGCTGACTGTCAGCCAGGCGACGCCGGTGATTAACACGCCGCCGACGGCCAGCACCATCACCTATGGCCAGACGCTGGGCGATTCGACCTTGAGCGGCGGTTCGGCCACGCCCTCGGGCGGACTCTTCACCTTCACCGCGTCGAATACCGTGCCGCCGGTGGGCACGGCTGAGTATAGCGTGACTTATGCGCCGACAGATACGATCGACTACACGAACGCCACCACCACGGTGAGCGTGACGGTCAATCCGGCCTTCACGCCCAGCACGAACGCGTATCTGGCGGCGCTGGTGTTCAGTCCGAGCGCGGGCTTCGCACCGGCCTTCACGTCGAACGTGCTGACGGGTTACAATGCGACGAACGCCTATGGCGACACGCCGACGGTGACGGTGACCAACGCGGATGCGACGGCGACGAACACGCTGATCGTGAACGGCGTCTCGCTGGGCATCCTGACCAATGAAGTGGCGAGCGTCCCGCTGACGTTGGGCGTCGGCTCCACGAACGTGGTGCAGGTGCAGGTGGTATCGCAGGATTTGTCGGTAACTAACCTCTATGTGGTGGACGTGACGCTGCTGCCGCCGCCGCTGAGCACGAACGCACTGCTGGCGAGCCTGGCGCTGACGCCGGCGGGAACCTTGTCTCCGGCATTTGACCCCGGCACGACGAGTTACAATGCGACGAACACCTATGTGAACAACCCGGTGACGGTGGCGGCGACCAGCGCGGACGCGAACGCGACGCTGGCGTTGAACCTCAACGGCACCGGCTATGGGTCGGCGGTGACGAACAGCCTGTCGGTCAGCGGCAACACCCTGGTGCTGCCGGCGAACACGGTGGCGGTGCGGGTGGTATCGCAGGATTTGTCGCAGACCAACACCTACACGGTGGCCGTGCTGCTCCAGCCGAGCCTGACCGTGCCGAAGCTGACGAACAGCGTGAGCGGGAACAATCTGGTGCTGAGCTGGCCGGCGGACCACTTGGGCTACCGGCTGCTGGTGCAGACGAACAACTTGAACAAGGGCGTGAGCGGCAACACCAACGACTGGGGCACGGTTTCCGGCACGGCGTCGGTCACGACAACGAACATTGCCATCCTCCGGGTGGGCGTCACTAACGAGTATTACCGGCTCGTCTATCCTTGAAGCATAGGAGAAATCTTCGTGAGGAATTTGGATTCCAGTCACCAAGACCGGATTATGGGTTCTGGATTGGGGCAGGCAGGCGGCGTTAAGTGTTGACGCCGCCACCCAATTTGGCCAAAGGCGAAAATGCAATAAGAAGATTAATTGGCCCGGTGTCTGGAGATAGTTGGCAGTGACCAAGTGTGGCAACGTAATAACAAAGCGCTAGAATCATTGCAAACTAAAGTTCAAGCATCAAATCACATTACCTGTGGCATCAGATTAGTCGTTACCTTGTGGCCAGCAGGGTTGTGCCAATATGCCGTTATCGGTTTGTTGCTTGTTTGCACTTCAGTCCGCTCCGTTGAAAACTCTACGCCGCGTGAACGAATATCTTTGAATGCCGGCTGGCGCTTTTCCCAATACGATCCTGCTGGCGTCGGCGATGAATTGAATTACCCGAACATCAAAGAGTGGATTTTGCCAACCCATGCGGGGCTGGCCGGAGATGATACGAATTTACAGAAGCTCTCAACAGGAAGCCCGGCAGGTGATGTTCCATATGCACAAAAGTCTTTTGATGACAGCCAGTGGCGGCTACTCAATCTTCCGCACGACTGGGGCGTAGAAGGGCCCTTCAAACAGGAGTATCCGGGCGAGACGGGCAAGTTGCCTTGGTGGGGCGTCGGCTGGTATCGCAAGCACTTGCCCATTTCCACTGCCGATTATGGGCGCAAGATAGATTTGGATCTGGATGGTGCGATGTCTTATGCTACGGTCTGGCTGAATGGAAGACTTGTCGGCGGTTGGCCTTATGGTTACACCTCGTGGCGTGTGGATCTGACGCCGTTCGTGAAATTCGGCTCGGACAATCTCCTCGCCATCCGACTTGATAATCCGAAGGAATCGTCGCGATGGTATCCGGGCGGCGGTATTTACCGAAATGTCTGGTTGGTCAAGACTTCGCCGGCGCATATTGCGCATTGGGGAACCTTTGTAACGACCCCCGAAGTCAGCGACCAATCGGCGACAGTGAAAATTCAAGTTAACGTGGACAATGATGCCGACGCTGATACCTCCGTGACAGTGAAGCATGAAATCTTCGAAATAAAGGCGGATGGGAGCAAGGGAAAATCCGTCGCCATGCTGACCGCTGCCGTATTGAAAATCGCCGCTAAAGAATCCGCTTCGAATGAAAGCCGGCTTGTATTGAAACACCCGAAGTTGTGGAGCATCGCAAAACCGCAGCATTACCTCGTGGCAACTTTCATTGAGCAGGACGGAAAATGTGTTGATTGTTACGAAACACCGTTCGGTATCCGCACGATTCAATTTACTGCGGATAACGGCTTACTTCTGAATGGCCGGCGTGTGCCATTACAAGGCGTTTGCGATCATCAGGATCTGGGAGCACTGGGAACTGCGGTCAACACTCGAGCCTTGGAACGTCAGGTTGAACTTCTGAAGGAGATGGGCTGCAATGCAATTCGGACTAGCCATAATCCGCCCGCGCCGGAACTGCTGGATGTTTGCGACCGGCTGGGCATGATGGTGATGGACGAGGCGTTTGACTGCTGGCAAAAAGGAAAGAAAGAAAATGACTACCACCAACTTTTCGCCGACTGGCACGAGGCCGATCTGCGCGCACTGATTCGCCGCGACCGCAATCATCCGTGTGTAGTGCTCTGGAGCATTGGCAACGAAGTTCCCGACCAGGAGACATCGGAAGGCCCGAAAATTGCCGCCGAGCTTCGGGGAATTGTTCATAGTGAAGACCCCACGCGTTTGGTTGCTGCTGGCTGTGATAAAACTGCATCGGGCTACAATGACTTCCACAAAAGCCTAGATGTGTTTGGTTACAACTACAAACCGTTTGAGTATAAACAGTTTCACACGACAAATCCGGCGCAACCACTATTTGGCAGCGAAACAGCTTCGACCATCAGTTCACGCGGGGAATATTTTTTCCCGGTGACTAGCAACCAAGATGGTGGCAAGGCGGATTTTCAGATAAGTTCCTACGATATTTACGCGCCGCCATGGGCGACTACCCCGGATACGGAATTTCGCGGGCAGGATAAAAACCCGTCTGTGGCCGGCGAGTTCGTCTGGACGGGTTTTGATTATCTTGGCGAGCCTTGGCCTTACAACAGTGATTTGAGCTATCTACTGAACTTTACCGATCCGGTATCCAAGGCGCGGCTTAAAAAAGAATTGAACGCGACCGGTAAAATCGGAATGCCTTCACGCAGTTCTTACTTTGGCATTCTTGATCTGGCGGGTTTTCCCAAGGATCGTTACTACCTCTACCAATCACGCTGGCGGCCGGATTTTCCGATGGCTCATATTTTGCCGCACTGGAACTGGCCGGATCGGACGGGCCAAATCACCCCGGTGTATATTTATACATCAGGGGATTCGGCGGAATTATTTCAGAACGGAAAATCTCTCGGCCTGAAGAAGAAGGCTCCGTTTGAATATCGCCTCTGTTGGGATGACGTGATTTACCAACCGGGTGAACTCGAAGTTATCGCCTACAAAAACGGCAGAAAGTGGGCGACTGACACTGTAAAAACAACCGGCCAAGCTGCCAAGTTAATGCTGCAGCCTGACCGGGAAAGAATCGCCGCTGATGGTCTAGATTTGTGCTTTGTTTCTGTTACTGTCACCGATAAAAATGGGCTGCTCGTTCCTCGCAGTAAAAACCACCTGCAATTTGCGATTGAAGGCCCCGGTGAGATCGTCGCTGTGGACAATGGCGACGCCACCAGCCTTGAACCATTCCAAGCCAAATCGCGGAACGCTTACAATGGAAAAGCGCTGGTCATTGTCCGGTCTCAGACAAAGACGGGAACCATTGTGCTGAAAGCAAGCTCTCCCGATCTGGCTGCCGTGGAAACTAAAATAAAAACCGAAGCGGTTGATCGGTAAAAGAAACGCAACTATTAAGTATAATCTGAACATGAAAAAGCACGGCTTTCCGATGAACGGTTGGTATGACTTTAGAAATCTGCTTATTGCAGTGTTTTTATGCGCGGGCGGTGTGTTTCATCTGGCCGCGCAAGTCGCGAAGATACAGGTTCACACCATCGGCGATTCCACGGTTCAATTCTGGTCTGTGGCGGATTACCCCAAAACTGGCTGGGGACAGGTAATACCAAAATTCTTTAATTCAAATAAGGTGGTTTTTCACAACGAAGCGGCAGGAGGCGCTAGTTCCAAAAGTTATTATGAAAAATTCTGGACAAATACGCTTAGTCATATTGGTGCCGGTGATTTTGTATTTATTCAGTTCGGAATTAATGACGTGAATTCTAAGCTCGCCATTCACACCGAGCCTATGACGACGTTCAAGCAATACCTAGCAAAATATGTCGTTGAGACCAAGGCCAAAGGTGCATATCCAGTTTTGATGACTCCGATGGTGGAGAATAAGCTGCCAGATGGTTCACGGGGTCTTTATCCATTGGCCATACGACAATTAGCCGACACATTAGATATTTCATTGGTAGATTTAGACGCCGCAAGCAAAGCGCTGATCGGGAAGGTCGGCCATGATTATGCTTCCAAATATATTTACATGAATCTGGCACCAGGGGAATATCCTAGTTATCCCGCCGGCAGCATCGATAATACTCACCTACAGGAGATGGGTGCGATTGAAATGGCGAGGCTGGTTGTGCAGGGTTTGCAAAAACTCAATTCCCAGCCTAATGTATCCAAACTGATTGCATGCCTGAATCCGACGCATAGAATCACCTTCTTGGCAGACAGCTCAGCAGGATTGGTTACCCGCACCGAATCTTTTCCGGCTGGGCTAACCGTAACGGCGAAAGCCTTGCCTCATTATGGATTCAAGTTCGTCGGCTGGACTGGGGATTTGACTTCTACAAATGCGACAACCTCCTTTGTCATGGGCACAAACCCCAAAGAAATCCGTGCTATATTTTGTTCCTGTTTAGGCAATTGATGGAGGATTTAAAAATATAATATGATGCCTTTGCCCCCGATCAAGCCAATGCTAGAACGCTTTGAAAACTTAAATTGTTTTTGTGCCCACGTCTTTGTCGTGCTTGTCTACTTGGCGTCAACTTCTCCAGCTTTCGCAAAGTCTGATTCTAGCCCGCGTGAAATCGTCCCATTCGATACTGGATGGCGTTTCCAAATTGGAGACGATGCAGCCGCCCGGCAGCCGGGCTTCGGCGACAAGAGCTGGCGCATCCTCGATTTGCCGCACGACTGGAGCGTTGAATGGCCAATCAATCCGCCACCAGATGGCGATAAAAGCGGCGGGTTCTTCTCCCACGGCATCGGGTGGTATCGCAAAAGTTTCACACTTGACCATGCCGCCGGCAAAAAAGTTGTTATTGAGTTTGACGGGGTTTACATGAACAGCGAGATCTGGATCAACGGGCATTTCCTTGGGCGTCGTCCCTATGGATTCGTCGGCTTCCGATATGATCTGACCGAGTTTCTTAACACCAACGATGTCCCCAACGTCCTCGCGGTGCGGGTGGACGATTCGCTCGAACCGGCACTCCGTTGGTATGCGGGATCCGGTATTTATCGCCATGTGCGGTTAATTACCACGAGTTACGCGCATTTTCGCCTTGATGGCGGTGTCGCGGTTTCCACGCCAATAGTTTCGAGTAAAAGCGCCATTGTTGAGGTCGGTTACATTATTGATGCGCACTTTTTCACTGAGGCGGAACGACAGGCGTGGCTGGCTAATGTATGGAAGCCGCATCCTTCAACTAATGACATTGTTTTGCGCAGTTATGTGGAAGAACTGGATGGCAAAATCGTCGCCAGTGCCGTGTCTAAACTTGCGCTGGACAATTTGCACCCCGGTCAGCGCACCACCCAGCGGGTCAAAGTGCCCAACCCTCGGCTCTGGTCTGACCGAACACCGCAGCTTTATCAGTTGCGAAGCACGCTGTCGATGGATGGCCACGCTCTTGATGAAACTACTACGAAATTCGGTATCCGTCAGATGAAGTTCGATTCCAACCGTGGTTTGCTGGTAAACGGCCAGCCCATCAAGCTTAAAGGTGTCTGTTTGCATCAGGATGCCGCCTCTTTTGGCAACGCGGTTCCAGCAGGGATCTGGGCTTGGCGGCTGTCGCGGCTGAAGGAGATGGGTTGTAACGCTATTCGCACAAGCCACCATCCGTTTGCTCCGGAATTCTATGACTTGTGTGACGAAATGGGTTTTTATGTTCTTGATGAAGCATTTGATGAGTGGACACTCGACTGGACTTACAACTTCACCGAAAATCCACGCGGCAAGTCGGCCTATGGCTATCATCTTTACTTTGATCAGTGGCACGATACAGACCTGCGCGCCATGGTGCGCCGCGACCGCAATCATCCAAGTGTCGTCATCTACAGCATCGGGAACGAAATTCCGAACCAGAAAGATCGCGATGGCTATAATATCGCACGCGAACTTGTTGCCATCTGTCACGAGGAAGACCCGACCCGTCCGGTCACTTCCGCGTGCGACCAGTCTGCCGCCGCGACGCGTAATGGGTTCATGGATGCACTCGACATCGCGGGCTACAATTACGTTGGCCGACTCTATGGCACTAATACTTACGCACCTGATCGGCAGCGTTTTCCGCACCGCCTCTGTCTTGGCACCGAAACGACCTATGCCAGTTATTACTGGCTGGGCGTGCGCGACCACAACTATGTTATTGGCGACTTTATATGGACAGGCATGGACTACCTTGGTGAGGCTCGGCATTATCCAGAGCGTGGAAACCATGCCGGCATGCTTGATCTTGCGGGAGGAAAAAAGCCCGAGTATTACCAGCGTGCGGCCTATTGGCGTGATGATTCTGTGTTGCAACTTGTGGTTATCAACGGCGTCAAG
>Ga0302198_10001227_pt1 | contig 28085 bp, 20 predicted proteins | sample II_Bog_N2_2_FD_193521 | JGI IMG/M metagenome (GOLD analysis project Ga0302198, IMG submission 193521) | Peat permafrost microbial communities from Stordalen Mire near Abisko, Sweden - II_Bog_N2_2 | ecosystem: Environmental > Terrestrial > Soil > Wetlands > Peat | place: Sweden: Abisko... | reverse complement strand
CGTGCTTACTTGCCGGCTTCCGTCACCAGCTTCTGGGCGCGGGCTATGGCGTCGATGCGGCTTTGCTCCAGGGCTTTCAGGTTCGGGTTTCCGGGCAACCACTTTTCAGGCGCGTAGCGCTTGATGAACTCGTCTACGTGGGAGCTAAAGTCTGCACCGATGGCGATCAGATCGGCCTGGGCCTTGGGGAGCACCTGGTGGAGGTGGGCAATCTCTTCGACGGCGTTTTCGGGGTGGTAACCGAGGCGGTCGCCGGTTTGCATTGCGTCAACGAGGGATTCAGGGGGATCGGAGACGGGCTCGGTCTTGTGCATGGCGTCATAGGCGCCGCGCAAGAGAGCCATGTTTCCGGCAAAGCCGTCCAGTTCAGTCCGGCGCGCGGTCAGGCCTGCGGCGCGGCGGATTTCTACCGTGACTTTGGATTGGACGCTGGTGCTCGGGACGGGAACTATGGTGGTGAGGGTGTTGCCCTCGAAGCTCCAGCCGTCCTTGCCGGTGGGGCCGGCTTTTTTGACAGCAACGCCGTTGACGGTGACCGAGGCAGGGGGCCAATCGGCGGGCAGGCGGAGTTCAAAACCGCGCGCCGGCCTCATGCCGGGGAAGCTGCCCTGGACCGGGCCGATCTCCACCTTGAGAGAGTCGCCAGTTTGGGTGGCCTTGATGGGAGTGCGCGCAAAGACACCGCGCTGGTACTCGACCGCTACGCCGGAATCCTCGTAGACGGAATAAGTTGAGGTCGTTCCCGGCGCGAGAGGCCAGACGTTGACGATCAGCGGGTCCACCGGCTTTTCTCCGGTATAGCGCATGGGCGGCTGCATGGGGACGATGGCTCCGGCCTTGAGATAGACGGGAACCTGGTCAATGGCGAAGCTGCGCTCGACGATGGCGGGGCCGGTGAAGTGCTTGCCGGTGGGCCACTCGATCCATTCGCCCTTGGGCACCCACACCTTCTCCGTTGCCAGACCGCTGACTTTGTCTGCGGCTACGGTGACCGGAGCCACCAGCATCTGGTCGCCAAAGCGGTACTCGCCTTTGCTGGTGTAGGCGGCTTCCTCTTCTGGCCAGTCGTAATAGAGCGGGTGGAAGAAGGCTACGCCGGTGTCGTAGGTGCGGCGCGCCTCGGTATAGAGGTAGGGTTGGAGGGCGTAGCGCATCTGGAAGGTGGAGCGCAGGATGGCGGAGTAAGGCTCGGGGTAGGCCCAGATGCGGCGCTCGGAGTCGGGGTTCTTGGTGGTGTGGGTGCGGAGGATGGGGCTGAAGGAGCCGAACTGCACCCAGCGCGTGAACAGTTCCGGCTCCACGGCGCCGGGCATGTGGCCGCCGATGTCGTGGCTCCAGTAGGCGTAGCCGACGTTGGCCGCGGTGGCCGTGAACCAGGGCTGGAAGGCGAGCGAGTCCCAGACGGAAACCGTGTCGCCGGAGAAGCCGATCTGGTAGCGGTGGTTGCCCATGCCGCCCCAGCGATGGAAGAGCAGGGGGCGCTTGCCCTCGCGCTGCTGATCGGTGAAGTGAACGTAGTTGAGCCACCAGGTGGGCATAACGCCGGGCATTTTGGTGTGCTGCTCCTGCTGGTAATCGAGCCACCAGAAGTCGATGCCCTGCTTTTCCAGCGGGTGGTGCAGGAGGTTCATGTAGTTGATGGCGTAAGCCTTGTTGGTGATATCGAAGGGGACGTACTTCTTGGTCGCCGGATCGATGCCCATGGCTTTGGCCATTGCGGGATAGGCTGCTTCCCAGGGCTGGACGCCCGAAGCCGGGTGGAGGTTCAGACTGGTCTTGAGGCCGTCGGCGTGGAGCTTGGCGAGGAACTGATCGGGGTCGGGAAAGAGCGTCTTGTTCCAGGTGTAGCCGCTCCAGCCCAGGCCTTCGCCGGACTGATCCTTCTCACCGCGTGCGGCAAGCTGGCCCTCGCTCAGGTGCCAATCCATATCGATGACAAAAACGTCGAGGGGCACATCGTTCTCGTGGAAGCCGCGGATGATCTCTTCGATTTCCTGGTCGGAGTAGGCCCAGTAGCGGGACCACCAGGCGCCGAAGGCGAAGCGCGGGGGCAATGGAATGCGGCCGGCGACACGCACATAATCGCCCAGGGCCTGGCGATAGTCGTGGCCGTAGCCGAAGAAGTACCAGTCCTGGCGCTCGCCGGCCGGGCGCTCGATGACCCACGGCCAGGGGCTCTTTTCGCCTTCTTTGAAGCTGAAGTCGGAGGAGTCGAAGAGGGGGCGGGTGGAGTCGTCCAGCAACACCCAGCCGGAGCGCGAAACCAGCCCCTGGCCCATCGGTTCCTGGGTCTTGCCACCCAACGCGCCATCCAGCGTGCGCGTGGTTCCCTGGAGGTTTTCAGGGTCGTCCATGCCGGGATGCCAGGTGACCGGCTTGCCCTCGACGGCGAGTTGAATCTGGAGGTCCTGGGGCGTAAACCGGCCGTCGGCGGAGGGGGTGTAGGTGAGCGTGAGCGCGCTGGTTTTGAGCGTGAGTTGTTTTCCGTCGTCGGCCAGGGTCTTTTCGAACTTGGGCACCGGCATGTGCCGGTTGAGGAAGACGAAGGAGGCGTGATTCTCAAATTTGCCGTCCGCGGCCCACTCCATGCGGATCATCTGCGGGGTCAGGACGGTGAAGCGAGCCTGGCCGAGAGTGACAACGGCCCTGGGGTCAGCCACCGGATCGGTAGCGTTTTCTAGAGGCTTCGGCTGCGCCGGCTGGGCCACGGCGGCGGAAGGCTTGGCAGGCTTTTGCGGGGCGGGCGCCGGTGTCTGCGCCGCCAAACTTCCAGTTATTCCAATAGCGAGTGCAATTGCGGCAAAATGAGGCAAAGAAATGCGCACAGTTCCCTCCTGAAATTAATGCAATCGGAAGATTACCACCACGAGGCATGGAGAGGTATCGCGTGTGGCCACAACTCCTGCATTTCGGAGGGGACTTTCCTGCGTAGGGGAGCCGCGGGACCTTATGCGATCCCTGTGCTTACGGCTCAGACAAGAGCTGCTTGAGCAGTTCTTCGATGGTCTTCAGATCAGTCTCGCCCTGGAACTGCGCACGGACTTCGCCCTTTCTGTCGATCAGAAAGGTCAAGGGCAGTCCCATAACTCCGCCATACGACTCGCCCAGTTCTTCATCGCCCATGGCCACCGGATAATTTGGCTTCAGTTTTCGATCGGCTCTGCGGACCAGCGCGGGGTCGTCGTCCATGGAGATGCCGATGACCTGCAGGCCTTGCGAACTGTATTGCCGCTGCCATTGGGTGAAGCGCGGCATTTCAATCTGGCAGGGGGCACACCATGTGGCCCAGAAGTTGAGCAGGACAACCTTCCCGCGCAAACTGCCGAGGTCAATCTTCTTCCCGTTCAGGTCCATGCGGACAAAAGCAGGAGCCGGCTTGTGGACGAGGGATTCCGCAGCTAAGTCGATTGGGATGTCAAAGACAAGTAAACAGACGCCCAGCAGCAACGCCGTTATCAAGGAAGTGCAGTACGTGCTCCGCCTGCGGGGGGAATCGATGCTAGCGACCGCGCTCAATCGGGTACCCCTTGTCGACCCAGTCGGTTCCCAGGTTATTGGCCAGGTAGAGGGCCTTCACGTTAGTGAATCCCAGGTCGTGCAGGAGTTTGAACGCCGGCCCCATGTTGGGGCAGCGATTCCAGGGGCAGCAGCCGCAGTAGAGAACGATGAATGTCGAGTGGGAGAGCTGCGCGACCCGGTTCTTCAACAGATCCAGACCTACAGGCTGCGACCCGGGTCCCACGTATTCCGAGCCGGCGATGTGCGCCTCAGCGTAGAGCAGATGCGACCCCACCTGCAACATCAGTGGCTTGTTCACTCCCCTGGTTGCGAGCAGGCGGTTCAACTCCTCGGGCTGCATCTGTTGCGACCCGGGAATGGATAACGCGCTGCTTGCAGGCGGCGTGCCCATGGGACCCTGTGCGCGCATCTGCGTGGGTGTGGCAAGAACCATCGCCAGGGCGGCAATGGTTCCCAGCCTTTGAGCCAAGCCAAATCTCATTGGGTATCTCCGCAACCAGTTTAGCGCGCAGCCCCATGGCCGGATAAGAGACCAGAGCCGGCTTCTTTTGCAAGTTGCGCAATGGAAACAAAGGTGAAAGGGAGTCTGCGAACAAATGCAGCAAGTTGGCCCCCGCTGCGCGGGGTTGGCGAGTTAGCAGGTTGGCGGTCAGCAAACCTTGACGTGGGATTCATTCCCTGTGGGCTGGCTCTGCCGGTGAACGAACCTTGAAGCAGCGGGACTATGCCTGGTATTGCTGGTCGCTTACGTGCTCCATCCAATCGACGGTTTTACCGTTGAGCTTCTCCTGGATAGCGATGTGGGTCATCGCCGTGGTGGGCGAGGCTCCGTGCCAGTGTTTCTCTCCCGGCGCAAACCAGATCACGTCGCCGGGACGGATCTCCTCGATGGGACCTCCCCAGCGCTGCGCGCGGCCGCAGCCGGAGGTGACGATCAGCGTTTGGCCGAGTGGATGCGTGTGCCAGGCAGTGCGGGCGCCGGGCTCGAAGGTGACGTGCGCTCCCACCACGCGCGCCGGATCGGGCGCGTCAAACAACATGTCGACCCGCACCGTGCCGGTGAAGTAATCCGCTGGTCCTTTGCCCGAAGGCACGGAACCGATTCGCTTGATTTCCATTTTTGAATTCCCTTCGCTGTTCATTTCGATCTGGCTGTGCGATGGATTTCCTACAGCGCTTTACCCATTTCATACGCCTTTTTCATGGCGCCGGTTGCCAGAATATCGCCGATCTCCCATGCGCCTGCGCCATACACGACGCCCTTTTCCTTTGCCCCAGGGAGATAGGACGTGAATCCCCGGAAGCCCTCGATGGTTCGCTCCAGGTCGGCCAAGTTGCTGTCCGCTGCAGTGATGATGAAATAGAAGCTCTTGTTGGCGATCCTGGTGTATTGTGCAACGGTCCGGTCGATCACGGTCTTCATCTGTGCGCACATCGTATAGAAGTAGACCGGCGTCGCCATCACGATCACGTCCGCCGACCTCATGCTGTCGAGAATCTGCGCCATATCGTCTTTCTGCGCGCATTTCCCATTCTTCCGACACGCATAACAGCCGGTGCAGTAGTTGATTTTCTTGTCCGCCAACACCACTTTTTCAACCTGATGATGAGCTTCGATTGCGCCTTCCATGAACCGGTCGCACAAGGCATTCGAGTTCCCATGCTTTCTGGGACTCGAGGAAAGAATCAGGACTTTCTTGGTCATTACATTTTCTCCAACCTGGCGAGTTTGCGCTCGCCCTCAATCATCAAGTGTCTGCGCCGAAAGTCGTTCCCGATGTGCTCCTTATTCCAGCGCGACGGAAAAGGTAGAAGGCATTCGGCAGAAGCAAAGAGCCCGTGGCTAAAGCCACTTTGATTCGAGGCTGTATTCAGGGGCCTGGAAGGCCCCTGCTCACTCCGTAAAGGCTTCTGAAGCTTGAGCGTTTGCCGCCGGCTAGCGACCGGTCATTTTCTCAAGGGCTTCAGGGTAACGTGCGCCCTGCAACTCGATCTTTGCGGCGGCAGTTTCGATCTGGCGCAGATCGTTGGCTGTCAGTTCGATCTCCGCAGCGCCGATGTTCTCTTCCAGGCGATGCAACTTGGTTGTGCCCGGGATGGGTACAATCCAGGGCTTCTGCGCTAACAGCCATGCAAGCGCGATTTGGGCAGGAGTCGCCCTTTTTTCTTTTGCGATGACGCCGAGCAGATCGACCAGCTTCTGGTTCGCGAGACGAGCCTCCGGCGTAAAGCGAGGAATCGAACTGCGAATGTCTGTCTTTTCGAAGGTGGTGTTCTCGTCCATCTTGCCAGTAAGGAAGCCCTTGCCGAGCGGGCTGTAGGGGACAAAGCCGATGCCGAGTTCCTGAAGGGTAGGGATGATTTCGGCTTCCGGAGTGCGGTACCAAAGCGAGTACTCGCTCTGGAGGGCGGTGAGGGGTTGGACGGCGTGGGCGCGGCGAATGGTTTTGGGAGCGGCTTCCGACATGCCGAAGTGCTTGACCTTGCCCTCTGCGATCAGTTCCTTCACCGCTCCGGCTACGTCCTCGATGGGCACGTCGGGGTCGACGCGGTGCTGATAGTAAAGATCGATCACATCGGTCTTCAAGCGCTTGAGCGAAGCTTCGCAGACCTGCTTGATGTGCGCGGGCTGGCTATTGGTCGGTCGCGGGCCGCGGCTTCCGTCGGGGTTGATGTCGAAGCCGAACTTGGTGGCGATGACGAGTTTGGTGCGGAAGGGCTCAAGGGCCTCGCCTAAAAGTTCTTCGTTGTTGAAGGGGCCGTAAACCTCGGCCGTGTCGAAGAAAGTGACGCCGCGTTCAACAGCCGCGCGGAGCAGTGCGATCGAATCCTTCTTCTCAGGGAACGGCGCATAGGAAAAAGTCATGCCCATGCAGCCGAGACCAAGCGCCGATACTTCCAGATTGCCGTTTCCCAGTTTGCGCTTTTGCATTTTGTTTTCTCCCGCCTGTCCGGAGTGGCCCGGACCGATCGAATTACGTCAGCATCGTTCGGTAGTTATTCCGACTTGAGAGAAGCCATGTCGATGGAGAAGCGATATTTCACATCGGACTTCAGCATTCTCACGTAGGCTTCGTTGATCTTTTGGATGGGGATCACTTCGACGTCGGCGGTAATGTTGTGCTGGCCGCAGAAGTCCAGCATCTCCTGGGTTTCCGGAATGCCGCCAATGGGCGAACCGGAGAGGCTGCGACGGCCCATGATCAGGGCGAAGGCGGAGACGGGGAGAGGCTTTTCCGGCGCGCCAACCAGTGTGATGTTGCCGTCGATTCCCAGCATGTTGATGTAGGCGTTGATGTCGTGATCGGCGGCCACGGCGTCGAGGATGAAGTCGAAGCTGCCGGCGTGCTTCTGCATCTCATTCGCATCGCGGGAGAGGACAACTTCGTCGGCGCCGAGGCGGAGCGCGTCTTCCTTTTTGCGGGGAGAAGTGGTGAAGACGACGGTGTGGGCACCGAATGCGTGCGCGAACTTGACGCCCATGTGGCCCAATCCGCCGAGGCCGACCACGCCAACTTTTTTGCCCTTGGTGACGCCCCAGTGGCGCATGGGCGAGTAAGTGGTGATGCCGGCGCAAAGCAGAGGTGCGGCCCCGGCCAGGTCAAGATTCCCGGGCACGCGGAGAGCAAATCTCTGTTCAACAACGATGCTGTCGGAGTAGCCGCCGTAGGTAACTCCACCCAGGTGTTTGTCGGGCAGGTTGTAAGTGAATGTCGCATTGCGGCAGAACTGTTCGTGTCCAGCCTGGCACGCGGGACAGGTGCCGTCGGAGTCTACCAGACAGCCAACCGCCGCCAGGTCGCCAACTTTGAACTTTGAAACTCCGGAGCCAACGCTGGTGACGCGGCCGACGATTTCATGGCCGGGGACGCAGGGGTAGACGGTGGGCATGACGCCGCTCCACTCGTTGCGGGCCTGATGTAGATCGGAGTGGCAAACGCCGCAGAAGAGGATTTCGATCTGCACGTCGGTTTCGGTGGGATCGCGGCGCACGATGGTGGTGGAAGCAAGCCGCGATGTGGCACTGGCGGCGGAGTAAGCTTTGGCGTTGTACATCAAGTCACCTCAATGGCCTTGTGGGCAGATGTTTGAGGCGCAAGGCGAACCGCCCTGCCTCACACTTCCTGTCAGTCCAAAGAATAGGACAGGGGGTTGGCTTTGCGGTATCACAATCCTTCCTATTTATTGCCTATTCCTCCAGACCGCCAGTTTTTTGTGCATGCAACAACCGAAACGGGGGTACGCTGGACATGGAGAAGATCGGCGGATTTCCCATGGCAAAACCGAAAGATACAAGCGCAGATTCCCGCTCAAAGGCGGCTGCGATGCGGGCTGAATTGGCTCGCAGGATCGCGGCCCACATCCACTCGGATGGCAAGGAGGCAACGTGCGTGCCGGGACTGAGCCTCTACCGCAATAGTGCTCCGACGGAATGTACCTCCGCGGCCTACGAGCCTGAACTGATTGTGTTTGTCCAGGGAGAAAAGCGCATCAACGTGGGCGGGACAACGCTGGTGTGCGACGGGTCCACATTTCTGCTGACCTCGATCGACATGCCGGTGGTCAGCCAGGTGACAAAGGCGACGAAGAAAGAACCGATCCTGGCGTTGATTTTAAAACTCGAAATGCCCACCGTTCGCGAGATTCTCAGCCAAGAGGAGTTTCATGTGCCCGATGCCGTTTCAAGCGCGCGCGGAATGGCCGTGGGAAAGACGTCGGTCGAACTGCTGGACGCATGTTCCCGATTGCTGGCTCTGCTGAGCGCGCCCCAGGATATTCCCTTTCTCAACCATCCGATTCAGAGGGAAGTCATTTACAGACTGGTGCGTTCGCCGCAAGGCAAGCACCTTCGCGCCATTGCCACGCTGGGCGAACAGAGCAACCGCACGGCCAAGGCCGTTGCGTGGCTGAGGGAAAACTACGCCATGCCCTTGCGCGTGGAGGATCTTGCGTCGGTTGCGCAGATGGGCGTTTCCACGCTGCATCATCACTTCCGGTCATTGACCGCGATGAGCCCGCTTCAATATCAGAAGCAGCTTCGGTTGCACACGGCGCGCGTGCGCATGCTCATGGACGGGCTGGATGCTGCAAGCGCAGCTTTCGAGGTCGGGTATGAAAGCCCGAGCCAGTTCAGCCGGGAGTACAGACGGTTCTTTGGCCAGCCACCGATGAGGGATATCAAAGTGCGGCGAGTCGCAAGCGTGGCAACGGGAATGGACTCGCTGGGGGCTTAGGGGCCTCTGAACAAGTGTCCGATTTTCGAACCGCGCTCCCTCGGGGGCTAAAGCCCACCTTCATTTTGTGCTACTTACGGCACGACTGAAGTCGTGCCCTGTTACAAAGCGAACTTATGCAGAGCTACCGTAGATCGGCTTCGAGGCGCATTCCTTCGAGGGTCACATGGGCGAACGTGAAAGATGCCAGCGAATGCCTCAAAAAACACTTGACAAAATACGAAACTGAAGAATATCTATTTTTCACGACGCATTTCCCCGAGGCCAATTTTCCGCGTCGCCAATACACAACAGGACGAAGAGCAGCCCCCGCGCGGGTGTTCGTCAATAGTCCGGCACCGAGACTCGAAAGCAAGGAGATCCCGGTTTAGAGATCAAACACGACTCGCAGCGATCCTGGATTGGAAACCCCCACAATCCATTTGCAGCGTTGCGCCCATCGGATCGAATCAATTGGAGACTGATCGTGGCAAACATCGTACTAGCCTTGCAGGGCGGAGTCGCCAGCGGAGCGGAAGCAACTTTCGACGGCCAACCAATGCAGAAGGGTGTGCACTTGCGCTGGAGCTTTCTGGCAGCGCTGGGGTTTCCTCCTGGAGGATTTTGGCTTTGTCGGCGTGAAGCCAAGAAAGGCGAGAAGCAGATTCCGCCGCCGCCTTCGGTTTCGTCGCAGTTGACTGCGGCAGCCGGCACAGCCACCCAGCAAAGTCCGGTGCCAGGCTCGGTGCTGGGGGCTACCAGCGGGAATGAGTGGCAGACTTCCATGGCTGCACCCTGCAAGAGCGTGACGCTCGCAGGCTGCGCGGCGCCGGGGTGCGATGAGGTCATCATCGAGACCTTCAGCTGCGATGCCACGGGCAAGATGGCAGCCTCCGGCAAGCGCGTGGTTCCGGTGGAGCGGGGCGGCTTTCGGATCACCGTGCAGGCCAGCGAAATTTCTTGTGTGCGGGTGGTGGGCGCGGGCAGCGTGGACGAGTGTTGCGGGACAATCGAGCCGCCCAAGGACTGCGGATGTGGGGGAGGAGGAGGCGGACAAGGCTGCGGGAATCCGCCCTGCACAGGCTGCCCCGGCTGGGGACCACCCAATGACAACGGCTGGCAGTGCTGGGGCGTTCCTTTCACGCTGCCCGTCACCGTAAGCTCATGGCCAGCGCGGTACTTTGGGGCCCCCGACCCCACCACGACGGCCGCTCCGGTGGTGCAAAAGGACGACATCAAGGAAGCGAATCGCCGCCTGGGCACATTGAAACTTGCAGCCGGTTTGACCCCCGCACAACAGAACGGTGAACTGGCGCATCTTCGCGCCGAACTGGTCCGGCTGGTACAGGGGTTTCCATCGACGCTGCTGGACGACGTACCGCTGCCGGCTTCATCTGCAGGCGCCAACGTGCCCGACCTGAGCATCAACCTGATGCAGGAACTGCTGCTGCTGGCGCTGGACCCCTACTTTGCACGCGTGCTGGGACTCTATTTCGTTGATGAAGAAGCCGCTCCCGGCGTGTTGTACGACTACAGCATTACCGGCTACTGGGGCGCGACGCCCTGCGATAACACGGTGATCTTCCCCGGCCTGACTCCCGGGGCTCCGCTGGCGCGCGGCTCGGCAACATTCGGCGGAATCACCATTTCACCGCTGGGGGGCGAGACATCACTCTGGCGGTGGACCAAGTTCGACAGCAATGGCAACTACAATCCGCGGGTCGATCCATCTTCGCCTAGTTTGGTGCAGACCACCGCGGCTGCGATTACGAGCGGACTTACTGAAGCGCAACAGCCGGATGCGCTGCTGCTGGCCACTTCCCCAGGCACATGGTTTCCACCGGCGACGCCGCTGCCCCAGGTTTCGATCGCGTTGTCGCAACCTGTACCCAGGGTCGATGTGCAGGCGTCGGGCAATGGCACGGTGCTGGGACTCTCGCAGGGTGCGGTGGTTTCCACGGCGATCTTCGGCTCGACGGGACTGACGACGGTGACTGCGCCAAGCGCAGCACAACTGATCGATCAAATCCAGGTGGCCGGAGCACCCATCGCGTCTCCGATCGGCTATGTTCTGGCCATCGGCGCGCTGACCCTGCATCCGCTGGTTCCGGACGCGATCGGCACCCGATATGCGATCATGCCGCCGCCTCTTCCCATCCAGCCGATTGCGGCGCCTGGGCAGCCTTACTCGACCTTCCGGCATCGCCAGGCGGATATCGACACGAGTTCGCTGACCCTGGTTACGCACAGCCTCATCGATGTGGAGTGGCCGGCACCGCCGGTTCCCGCTTCGCAGTTGACCGGCGATCCGGTGAGCGATCCATTGCAGCTTCCGCCGCCAACCCAGCCCATCGGGTTTGTCGCCGAACGGGAAGACAGCGGCGTGGCAGGCAGCGAGGTGCAGCTTCCCGGATGGATCGCGACTCGAAATGTACCCAAGCCCAAAGGCTCCAGCGTGCCGACAGCGAATCTTTACCGGCTGGTGGATTCGCAACTCGCAGATCCCGTCGGAGGATGGAGCCATCGCGTGGCAGCCTTCGACATCTTCGGAGCCCTGGGGATATGGAGTAACTGGTCTGCCCCTCGAGGTGTGGAGAAGATTGCCGCGGCGCCAACCGCGATGCGCATTGTGCAATTCGATAACTCCTCAGCCGGTGGAGGGGCGGCTACGGCAGACGGCTCGGCGTGGATCGGGGGCACGCTCAACCTGAAGATCAACTGGGCCGGCGCGGCCTTCATGATGTACCCGGATATTCGGACGGCGCGCATCACCGTGGCATCGTCGATCGACCCGAGCGGAGTGATTACCGGGCAGCTCGCCACCAAGGATCTAGTGGTGCCGGCTCCGACGATTCAGCAACTTACCGTCGCCTCCATGGTGGCAACGCCTTCAGCCGACGGGCTGAGCTATACGGTGGCGGTCCAAACAACTCCGCCGCTGGTGGCGCTGGCCAGTACCGATCCGGCACAAGTGCTGATGCTGACCTTGCCCGACGGCTCCTCCGATCGCTACTCCGTTCGTCCCGCGGTTCCGGCCTCGGCCGGCCTCAACGCCACATCCCCCGTGGTGGCGAACCTTGCAGCAGGCAACTCCGCGCGGATTATCACCAGCACCAGCGACTACATTGGACAGCCTGCGTACCTGCTTTCCGGCTACGGCGTCCAGACTACTTTGGCGGTGCCTCTGGATATTCCGGTGGCACAAACCAGCGCGAAGGCACAAGTTGTGGTGACCGGGTCCACGCAGAACCCGTTTCTTGCCAATGAGCAGATCGTCGATCCCAACGGCGTCAACCCGGACCGGCCCGAGCCTCAGTCCGTCACGCTCGCCTTTAGCGGACCGCAATGGCTGACGCCGCCTCCGCCACCGCAGCCGCCACCAGAGGTGATTCCGGCGCACCAGGTTCACCACCTCTATTACAATCCGGCCGACGCCAACGGCAACGCAAACAAGACGCTTCCCTTCACCACTCCCGCGGTCACGGGGGTGCTTGGATACGTGCTGCAACGCGAGCCGATCCGCTCACTCTCGCTGGCCGACGTGAAGCGCCGCGCGACCGTAGCCAGCCTTACTGACAACAATCCGGTGGTGCTCGACACTGGGGTGCCCCGCGCCGATCTGGCCGACTGGATCGCTTCCTTGCCGGAGTGGCTGGCCGCGTACAACGCCCTGGGGACTTACAACGCATCCATCGCGACACCTCCGCAGGTTTTTACGCCGTTGACCGCTGCGAATGTGCTGGAAGACGCAAGCGGGCAGCGCTCGTTCATTGAGCATTTCTACGGCGGACTGCTGGACGACGAGTTATGCAAACTGGCCGACGTTGGCGGCAACTCGGTTGGCTATGTGCGCGTCAATCCGCAGAACTTCAATCCGGGAACCACCATCCTCGACACGGTGGACGGCAGCGGCTACGGGCGCACGGTTTACCGTCTTGCCTCGGTCAACCAGGCCGGATCGTTCAGCTCAAACACGAACACCATCGGCCCCTATTACACGACGATTGTTGCCGCGCCGCGCCCGCCGGTTCTCTATAAGTTGCAGCCTACCGAAGCGAGCGTGATTGTGGCGTGGGCTCTGGACACGAATCCGGATGTTGCCGCCTACATTGTGTATCGCGCAGCATCGGTGGGTGATCTGGCTGACCTGCGCTACTTTGGCGCCGACCCATCGCATCCCAGCCCGTCGGGCAATTTGCCTACCACCAAGTACAACACGCAGAGTTATCCACCCGTAACGTTTGTGCAAGGCGCTGCGCCAGACATCGACCAGAGAATGATTGGCTTCGTCCCCGATCCGCGGCTCTGTGCGCGAGACTACGACGGCAGCGACATGGGTGAAATTGTTCTTCCCCCCGGTCCTCCGCCCGATGAGGTGAATGGCGTATTTCGGTTGAGCGACTACGTGCCTGCACTGGGGCCGACTGGCCAGCTTGGATTCAACTACTGGACGCCGCCGGCAGTGGGCGGCATTGCGCAGGTCATCAACTCCACCAACGAGCAATCCCGACTTACCGGCTTGCGCATCGGTCTCGGCCGCGGAGTTCCGGTGGTGGTTGTGGCCACATTTGGCGGCCATGTAAAGGTCGCCGGGCTGGTGCCGGTGAGGCGCGCGGGGTTTGTTGATGGGGTGACCGGAGGCGGAAAGCCGCTCGACACCAACGCCATCGCCGGCGCTCCTGCGCCAAGCACCACAGCGTTGAATGCTTATGCGGTGGTTGCCGTGGACATCTTCGGCAATCGCTCCGCTGCTTCATCCGTATTTGCCGCGCAGATGCTGGTGCCGGTCGCGGCCGTATAACGCTTGAAACCCGATTCAGATTCAGAGAGGAAAACACCATGGCAGATCCAATCGGCGACGCGATCCAGGCGCTGAACGTGCTTATCGTGCCGACTGCGGACGGCACCGGAGCACCGACCACGACCGCGCTCTTCGGCAACATCCAGACATTTACCACGGCGATCTTCGGCATTTCATCGGACATGCAGACGGTGAGCTCGGACATCAAAACCGCGCTGACCGATGCGGCGACGGTGGTGGGAAAGATCGGCACATCGATTGCGGCCGCGGGCAGCCTGACCGATGTTGGGGGTGCAATGACGGCGCTGCAAAGCTCGCTTTCGCTGCTCCAGACCATAGCTCCCGCGGGGACGGCGGCGGTGTTCAACTCGGCCAGCGGCCTGTTTCAGGCGATTCAGAGCCAGTTGACCGCGCTGGCCGGGGATGCGGGAAAGACCATTGCGGACGCTGCCACCGAACTGGCCCAACTGGCGCAGATATTGACAGCGCTGGAGGGGCTATTCCCATAGACCGCAGCTCTCGACGGCTGTTTTGCGCACCGGAGTTCCGGACGATCCACTTCTTTCCCGAGAGGTCAGCAGCATGGCAATCTCCGATCCCATTGGCCCTGTTGTTCAGGCGTTGTCGGTTCTTGTGACGCCCAACCCCGCGCTCAATAAGGTCAGCCCGCAGCCTACGAGCACCTGGACCAGCGGCACGAACACGGCGACCGACGGCACGCTCTTCACGCCTGCCCAGGCGCTGCTGGGCGTGTTGTTTGGATTGTCGAGCGACATGACCCTGGTAGGAAATGCCATCAATGGCGGCTTGACCGAAATGGCCACAGTGATCGCCGGCATCGCCGACCAGATTGGAAGCCTTACGACGATCGAGGCGGAAGCTACCTCCGCGTTCGGTGCGCTGAAGACCGTGCTAGGGCTGGCTCAATCGATTGCCCCAACCAGCGCAAACGGCGTGCTGCAATCGGCCAGCGGACTCTTTGACCAGTTGAACTCCATCCTCACGTCGCTGGGCTCGATCGGCGTGGCGGCGGATGAACTGGCCGAACTCTCGCAGCAGCTTACGGCGGCAGCCCCTCTGTTCCCCGCGGCCTGAAAGGAATCGGAAGCTTATGTCCACACTCTCGCTCCTGCCGGTTTCGATGCTCGAATCTCTCGGGCTGGGAATTATCCAGAAGGCCGCGGATAAGACGCTCGGCTCCGGCGTCCTTACGATCAACGACGATGGGAACGGCATTACTGCCGGGCTGACGCTGTCCGGCGGCCAAACGGTCAACATCGACAACCTCTTCGTCAATTCGCAGGGGCTCTCTGGCCGATTGTTCGTCGACGGGCTCGATACCACTCCTCTGAGCGCAACTCTTTTCAGCGGTTTCGACATCGCGCTGACGGCCTTCGACATTACTTTTGCGCAGAGCGGACTGGCGGCCAGCCACATCGGCGGGCACCTCACGCTGCCTTTCTTCACCGATAGGAACGGCAACTCGCAGACCGTGGACGTGGAGATCGGCACCAAGGCCGATGGCTCCATTCAAATCTCGCTCTCCGCAGTCGAATCCACGCAGAGCACCACTTCAGACGGCCTGGTCCAGTTGATCTATGACCTTCCGGGGAGTGTGGGCACGGTCGAGATCGACGTCGCTTCTCTCGAAATTGACAAGTCTTCCAGCGGAGTTTGGACCATCGTCCTCAGCGGCAATCTGATTATCGATACGGCCGATCTGAACTGGCCGAGCATCGAGTTGAAAGGCCTGGGCATCGACACCAAGGGCCACATCTCGCTGGAGGGCGGCTGGATCAACCTGCCCAACCAGATGGCCCTGGACTTTTACGGCTTCCATGTGGGCCTGCAAAAGCTTGGCTTCGGCACCGACGCCAATGGCGACAAATGGATCGGATTCAATGGCGACATCAACCTGGTGGAGGGACTTTCACTGGGCGGCAGCGTGCAGGGCCTGGTGATCAATTTGACCACCGGCGGGGTGTCGCTGGCTGGCGTGGGCATCTCTTTCGAGATTCCCGATGTGCTTACCATCGACGGTGAAATCGACCATATACAGGTGACCGCCAACAGCCCGACGGATCTTGAAAACGCCGGTCTGCCCGGATCGATCTTCAACTCGATCTCTCCGTTTGGCGCCACCGGTCCGAAGTCCGTCAACGTCTTCGCGGGCCAGGTGAAGGTGGTGGTGGAGGCTGTGGGCGACCTCGAAGTCGATGCAGCTTTTATTGTGGGCAACTTTGGGGGCCAGACGGTTTTCTTCCTCGATCTGGACGCGGAACTGCCGGTCGGCATTCCCATCTTCCTCGACATTGCGCTCTACGGAATGCAGGGGCTGGTGGCTACTGGCCTTGAGCCCGATCCGGAGCCGAACAACACCTGGTGGGAGTGGTTCAAGTATCCGGCCTCAAATACCAGCGGCAATCCCAACAACGCTGGTGGTCCAAACCTGAGTGCCGCGCCCGATTACAGCGCAACCGACGTGAACAAATGGCTGGTGCCCAAGGCAGGCGCATTCGCCATCGGCGCGGGAGTCACGATTGGGACCGAGGCCGACGACGGCTACACGGCTTCGGCGGCCATCATGCTGGTGCTGATGATGCCCGGGCCGGTGATCTCGCTGATCGGCAAGGCCAACATTCTGTCCAAGCGTGTGGGAGCCGCGTCGGACGACGCGAACTTCGACGCGATGGCCACCTACGACGGCAACTCCAACACCTTCGACCTCACCATCGACGCGCAGTATTCCATTCCGGTGGTGCTGGACATCTCTGCCACGGCGGAGCTCTATGTCGGGGGCGGAGAGTGGTTCTTTGCCCTGGGTAAGCCCCCACATGACAAACGCGTCAAGGCGCGCATCTTCGATCTCTTCGAATCCGATGCCTATTTCGTGATCAGCAACGCCGGCCTGATCACCGGCACATGGACCGGCTACAAAAATTCATGGAGCCTGGGGCCGCTCTCCGCCAGCGTCGATGCGTATCTGGCCACGCTGGCCGCGATCCAGTGGTCGCCGCTGCAAATCGCTGGAGGGATACAGCTCTATGGCAACCTGCACCTGAGCGCCTTCGGGATCGGCGTTGGACTGACGGCCGATGCACTGCTGGAAGGCTGCGCGCCCGATCCATTCTGGGTGCATGGCGAACTGAGCGTGGAACTGGATCTTCCCTGGCCGCTGCCCAACGTGGGCGGGACCATCTCGCTGACCTGGGGCGGGGACGACGGATCTGTACCGCCGGGGCCGCTGGGGCTAAGCCATGTGGATGCCACATTGATTGACCATGCCGACTCCGCCGACAAGCAGGCCAGCGACCACTATGTGTTGCTTGCCCACCGCGCCACGCCCATTGCGCCCGACCTCCCGGTGGTCTACGACCCCATCACGCCGGGTGTGCTGAACCTGAGTGGGACCTCGCTGACCGCGTGGCAGGGCCGGACGGCGGGAATGCTTCCCGACCTGGTGCCGGACGACACCAGCACTGCGCAGATGGCGCCGGTGGTTCCGCAGGACGCGCATTTCACGCTCAACTTCGCTCACCCAACGGTGGACGGAATTGGAACCTTTGCCAATGCCCTCTCGTGGTCGGACCCCACATTTCCAAAGGACTCTGATGTCGAGTCTCCAACCGCTCCGCCGCCGCCCAACCAGGTGGGCAAGGACGATATGTCCGACATCAACCCCAATCCGCCTTCGGTGCCCTTCCTGATCCGGCACACTCTCACCGAGGTGGATCTCTATCAGTGCGATCCGGGGCCGTTTACCGAGGGAGTCAATCCCTGGAATCTGGTGTACTCCGCTACTCAAGCGACATCGCCTGAAAATCTGAGCCCGGCCATCGGAGTGACGCAGTTGAACGGCACCTGGCTCAGCGGTGATCCGGCCAAGGCGGACCCGCGCCAGGTGATGACGCAGCTCAAGATTTTTCCCTGGAGTCTTTTGCCCGGAACGTACTGGACCGCGCAATGGAGCAGCGCCTCGCAAATCCAGGTGAGCGGCAGCGCCTTCTCTGACCAGAATCTGCAATTCATCGAAGCCGCGGGAATCAAGCCTGCGACCATCGGCAACATCTCGTTTGCCGGCGTTGCTACAGGGCTACTGTTCACGACCGACGGCACCGAGGAAAATCCCGTTGTCACCATCAGCTTCCCGCAGGCGAGCGTTCTCTCTTCCATTACAGCGCTGGTGTATTCGGCAGATGGCGAGTTCGAGTTCTTCGATGCGCCGCAGTGTTCGGGCGATGGGGTTGCGCTCACGCCGCAGAACTCCTGGCAGGACACGAGCACCCTGGCCTGGACGCTCTCCTTCGCAAGCACCGGGCCGGCCATCCAAACGCTGACCATTCCGATCACCGGCCTCGCTCTGCTTTTGTACGCGATCGACTACTCCACGCCACCGGTGCCGATGGCGATTCTGCCAACCGCGCCAGCGCTCTATGCGCTCAAGACCGTCACCAGGATTGAGGCTCAGCGAGTGGGCTCGTCGAGCTTCCAGACCGTGACCAACGGAGACCCAATTGTCGAGTTCACCTACTTCCAGACCGCGGCGGGTCCCGGCACAGCAATTGGATCAACGCCACCGGTGACTCCGGCTCTGCCCCCGGGCCCGGCGCCTTACCTGCAACTTGCCACTAACTGCAGCACCGCGCAGCAGCCGGCTTCGTCTTTCCCCCTGGCTGGCGCGCTCACTGATCTGCACACCTATACGCAGTGGTCGTGGCCGCTCAACGGCGCTACCGCGGCCTATTACGGCTACGACGTGAACGTTGAATTTGTGGAGAGCTACGTGAACGCGCTCTACACAGCCTTCTCTTCCGGAAGTGTCGATCTCTCGCTGCACTTCCGCTGCGTGGATCGGAACAACAACCACACGCTGCTTGTCCCCAACGCCATCCATGTGCCGTCGATTCTGCAGGAGAGCGCGCTCGCTGCCAGTGCTTTTACTCCCGCGTTGCCTGCTTATCTGTCGCAGTCCACATTCTCGACGCACGCAATCGGCGCCGAGCAACTAACCATGCTGCAACAGCGTGCTACGCAGGCCGTAAACGTCAATGTCCTTGCCGATGCCGCGCCGGTTTTTGAGCAGGCCTCGCCGTCCAATCTCATTGACAGCCTCAACCTCAATACGCGCACCGGTTTGCTCGGCATCCAGCAGATTGGCCCAGGGCTGGCCAATGAGATTCTTCATCAGATTGCAGAGAACAACGCGGCCCAGCAGGCGACCGATCTGTGGTTCCAGCCGCTCCAGCCCTCCACGCGATACACCCTGGATGTGGTGGCCGGTCCGCTGGAGCGCGGTCGCGACCGGGATGCGACATTCGTGGGCGGAGCCACGCAGGGTTCGCTGTCGGCGGTTATCGGCGCCAGTGACGCCATTGGACTGCTTGCGGCTCTGCAGGCCTACTTCGCCTACGAGGACGCGCTGACCACGCTCGAGCGCGTGCAATTCGCGACTTCCCGCTACGAGAGCTTCACCGCACACATGGCCAACGTGACGAATCAGCTTGAAGCGACTGCCGGCGCAACGCCTTCCCGCAACTATGTCGCCGCAGCAGACCCCATCACGTGGCTCGGCTCGCAGATTCCGCTTTTGACCGCTTACGTCAATACCGGCGAGCAGTACCTGCTGGATCGCAGCAATCTTGCCACCCTTGTGGCCGGCTTCGATGCGCTGGCCGACGATCTGCAGCCGGGTATTGCCCCGGCCGCCAACGGTGCAGCGGCGCTCGTCAACCAGAGACAGACAACCGCGACGGATTGGGCCGCATTCGCCACTGCGGTCAATGCGATGTACGACGGACTCATTACCGCACTGGGCCATCCGGAGATGGCGAGCAACACCACGCCCATCACCGTGCCCGACACCGAGATCAGTTTCTTCACGGACTCAACCGGAGCGTGGGTGGAAGCGATCCTGATCCAGAGCCCGGAGCCCCTGCCATGGCAACGCATCTGGCGGTGGATCGCACTCACCAATGCTTCGAGCGCAGTTGTGCCTTTGCTTGTGCTGTGGAACGCCGACGGAACCATCGGCCTGCTTGTACCACTGGAACTGGTAAGGGAAATCTACGTACTCAACATGACATTCCAGGGGAATATTGGGGCTGAGGCGCCCTGCATCACGCAAAACGGCAACGGCGTTTCAGAGACCGTGACGGTTGGATCCATCAGGATGGGCCCGCCTTTCCGCCGTATTGGAGTGATCCTGCCGGTTCCCGATCGCCCCGTGCTCGATCTCGCGCCTCGCCTGCGCGCGATGCTCAGGCAGTGAGAGAGTCCTGGAGCCATTGTCGTGTTGATGCAGCTTACCGCGTGGACCGGGAGGTCCACGCGACAGCCGGCCAGAAGGCTGGCGTTGGTCTCAATAGTCCCAGTCACAGGGCACCGGGTGTCGCCGATGATGAAGCGGAACACCTGCAAGCGGCCTTTACTCTCCGGTCGGCAGGACTTCTTCGATCCCTTCCCAGGGCCCGCCTTGAAGCACGAGGTACTTCAGATAAAGTTCTGCGCCCATGCGATCTGCGGATGCGAGCAAGCTGCGTGCAGCCTCCTGGACGCGCTCATTGGTCAGGGTGGCGAAGTCAAAGCTCTCCTCGATCATGCCCTCGGAATGGGGGATTTGGAGCATTTCAAGAAAGCTGATAATCACGGCGCGATGCTCGTGGAGAAGGTACTTCTTCAGCAAGTCCTCCACGATTGGGTCAGGCAAGGTCAAGTCTGCCGCCGTCCAGTTGACCAGCCGCTCAATGGGGGATTTGCGGACAAATACCTCACGCAGTTTTCTCGCTTTTGCGAGAGTGGCAAAGAGGAGCTGTTTCGATGCGCCGGATGACTCAGCCCAAAAAAGCTTGCAGGCGGCGACTCGCGTCACATCGGGCAGTTGTCGCCAAACACGATTTACAGAAACTGACATCAGCGATCCTCTCCTACGTTGAATCTGAAGTATTGGGAACGAGCCCCTGCCCCGCGCCGACCTGGAGGCGCTTGAACAGATGCTGGTTCAGGCTGGACAGGTTTTCCGAAAACTTACAGTGACTGGTGTAGACTTGCGGAAAAAGTGTTCCAGATTTGCGAAAATACCGTCCAACTACGCTCTGATTCTAAATGTTGTGGTTCGCCAAAATGGGGATCTGGGTTCGAATCAAGCAGATGACGTGTGCATTCACGCGGCTTGCCTCCATGTAGAATCGGTCGTATGCTGCGCCTGCTGAAACTCCTGTTCGTTCAGGCTCTTCGATCCTGTTGTTCTCGCCGCGATCTGCTCCTCGAAAATCTTGCTCGGCGGCAACAGCTCGCCGTTTTGAAACAAAGGCACCCTCAGCCGAGATGTTCTGCTTCCGACAAGTTGTTTTGGGTAGCATTGCAGCGGCTCTGGCCAGGATGGAAAAAGGCGTTGATCCTCGTCCAGCCGGAGACTGTTGTTCGCTGGCATCGCTCAGGATTCAAGCTGTATTGGACTTGGCTTTCGCGGCATCGGACCCGTGTCGGAAGAAAATGCATTACCAAGGAATTGCGCGAGTTGATCATTCGCATGGTTGCCGAGAATCCTACCTGGGGTGCGCCACGGATTCACGGAGAGTTGAAGATGCTTGGCTTCGATGTTTCGGAACGATCTGTGCTGCGCTGGATGAGGAAAGCGCCCAGGAGTCCCGAGCCTGCAAAGCGATGGTCGGCATTTTTGAGCAACCATTGTGAAGCCATCGCGGCAATGGATTTCTTCACCGTGCCTACGCTGACCTTCGGTGTTCTCTACTGCTTCTTCGTCATCGCGCATGCCCGGCGGCGTATCCTTCACTGCAATGTGACCAGACATCCGAGCAGCGCCTGGGTCATCCAGCAGTTGCGCGATGCCTTTCCCTACGACTTGGCGCCTGACTACCTGATCTTCGATCGTGGCACGCATTTCAACGAAGAAGTGATCGACACAATGAAGCGCTTCGGCATCCATCCCACGCGAACCAGCTTCCGAAGTCCGTGGCAGAACGGTGTCGCCGAGCGCTGGGTCGGTGGCTGCCGCTGCGATCTGCTTGACCATGTGATTGTTCTCAATGAACGGCATTTGAAACGCCTGATGAAAGGTGAGCGCTATCTGAACCCCATGCTCTGTTCTGTATGCAGTGCGGGATTCTGCAGGGTGGCCATGCGCGCGTAGTGAAGGGTCTTCCACTGGTCGGGCAGCCACTGGGGCAGCTGGCTGATGGGCAAGGTAGGCAGGTTGATCAGCAACTGCGTGAGATAGAGTTGCGGATTAACATCATGTCGGCGGCAGGTGCTGGTCAGGCTGGACAGGATGGCGGCTGTTCTTCCGCCGCGAGGGTTGCCCACGAAAAGCGAGTTCTTGCGATTGAGAACAACGCGCTTCATCTCGCGCTCGGATACGTTATTGTCGATGGACACCGCGCCATCCGTCGAGAAGACGTTAAGTTCCTGCCACTGGCCCAGGGCATAGTTGATCGCTTCGGCCATGGGATGCTTGGGCAGCAGCTGTTGCTTCCACTGAAGAAGCCGGTCATGCAACTTGGCCAGTAGCGGCGTTGACTGCTCGCGACGCATCCTCAAGCGCTCTGCGATCGAAGCATCCTTGCACTGACGCTCGACAGCATAGAGCGCCCGCACCCGTTCGACCGCCTCTTTGGCGATCTCCGGTGCGGACTTCTCCGCATCGACGATTTTTCTTTTCATGTGCGCCCAACAACCAGCGCGTGTGATCGCGTTGCCGACGACTACACCGTTGTAACCGGCATAGCCATCCGCCAACAGAACCTGCGCATAATCTCTCAGGAAACGCTTGGGACCATCGCGGCCGCGATCCATCGTGAAGTCGAAGACGTTATACGGTTGCGCCTCGTCGCCGACGTAAACCCACATGCGCGCATTCGCCGTCATGTCTTTGCTCTGCATGGGCATGATGGTGTCGTCGGTAGCCACCACATGTGAGGCGCGCACCCGATCCGCCATCAACTGATAAAGTGGCTCAACGAAGTCCGCCACATCGCCGCACCACACCGACTGCGTGGCCCGCGAGATCTCGAAGCCCTGCCGCGCGAAGATGTCTTCAAGCCTGTACAGGGGGAGGTAATCCCTAAATTTGCTGGTTACGATGTAACTTAGCAGGCCAGGTCCGGCAAGCCCTTTGTCGATCGCCGTCTCTGGCTTCTTGGCCGTATGGATACTGGGGTTATCGCCGTTCGTCTCGCAGCTTGCGCAGGCATACTTCTTGCGCACATGATGCAGGCGCTCGAAGTGGCCGGGCAGATATTCCACTTGCCAGCTTTCATCGGCACCGATCTCCTTGCGTGTCAGGCCACAGCATGGGCATGCCCGTTCTGCTGCGCTCAACTCGTAGACATGCGTGGTAACAGGAAGATTCTCGAAGTTGGCAAGATTGCGCCGTCCCTTGCGGCGCTTCACACGTCGCAACTCTTCGGCAGGCTCGGCTGCAGTTGGAAGATCTTCTGCGGGAACAGGCTTGCAGTCCAGCGCCTCGGCGAAGTTCAGCAACATCTGTGCGACATCTTTATCGGATTGCAACCGGTCCGCGCGTGGACCGTAATACCACTTCTTGTAGCGCTCCAACTCCAACTGCAGACGAAGTAGCTCAACCTGCAACTCGGCGGCCTGCTTGCCGTACGCTTCGGCGCGTTGCTGCTGTGCTTCAGCAAGTATCTTCTGCTCTTCTGCCTGCCGCTTTTGCTGATCTCGTTCTTGCTGCAACGCAAGCACCATCAACTGCAGCGTTTCCTTGTCGCTGGGCAGTTCTGTCGAGTTATATGAGGAGGGAGCCACTTAGTAAGTTAGACGCAAGACATGCACCGCAGGTCGCGTCAGGCAACTACCTTATCTGTACTTTTTACCCCGCTTTGCGCTGGCCGTTCATAGCGAGGAACACGCTTCAGTTTCGCCATGTCGATGCCATCCAACAGCATCGCCAACTCACTGGCGCGCAGCTCAACCGAACCTGCGTCAGGCGCAATATGAGGGAGCTTGAACACTCCGGTCTCAAGCCGCTTGTACCACAGAACATAACCGTCGCGGTCCCAGGTCAGGATCTTCAACCGGTTGCCACGGCGTGAGCGGAAAAGGAATAGATGACCACTGAGCGGATCCTCGCCAATTACCGACTGCACGCGCTCCGCAAGACGATCAAAGCCGCAACGCATGTCGGCAACTTCTGACGCAAGCCAGATCCGCGGACCCGGCGCGCCATCCAGCGCACGCAAACTCGGCAGGCCGATCACGACTCCATCTCCAGAACAGAAAGCAGACGGCGCAGGTGAACCACATCAAACCCAGGCTCCACGATCAAGCTCCAGCCGCGGCGATGCCGTATCTCGATCCCCGGCATCTGCACCGCGTATGGTGCTGGCTGCACAGGTACTTCCGCTCTGGAAACTTCAACCGTAACAAACGCCGCAGTGTCGGGCTTGCGCAACCGCTTCTTCCACTCGTAGAACTGCCAGACTCGCAGGCCGTGTTCACGACAAAATGCTGCTACGCTCTTGCCGCTTGCTACCTGATCCGATACAAGACCACGCCACCGCGAAAGATCTTCTTCTCTGCTCTGTCCCATGCCTCAAGAATGCCGCGCAAATCCTCATGACACAAGATGTGGTTCGCATAGCGCTCATGGAAATCCTTGCTACAAGGCTAAATTAAAAGGACAGATGTTCCCGAAGAGTACTGATTCGTAGGAGTTCGTTTAATCATTGTGCGCAACAGTTCTGAATGACGGCGTGGCCGGCTGCTACGGCGTTTTCCGGGAATGAATCGGCAGACCTCTGCCGTGACAGAGTCCAAATGCTATAAGAAACATAGAGCTACAGTAATTCTCCGGCACTCCAAGGAATCGTAAGTCCTTTAAAGAGCATTGCATTATTTAGGCAACAGTCAATAGGCCAAATAAGCCTTCAATGCCACTCCATACTCAGGAATTCCCGAGATGGATTCTGGCACTTTGATAGTCAGGCCGTTCTCCTTTTGGTTCCACACGGGAGTTTGCCGCGCTCCGAATACCTCAAGTTTCGCGATTCTGCCTGGCGAAGTTTTGCTTGAGAACCCAAGTGCTTCAATGGTCAACTCCTGCTTGGGCAGCCCAAGGATGATGGCATAGATCACGCGGTTGTCCTTGGTCCGTGTGAATCGCACGTCTTTGGCTCCGAGACTGGCAACAGTGTCGCCGTGAAACGCACCGGCCGAAACATTGTTTGGTCCTTCGCCGAAGATCTTCCAGGGACGAGTCTCAAAGATCGCCTCCGAGTTGACGCTGGTCCATGCGGTCATCTTGTCTCTTTCAAAGGAATTGCGACACGCCACCGGTACGCGCATCTCAAAAACAAATCTACATAAAATGCTCACAAATCCTTTTTATATTGGGCAATTTAATTTGCGGGGTCAGACGTACAAGGGAACTCAGCCGCTCTTCATCAGTCCTGATCTGTACGCGCAGGCTCAATCCGTGCTTCATGGCCACAACAGGCCGAAATACAGCAAACACGATATGGCCTTCCGGGGAATGCTCACGTGCGCACACGACAATTGCACGGTGACCGCAGAAATTAAGAAGAACAAGTACGTGTACTACCATTGCACCGGGCACCGTGGACCATGCGCCCTGCCACGTTTCAAGGAGCAAGAAATCGCCGACAGGATGGGGCACGTACTCCAGGACGTGTGCATCCCAGAAGAAGTAGTCAAGAGAATGAAAGCCTCCTTGCAGACGGTAGATGCGCAAATGCGGAGCCAGGCAGCGCAGGAACGTGCGCGAATAGAGCGCGAACTGGCGGCACTGCATAGCCGCATGGATGCGGCCTACAACGACAAACTCGACGGTAAGATTTCGGAGGGCTTCTGGCAGCGGAAGCAGGCCGATTGGCAGGCGGAGGAACTCAGGATCAAATCGCTGATTGGTAAGCGTCCCGAGTTGCCCTCTGGCCTGACGTCTGCTTTGCGTTCGACGATGTATTCATGGGCGATGATCAAGAAGCGGGAACTAAACGAGCAGGTCGTCGGTGGCGGACGTTGTCGGAGAAGCGACGGATAGCAGAGCTGACCTTCGATCCCGGCGCAAGCGTAGCGTTGGTGGCGCGGGCGCACGGCGTAAATGCGAACCAGGTGTTCAAGTGGCGCCGCGCATTGAAGCGGGGCGAACTGAACGAACCCGCTGTGGCATCAACGTCGCTTCTTCCAGTCACGGTGTCTACTCCTCGTGAGAGCGATAACGCGACAGGAGAAGTTGAAGCGAAGCAGCAACGGGCATCTGGCGGTGCTATTTACATTGAGTTTCCTGGCAGTGCCACGATCCGTGTGGAGAGCGGCGCTGATCCTATCCTGCTGCGTTCAGTCCTTGAGAGCCTACGCAAGTGATCGATCTTCGCACAGGAACGAAGATATGGCTCGCCGCCGGCGTGACCGATATGCGCCGTGGTTTCGATGGCCTGAGTGCGAAGGTGCAGACCGTGCTCGAACAGCAGCCGTTCTCCGGCCACGTCTTCGTTTTCCGAGGCCGCAGAGGCGACATCGTCAAGCTTTTGTGGTGGGACGGTGATGGCCTTTGTCTGTTTGCCAAGCGTCTGGAGCGAGGACGATTCATCTGGCCTCAGGCCACGGAAGGGACTGTTTGTCTGACGCGTGCGCAGTTGTCGATGCTACTCGAAGGCATCGATTGGCGCCGGCCGCAGAGGACCTGGACGCCGGAGATCGCCGTTTGATTTAGCAGCGTGATTCTCCTTTATTCATGCGTCTTTTGTGGATGCATTCTGATTTGATTGATGGCATACTGTGTGCATGGATTCCGCTCCGTTGCCGGATCTCGATAGACTCGATAGAGAAGCTCTGAAGGCACTGCTCGTTCAGCATCAAGAGCAACTTATATCTCTTGTCGCTTCTCATGAGACCGAGCTTCGATCGCTCGAGACCGAACTCGAGTCCCATCGCCAGACACTCTCCCAACAAGATGAGCAACTGCGTTCAAGCAGCGAGCAGATCGAGCATTTGAAGCTGGTCATTGAGAAGCTGCGGCGCAGGGTGTTCGGCGTCAAGAGCGAGAAGATCGTTGTTCAGCTTGAGCAACTCGAACTTCATCTGGAAGAGTTGGAGTCCTCGCAGGCCGAGATGGAAGCCGCCGTTGAGCGAGTGAGACCGGCTGCGGAGGCTAAGACAAGATCGCGCCGCAAACCCCTTCCAGAGCATCTCCCACGCAAGGTTGTTAGCCACGCTTTTCATGGTGATTGTTGTCCCGACTGCGGTGGCGCGCTGCGCAAGTTCGGTGAAGATGTCTCCGAGCAACTGGAGTACATCCCGGATAGCTTCAAGGTCATCCGCCATGTGCGGCCGAAGTTCGCATGCGGCGGATGTGAGCGCGTAGTTGAAGCGCCTGCGTCGTCGCGGCCGATCGAGCGCGGTCTTGCCGGACCGGGACTGCTGGCCCACGTCCTGGTTTCTAAATTCGCCGATCATTTGCCGCTCTATCGCCAGTCAGAGATCTACGCGCGCCAAGGGGTCGAGATCGAACGTTCCACGCTGGCGGGCTGGGTAGGTGGAGCAAGCGAGTTACTCACTCCGCTGATCGATGCGATTCAGAAGCATGTGCTCGCCGGAACCAAGCTTCATGCAGACGATACGCCGATGCCAGTGCTTGCGCCTGGAAGTGGCAAGACCAAGACCGGGCGTCTCTGGACATATGTGCGCGATGACAGGCCCGCCGGTGAAAATACCGCGCCGGCCGTCTGGTTCGTGTACTCAGAAGATCGCAAGGGCGAGCATCCACGGCAACATCTGAAAGACTTCAAGGGCGGCTTGCAAGCCGACGCCTATGCAGGGTTCCATCATCTGTACGGCGATGGCGCCATTTATGAAGTTGCATGTTGGGCGCATGCACGCCGCAAGTTTCACGAGATCCATGTTATCCACGCATCCCCCACAACGACGGAGGCTCTTGCCAGGATCGGCGATCTTTACGCGATCGAGGGCGAGGTACGCGGCAAGCCCGCTGATCTGAGGCTGAGTGTTCGTCAGGCGCGAGCCAAGCCATTGCTCGACAACATGCGCAAATGGATGGAGAAGGCGCTGCATTCACTCTCCGCGAAGAGCGAAACCGCGAGTGCCCTTCGATACGCCCTTTCACGATGGCGTGCCCTCACCCGGTACACCGAAGACGGACGATTGGAGATCGACAACAGCGCGGCCGAACGGGCACTGCGTGCCGTGGCACTTGGACGGAAAAACTACCTTTTTGCAGGTTCCGACTGCGGCGGAGAGCGCGCCGCTGCCATGTACAGCCTGATTGGATCAGCCAAGCTGAACGGCCTCGATCCGGAGTTCTACCTTCGCACCGTCTTGTTCCAAATCGCCGACCATCCCATCAGCCGCATCGAAGAACTCTTACCCTGGAACCTCGCCCAGTCCATAAAGGATCAATCCTCTCAGGCAGCTTAGCCTGCATCATTCGTGAATCTGTCTGAGCGCAGGCATATTGATGGTCTGGGCGGCTGAAAATGTGCATTTTGAGCCCGGTGTCAGATTTTGTTCTCAAGGAGGGGTTGCGTTTCATCTCTCCA
>Ga0302198_10001217_pt1 | contig 28182 bp, 24 predicted proteins | sample II_Bog_N2_2_FD_193521 | JGI IMG/M metagenome (GOLD analysis project Ga0302198, IMG submission 193521) | Peat permafrost microbial communities from Stordalen Mire near Abisko, Sweden - II_Bog_N2_2 | ecosystem: Environmental > Terrestrial > Soil > Wetlands > Peat | place: Sweden: Abisko... | reverse complement strand
CGGCGGCCCGACGCGGACGAGGTGAAGCTGCTTGACGTTGCCGTCGTCGTCGCCGGTGAACTTGATGCTGTTGATGCTCCAGTCGCGGATGCCGCCTTCTTCGTGCGCGCCTTCGGTGCGGAGTTGCAGGGGCCAAAGCGGCCACGGAGTGGAGGCGGCGCGCTGCTCGGGGGGCTTGGGCATGATTTCAAACTGATGAACGCTCTTGGGGCCCTGGCGATGGCTGGTGCCGAGACAGTCGGCTCCGGTGTCGCCGCCGCCGATGATGACCACGCGCTTGCCTTCGGCGAGGATGGCTAGCGAGGAGTCCTCGGTGTCGCCCTCGCAGCGGTGATTTTGCTGGGGAAGGAACTCCATGGCGAAGTGAATGCCTTTGAGCTCGCGGCCCGGGATGTTGAGGTTGCGCGGCTGCTCGGCGCCGCCAGCCAGCAGAATGGCGTCGTAGTGGTCGGTGAGGGCCTCGACGGGGACGTTGACGCCAACGTGGGCGTTGGTGATAAAAGTTACGCCTTCTGCGCGCATCTGGTCGATGCGGCGATCGAGGACATGCTTTTCCAGCTTGAAGTTGGGAATGCCGTAGCGCATGAGGCCGCCGATGCGGTCGTTCTTCTCATACACTGTGACGGAGTGGCCGGCACGGCGCAACTGCTGCGCCGCAGCTAGACCAGCAGGCCCGCTGCCGACGATGGCCACGCGCTTGCCGGTGTTGAACTCGGGCGGCTCGGGCTTGATCCAGCCTTCGTCCCAGCCGCGCTCGACCACCGAGCGCTCGATGAGCTTGATGGAAACGGGCGGCTGATCGATGCCGAGGACGCAGGCGGCCTCGCAGGGCGCGGGGCAGATGCGGCCGGTGAACTCGGGGAAGTTGTTGGTGGCGTGGAGGCGGCGAATGGCGGCCTCCCAGCGGCCGTTGTAGACCAGGTCGTTCCAGTCGGGGATGAGGTTGTTGACCGGACAGCCGGTGTGGCAGAAGGGGACGCCGCAATCCATGCAGCGCGCGCCCTGCTCACGCTGCTTTGCTTCCGTGAAGGGCTGGTAGATTTCGAACCAGTCGTGGACGCGCTCCTCAACGTTTCGGCGGGTGGGCTGCTCGCGTTGAATTTCCAAAAAGCCGGTATCTTTACCCATGCTGCACCTCGGTGGCCGCGGCGATTGGCGACGCGATGATAGGAGGACAATAAACGTCGTCAACGCGTGCGATGCCGAGCACGCGCTTGTATTCGTGCGGGAAGATTTTGATGAAGCGCGGCTGCGCGTCGGTCCAGTGCTCGAGGATCCAGGCTGCGCGTGGGCTGCCGGTCAGGTCGCGATGGCGCTCGAGGAGCTTGCGCACAACGTCGATGTCTTCCGAGAGAGCGAGCGCTTCGAGATCGACGCTGGCTTTGTTGCAGCGGCGCGAGGAGAAGTCGCCGCGGTCGTCGAAGACGTAGGCGATGCCGCCGCTCATGCCGGCTGCGAAGTTGCGGCCGGTGTCGCCGAGCACGACGACGGTGCCGTTGGTCATGTACTCGCAGCCGTGATCGCCAACGCCTTCGACCACCGCGGTTGCGCCGGAGTTGCGGACGGCGAAGCGCTCGCCGGCGATGCCATTGAAGAAGGCTTCGCCGGTGGTTGCGCCGTAGAGCACGACGTTGCCGACGAGGATGCTTTCCTCGGGCAGGAAGCTGGAGGTCTTGGGCGGATAGGCGATGATGCGTCCGCCGGAGAGGCCCTTGCCGACGTAGTCGTTGGCGTCGCCTTCAAGCTCAAGGGTGACGCCAGAGGGTACGAAGGCTCCGAAGCTCTGGCCTGCTGAGCCGCGGAACTTGAAGTGGATGGTGCCTTCGGGCAATCCTGCCGAGCCGTAGCGGCGGGCGATTTCGCCGCCCAGCATGGCGCCGACGGTGCGGTGCACGTTGCGGATGGCGAAGCTGCCGGTGACGGGGGTTTGCGATTCGAGAGCCGGCGCGGCCTTGGCGATGAGCGCGTGATCGAGCGCGGCGTCGAGGCCGTGATCCTGGGCCTGCATCTTACGGCGGGCCACACGCGAAGGCACAGTGGGCGAGTAGAGGATGGAGGAAAGGTCGATGCCCTTGGCCTTCCAGTGCGCGTCGGCCAGGACGGCGTCGATTTTTTCAACGCGGCCGACCATCTCGTCGACGGTGCGGAAGCCGAGCTTGGCCATGTGTTCGCGGACCTGCTCGGCGAGGAAGAAGAAGAAGTTGATGACGTGCTCGGGCTGGCCGGTGAAGCGGGCGCGGAGGACGGGGTCTTGCGTGGCGATGCCGACTGAACAGGTGTTCAGGTGACACTTGCGCATCATGATGCAGCCCATGGTGATGAGCGGCGTGGTGGCGAAGCCAAACTCTTCCGCGCCAAGCAGCGCGGCGATCACGACGTCGCGGCCGGTTTGCAGCTTGCCGTCGGTCTGCACCTTGATGCGCGAGCGCAGGTCGTTGAGCAAGAGGACTTGCTGCGTTTCAGCGAGGCCGAGCTCCCAGGGAAGGCCGGCGTGCTTGATGGAACTCAAGGGCGAAGCGCCGGTGCCGCCCGTGTCGCCGGAGATGAGCACCACGTCGGCATGGGCTTTGGAGACGCCGGCGGCGACGGTGCCCACGCCTACTTCAGACACGAGCTTGACAGCGATGCGCGCCTTCGGGTTGACGTTCTTCAGGTCGTAGATGAGCTGGGCGAGATCTTCAATGGAGTAGATGTCGTGATGCGGCGGCGGAGAGATCAGGCCGACGCCGGCGATGGAGTGGCGGGTCTTGGCGATGACTTCATCGACTTTGTCGCCGGGCAACTGGCCGCCCTCGCCGGGCTTGGCGCCCTGGGCCATCTTGATCTGGATCTCGTCGGCGTTCACAAGATAATTCGTGGTCACGCCGAAGCGTCCGCTGGCGACCTGCTTGACGGCGCTGCGGCGCAGGTCGCCGTCCGCGTCGCGGGTGAAGCGCTCTTCGTCTTCGCCGCCCTCGCCGGTGTTGGACATGCCGCCGATGCGGTTCATGGCGATGGCCAGGGTCTCGTGTGCTTCCTTGCTGATGGAGCCGAAGCTCATGGCGCCGGTGGTGAAGCGCTTGACGATCTCCTTGGCCGGCTCGACTTCATCAAGCGGAATGGGCTCGTCGGCGTACTTGAGTTTGAGCAAGCCGCGCAGGGTGCAGAGGTTGCGGCTCTGATCGTCGATCAGGTCGGTGTACTCCTGGAAGGAGGCGGGATTATTCTGGCGCACGGCGTGCTGGAGCTTGGAGATGGTCTGCGGGTTGAGCAGGTGATACTCGCCCTCGGTGCGGAACTGGTACTGGCCGCCGACGAGGAGGTCGGTTTCCGAATCCGTGAGCGGCTGGAAGGCGTAGGTGTGCTTGATCTGTGCTTCGCGGGCGAGCACGTCAAGCCCGACGCCTTCAATGCGCGAGGCGGTGCGAGCGAAGTATGCGTCGATGAGGGATTTGTTGAGGCCGACGGCTTCAAACACCTGCGCACCGCGATAGCTTTGCAGAGTGCTGATGCCCATCTTGGAGAAAGTTTTGAGCAGGCCCTTGTTGATGGCCTTGATGAAGTTCTTCTCGGCGTACTCGGCGGTGACTTTTTCCGGAAGCAGGCCGCGGCGCTTGAGGTCGTGGAGGGACTCGATGGCCAGATAGGGGTTGATGGCGCTGGCGCCGTAACCGATCAGCAGGGCGAAATGCATGACTTCGCGGGGCTCGCCGCTCTCGATGATGAGCGCGACCTGGGTGCGGGTCTTCTCGCGCACCAGGCGATTGTGGACGGCGGCCATGGCCAGCAGGCTGGGGATAGGCGCGTAGGTGGCATCGACGCCGCGGTCGGAGAGGATGAGCAGGGTGTAGCCGGAGTGGACGGCGTGGGCGGCGCGGGCGCTCAGATCGTCAAGCGCGTGCTTGAGGCCCTTTTCGCCGTCGGCGGCGCGGAACAGGGCGGGCAGCGTGGTGGCCAGCAGATCGCCGGAAGAGATGCGGCGCAGTTTTTCGAGGTCGCGGTTGGTGAGGATGGGGTGGGGCAGCTTCAGGGTGTGACAGTTCTCCGGCGCTTCGTCCAGAATGTTGCGCTCGGTGCCGATGTAGCTGATCAGCGACATGACCAGTTCTTCGCGGATGGGGTCGATGGGCGGATTGGTGACCTGGGCAAAGAGCTGCTTGAAGTAGTTGAACAGAGGCTGAGGGCGGTCGGAGAGACAAGCCAGGGGTACGTCGGTGCCCATGGAGCCGATGGGCTCCGCGCCCGTTGCGCCCATGGGGGTGAGCAGGACTTTGAGGTCTTCTTCGCTGTAGCCGTAAGCGCGCTGGCGGCGCAGCAGGGTCTCGTGATTGGAAGCGATCACGCGCGAGGGCTCGGGGAGCTGATCGAGCGAGACCTGCTGCTCCTGGAGCCAAGCGGCGTAGGGTTGGCGGCCGGCCAGCTCCTTCTTGATCTCTGCGTCGGAGATGATGCGCTTCTGTACCGTGTCGACCAGGAACATGCGGCCGGGTTGCAGGCGGCCCTTCTTGCGAATGTCTTCAGCGGGCACGTCGAGCACGCCGGCTTCGGAGGCCAGAACCACCAAATCATCTTTAGTCACGATGTAGCGGCCAGGCCTGAGGCCGTTGCGGTCGAGCGTGGCGCCGATGACCTTGCCGTCAGTGAAGGCGATGGCGGCAGGGCCGTCCCAGGGCTCCATGAGCGAGGCGTGGTACTCGTAGAAGGCACGCTTTTCCTCGTCCATGTCGGGATTGCCGGACCAGGCCTCGGGGATGAGCATGGCCATCACATGCGGCAGGGAGCGGCCGGAGAGATAGAGGAACTCGGCGGCGTTGTCGAGCGAGGCCGAGTCGCTGCCCTCGGGCGTGATGACCGGGAAGAGCTTGTCGATCTCTTCGCCGAAGAGCGGGCTGGCCAGCACGGATTGGCGGGCGTTCATCCAGCTCACGTTGCCACGCACGGTGTTGATTTCGCCGTTGTGGGCCACGTAGCGGTAGGGGTGGGCGAGCTTCCAGCTGGGGAAGGTGTTGGTGGAGAAGCGCTGGTGGACCAGGCAGAGAGCGCTGGTAACCAGCGGATTGGCCAGCTCGAAATAAAACTTCTCAATCTGCGGCGCCAGCATGAGGCCTTTGTAGATGATGGTGCGGCAGGAGAAGGAGGGGATGTAGAAGCTCTCCTTGTCCTCGATGTCGGAGGCGGCAATCTCATTTTCTGTGCGGCGGCGGACGAGATAAAGCAGGCGCTCGAAGGCATCCTCGTCCAGGCCCTTGGGGCGGCTCACGAAGAGTTGCTCGATGTAGGGCTGGGAGGCGCGGGCTTCGCGGCCGACGGCGTCGCCGTTGACCGGGGTGTCTCGCCAGCCGAGAACGGTGAGGCCCTGCTCCTGGGCGATGCGCTCGAAGACGCCTTCGCATTGCAGGCGGCTGTGCTTTTCCACAGGGAGGAAAACCATGGCCGCGCCGTAAGCGCCGGCTTCAGGCAAACGGATTCCCAGCTCGCCGCACTCGCGGGCGAAGAAGACATGGGGGAGTTGAATGAGGATGCCGGCGCCATCGCCCGTCTCCGGATCGCAGCCCGCTGCGCCGCGATGAGTCAGGTTGATGAGCACCTCAAGCCCCTTGCGGATAATGTCGTGGCTCTTCTCGCCACGGATACTGGCGACGAGTCCCATGCCGCAGGCATCATGTTCATTGCGCGGGTGATAGAGCCCTTGCGGCGTTGGAAGCTGGTGAGGAGAATCCAATGTATGCATGGCAACCTTCTCAGTGAACTTTGTTGGTGCAGAATGCGTTGCTGAGCCGGGGTACACAAACCCGTCGCGATCTTCGTCAACGAAAATCGCCTAGCCGTGGATGAGTAGGCCTGCCGGGCAGGCCTGGCCGTGAAAGGGACGTGGCGGAACACTCTAGTGTACCGAAAATTTTGGTTCCTTGTTGAACTTCCTTTGGGGAGGCGGCCGCCGGTGTCAGTTGGCGGGATAGCGGAGCCGTGGCGGCCGCCGGAGGGCGATGGAAATTGAGGGCGCGGATGCGCGCGGAAAGCTGGATAACTTGCTGGATTCGGAGTGGGATAAAGACCGTTGCCTGGGAGTGTTTGCCCTTCCATCGAGGGCCTATACTGATAGCTCGGAGAGGATGCATGCAGGATTCCATACTCGTCACGGGCGGGGCAGGATTCATTGGCTCAAATTTTGTTTTGAGCTCGATGGAGAAGACAGCGGCGACAATTGTGAATCTGGATCTGCTGACTTACGCGGGGAATCCGGAGAATCTTGCATCGCTCGAGGGGGACGCGCGGCACCTGCTGGTGCGGGGCGATATATGCGATGCGGAGCTGGTTGCCGCGCTGCTCGAAAGGCATCGGCCTCGTGCGATTGTTCACTTTGCGGCCGAGAGCCATGTGGACCGGTCGATTGTTGCGCCGGAGGCTTTTTTGCGCACCAATGTGCATGGAACCTATGTGCTGCTGGACCAGGCGAAGAAGTACTGGTCGGGATTGAACCAAGCGGACAAGGGCGCGTTCCGGTTTCTGCATGTTTCCACCGATGAGGTGTATGGATCGCTGGGGCCGGACGATGCCGCCTTCTCCGAGACCACGGCTTACGCGCCCAACAGCCCGTATGCGGCGTCGAAAGCGGCCTCCGATCATCTGGTGCGGGCTTATCATCACACCTTCGGGCTGCCGGTGCTGACGACCAACTGCTCGAACAACTATGGGCCGTTTCAGTTTCCGGAGAAGCTGATCCCACTGATGATTGTGAATGCGCTGGAACAGAAGCCGCTGCCGGTTTACGGCGACGGGATGAATGTGCGCGACTGGTTGTTTGTGGAAGACCACTGCGCGGCGATTCGCGCTGTTCTCGAACGCGGGCGCGTGGGCGAGACCTATAACATCGGCGGAAGCAGCGAGCGCGCCAACATCGATGTGGTGACGACGATCTGCGACCTGGTAGACGAGATGCGTCCCGCGACGCGCGGCGGGCGGCGCAGGGATTTGATTACGTATGTGAAAGACCGGCCGGGCCACGACCGGCGCTACGCCATCGATGCTGGGAAGCTCAAGCGCGAGCTGGGATGGCAGCCGGCGGAGGAGTTTGAGAGCGGGCTGCGCAAGACGGTCTGCTGGTATCTCAACCATGCCGAGTGGGTGGAGCGGGTGCGGACGGGCGCGTATCTGGAGTGGATCAACAAGAACTACACGGAGCGGGTTGCGCTATGAAGGGAATCATTCTGGCTGGCGGGTCGGGCACGCGGCTTTATCCGGTGACGCATGTGGTTTCAAAGCAACTGCTCCCGGTGTACAACAAGCCGATGATTTATTACCCGCTGAGTACGCTGATGCTGGCGGGACTGCGCGATCTGCTGATCATCTCTACGCCGCAGGATACGGGGCGCTTTGCGGAGCTGTTGGGCGACGGCGAGCGCTGGGGGATCAACATAAGTTATGCGGTGCAACCGAGTCCGGACGGGCTGGCGCAGGCGTTTTTGATTGGGCGCGAGTTTATTGGCGAAGAGGCGAGCGCGCTGGTGCTGGGCGACAACATTTTTTACGGGCAGGGATTCTCGCGGCAGTTGCAGGCGGCTGCGCAACTGAAGCAGGGCGCGACGGTGTTCGCGTATCCGGTGGAGAATCCGCAGCAGTACGGGGTGGTGGAGTTCGACGCGAGCGGGCGCGCGGTGAGCCTGGAAGAGAAGCCGGCCAGGCCGAAGTCGCGCTACGCGGTGACCGGGCTTTATTTCTATGATCGAGATGTGGCGCGGATTGCGGCGGAGCTGAAGCCCTCGGCACGCGGAGAGCTGGAGATTACCGACCTCAACCGGAAGTATCTGGAAATGGGCAAGCTGAACGTCGAGATCATGAGCCGCGGCATGGCGTGGCTGGATACGGGGACACACGAATCGCTGCTTGAGGCGGGCCTATTTGTGCACACCATCGAGCGGCGGCAAGGGTTGAGCATCGCATGTCCGGAGGAGATTGCGTACCGGCAGGGATTCATTACCGCGGAGCAGTTGGAGGCGCTGGCACAGCCGGTGATCAAGAGCGGCTATGGGCAATACCTGCTGGCGCTGCTGCGTGAGCCGCACTTTGCCGCCAGGGCAGGTGAGCTGTGAAGGTATGTGAGACGGCGCTGCCCGGTGTTCTGCTGCTGAGCCCGAAGATGTATCGCGACCAGCGCGGCGCTTTCTTGGAGACATACAACAGCCGCGCGATGGCTGAGGCTGGGCTGCCTACGGCGTGGGTGCAGGATAATTTTTCGCTCTCGAAGAAGAATGTGCTGCGCGGAATTCATTATCAGATCACGCAGCCGCAGGGAAAGCTGGTGCGGGTGACGCATGGCGCGGCGCTGGATGTGGCCGTGGATTTGCGGCGCAGTTCGGCGGCGTTTGGAAAGCATGTTGCTGTGGAGTTGAGTGCGGGGAGGGGCGAGTTGTTGTGGATTCCGCCGGGATTTGGGCATGGGTTTCTGGCGCTCACGGACGAGGTGGGGTTCGCATATAAAGTTACAGACTATTATTCGCCTGCGGCTGAACGAACAATCGTATGGAACGATGCGGAGCTTGCGATTCCGTGGCCGATTGAGACCGCCGATGCGATTGTGTCGGAGAAGGATCGTGCTGGGGCCAGGCTGCGAGACGCGGAAGTTTTTTCTTAGCGAAATCGAGGCCTGATGCACCCGCCGTTTACGGCTTCACAGCTTCCTGGGAAAAGGGAGGGTACTTCGGAAACGGCGCGGGCGGAGCCACGGGGAGCTCGTGGGCTTCGCGTTCGCGGTCGAGTTGTGCTTGCTTGGGGACCTCGAACAGGTCTTGGCTGCGTGCGCCGCGGCGGACTTCTTCCAGTGCCTTTTCCAGTGGGTTGGTGACGAGCTGTTGCATTGTCTGGCTCCTTGTTGTGATGGTGCGGTGACCCGGCTATGCAGGATCACGGGTTGATGGATCCGCCGGGCGCAGTGTTGTGCGCTTGCGTTGAGACATAAACGCAATGGGGCGGATGTAGGGTTTCTACGCCGCGAAAATGCTAGCGCGACTTGATGAACTCTTTGCGGCGGAAGCGGAGGCCGGTCCAGTCTTCATCGATGGCGATGGAGCGGACGGTGTCAAAGCCGGCGGCGTTGAGCCGGGCCCAACCAGTGTCGCGGTTGAAATCGCATTTGAAGTTCTTTGACGAGCCCTTGGGATAGGCAAACCAGAGGGCTGCGTCTCCCTGGGCGCGTGGGACGATTTTGGCAGTGAGGGTGTCGACTTCGGCCTGTTTGGTGACAAAGGCAAGCGAGAAGCGGATCACGGGGAGGGCCTCGAGATTGCGGTGAATGTGCAGGACGGGCAGATGCGATAGTTCGCTTTCGAAGCTGGCGGGGGCGTTGAGAACGAGGATCTCCTGCTGATCTTTGAGTTGCAGTTTCTCGTAGAGGGTCGCCATGGATTTTTATGGTAGTTGATCTGCGTAAATAATCTGCAAATGTTTTTTTTGGGGAGGGGTGTTGTGGGCTCCTACCCTTTCACGATGAGGCCGTGAAAAGGATGGGGCACGGATAGGCTACAGAATGAACGAGATGCAACCGCAGGTCCTTCGACTCCCCTCGCTGCGCTGCCGTCGCTCAGGATGACAGCGCGCCGGTTGGATGAGAGAGCGTAGCGGTGGGATTCACGGGGCAGTCCGCTCACTTTGTTTGGCGTAGGCGGGGAAGATGGACTCGATCAGGACGGTGCGGAGGGACTGGCGCAGATCGGTTCCGGGGTCGGGCTCGGTGTTGGATTGAGGATGAAGCGTGGCCGGCTCGGGAGCGGCGGTGTCAGTGGTGTTAACCGCGAGCATGGTGGCGCTGCGGCCGTCGGGGTCGATGAGCAGCTCGGAGGAGAAGCCGCCCTGGTCGCCGTCGTGATAGATGATGCGATGGCCGCCGGACTCGACGATGAAGAAGCCGAGACCCATCCTGGGCTGCGCGCCGTGGGATCTGGAGGTATAGGGCGTGAGCGGTTGGCCGGGCTCGGCGACGGGCAGGACGCCGGTCCACATCTCTTCGAGCGAGCTGCGTTTGAGCACGATCTGGTAGCGCGGGTTGGCGAGGTCGCCGATGAGGAAGCGGAGGTACTTCACCATGTCAGGGATGGGAGCTTTGAGGCCGCTGTTGGAGGTGGTGATGCCGGTATCGAAGTTGAAGGGCTGCGGGGTGAGTTTGCTGCCCGAGCGGAGATAGCTGGCCGATAAATGGCTTTCAAGAAAATACGGCGCGCGGTCGAAGTAGCTGGAGTGCATCTCGAGCGGCTTGAGGATGTTCTTGTCGATGTAGACTTCGAAGTCGTCGCCGGAGAGGCGCTCGATGATCTGGCCTAGGAAGACGTAACCGAGGTTGGAGTAGGACCAGCGGCTGCCGGGCGCAAAAGCAATGTGGGTGTAAGGCAGCATGGCGGCGACCTGGGCCCAGCCGGTGGGCTCGAAGGGCTGCCAGTCGCAGTTGGCGGGGTCGTCGCAGTCCCAGGGCCAGGTGGGATTGCGGAAGCCGGCCGAGTGGGTGAGCAGATTGCGGATGGTGATCTGCTCGATGGGACCGAACTCCGAGTGGACCTGGCGCAGCTCGGGGACGTAACGCACGGCGGGGTCGTCGAGCGAGAGCAGGCCGCGGTCGCGCAGTTGCAGGATGGCGATGGCGGTGAAGGTCTTGGTGATGGAGGCCCAGTTGTAGGCGGTCTCGGCGTCGATGGGCCGCGAGGGGTGTTGCTGTGCGTGGCCGAAGAAGAATTGGGTGGCGGGAGCTGGGCCGTGGACGAAGGCGAAGCCGCCTCCGAGGACGCCGTGGCGGGTGAGGGTCGTTTCAAAGCGGGGCTGGAAGGCGTCGATCTGGGCGTGGGAGGGGGCGGAAAAGAAGAGGGCGGCAGTGGCCAGCGTGAGAGCTCGCTTCAGCATGGGTTGATGATAAACCGGGGTTGAGAGCGCCGTTGAGAGGCCCCCAGGCGTTCGCCCCCAGCAGAACGAAGCCCACTCTGTCCCGTTTGGTGATTTGCATCACAGTATACTGAGCAGTTACGCCTATAAGGTGAAGAACGATATGTACCTGCTCTGGCTTCGAGTTGCGGCCATCCTCTACGCATCGGCGAGTGTCGCCGTCTTCCCCGCCGTTCTCTACAAAGAGGACCGCTGGCGGCGCTGGTGTGTCCACCTGGGCGGCATGGCCTGGTTCTTCCATTTTGTCTCTGCGGTGGAAATGCTGGTGCAGGCGCATCACTGGGTTCCGGTGAGCGCGCGGGAAGTGCAGTCGCTGCTGGGCCTGGCCATTGTCTCAGTGTTTTTCCTGGTGTGGTGGATCTATGACGCCATCTCCCTTGGTTTGTTCGCTTTGCCGGTCACCTTTTTCATGGTTTTGATCCCCGCGCTGGGGCCGGATCGTTATACATTCCCCTCCCAGGGTGTGCGCGTGAGCTGGCTGGTGGCGCACATTGCGGCGCTGCTGCTGGCCTACGTGGCGCTGGGCTTCAGTCTGCTGGCCTCGATTCTTTACCTGGTGCAGGAGCGGCGCTTGAAAGCCAAGCCCAAGGCGCTGCTGCTTGCGGCCGAGAGCTCACGCTGGGTCCCACTGGACTGGCTGCCGCCGCTGGACACGCTGGAGCGGATTTCTGAAGCCATGCTGGAGTTCGGCTTTCCCTGCATGACGGTGGGGCTGGTGATCGGGATTTTTCTGGCTCAGGAGACCGCGTTGGGTGCGGCTTATTTCCTCGATCCCAAGATCATTGCGGCCTTTGTCAGCTGGGCAATTTATGTGCTTTTGCTGCTGCTGCGCCGGTCCGCCGGCCTGCGCGGGCGCAAGGCGGCGTATCTTTCCGGGGCCGTGTTCGCGGTGATGGTGGTGGTGTGGACCGCCAACCTATTCAGCCACGTCCACAGGTTCGGTGCCCAATGACGCTGGCTCTGGTTGGCGTGAACTACAAGACGGCGCCGATTGCGCTGCGGGAGCGGATCGCCATCAGCCGCGACGAGCTGCCGGAGACCACCCGCGCACTGGCCGCTGTTGAAGGCGTAATGGAGTGCATGATCGTCTCCACCTGCAACCGCGTGGAGCTGCTGGCCGCGGTCGAGTCGCCGGAGACCGACCTCACGGGTTTTCTGCACCGGCATTTTGGCCTGGACCGCGCGCTGCTCGAGCCGCACATCTACCAGGAACGGGATCGCGACGCGGTGCGGCACTTATTCCGCGTGGCCGCCAGTCTGGATTCCATGGTGGTGGGTGAGCCGCAGATTCTGGGCCAGGTGAAAGAGGCCTTCGCCGTGGCGCGGGCCGCCGGCACCATCGCCGGCCAACTGGAACACCTGCTGCAAAGCACGTTTGCCGCCGCCAAAAAAGTTCGCTCGGAGACGGAGATCGGATCAAGCTCGGTTTCCATCGCCTCGGTTGCCGTCGATCTGGCAAAAAAGATCTTCGGCTCGCTGCAAGGGCGGACGGTTTTCCTGGTGGGCGCGGGCAAAATGAGCGAGCTGGCGGCGCGGCATTTGGTGCAGCAGGGAGCCGGCGCCATCCTGGTGAGCAACCGGACGCAGGAGCGCGCCAACCGCATGGCCGAGCAGTTCAAGGGCCGCGTGATTCCCTATGAGCAGCTGTATGAGGCGGCCAGCGATGCGGATATCGTGATCAGCTCGACCGGCGCGCCGCACCCCATCTTCCGCCGCGAGCACGGGCAGAAATTCATGCAGCGGCGGCGCAACCGGCCCATGTTCTTCATCGATATTGCCGTGCCTCGCGATGTGGACCCGGAAATGGGCAAGCTGGAAGGCCTGTTTGTCTACGACATTGACGATCTGCAGGCCGTGGCCGCGACGCACATGGCCGAGCGCAGCCGCGAGGCCAGCGACGCTGAGACTCTGATTGCCGGCGAGGTGGAGCGGTTCCACGCGCGGCAGCGGACGGTGAACGTGGCTCCGGCAATTGTGGCGCTGCAGCGGCAGGCGGAGGAGATTCGCCTGGCCGAGCTGAAGCGGATGCAGGCGCGGCTGGGCGGACTGACCACGGAACAGATTGCCGCCGTGGAAGCGCTCACCCGGGGCCTGGTGAACAAGTTTCTCCATCCGCCCATGCAGGCGCTCAAGCAGGCCGCGCGCGAGGGCGACCAGGTGAAGCTGGATGCGGTCTGCGAGGAGTGGTCGGTGAGTGTGCAGACTGACCGGGACGCGGGCAGGGATGCTGTTGCGGCGAAGATTGAACTGAAGACCGATGAGCAAGCTGCGGGCGCGGGGTTGAGCGCGGCCGGCGTGGAGACCCACCAATGAAGCTGCGTATTGGAAGCCGTGGATCGCAACTGGCCCTGTGGCAGGCCAACCATATTGCCACCTTGCTGCGCGGCCAGGGCCACGAGGTCGAGATCGAGATCATCAAGACCACCGGCGACAGGCTGCAGGAGGTGACCTTCGCGCAGGTAGGCTCGAAGGGCATGTTCACCAAGGAGATTGAAGAAGCATTGGCCGAGGGCCGCGTGGACCTGGCCGTGCACTCGCTCAAAGACCTGCCCACCGAGCTGCCCGAGCCCTTCGCGCTGGCGGCGACGCCGCCCAGAGTAGACCCGCGCGATGTGTTTGTGTCGGTGAAGTACGCCAATCTGGCAGCGCTTCCGCAAGGCGCGCACGTGGGCACCAGCAGCCAGCGCCGCCGCGCGCAGTTGAAGGCGCTCCGGCCGGATATTGAAGCAGTCGAGTTCCGCGGCAACGTGGATACCCGCCTGCGCAAACTGGCCGAGGGCCAGGTGGACGCAATTTTGCTGGCCGCCGCCGGGCTCGATCGCCTGGAAAAGACCGAGTGGGTGCGCGAGCGGCTGGAGCCCAAGGACTTTTGCCCCGCCGCCGGGCAGGGCTCGCTGGGCATCGAGACGCGGAAGGGCGATGCCGCAACCATGGCTGCAATCGCCTTCCTCGATGACGCTGCGACCCGCTTTGCCGTGACGGCGGAGCGCGCCGCGCTGGCCGAGCTGGGCGGCGGCTGCCAGGTGCCCATCGGCATCCACTGTCGGCAACGGCCCACGGAAGCGTGGCAAGCCACCGGCACTGCAGAGCCTCAGGTTGAGATCTTCGGTGTTGTGGCCGCGCCGGAGAGCGGGGCAGCGGTGCGCATCTTCCATCGCGCGCCGCGTGGCGCATCTGGTCCGGCCGCGCTGGGACAGCTCGCCGCGAAGATGCTGCTCGACGCCGGCGCCGGGCCGCTGCTCACTGCTGTAACAGGCGAGGCCGCGCGGTGACGCTGGCTGGCCGCCGTGTGCTGGTCACCCGCGCCGCGCACCAGGCCGGCAAGTTGAGCGACGGGCTCCGCAGGCTGGGCGCCGTGCCAGTCGAGGTTCCGGTGCTTGAGATTCGTCCGCCACAGAGCCTGGAACCCCTTGACGCCGCGCTCCGGCAGCTTGACTCCTACGGATGGCTGATTCTTACCAGCGCCAACACGGTACGTGCTCTGGCCGAACGTGCGGCTGCGCTGGGCGTCAACTTTGATGAGTTCACGTCGCTGAAGGTCGCCGCGGTTGGCGCGTCCACTGCTGCTGCGGCGGAGAAGGCCGGCCTCGCCGTCGCCTTGATTCCTGAATCGTATGTGGCGGAGGGGCTGGTCGAGATTCTCGCCACCCAGGCAAGCGGGCAGAGAATCCTGCTGGCGCGTGCAGCCGTGGCGCGGGACGTGATTCCGGATGCGCTTCGCGCAGTAGGCGCTCAGGTCGATGTGGTTGACGCCTACCGCAACGTGATGCCGGCGGCCTCTCCAGAATTACTGCGCCGCGCCCTGGAGCTGGGAATCGACGCAACCACATTCACCAGTTCGTCCAGCGTGACGCACCTTGCGCAAGCAGCCCGCGCAGCCGGCATCGCGTGGCCATTCGCGGGGGTTCCGGCCATCTCGATCGGCCCCATCACCAGCTGCACGCTGCGTGAGCTGGGCTGGGAGCCGGCCATCGAAGCGACCATGTCAGATATTCATGGCCTCATCGCCGCCGCTGCTCACTTGCTGGCTCGCTAATTCGTGGGTGGGCCCAACTTGTTGCCGAGTGGAACTTTTCCCAGCCGTGCCGCGTACAATGGAGAGCGATGAGGGGCTTTCGCCGCGCACATTCGATTGTCTTCCGGCTGCTGTTGGCTGTCGCCGCAGTTTGTTTCGCTGCGGCGCTGACGGCCCAGCGGGTTGCCGACCTGCCTAATCCCACCGACTATGTAAGCGATCTGGCTCACGTGCTTTCGCCTGAGGCGATTGCGCGGATCGACCAGGTTTGCGCGCAGCTCGACCACTCCCAGGCCAACTCTCAGGTGGCCGTTGTGACCATCCAGACGCTCGACGGCGAAGACGCGGCAGAGTACTCTGACCAGCTTGAGACCAAATGGAAGATCGGCCGCAAGGGCTCGGACAAGGGTGTGCTGATCCTGCTGGCGGTGGGAGACCACCAGCGCCGCATTGAGGTGGGCTACGGCCTGGAGGGTATTCTGCCCGACGGCAAGCTGGGCGACATTGGCCGCGCTATGGTTCCCGACCTGCGCGCCAGCGACTACGACGGCGCCGTCACCCAGGCCGTTGACCAGATTGCGCAGGTCATTGCCGCCGACGCCAACGTGACGTTGACCGAACAGCCGGCCATGATGGCCCAGCCGGTGCGCCACCAGCAACAGGCCTCCGCAGGGCAGGTCATCCTGATCATTATCGCGGTCATCTTCTTTGGAGGCTTCTTCATTCTGCGTCTGCTGATGAGCTTTGGCATGTTCTTGGGCGGCTGGGGCCGCGGGCCATGGATCGGCGGCGGCGGCTTTGGCGGCGGAGGGTTCGGCGGCGGAGGAGGAGGGGGGGGCGGCTTCAGCGGCTTTGGCGGAGGCAGCTTTGGCGGCGGCGGCGCCGGCGGAAGCTGGTAAGCAACTTCAGGTTTTGTTGGAAGGGATTCGCCATGGCGGATCGGAGGAGAAGGGAACTCGATGAGCAAAGGATTGTTAGTCACCCTGGGAATTGTTGGCGTTCTGCTCTTGGCCGTTGTGGTCGGATTTTTTAGCTATCAGGGCTCCAAAAACCAGATGGTTGCCAAGGACCAGACTGTCAAGGCGCAGTGGTCTGAGGTGGATGTGCAACTGGAGCGGCGCGCCGACCTGATTCCCAACCTGGTCGAGACAGTGAAGGGATTCACCAAGGAAGAGAGCACCGTTTTCGGCGATATCGCCAACGCCCGTGCGGGCATGTTGAACGCACAGGGTCCGTCGGCCAAAATTGCGGCCAACGGGCAACTGGACGGGGCGTTGGGACGGCTGCTGCTGCTGACGGAGAACTATCCGCAGTTGCGTTCGAGCGAGCAATTCATGCGCTTGCAGGATGAATTGTCGGGCACGGAGAACCGCATTGGTGTGGCGCGCAAGCGGTACAACGACGCCATCCAGGACTACAACACTTTCATCCTGCAATTTCCCAACAGCATCTGGGCAGGCATGGCCGGGTTCAAGCAGAACGACGCCTACTTCAAGGCCAGCGAGAGCGCGCGGCAGGTGCCAGGGGTGAAGTTCTAAAGGTGCGCTGCATCTAAAACAGAGAAGGCCATCCGCCGGGGCGGGTGGCCTTTCAATTCTGGGCTCGGGCGGGGGCGCGAACCGGACAGGATTACTTGTAGGAGGCGATGGCGCTGGCCTCGTCGTCGTAGATGTCGAAGACGGTGTACAGCTTGGTGAGTTGCAGAAGGTCGTGGACCTTCTTGGTCAGCTTCAGCAGCTTGAGCGAAGCGCCCTGATTCTTGGAGGTGGTGAAGGCGCTTACCAACTCGCCCAGCCCGGAGCTGTCGATGTAGTTGACGTCGCCCAGATTCAGCAGCACGCTCTTTGAGCCCTTGCTGATCAGGTCGCGAATGGCATCGCGCAACTGCACACTGCCCTCGCCCAGAGTAATGCGCCCGCTAAGGTCCAGAACTGTTACACCGTCCACTTCACGGGAAGTGATAGTAAGTGCCACGGAAATTCCTCCTTGTGTGGTAGTTCGTTTATAGCACTTTTGCCGGCAGGGGTTGCAACAACCCAATCTGCCCGACTTGCCGGCCGGGTTGGCTTTGCGCCGTCCCAGGCTGCCAACCGCTGCGCAAGTACCGTCAGGTTTTCTCGCCCGCCGGCGCCAGGTGCTTGATCAGCGTCAGCTCGGTTCCAGGATTCAGTTGTCGAAAGTGTACCTCATCCATGAAGGAGCGAATGAGGAAGATGCCGCGGCCGGTGCCGCGCAACAGGTTTTCCGGGGCCAACGGATCGGGCAGCGAGTCCGGATCGAGCCCTTTGCCCTGGTCTGCGATGGAGATCACCAGCGACTCTCCGGTATTTTCCAGGCCAACGGTAATCTGCTTGCTCGGATCGTATTCGTTGCCGTGCAGCACAGCATTAACCGCGGCCTCGCGCACGGCCATGCCCAGCCGGAAGCGCTCGTCCTCGTCCAGGCCGGCCTGCTCGGCCAGCTTGTCCGCCGCCGCCTCCACCTCGCTGACGCTCTCCATATTGGAACTCAGCGAAAACCTCATCGGCCCTTCCCTGGATGCGCTCACCGGGTTTGTGTCCGCCTCTTCCGGAACGGCCAGGGGCAACACCGCCTCTCCGTCCCTCAGCAACCTTGCTGGCAAGTTTCATGGTTGGAAACAATTGTGTCAAGCGTGGACCGCCCGAGCGAGCCGCGGCACTATGATCCGGCCAATCATCGGCGGCCGGCCGCGTCCACTCGAATGCTGTCTGGAATCCTCTCCATTGCCAAGTCAGATGCACTGCGGGCGCAAAAGTCTTGTCAGGGAATACACTTTGTTCATGCAGCCCCGCACCTCAGCCCGCGTCAGTTTGACGGCGCTGCTCGGCACCCCGGTGACCGATGCGCAGGGCCATCTGCGCGGCCGGCTGAAGGACATTGCCGTGGCCACCGGCCCGGATGCAGGCAAAGTGGCCGGCCTGGTGCTCAAGACCCGCGCCGGATTGTGCATTGTGCCCTCGCAGGATGTGATGGAAACGCCCGCCGGCACGCTCGAGCTGCGCACCTCCGGCGCCATGGTTCCGCTCAAGGACGAGGGCAACTACCTTTACCTGCAGCAGGACCTGGTGGACCGCCAGATCATCGATATTCACGGCCGTAAGGTGGTCCGCGTGAACGACGTGGACCTGGAATGGATGGGCCGCGGCGCAGCCCACCTGCTGCGTGTGGCCGAGGTGGAAGTGGGCCTGCGCGGCGCCTTCCGCCGCGTTTTCAAGGGGCTGCTGCCGCGCGCCGCGCTGGAGACGCTCTCCCGCCGCCTGGGCGCGAGCGCCATTCCCTGGCAGTTTGTGGACGTGATCGAGGTCGACCCGGCGCGCCGCGTCAAGCTGCGCATCGAGTACGAGCGGCTGGCCGAGATGCACCCTTCGGACCTGGCCGAGATTCTGGAAGACCTGGCTCCCGCCGAGCGCGAGGCGGTGTTTACCTCGCTGGACGAAGAGGTGGCCGCGGAGACGCTGGAGGAAGTCGAGCCCAAGCTGCAAAAGGCGCTGCTCGAGAAGCTCGGCGAGGAGCGCATCGCCGACATCGTGGAGGAGATGGACCCCGCCGCCGCCGCCGACCTGCTGGCCGAGCTGCCCGAAGAGCAATCCGACGCCATCCTCGAGGAGATGGAGCCGGAAGAGCGGCATGAGGTGGAGGAGCTGCTCGAGTTCGACGAGAACTCCGCGGCCGGCTCGATGACCACCGACTTCGTCTCCGTGGGAATCCAGGCCACTGTCTTTCATGCCGTGCAGGCCTTGCGCACCTTCGACGGCGACCCGGAGAGCGTTACCGAAGTTTATCTGCTCGACGAGAAGCGGGTGCTGCGCGGAGCCGTCTCCCTGGCGCGCCTGGTGATGGCCCAGCCTGAGGCCAGGCTGGCCGTGCTGGCCGAGCCGCGCGTTCTTTCCTGCCCCGCCGACCTGCACCAGAACGACTTGGCCGAGATGTTCGACAAGTACAATCTGCACGCTCTGCCGGTGGTTGACGCACAAGGCCGGATGGTTGGCGTGGTCCAGGCCGACCACGTGATCAGCTTCCTGCGCGACAAGATTTAAGCGAGTCTGGCGCCAGTATCCGGTCGCGCTAGGCACTCAGCTCGAGATTTCTTGACCAAAAGGGTACAACCCCGCTTCATTCCTACAACTAAAGTTGCGATAAAGTGGTTGGGATTATCCGGTTTTGTGAAAGAATCCAGAGATGGTGCAGTTTCCCAAGATCATCCAGGGCGGCATGGGCGTCGGCGTCTCCAACTGGCGTCTGGCCAATGCGGTGTCCCGGCTCGGCCAGCTCGGCGTCGTTTCCGGCACGGCCCTTGACCAGCTGTTTGTGCGCCGGCTTGCCGAAGGAGACGAGGGCGGCTACATGAAGCGCGGCCTCGACGCCTTCCCGTTTCCCGAGATGGCCCGCCGTATCTGGCAGGAGTATTTTGTTCCCGGCGGCAAGTCCGTAACCGCACCCTATCCGAATGTTCCCATGCACCAGCGCAACAGCCCGCGCAAGCTGGTGGAGCTGTGCATGGTGTCGAACTTTGTCGAAGTCTTCCTGGCCAAGGACGGCCACAAGAATCCCGTCGGCATCAATTTCCTTGAAAAGGTTCAGATGCCGCACCTCGCGTCTATTTATGGAGCCATGCTGGCCGGCGTGGGTTATGTGCTCATGGGCGCCGGCATCCCGCTGCACATTCCCGGCGTGCTCGACGCCTTTGCGGCGCACCACCTGGCTGAGTACAAGCTGCAGGTGACCGGGGCGGACGTGGGCCAGGACACCATGATGCGTCTGAACGCGGCCGACTATGCCGAGGGCCCGCTGCCGCTGCTGCACCGGCCCAAGTTCCTGGCCATCGTCTCCTCGAACACCCTGGCAACCACCATGCTGCGCCGGGCCAGCGGGCGCGTCGACGGCCTGGTGATCGAGACCCCCATTGCTGGCGGCCACAATGCGCCCCCGCGCGGCAAGCTCCAGCTCAACGATGCGGGAGAGCCGGTCTATGGGGAGCGCGACCACGTGAACATAGCAGAGCTGCGCGCGCTGGGCGTTCCGTTCTGGCTGGCTGGCGGCTATGGAAATGCGGAGAAACTGCGCGAAGCCGTGGAGGAAGGCGCTGCGGGCATCCAGGTCGGGACTGCTTTCGCCTTCTCCTCCGAGTCGGGCATGCGCGCTGACCTCAAAGCCTCCCTGATGGCCAAGGCCATCAAGGGGCAAGGCGAAGTCTTTACCGATCCGCTGGCCTCGCCGACCGGATTTCCTTTCAAAGTTGCCCAGCTTGAGGGCACCTCGTCGGCGTTTCCCATCTATCAGGAGCGCAAACGCGTCTGCGATCTGGGCTACCTCCGTGAACCTTATGCCACCGGAGAAGACAAGATCGCCTATCGCTGTGCGGCCGAGCCCGTGGACAACTATGTGGCAAAGGGCGGAAAGATTGAAGATACGGTTGGGCGCAAGTGCCTTTGCAACGCATTGATGGCCAACATCGGCCACGGACAAACGCGAAAAACAGGCGAAGTTGAGCCGGCGCTGGTAACCGTCGGTGACGACCTGAACACTATCGCCGGCTTCCTTACCCCCGGCCAGATGACCTACAGCGCCGCCGACGTGGTCAAGTCGCTGCTCAGCGCCCTGCCTGCCGAGGGAGAAGTGACGTCCGAGCGGATCCTGATGGCGACCGCCTAGGCCCCATCGCACTAGCTTCCCGGCGCCGCCGCAACCCCCGGTCCACCCACCCGAAACAGCCTCGGAATCCTGTCTGGCGCAGCCGGCAACTGCGGAAACGGCGCATGCGGTTCCGTCTGGTACCAGTAGGCCGTCGAATAAAAATTGTCGGACCGGTGGTTGGCGTGGCCGTGTTCAATGGTCACCCTGATCGACTTCTCAAACGTGATCGGGCTCTCGGTGTGCCAGCGGTACAGGCAGTACTTGGCTCCAATCCTCTCTCCGATATCTGAGATCAGGGGCGCACCGTTGTGCTCGTAAGCGAAGGCCTTCCCGCCAAAGTCCCACGCGCCGTTGAAGTAGTCCTCAGTCCCGGTTCCGTTGATGGTTGGCAGGGCATCGCCATCGATAAAGATCATGTCGTCGCCCTCGCCGAACCAGTCGTTCTGGTTCTGCTCGACGGCGTGGGTCACGCCCACAAAATGGCCGCGGCCGGTGGCTTCCATGTAGACATAATTATCCTTGCCGTCCAGGTTCTTCTTGTTGCCCACCGGATCTTCCCAGTTGTGCGTCCAGTTGTCGCTCCAGCCCTTGCAAGGCGCCGCCTGGCGATACTGCGCATGGAAGCGCCCCACATCCGCGGGCAGCGCGGCCAGGGTCACATAATCGACGGCAAAATAGAGAGCATCCACGCGCTCGCCGCTCTGGTTCTCGACCGTGAGCCTGGCCCCTGTCGAAAACGGCATCTGGAAGTACGCGTTCAGCGCCTTCATGGGCGCGACCGTCAGCAACGATGACTGGTAGGTGAAGTATTCGCCCAGGCCCAGCCCGAAGAAGTCGCCGATCGGCACTTCGACGGAGGGGCTTTTCTCTCCATCCCACCAGGCGCGCAAGACCAGGTTCTTCAGGTGGTGCGGATCGTTTGCGCTGATGGTGAACCAGATGTGCGTGATCACCCCGGCGCCGGTCACGTCCAGCAGCGTGGCTGCGCTTCCCGCCTCGACGCGCACCGCGTCGTCGTTGCCGCCCGTCCTGTCCCAGCTCGAAGACCGCCGCGTCTTGTAGCTGCGCAGCCGCGCCTGCTCAAACAGTTCCTCGGGCACACTGTCGATGCCTGCCGCAGGCGCGCTCGCTGCGGCATTTGTCGCGTTCATACCCAGCAGGCCAGCGGCCGAAACTCCAGCTACGGAAGCCAGCCCGCCCAGCAGTTTACGCCGCGCCGGCAGGTTCTCATTCTTATCGGAAAATTGCATTGGCAATCGTCTCCTGGCACATAGGGGTTGAAAGCGTGTTGTAGCCTTGTGCGCCGGGTGCTGTCAAGCGGGGAGAAGATTCAGCAGTAGGCGAGCAGCGACAGGATCTGTCCTGAATCAGCCAGTGGAAAGGCTTGCGTCGCCTGGCAGCGGGAACAGTGCGCGCTGACATCGTGCGAGTAGGCGGGCACAATCTGCAACTGCCGCCGGTTGTCGATCAACGCCCGCAGCAACGCAGCGGCGGAGGCAAACGACTCCGGATGGCTCTCCTTGCGATGCTCGCGCCAGACAGGCTCCATGGTTGCAATGCCCACGATTGGGAGCAGGCACAGCAAGTCACGCGCATGCTTGGCCGGTGTGGGAACGTCCAGAGCGAGGTCCATGCAAAGCCGGGCGGCTCGCGCCGTCAGGTCTTCAATCGAGACGATGCGTATGGCCGCCCCGTGGAGCTCAACTTCAATTGCACGGCTCATGGTTTCGCCGTAAGCCCGAAAGACATCGATGCGGACAGCCGTTTGCGGATCAACGCACTGGAGCAGAGTCCTGGCTGGAGGATCGTGGGGATGGATGTGCCGGAACAGCAGGTCCGTGGACAGTGTCTGTGGGATATCGTCAAAGAAATCGACCAGGAAGTCGATGTCGTTGAGGGGGCGTATCCGCGGAGCAAAGCCGAGCCGCAGCCGGTGCAGCTCGATAGCCATGCCGCCGGTCAACGCCAACCGGTGCAAGCCATGCTTGCGCAGCCTGGCGAGCGAACGGTGGGCTCGTTCCGCATCCATGGCAGAGAGAAATGGGGCAAAGCTCATGTTCATCGGGCATCTCCTGAACCTGCATTACTGCGCCGGCTTTGTCTTGCCTGCGGCAAGATAGCCATCGATGGCCTTCTGCCACTCCGCGCCAGCCGATCTGTCGCCCTCGCTCATCGCTGTCACGTGCTCATTGCCCTCTGCCGTGATCGCGGTGCGCGTGTAGACAACATGCACCGCTGTCTCGCTTGCGGACACCGGATTGAAGCGCACATCGATCACCGTGACCATGATCTCGGGCAGAAAGTAGACGTATTGAAAATGCCGCGCGTCCAGGTCGAACAGCGTGTTGACCCATACCGCCCTGAGCGGCCCATGCTGGATGGTGAACACCGCGCCCTCCACGTCCCGCGCCGGTTCGGGATGCAGGAACTCCGGGTTCCAGTGCTTGCCCGCCCACGCACGCTCGCCTTGCGGCCCAAACAGCGGCGCGGCTTCCGCATAGGGCGCGTGCACCGTGAGGTCGAAGCTGGTGCTCACATGCAGCAGCGGTTGCGCTGCGGGCGACTGGCCCAGCATTGGCATCGCAATGCCGGCAAAGCCAATGAGAAGATGGATCGCATTCATTTTTTCCGCTCCTTCAGGTTATGGCTGTCGCTGGCCCTGAGCGTCATGCCGTAGAGCGACTTGAACTGCTCGATTTCTTTGAGCGTCTGTTGCGAGAAGGGAACCTGCTTGCCCTCGAACGCGTGCAGCACAATGCCTTCCAGCAGGTCGCCGAGTGTCATATCCTTCTGCTCGGCGAGGGCTTTCAGCACCTTCAACATGCGCTTCTCCAGCCGAACTCCGGTCTGGACGCGCTCCACCACAATGGGTTCTCGTTTTGAATGTTCTTGAGCCATCTCGTCTCCTCTGCTACCGTGGTACCAACGTACCAAAATAACAAAATGCGGTCAACCCCTTGCCGGTTGGATGGAACCGGGTCCGGCCTGTTATGGTCAGTGTGGAAACCGAATGAATCCTCCTTAGGAACGCGCGGTTATGGTCAAGCGTTGGCGAATCCGGATATTGCTGTTCCTGGCCGTTCTCGGCCCCGGATTCATTACCGCCAACGTGGATAACGACTCGGGCGGAATCCTCACCTATTCGCAGGCCGGCGCGCAATACGGCTACTCGCTGCTGTGGACCATGATTCCGATCACCATCGCCCTGATCGTGGTGCAGGAGATGTGCGCCCGCATGGGCGTGGTCACCGGCAAGGGCCTCAGCGACCTCATCCGCGAGGAATTCGGCCTCCGGCTGACCTTCATCCTGATGGTTCTGCTGGTGGTGGTTAACTACACCAACGTGGTCACCGAGTTCATCGGCATCGCCGGTTCCCTCCAGCTATTCCACGTATCCAAATTCATCTCCGTGCCCTTCTGCGCCGGCCTGGTCTGGTACATGGTGGTCCGCGGCAGCTACAAGAGCACTGAAAAAATCTTCCTTGTCGCTTCGGTCGTTTACATCGCCTACATCTTTGCCGGCGTGCTCTCGCAGCCCAGCTGGCACACGGCATTACTGGCCACCGTCCGACTTCCGGAACGGTCCGTCTGGCGGGACAAGGTCTACATGTACACCGCCATCGGCGTGGTAGGCACCACCATCGCGCCGTGGATGCAGTTCTATCTGCAATCGTCGATCGTAGAGAAGGGCATTCGCGTAAAGGACTACGCCGCCTCGCGCCTCGACGTGATCGTCGGCAGCCTGTTTACTGACGTTGTGGCCTGGTTCATCATTGTGGCCTGCGCGGCCACGCTGTGGATGCACGGCATGCGCGACCTGGTGCTGCCGTCTGACGCTGCCGAAGCCATGCGTCCGCTCGCGGGCGATTACGCCTTCGTGCTCTTCGCCTTCGGACTCTTCAACGCATCGCTGTTTGCGGCGTCGATTCTGCCGCTGTCCACGGCCTACACCGTTTGCGAAGGCCTCGGCTTTGAATCGGGCGTCGACAAAAACTTCAAGGAAGCGCCGTTTTTCTACTGGCTCTATACGCTTCTCATCATCGGTGGCGCAGCAACCGTGCTCGTTTTGCCGGATTCACTGCTGGTCAAATCAGCCGTGCTCTCGCAGGTGCTGAACGGCGTGCTGCTGCCCGTCGTCATCATCCTCATGCTCATGCTCATCAACCGGAAAGACCTGATGGGCGAGCACCGCAATTCACATGTCTGGAATGTCATTGCGTGGGGAACCAGCCTCATCGTCATCGGCATGACGCTGGTGATGTTGTGGGGGCTGATGCCGGGGCATTAGAGCCGTTCTCCAATTCATGTGCTCTGTTTAGTTGCGTGCAAGGTGGCTTTTTCTTAAGAACTTATCCGTTAATAGTGATTGTCTGTCTCCAGCAGATCAGGGCGGCGGCTAAAGAAAGTAGGGCAACATAGCTGGCTTCGGTTTTCTCGAAGCTGACGAGAAGTTTGCGGAAGCGGTTGAGCCAGGAGTGGCTCCGTTCCACCACCCAGCGGCGGGCTTTGTAGCCTGGTTGCGTACGTTTGGCGTGGGCTTCCTCTTTGCGCTGCTTGATATGCGGTCGATAGTGGCGAGATCGTGCCGCGTTCCATGCCGGTTGACCTCGATATCCGGCGTCGCCGCATAGGTGCTGCGGCCGATGCCGTCCCGGCTTGGGCCGCTTGGCCACTATTCCGTCCAACGTTGCCGGCAACAGATCCCGGTCACCCACGTTGGCCCCGCTGGCGACGAGTGACAGCGGGACGCCACGCCCGTCGACTAACAAACTTCGTTTGCGCCCCTTTTTTTCCCCGATCCGTGGGGTTCGGCCCCACGCATTCTTGCGCCAGAGGAGCTTTTCCCAAGGCGCCGTCGACGCTTTGCCACTCCCAGGCGATGCCTTGCATGCCGTCATATTCGGCCAGTCCTGCCCGCCACAGTTTGAGGAAGAACCCCGCTTTCTGCCAGTTCTGAAAATACTGGTGAACCGCGCTCGCCGAGCCGAACTCCCGAGGCAACGCCTTCCACTGAATACCGGTGCGCAGAACGTAGACGATGGCCGAAAACACTTGCCGCGCCGCCATCGGCTTGCGCCCGGCTCCGGGCTTGCGCTGATAGCTCCGTCCCTCGATCCGCTTGACCACCGGAATCAAGGGCTCGACCTTGACCCACAATGCATCCGATACTGTCCACGACTTGATCTGTGCCATCTTGAGCCGCATCTTCGCCCAAGTCCGACCTCCACTGACAAGATAATCGAAGGGGGGAATCAAGGTTACCACTATTTACGGATAAGTTCTAAGGAAAAAGCCACTTATCATCGTGCTTTCGGTGTACAGCAATTGGAGAACAGCTATAACCAACCCTGCGCCTGCGGCGCGAGGCGACTGGCTGCCATAGACACCAGGCACTCTGGGCCGAGCCCGCTTGAGTGGCCACCAGCGATAAAGACTCCGGCTTTGCCGGAGGGTATTTACTCCTGGGGGCGCTTGCCGGCAGACTGGCGGGCGCGGCGCGCGGCGGCCCAGCCCTCTTTGGTGACCTGGTGGGCGCGGGCCACGCTCAGCGATGCGGCTGGAACCTCTTTGGTGATGCAGGAGCCGGCGCCGATGTAGGCTCCTTCGCCGACGGTGACCGGGGCGACGAGCGTGGAGTCGCTGCCGATGAAGGCGTCTTTGCCGATGCGGGTGGTGTGCTTGTGGACGCCGTCGTAGTTGCAGGTGATGACGCCGGCGCCAATGTTGGTGTTTTCGCCAATCTCGGCGTCGCCGAGGTAGGCAAGATGGCCGGCCTTGACGCCCTTGTGGAGCTTGGCCTTTTTGATCTCCACAAAGTTGCCGATGTGGACTCCTTCGCCGATCTCGCTGCCGGGGCGGAGGTGGGCGAAGGGGCCGATGCGGGCGCCGTCGGCTATGGAGCTTTCTTCAAGCACGCAATTCTGGCGGACCAGCACGTCGTTGCCGAGGGTGCAGTCTTCAATGACGGTGTAGGAGCGGATGCGGCAGGCGGCGCCGATGCGGGTTGTGCCGAGGAGCTGGACGAAGGGCTCAATGACGCTGCCGGGAGCGACCTGGACCTGGGGGTCGATGACGCAGGTTTCGGGACGGAAGAGGTGGACGCCGGCGGCGATGAGGCGCTGGGCGGCGGCCAGGCTGGGCGCCGGATCCGGTAGGTTGGTTGCCATGGGCTTGCTCCTCACACGCTCGAGTGGCTTCTCACCCATGTCGCAACAGGCAAGAATGGAACATGGATGGGACACCCTGCTTATCCGGGCCTGAAGGCCGCGTCTTTTGGGCTCACTTTCAGGGAGTTCGACCCACATGGTGGGTACCCCGCCCCTGCTCCCTCCGGAAAACTTACCTGCAACTGTAACATTAGCGGCTTACTGCTTTGGCTCGCCGGCGGCGGGGTGGGCGGGCATGGGGATGGTGATGTCGATGGGGTGGATGGGGCCGAGGTCGAGCTGGTCCAGGCCGGGCTTGATCTCGGATTGATTGCCGACGACCAGGACGGCGAGCTTGTCGGGGTGAATGTACTTTTTCGCGGCTGCTGCGAGATCGGCGACGGTCACTTTTTCGAGCGCGGCCTTGTAGGTTTCGAGGTAGTCGGCGGGGTAGCCGTAGAACTCAAGGCGCTCGCGCTCGGCGAGGACCTTGTCGCGGGTGTCGTAGCGGAAGAGGAACGAGTTGAGGATGTTGTCCTTGGCGCGGGCCAGCTCTTCGTCGGTGAAGGGGCGGGTGTTGAGGCCGGCGATCTCGGCGAGCGTTGCCTTGGTTGCGTCCACGGTTGAAGGGCTTTGGGTGAGGACGCCGGCGTTGAAGGGGCCGGGGTGGTCATAGGCGAAGGAGATGCCGCCATCGACGGCGTAGGCCAGGCCGAGCTCGGTGCGGACCTTCTGGAAGAGGCGGCTGGCGAAGCCTCCGCCGAGGATCTCATTCATGACGGCGATGGTGGGCACGTCGGGGTTGTGGCGATCGACGCCCATGCCGACGATGGCAACGTTGGACTGGTTGACGTCGTCCTTGTTGATGAAGTAGACGCCGGGGGTGGGGCCGGGGAAGACGTCGTGGCGGACGGGAGTGGGCTTGCAGGGCGGCATGGACTCGAAGGCGGCGCGCAGCTTGGATTCCATGGCGGCGGGATCGAAGTCGCCGCTGATGCCGATGATGAGCTTGCCGCCGCCCTGTTTTCCATCGCCGACAGTGCGATCGTGCCAGGCCTTCAGGTCGTCGAGGGTGACGGCGCCGATGGTGGCCAGCTCGGGCTGGCGGGTGTAGGGGCTGTTGGGGCCGTAGACCAGCTTGGCGGACTCGCGCTGGGCGATGCCCGCCTCGTCGTCGTTGCGGCGGACGATGCCGGTGGCTTCCTGCTGCTGGGCAAGCTCTAGCTTTTCCTGGCTGAATTTGGGATGGAGGAAGAGATCCAGGGCGAGAGAGAAGACCTGGTCGGCGTCGCCTTTGAGCGAGTCCCAGGAGAGGACGGTGGAGTCGTCGTCGCCGCCGGTCTCAATGTGGGCGGCTTTGGCTTCAAGCAGGTCGTCGAGTGCGTCGCCGTCGATTTTGGCGGTGCCGCTGGTGCGCCAGGCCTGGCCGTAGAGGCCGACCATACCGGTTTTGGCGAGGGATTC
>Ga0302198_10001203_pt1 | contig 28282 bp, 31 predicted proteins | sample II_Bog_N2_2_FD_193521 | JGI IMG/M metagenome (GOLD analysis project Ga0302198, IMG submission 193521) | Peat permafrost microbial communities from Stordalen Mire near Abisko, Sweden - II_Bog_N2_2 | ecosystem: Environmental > Terrestrial > Soil > Wetlands > Peat | place: Sweden: Abisko... | reverse complement strand
AGGTAGGTGCCGCCGGTGCGCACCAGGTGACGGGATGCGGTGGCGAGGATGCGCGCGCCCGTGGCACCGACCGGATGCCCGAGCGAGATTCCGGAGCCGTTGACGTTGACGCGGTCCCAGTCGGCGTCGGTCAGGTTCCACTGCCGGGTGACGGCGAGTACCTGGGCGGCGAAGGCTTCGTTGAGTTCGATGAGGTCCATGTCGGCGAGCCGGAGCCCTGAGCGTTCGAGGGCCTTCGCGACCGCGGGCACGGGCCCGAGTCCCATCCGGGACGGGTCGACGCCGGCGCGCGCCCAGGTCACCAGTCGCACGAGCGGGGTGAGCCCGAGCTCGACGGCGCGAGCCGGGGTGGTCACGATGCAGGCTGCGGCGGCATCATTCTGCCCGCTGGCGTTTCCCGCGGTGACGGTCGATTCGGCATCCTTCGCGACCAGCACCGGTTTCAGGGCGGCGAGGGCCTCGAGTGTGGTTTCGGGGCGCGGGGTCTCGTCGACGTCGACAACAACCGGATCCTTGCGGCCGCGGACGGTGACCGGCACGAGCTCGTCCGCGAAGCGCCCCTCGGCGACGGCGGTACCGGCGCGCTGCTGGGATCGCAGGGCCAGGGCATCCTGGTCCTCGCGGGAAATCGAGTAATCGCGGCGCAAGTTCTCCGCGGTCTCGAGCATCCCATCCGGGACCGGGTAGTTTTTGCCTCCCGCAGTCTCGCGCCCGCGGCCCAGCGCGTCGTGCAGGCGCAGCCCCGCGGTGCCCTGGATTCCGAAGCGGGAGGTGACCGTGTAGAACGGGGCCTGGCTCATCGAGTCGACCCCGCCGGCGATGACGACATCGCTGATGCCGGTCTGGACCTGCATCGCCGCATCCAGGATGGCCTGCAGCCCCGAGCCGCAGCGCCGATCCAGTTGCAACCCACCCACCGTCACCGGGAGTCCGGCGTCGAGGGCCGCGACCCGCGCGATCGGCGGGGCCTCCGCCGTCGGATATGCCTGCCCCAAAATGACGTCGTCGATGACCGCACCATCGAGGCCAGTGCGGGTCATCAGGGCGGCGATCACCGCTGAGGCGAGGTCAGCAGGCGGGGTGTCCTTGAAGACACCGCCGAACCTCCCGATCGGGGTGCGCAACGGCTCGCAGATGACAACCTCGCGAAGCTCGGTCATCAGATGCCTGCCACGATCGTCGCGGGCTCGCCCTCAAGAATCAGCGGAACACCGGTGGCCCGTTGCACCTCGTCGACGGTCACGCCCGGCGCTACCTCGCGCAGCACGAGTCCGGCTTCGGTGACGTCGATGACGGCCAGGTCGGTGATGATGCGGCTGACGACCGCGCGGCCGGTCAACGGCAGGTCGCATTCGGTGACGATCTTGTGGTCACCAGATTTGGCGACATGTTCCATCACCACAATGACCCGGCGGGCGCCGTGCACCAGGTCCATCGCCCCACCCGGGCCCTTGATCAGTTTGCCCGGCACCGCCCAGTTCGCGATATCGCCGCCCGCGGAGACCTGCATCGCCCCGAGGAATGCGGCATCGATGCGTTTGCCGCGGATCATCCCGAAGCTCAGGTCGCTGCCGAAGTAAGATGCCCCGGGCAGCACCGTGACGGTCTCTTTGCCCGCGTTGATGAGTTTCGGGTCCGCCTCGCCCTCCCATGGGTACGGACCGACACCAAGGATGCCGTTCTCCGAATGCAGCACCACCGTCACGTCGGGGGACACATAGTTCGGGATGAGGGTCGGCAGGCCGATCCCCAGGTTCACGTACGACCCGTCAACCAGCTCCTGGGCCGCGCGGGCCGCCATCTCGTTGCGTGTCAGAGGCATCAGTTCACGCCCCCCGCCGGTGTGGCCGGTCTTTTCCGCACGGTCTCTTTCTCGATCGGCAGGTCCGCCGCATCCGCCGCCGACAACTGCACGATCCGGTGCACATAAATGCCGGGCAGGTGCACATCATCCGGGTCGATCGATCCCGCCGGCACCAACTCATCCACCTCCGCGATCGTGACCCGCCCCGCCATCGCCGCCGCCGGATTGAAATTGCGAGCCGATTTCTCGAACACGAGGTTGCCGTGGGTATCCCCGATCTTCGCCCGCACCAGGGAGAAATCGGTCACAATCGCCTCCTCCAGCACATACTCCTGTTCGGCGCCCAGCGACCCGAAAGTGCGGGTCTCCTTCTTCGGCGACTGGGTCTTTACTGTGCCGTCCGCGTTGTACCTCCAGGGCAGGCCGCCCTCCGACACCATGGTTCCCACGCCACTCGGGGTATAAAACGCGGGGATGCCGGCGCCACCCGCCCGCAACCGCTCCGCCAGGCTCCCCTGCGGTGTCAGCTCGACCTCCAGCTCACCACCCAGGTACCGGCGCGCGAACTCCCTGTTCTCCCCGATATACGACGCGATCACCCGGCGAATGCGACCCACCTCAAGCAGTTCGCCCAACCCCCAGCCATCGACCCCACAGTTGTTCGAAACAACCTCGAGATCCGTGGTCCCCTTCGCCAACAGGGCACGGATCAACACGATCGGCACCCCCACCAAGCCAAAACCCCCCACAGCGAGGGATGCGCCATCCCCGATGTCGGCGACGGCATCCGTCGCGCTCGCAAACGTCTTATCCATGTGTTCCTCCGTCGGAATCTGTGGCGCGGTTCGTTCCTGCGGCCGAGCCCTGGGCATCCAAATCGGCGAACACCTCGCGGGCGATTGAGAAGGCCAGGTTGGCTGCAGGCAGGCCCGCATAGAGCGCCGTGTGCATAATAGCTTCGCTGATTTCGACACGCGTGAGCCCGTTGCGAAGGCCGGCACGGACGTGCATGGCGATCTCATTCTCGTGGGCCCCGGTAACCAGGCTGGCGAGTGTGACGAGGCTGCGTTCGCGCCGGCCGAGACCCGGGCGATCCCAGATCTCACCCCACGCGTAACGGGTGAGAAACTCCTGGAAGTCGGCCGTCTCGGGTGTGATGCGCGCGTTCGCGGCATCCACGTGGGCGTCGCCGAGCACCTCGCGGCGCACCCGCATGCCGGTAGCCAACCGGTCTGCGGGGCCAGCGTTCGCGCCGAACACCGTGCGGATGACCCGCTCGGAGGCTGCCGGATCCTCGAGCACCGGCAGGTGGGCGACACCCGAAAGCAGCTCGAACCTCGCGCCGGGCACGAGCGCGGCAAGAGCGCGGACCGCCTCCGGGGGCGTCGCCACGTCGAACTCCCCCACACCGAACACGACGGGCACCGCGATCCGTGGGGCATCCGCCGTGAGGTCATACGTCGCGAGGGCTTCGCAACAGAGGGCATACGACTCGTCGTCCACCTGCAGCAACCGGTCGAGTGCCGCGGCGCCGGCGGCCGGCTCGCGAGCCAGAAAGTCGGGCGCGAACCAGCGGGAGGCGCTCGACGAGACGACCGCTGCGGTGCCACTCGCCCGAACCTGCGCGGCGCGGGCGTGCCAGCTCGCAGGGTCGCCGTAGGTCGCGGGGGCCGCGAACGCAGCGACTCCGCGCACGCGGTCCGGATGCCGCACCGCCAGGGTCAGCCCGATGGCGCTGCCCAGAGAATCACCCGCGTAAGAGAAGGAACCGCCACCGACCGAATCGACGAGCGCGATAACCGCTGTCGCAAGGTCGGCCAGGTCGAAGGGCTCCGTGGCGGCGGGGCTGAAACCGTGGCCGGGGAGGTCGAAACGCAGCACCCGGTGGTCGGCGGCGAGGGCGTGGCCCGCCACCTCCCAAATCTCTGAGGTCGTTCCGAGGGAGGGGCCGAGCACGACGAGCCCGGCATCCGCCGCACCACTGCGCACTGGCACCATCGAGCATTTGAGCACCGGGACCGTCATAGGAGCTCCTTCGCTCGCGCGCGCACTCGATCGATCAGCACGCCGGATGCGCCGAGCCCCGCATCGGGATCGAACGCCTCCCACAGCCTCGCGCGCACGCTGTCATCAGCGCCAGCCAGTCGGGCGAGCACGACGACCTGCAGCGGCCGGTGGGTCTCGACGGCTTCTCGCGATGCGGCCGCGACCAGCGCGAAAGCGTCCGCCTTGCCGATCGACTCGGCGAGGATGGTCGACACCCGTTCGCTGAACACCAGTCCGTCGGTGATGTCGAGGTTTGAACGCATTCGCGCAACATCCACCTCGAGGCGACGGCTGAGCGAGAGGCCCGTTGAGGATGCGTCAAGCGCCAGCCTCTCGAGTTCCCGCAGAGCGGACCATTCCGCGTGCCAGGCACCGGTCGGACGCTGGTCTTCGGCGACCTGCGCGACGAACAGCGTCGACGCCAGCCCGGGGGCGCGCCGCGCCGCAGCGACCAGCAGCACGGCGGTCACCGGATTGCGTTTGTGCGGCATTGCCGATGAGGACCCCTCGCCCTCGCCCAGCCGCTCGGAGACCTCGGCGATCTCGGTGCGGGACAGCACACCGACATCCGCCGCCATCGTTCCGATGGCTCCGACCACCGCGGCGAGGGCGGCCGCCAGTTCGACCACGGGAAGACGGTTGGTGTGCCACGGCATCTCCGGGTTGCGCAGGTCGAGCGCTCTGCCCAGTTCCGTGAGCACCTCGGCGACGACCTGTTCGGGCGCAGCATCCGGTCGCCGCGAACGCGCGACATCCACCAGCACTCCGAGGGTGCCCACCGAGCCGCCGAACGAGAACGGGAGCCGGGAACCCACCTGCTCGAGTCGCTCCAGCGCGGCGAGGATCCCGTCAAGCCAACCAGCGACCACGAGACCGAAGCTGGTGGGCGAGGCATGCTGGCCGAGGGTGCGCCCGGCCATCGGTGTTGAGCGATGCAGGTTGGCGAGGGTGCCCAGTTCGGCGCAGAGCGCGCGGAGGGAAACCCCGACCTCCCGGATGGCACGTCGGGCGACCAGCATCGCCGCCGAGTCAAGGATGTCCTGGCTGGTCGCCGCGATATGCACGAAATCGGATGCGCCAGCCTCAATCGTCTCGGCCCGGTCGCCGAGCTGCTTCACCAGGGGGATCACCGGGTTGCCGCCACTGCGTCCGGCCGCTGCGATGGCTGCGGCGTCCAGGTCGCTGGCTTTCGAGATCCCGGTGGCCACGCGCTCGACCGACTCCGGCACGAGGCCGGCGCGCAGCAGTGCGCGGATGAGCGCAACCTCGACGTCGACGAGCGCCTGCAGCCAGGCGGCGTCACCGACGATCGCCGCCGACTCGCCGGGCTGTCCCAGCGGGTCGAGCAGTCCGAAATCAGCTGAAGTCAAGGAACACCGTCTCGCCGTCGCCCTGCAGGTGCACATCGAACCGGTACGAGCCCTCGGCATCCGTTACCGCGACCAGGGTGGCCCGACGATCGGAAGGGATGCTCGCGAGGAGACTGTCCGCCGCGTTGAGGTCGGGCTCGTCGTCGAAATACGCGCGCGTGAACAGGTGGTGGGTCAGCCCGCGGGCAAAGACCGTCACGAGCACGTAGGGCGCCTTGCCGTCGACGGGCCCAGGCTTCACGGTTGTGAAGTTGTAGTCGCCGGCCAGCGTCGTCGCATCCCGACCGAACCCGGTGAAGGTGTACCGGTCGCGGGCCAGGCTGCCCTGCGCTTCGGGCAGGATGCCTCGCTCATCCGCCTGCCAGATCTCGACGAGGGCATCCGGGATTGGCGCGCCGGCCCCGTCGAAAACAGTGCCGTGCAGGCGGATAGCCAGCGGGTTGTGGCCCGGTACCAGCTCAGGGCCGCCCTCGTAGGGCAGTGCGAAGCCGAAGAACGGGCCGATGGTCTGCGATGGGGTTTGCAGGAATTCAGTCATGATCGTGCTCGCTCTCCATCCACGTCGACTTCGATCCGGTCAGCACAATATTCCACCGGTAGGCGAGAGAGAACTCCGGCGTGCTCTCCTCGTGCACATATTCACTGATGAGCCTTGCACGCGCGGCCGGGTCGGTCACGCTCTGGTAGATCGGGTCGAGCGCGAACAGCGGGTCGCCGGGAAAATACATCTGGGTGATCAGTCGCTGCGTGAACTCGGTGCCGAACAGCGAGAAGTGGATGTGGGCCGGTCGCCAGGCATTGAGATGGTTCCGCCAGGGGTAAGGTCCGGGCTTGATGGTGGTGAGGCGGTAGGAGCCGTCATCCCCGGTGATCACGCGTCCCACCCCCGTGAAGTTCGGGTCGAGCGGTGCCGGATGCTGGTCGCGCTTATGGACGTAGCGGCCTGCGGCATTCGCCTGCCAGACCTCAACCAGCTGGTGGCGCACCGGCCGGCCATCCCCGTCGAGTACCTTGCCGAACACCGTGATCCGCTCGCCGAGCGGCTCGCCGGAGTGCTGGATCGTGAGGTCGCTCTCGAGCACGTTGACGTCGGTGTGACCGAAGGCGGGCGATGTTCGTTCGACCTCCTCGGGGTCGACGCGCACCAGCTCGTGGGTCGGGTGGCGCAGCACAGAGCTGCGGTAGGGCGGATAGTCCCGCAGGGGGTGACCGGACTCGGTCCGCGTGTTTTCGAGCTGTGCGATCTCCGCGGAGATGGTCGCCTGCGTTTCGGGCTGGTCCGTCATGGTCACACTCCTTCCAGTTTGAGTCCCGTGTACTGCTCGGCCAGCATCTGCTGTGCATAGTGCGACCCGGTGACGTAGGCCAGCTCGCCGAGTTGCGAGCGGTAGTCGAAGTCGCTCTCCTGGCCGGTGCCGGGGCGGCGATGCAGCATCTCGGTCATCCACTGCGAGAACTGCTGGGTGCGCCACTGCCTGTCGAGGGCGGCGGAACCGTAGGCACGAAGGCGGGTCTCATCGCCGGCGAAGTACTCGACCAGGGCCCCCGCCAGCATGGTCACATCGGAGATCGCCGAATTGAGGCCCTTCGCACCGGTCGGAGGCACGATGTGACCGGCATCGCCCACCAGGAAAAGCCGGCCATACTCGAGCCGCGACGCCACGAAGCTGCGCATCGGGGTGATCGACTTCTCGGTGATCTCGCCCTCGTGCAGGGTCCAGCCGGGCGTCGCTAGCCGGGTGTGCAGGGCATCCCAGATGCGGGCATCCGACCAGTTCCCGATGTCTTCGGCCGGATCGACCTGCAGGTAGAGGCGGGAGACCCGGTTCGAGCGCATCGAGTGCATCGCAAAGCCGTCCTCGTGGAGGGCGTAGATGAGTTCGTCTGTCGAGGGCGCGACGTCTGCCAGGATGCCGAGCCAGGCGTACGGGTAGTCACGCTCGTACTCGTCGAGGTCGGATGAGGGGATGCTGCGACGAGAAATCCCGTGGAAGCCGTCGGCCCCGACCACGAAGTCGGCGGCGAGTTCGTAGGCGGTCCCGTCGTGGTGGAAGGTGACGGTGGGGGTCTCGGTATCAAGGCCGTGAGGGAGTACCTCGGATGCGTCGTAGTAGACGGCGGACGAGTGGGCGTCATGGTCGGCGCTGAGGTCCTTCACGACTTCCTGCTGTCCGTAGACCGTGACCGTGCGACCGATCAGCTCGGCGAAGTCGACGTGATGGCGCTCGCCCGCGTACTGCAGGTAGATGCCGTCGTGGACGAGGCCCTCGCGCGCCAGCCGCTCCCCCACGCCAAGCCGGGTCAGCGTTTCGACCGAACCCTGCTCGAGTACGCCCGCGCGGATGCGGCTGAGCACATACTCGCGCGACCGGTTCTCGATGATGACGAAGTCGATGCCGGCCCGTTGCAGGGCGACGCCGAGGAGAAGTCCCGCGGGTCCCGCGCCGATGATGGCGACCCTGGTGGTCAGTCGGGCGTGGGAGGGACTGGTCATCGGCTTCCTTGACGTTCATGACGGGACCGCTCAAGTCTGGTCGCCAGCGGAACGTGCATCCGGGCGTCTTCCACTCAGTGGAAGGCCTGCCTTACGCTCTCCGGTAGCCGAGCGTTCGGCTGATGCCGCGCGAGGCCTGGCGCACGGCCAGTTCCTGGGCCGGATCGACGGTAGGCGTCGTGCGTGTGACGACCGAGACGGCAGCGACCACGAGGCCGGTACGGTCGAGGATCGGCGCGGCCAGCGAACTCGAACCCGGCGTCATCTCCTCGGACATCCGGGCAACACCGGTGGCCCTGATCTCGGCCAGGCGGCGGCGGAGCGCATCCGGATCGGTCTGGGTTAGCGGAGTGAATTTGGTCAAAGGCGAGGCCAGGTAGTCCTCCTGCAGGTCGGCCGGCGCGAACGCCAGCAGCACAAGACCGACCCCGGTGGCGTGAAGCGGCAGCCGGCCGCCAACCCGCGAGATGACGTGAACGGCCTGGTGGCCCGACAGCTTCTCGACGTAGAGCGCGTCGTGTCCGTCGAGGATCGCCAGGTGGACGTGCTCATGCGTGGACTCGTACAGGTCCTCGAGGTAGGGCAGGGCTAGGGTTCGGAGGTTTCGGGCGGTGGGCGTCTGCACCCCCACCTCCCACAGTCGCAGCCCCAGCGAGTAGCGGCCGTCGTCGAGTCGGGTGAGCCCGCCCCAGTGCACCCATTCCGCGACCATCCGGTGCGTCGTCGAGAGCGGCAGCGCGGCCCGCTGCGAGATCTCGGTCAGGCTCAGGGCGCGGGCGGGTGCGGGTGCCGTGAACGCATCCAGGATGGCGAACAGCCGGGAGGCGACGGAGGGCCCGGCCGCCGCGTTCTCCCGCTCGTTCACCCCCTCAACCTATTCCGTCTCCACCGTGAGGGGCGTGAATCTGGTCTATGGACCCCCTTCCAGAGACCCGATTAGCGCCCCTCACCGGAAGGAGAAGGAAGGGAGAAGGGACGGAACGGAGAAGAGGCGGAAACGGAGCGGACGGGAGGACGGGACAGGAGGGGCCGTCAGACGGCTTGGGCGATCCGCACGGTGTTGCCGGACGGGTCCCGAAAGGCGCAGTCGCGCGGGCCCCAGCCCTGGTCGATGAGTTCCTGGAGCACCTCTGCCCCGGCCGCCTGCGCTCGCTCGAACGCGGCATTGACATCATCCGAACTGAAGACGATGACGGGCAGCACGCCCTTGGTGAGCAGTTCCTGCAGGATGTCCCCATCGGCCTGGGACCGGCCGGCATGCGGTTCAGAGAGCACGATCTGCGCCCCCGGCTGCGAGGCATCTCCGAGAGTGACCCAGCGGAATCCGCCCGACTCGACGTTGTTCATCACCTCGAGACCCAGCGCGTCGCGGTAGAACGCCACCGACTCATCCACATCGTTGACGGTGACGTTGCAAAACTTGAGTGAAAGTGTCATGCCGCCACTCTAGGGAGCGGCGACCCGCGCGGCTTCTCGAATCCTGCTGGATTGTGGGTCGGGCCTCGCCGGGCGGGTGCGTACCCGCGCAACGCAGGAGGGCATGGCCAGGACGGCGCCGTGATCCTCGACGCGGTAGGTGCTCGGCGGCACACCGACGAGTTCCGTGAATCGCGTGCTGAACGATCCCAGCGATGAACAGCCGACTGCCATGCAGGCCTCAGTCACCGACATCCCGGAACGAAGCAGTGCCATCGCGCGCTCGATGCGTCGTGTCATGAGGTAGCTGTATGGCGTCTCCCCATACGCGGCACGGAACTGGCGGGAGAAATGCGCGGGAGACATGAGGGCGCGCGCTGCCATGGTCGGGACGTCCAGCGGACGCGAGTATTCGCGATCGATGAGGTCGCGCGCACGGCGCAGGCGCGCGAGGTTGGCGAGCTCGTGCTCCTTCATGGCTCCAAACTATCCCGCTGAGGGCTCCCCGCCATCCCTCGCACGCTCCCAACCCACCCCGTGAGGGGCGTGAATCTGTTGTCTGCGGGGCCCTGCACAGACCAGATTGACGCCCCTCACGCAATAGATTGGGCTGGGAAAGGGGACACATGGCGGACGCGCCAGCGGGCGATGCGGGTTTTGCGCTGCCCGGGACCGCTCCGGCGCGGCGAAAACCAGTCTCGATCGAGCGCTCAGTCGATGAGGGCGTCATCATCGCCGGCGCGGCCGTGACGATGGACGTCAAAAACTACATCATCGTCGAAGCCATCCGGGAGGGGCATCCGTTCAATCTCGAGGATGTCCTTGCCGCTGTCCGGCGCGAGTTGCTGGCGCTTGCCCAGGAGAACGAGGCCAGTGCGCACCGCGTGCAACAGCTGGCCGTCGAAGTGCAGACGCCCGGTGGTGCCGACAACGACTCCGAGGGCTACCAGGCTGACGACCAGCCGACGCTGACGAAGCGTGGGATCATCCACGTCATGCTGGCGTCCGAGCTGGAGCGCCTCAGCGAGGACGATGCCTTCGTTGCCGAAGTCGCCGAGCGCGCCAGGCAACGCGCCTGGGCCGAGGTTGGCGATGCTATTTCGTCTCGCCTGCTCGAATCGATGCCGGTAGCGCCGGACCCGTTCTATGACGACGACAAGGATGCCCGCATCCGCGCGCTCTTCAACATCAACCTGAGGGCACTCGAGAAGCAGGCCCGGCGCCGCGGGTTCCCGTCGTCCTGACCTGTTGCGTTCTGTCCACGTGAGCCTGTCGTTGTCGCGGACCAGTCGCTGAGCAACCTGAGTTGACAAAACCAGACGAGCAACCTAGGTTGCTTACGTGATTGCGCTCCGGTTTCTCGACATTCTCAACATCCTGTTGGTCGCGATGATCGCGGGCCTGTTCTGGGGACCCTGGTTCGCCCTGACGAGGTCCGTGCGCACCTTCGGGCCCGAGGTGTTCCTCGAGCTCGTGCATCGGCTCGACAAAAACCTCGGCGGCAGCATGACCGTGCTGTTCCCGGTTACCCTGCTCTCGTTCGTGCCCGTCCTCGTCCTCGACGTTGTTCGCGGCTGTGCTGCGGCGCTCGTGCTCGCCCTCGCGGCATTCGCCCTGCTCGTCATAGCGCTGGTCGTCACAATGGTGGTGGAGGTACCCATCGTGAAACAGATTCGCGGCTGGACGGCCGAAGCCATGCCGCCGAACTGGCCAGCACTGCGAGACCGCTGGGTTTCGTATCACCTGCTCCGCGTCATACCGGGCATCGCGGCGGTCGCGCTCGTGGTTGCGGGTGCGCTGTGGCAACAGTAGGTGCGCTTGACCCCGAGGCGGACAAGCTGGCCGCCGTCGTGGCGCTGCGAGAACTCGCCGACCAGCTGGAGGATGCCGCGGTCGAGCAGGCGCTCGCCGCCGGCTGGTCGTGGACCGAAGTAGCGCAGGCGCTGGGCGTCACACGTCAGGCCGTACACAAGAAGCACCTGGGCCGTGTCGCCGGAACCGGCATCGACCTTCGGCGCCGAAATGGCTGAGCTGGCCCTGCCACGGCAACTGCGCGAACTGGGGCTGCGCGCCTCCGTCGAGGCACGGCGCCGCCGGGCCGGCGCGGTCGAGGCCGAGCACGTCCTGCTGGCTATCCTCGCCGACCCCGCGTCGATCGCGGGCGCCCGGCTCACCGCGGCCGGACTTGGCTATGAGGTGCTCTCGGCAGCCCTCGACGGCGAGCGCGAGCGAAGCCTGTCGGCCGCCGGAATCGCGGCCGGGAACGCCCCACGGTTCACTGCCGCGCCGCGAGTCATCCCCCGCGGGTGGGGTGCCTCGGTGCGCGACCTGCTGCGGAGAGCCGACAAGCCCGCCGCCAGGGATGGCCGGCCCGGCGCCCTCGAACTCGAGCTCGCGGCGGCCATCCTCCGCGCCGAACTCGGTACCGTGCCGCGCGCACTCCTGGTCGCGGGAGTCGAGCGCGCGGCCCTGATCGAAGCCCTCCTGCCGTAGCCGCCGGGGACCCCGCCAGCGACCACGAGGGGGCGCCTCCTGAGAAATTGCACCCCATCCGGGGGGCAAATCGGTACGCGAAACTGAATTTTTGGTAACACTTCGCAAGGAACCACCCCCCGTGTTAGTGGTCCTCCATTGGGGGGACTACAGTCGAACTTGCGCTGGCTCCATCACCCGACTGCCGGCGACCCGAACGCACAGCCCGAACCTGTGCACCCCCTCGCAAGGACACCCGATGCCGACCCTTACTACGATTCCCCGCGCCCAAAAACGTCAGTGGGGATCGGAGCGGAGAACCCAACCGCTTCCCACCGTTCACGTTCGCCCGAGCGACCGCAAGATCATTGCGGGGCGACTTGCCATCATCGCGACCATCCTGTTCTGGGTCGCGTACGTGGTCTCCACCGTGCTTCGCCAGTTCCTCGACAAGGGCGGCAACTACCAGTTCACGATGGAGGCGATCTCGTACCTGGTGATCGTGACCTTCCTGAGTTTCTCCGCGCTCATGTACCTGGTCGCCCGCCAGGGCGCTCTCGAGCAGTTCCGCATCCACGTGCGGGTTCCGCGTGCCGAACTCGACCGGCACTTCGCGCACAGCGAGTCGTCGATGACGGTGCTCGTGCCGTCCTACGCCGAGGAGCCCGAGATTGTGCGGCAGACGCTCTGGTCGGCCGCCCTCCAGGAGTACCCGGCACTTCGCGTCGTGTTGCTTCTCGATGACCCGCCCTTTCCGACCAAACCGGATGTCCTCGCGCGGCTCGAACGAACCCGAGCGCTGGGGCAGGAAATCACGGCTGCGCTGACCGAGCCTCGTGAGCGCTTCTGGCAGGCGCAGGCATCCTTCGAGTTTGCGACCCGCGATGACGACCGCGTGGCGACCTCGGACGTCCGCGAGCTCGCCGACCATTACGGCTGGGCCGCGGCCTGGCTTTACAACATGGCTGCGAACGAAACGGTTGCCGACCATGTCGACGAGTTCTTCACCGAGCAGGTGCTCCGCGGCCTCGCCGAGGAGCTGCGGCTCAACTCCGAGGCGCTGATGGCGGCTGCCGATGAGGGCGCGGCGCCGAGCCTCGACCGCATGCGCGAGCTGTACCGCAGACTCGCCTGGACGTTCGATGCTGAGGTGACCGTGTTCGAGCGCAAGCTCTACGGCTCCCTCTCCCACGAGGCGAACAAGGCCATGAACCTGAACTCGTACATCGGTCTCATGGGCGGCGTGTACCGCCGCGAGCAGGTGCCCGGCACCACCTTGCTGCGGCAGGTCGCCCAGGGCGCGGACAGCCCGGACGATGCCCTCGTGATTCCCGACAGCGAATACCTGCTGACCCTCGACGCCGACTCGATCCTGCTGCGCGACTACTGCCTGCGGCTCGTGCACCTGCTGGAGCAGCCCAAGAATGCACGGGTTGCTGTCACGCAGACGCCCTACTCCTCGTTCCGCGGCGCTGGCTCACGCATCGAGCGCCTCGCCGGCGCGACCACCGACCTGCAGCATGTGCTCCACCAGGGGATGTCGTTTTACGGTGCTGCGTTCTGGGTCGGAGCGAATGCGGTCATCCGCAAGCGCGCACTCGAAGACATCGTCGAGACCGAGATGGTTGGCGGATTCGAGATCCGTCGTTACGTGCAGGACCGCACGGTCATCGAGGACACGGAGTCGAGCATCGACCTCGGCACCCACGGCTGGACCCTGCGCAACTACCCCGAGCGACTGAGCTACAGCGCCACTCCTCCTGACTTCGGCTCGCTCATCGTGCAGCGTCGACGCTGGGCCAATGGTGGTCTCCTGATCCTGCCGAAGCTCTGGCGGCAGGCCGGCGAACGGCGCCGGGCGGGCAAGCGCATCCCGTTCCTGGAGCTGGCCCTGCGGGTCAACTACATGAGCTCCATAGCGTGGGCCAGCTTCGGTCTCGTGCTGCTGCTGGCGTTCCCGTACGACTCGAGGCTGCTCAGCCCGCTGGTTCTGCTCGCGGCCGTCCCCTACTTCTGGGCGATGTCGAGCGACCTCAAGTCGGCGGGCTACAAGCGAACCGATGTCCTTCGCATCTACGGCTTCAACCTGATCCTGCTGCCGGTCAACCTGGCCGGGGTACTCAAGTCGATCCAGCAGGCGATCACCGGCAAGAAGATCCCGTTCGCTCGCACGCCGAAGGTCAAGAACCGCACCGCCGCGCCCCTGCTCTATGTTGTTGCGCCGTACGCGATCGTGGCGTTCTCGCTGCTCACCCTGTACCGGGACTACCTGGCCCAGAACTGGGGCAACGCGGCATTCGCGGCGTTCAACGCGGTGCTCGCAACCTGGGCGATCCTCGCCTACATCGGCATCTGGAATTCGATTGTGGATGTCTGGCTCGGCGCGACCGGATGGCTGTTCGTCGAGAAGCTGCCCAAGAACGCGCGGAAGCCTGCCGCGCCCGTCAACCATGCTTTGGACTGGCGTTCAACGCTGTACCACGGGCACGCGGTCGAGGGCGAACCTGTGCGCGGCGCGATCCGCGTGCCGCAGGACGACAACGCGGGGATCTCGGCCTAAGCGATGACGAATCTGGAGCAAACACCCGGCCAGGGCCCGGTCGAACCCGTACGCAAGCTCTCCATTCTCCGGCTCTTCATCGCGATCGTCGTGACCGCCGGGGTCATTGTCGGCGGGCTGACGGGCTGGCAGCTTTACTCGGCTTCGGCCGACGACTCGACCGCAGGCTCGTGGTTTGCCGGCTACGTGGATGTGACGGCGACGCCGACCTTCGAATTCGAGACCCCGACGACCAAGCCGGCCAAACAGGTCGTGCTGTCGTTCATTGTCGCCTCGACCGACGGCGCGTGCACGCCCAGCTGGGGAGCCGCGTATTCCCTCGACGAGGCATCCGCGTCACTCGACCTGGATCGCCGCATCGCGCGACTGCAGGAGCAGGGCGGTGAGGTCGCTGTATCGTTCGGCGGACTGAAGAACCAGGAGCTCGCGGTCACGTGCACCAGCGTCACCCAGCTCGCTGCCGCCTACTCCGCGGTCATCGATCGCTACAACCTTTCGACCATCGACCTCGACATCGAGGGCGCAGCGCTCGCAAACACTGCAGCCAACACCCGCAGGGCCGAGGCCCTGGCGATCGTGCAGAAGCAGCGCCGGTCGGAGGGCAAGTCGCTGGCGATCTGGTTGACGCTTCCGGTGACCCAGGACGGCCTCGCCGTCGACGGGCAGAACACTGTGCAGGCGACGCTGGCCGGCAAGGTCGACATCGCCGGTGTGAATGCGATGACGATGGACTACGGTTCGTCGCTCACCGAGGGCACCAGCATGCTGCAGGCCAGTGAGGATGCGGTCACGGCGGTGCAACGGCAACTGGGCATCCTCTATCGGCAGCAGCACATCACGCTCAACCAGGGCACGCTCTGGTCGAAGGTGGGTGCGACACCGATGATCGGGCAGAACGACGACAAGGGCGAGGTGTTCACGCTTTCGGATGCTTCGAAGTTCAACACGTTCCTGAAGTCGCACGGGGTAGGCCGGGTCTCCGCCTGGTCGCTCAACCGCGACCGCAGCTGCGGGTCGAACTACACGACCCTCACGGTCGTCTCCGACTCGTGCAGCGGCATTGTGCAGGGCAGCCAGCACTTCTCGACCATCCTCGGGGCCGGCTTCACCGGTAGCGTGACGGCCGACTCCCGGTCGGTCACCACCAGCGAGGTCGTCACCAGCACCGACCTCAAGGACAACCCGAAGACGAGCCCGTACCCGATCTGGTCCAGCACGAGTTCGTACCTCGAGGGCACCAAGATCGTGTGGCACCACAACGTCTACGTGGCGAAGTGGTGGACCCAGGGCGACATCCCCGACAACCCCGTCCTGAACTCCTGGCAGACCCCGTGGCAGCTCGTGGGGCCGGTGCTCAAGGGCGAGAAGCCGATCGTGCAGCCCACCGTGCCCGCCGGGACCTACCCGACGTGGAAGGGCGCATCCGTCTACAACACGGGCGACCGCGTGATCTTCGACGGGATCCCCTACCAGGCGAAGTGGTGGAACCAGGGCCAGAGCCCGGCTGCGGCGTCATCCAACCCGGACAGCTCGCCGTGGACTCCGCTGACTGTTGCCCAGATCAACGCAATCATCTCGGCGGCCTCAGCCCACTAATCTCCGTGAGGGGCGTGAATCTGGTCTCTGGAGGGCCCTCCAGAGACCAGATTCACGCCCCTCACGGAGGCTGGCTTAAAGCGGGACGGACCGGCCCGGCAACTTTAGGCGGCCCGTCCGCTCGACGGCACACCATGCTTCTGGCACACTGGACCATCACCGCAGTGCGGCCAGTGAAGGAATCCCGTGACTCGCATTACCTGCAGGCAGCTGTCGCCCGCGATCGCCGATCTGGATACCAACATCGACGCGACGACCAAGGCGATTCGTGAGTCGGTCTCGACCGGCGCCAGGATCGTACTGGTACCGGAACTGGCCCTGTCCGGCTACATGCTTGCATCCGTCGAGGAGGCACGATCAGTCGCGATTTCATCGACACATCCGGTGTTCGCCGACTGGTCCGCGGCTGTCGCAGAAATCGACGGGGTCGTGATCGGCGGCTTCGCGGAACTCGGCGACGACGGCCAGCTTTACAACAGCGCCGCAGTTGTGGATGCGTCGGGAGTGCGCGCGATTTATCGCAAGGTCCACCTGTGGGACAAAGAGAAACTGCTTTTCACGCCAGGCTCGAGCGAGCCACCCGTCGTAGACACAGCCGTGGGCAGGATCGGAGTGCTCATCTGCTTCGACATCGAGTTCCCCGAGTTTCCGCGCAGCCTCGCGCTGCGCGGCGCCGAACTCATCGCAGCACCGACCAACTGGCCGAAGGAAACCGTCCCGGAAGGCGAGCGGGTTCCCGAGGTGACCGTCGCGATGGCAGCCGCCTACAGTAACCATGTCGCCATCGCCGCCTGCGACCGTGCGGGACTTGAGCGCGGGCAGGACTGGAACGCCGCGAGCTGCATCGTCAACGAACACGGCTGGGTCGTCGCGACAGCGGACGACGCAGGAGTCGTCACGGCTGACCTCGATCTCACGCTCTCGCATGACAAGAGCATGAGCAGCATGGTGGACGTCTTCGCAGACCGCCGACCCGAACTCTACGGGGCACTCACAGCGACAAAATCAGTCGTCACATCCTGAACGTCCCCTGCCTAACAATAAGGAGAAGAACGTGAGTGAAGTAAAAGCCGAGCCACGAAGCGGTGGCCTCGAAACCCGCTCGATCGATTACGTGCCGAAGAGCGAACGCCATGGCAAGGTCTGGCACATCGGACCGCTCTGGTTCATGAGCAACGCGCAGCTCGCGACGCTCGCGGTTGGGACGACGAGCTTCGCCCTCGGTGGCAACCTCGTCTGGTCGATCATCGCCATCGTGATCGGCCTGGTCATCGGCACAATCTTCATGGCTGCCCATTCGTCGCAGGGCCCGAAGCTCGGCCTGCCGCAAATGGTGCAGTCCCGCCCGCAGTTCGGCTACATCGGCGCCCTCCTGGTCTGGTTGTTTGCGTTCCTGCAATATGCCGGATTCAACGTGTTCAACACGGTGCTGGCCGGCGAGTCGCTGGGCGACGCCGTCAACGCTCCGGCCAGCTTCAACCCGCTCTGGGCCATCCTGATCACCATCGCCGGCGCGGTGATCGCGCTGTTTGGGTACGACCTGATCCATCGGATGGAGCGCTACCTGGTCTACCTGACGGTCATCGTCATGGCCATGGTCACGCTGTCGGCCATGATTCACCTGCCCCTGCCGGCGGGGGCCTTCGACCTCGGGCATTTCTCACCGCTGGCCTTCTTCGCCCAACTCGGAGTCGTCGCGGGATACCAGATCTCGTGGGCCATCTACGTGTCGGATTACTCCCGCTACCTTCCCGCCGAAACTCCGACCAGCCAGACGTTCCGCTGGACGTTCTGGGGCTCTGCGATCGGCGGCGCCTGGATCATGATCCTCGGTGCCTACCTGGCCGCCGTCATCAAGGGCTTCAACGCGGGTGACCCGGTCGCGGGCATCCTGAAGGTCTCGAACGACCTGTTCCCGGGATTCGGCAACATCGCGCTCATCGTGTTCGCGCTGGGGCTGGTGGCCGTCATCGTGCTGAACATGTACGGCGGGTCGCTCACCCTGATCTCGTCGATCGACAGCCTGAAGAAGGTGCGAGCAACCCTGAGCATCCGTGTAATCACCGTCGTCATCACGGCGGCGATCTCAGGCATCCTGGCCGGCTTCGTCGCCGACAGTTTCGAGGCGTTCTTCGCGGGCTTCCTGTTCCTGGTGCTGTATTTCTTCATCCCCTGGACGGCCGTCAACCTGACCGACTACTTCATCGTGCGAAAGGGACACTACGCGATTGCGGAGATCTTCAAGCCGCGCGGCATCTACCGTCGGTGGGGCTGGCAGGGCATTACCGCCTACCTGGTCGGCTTCCTCTGTATGACACCGTTCTTCAACGTCGCGGGCTTCTATGAGGGGTTCATCTCGAAGGCCATGGGCGGCGTCGACATCTCGCTGTTCATCGGCCTGCCCGTGTCTGCCATCCTGTACTGGCTGCTTACCCGCGGACTGGACCTGAAATCCGAGCGCGACCTCGCGGACGCGCAGGCCTCAGCGCTTGAGGTTCCCGATGACGAGCAGGAGGACCTCGCAGGCGTCGTCGTCGACTAGCCTCCCCACCCGTGAGGGGCGTGAATCTGGTCTCTGGAGGGCCCTCCAGAGACCAGATTCACGCCCCTCACGGAGGCTGTTTAGTGGGTCAGGATCGCCTTAAGGACGATGACGACCGCGCCCAGGAGCGCCGTGCCGACCGCGCCCGCCAGGCGAACGGGCCAGGCATTACCGCGGTGTGCAAAAACGAGCCAGCCCAGCACCGCGAGCACCAGAATCGCGGCGGCGAGCGCGCAGTAGTACGAAATGTACTCGGTGAGCCCGCCAAACGTGCCTATGAGAAGGAACAGCAGGGGCAGGACGACCGCCGCCAGCAACCCCGACGAATGAACCATCGCGTGCCCGACCACAACCCGAAGCGGCGTCGGCGGGTTGGTCACCGCGTGCTCACCGGCCACGACCTCGCTGAGGAAGTGGGCTGCCCAGACCATGACGATGGTCGACAGCGTCAGCACGAACACCTCGAAGTCCGAGTCGTGATCGTCCGCAGCGACGATCACAGCGCTCACGATGATCGTCCCGTAGATCGTCGGTGGGCGCACGAGAAACCACCACCGACTTTCCGCTGGCGCCGTCGGCTTCGCAGCACGAACTTTCCGGTTTGCCACTGCCATACCTGAATTATGCCGCCCCGCGGATGCCGCGAATGAGCGTTTGATTGGAGGGATTCACAACCATTCGCACACTCCCATCGCAGTGCTGTGTGTTTTGTCACAATTCTCAGAATGTCGCCCGATGCAGCGTCATAGCACTGTGCATCGCCGGTCTCCCTGTGTGAGGAGCAGTACCTGTACTGCCCCACCTGGGATCAAGGAGGATCACAATGAAGCTCAAGAAACTGACCGGAAGCCACGCGGGACGCATTGTCCTGACGGCAGTGCCGGTTGCCGTCGCCGCCACTCTTCTCATGGGAGGGGTCGCGAATGGAGCAGTTCCGGTCTCATTCGCGGTATCGGGCAGCGAGTTCCAGATCAGCGCATCGCAGCTGAACGGTACGTCGTTCTCACAATATGCGGGCGTGACCACCGATACCTCCGGCGGCCAGCACCAGGTCGCGATCGCCAACATCGGGCAGGCGAGCCTCGCCAACCTGTGCCAGTCGGTCGTCACCCAGACCCCACTCGGCAAAGTAGGGATGCTCATCACCGCCGGCGGCGGGGGTAAGCCGGCCACCGCGACGGGCCTGCAGATCGGAATGACCGACCTGAAAGGCGACGCGACGTTCAGCAACATCCGGATCGGCGTGGACGCGTCACATGTCATCACTACCGCGAAAGGCTCGGCGGGAGACTTTGCGCAGGATGCCGACTCGATCAGGATCAACGGCCTGCAGCAGACGGCGTGGTCGACGACGGCGTCCGTCTTCACCCTCAACGGGATGCACGTTCAGTTGACCGACGGCAGCACGGGGTGTTTCTGATGAGTATCGGTAACCTCGCAGACCACATGCTGAACGCGCGTTCATACCGCACCCCCGGACCCATCAAGGAGGAACGTCCCATCGCCTTCCTGGGCTGGGCGCGCGAGCGACCCTTCGTCGGAAGCGTGCTCACCATCCTGGCCGGGGTCGAGATGTTCTTCTCGGGCCAACTCGACATCGGGCACATCCATGTGGTGGTCGGGGTCGAGGGGTTCCAGGCTACGATCATCCCGATTGCCCTGGTCCTGCTCGGGCTGCTTGCCCTGTTCATGCCTGTGCACCGCATCTTCTACGGCATCATCGCGCTCGTGGTCGCGGTCTACTCACTGATCGGCGTCAACCTGGGAGGGTTCATCCTGGGCATGCTGCTGGGTTCGGTCGGCGGCATTCTCACGGTGTCGTGGATGCACAAGAAGGTTCCCGCGGAGCCGCGCCCTTTAGACGCGCGCCGGTAAGCGGCGCAGTAATCCTGTGCCTCGCCCTGGCGAGCCTCGGGATCGGTGCCGCTCGGGTTCCTTCGGCGGCGCCCCAGGCGCTGTGTGTTCCGGTGCTCATGAACTGCACGACCAGCCCGACGCCCACGCCGACGCCGTCTAAATCTCCCTCGAATCCCGTTGGTGGAGTGGTCGGGGGCCTTCTTGGGGGTACCGCAGGGTCGACGCTGGCACCGCTGGACATCCTTGCCGATCCGAACGCTCCGGTCATGACGCTCCCCGCAGCCCAGCTCGGCGGGTCGTCGCTCTCGTTCACGGGCTTGCAGTCGGTGACGCTCGTCACGATTCCGCTGGCGAACGGCGACCGGGTCCCCGTTATCAAGCTCGTCGCGGACAGCATCACGATCGACGGGTTCGTCCTGGACGTGCGGCGCGCTACCGGCCCGTCGCTGGTAACGACGGCGGGACAGATGGTGGTGAGCGGCCACGTCGTCGCCTACCTCGACTCGGTGTCGGGTACAACCCTGGGCGGTCTCGGACTGACACTCGGAACGGATGCCACACCCCCGCCGAGCAGTGAACTCCCGAGCGAATTGCTTCGGGTCAACCTCGGACTGGTCGGTATCGACGCCGATCACATCAGCTTCACCCAGCAGGAGCAGAAGCTGCACGGTTGATGTGCACGTCGGCGCTAGCGCGTCGGCAAGACCTGGTGCGGGAGATTCGGGTACTCCCGCACCAGGTATTCTTCGGGTCGCTGAGTCATCGATCTACCGTCACACTATGTGGATGGCCGTATCGTCTGGGTAACGACGCCTTTCGGCCATCGACGGCATCGAAGTCAGCGGAGGAAAAGCAATGCAACTGGATGGAATCACGGCTCTTGTGACGGGGGCGGCATCGGGTCTCGGAGCGGCCACGGCCGCCGCGCTCGCCTCACGGGGAGTCGCCGTCGTCGGACTCGACCTGCCCCAGGCGGTTTCGGACCCGGCCGTCAGTCCGGCCCCGGGTGTTCGGCTCGTCGGATGCGACGTCACCAGCGAAGACGAGGTGCAGGCTGCACTCGACACGATCGGCGGTGACGACGGACCGCTGCGGCTGGTCGTGAACTGCGCGGGGATCGCACCGGCCCGGCGCATCCTGTCGTCGAAGGGGACGCATGAACTCGCGCTGTTCCGGAAGACGATCGAGGTGAATCTGATCGGAACCTTCAACGTTTTGCGCCTTGCATCCGCCGTGATTGCGGAGACCGAACCAGACGCGGATGGCCAGCGCGGCGTCATCGTCAACACGGCCTCGGTCGCAGCGTTCGAGGGACAGATCGGGCAGATCGCGTACTCGGCCTCGAAGGGCGGGGTCGTGGGAATGACCGTGCCCGCGGCCCGCGATCTGGCCCGGTACGGCATCCGGGTGAACACGATCGCACCCGGAATCGTGGACACCCCGCTGCTGGCGGCGCTGGGCCCGGAGGTGAATGCGTCGCTGGCGGCGGGCATCCCGTTTCCGAAGCGGCTGGCTCGTCCGGACGAGTATGCCCAGCTTGTGCTGATGATCGCGGAGCATGACTACCTTAACGGCGAGACGATCCGGATGGATGGCGCCCTCCGTATGGCCCCCCAGTAAGCGCAAACCTTCCCGTGAGGGGCGTGAATCTGGTCTCTGGAGGGTCCTCCAGAGACCAGATTCACGCCCCTCACGGGGAGGGTTACCTGAAGTAGACGCCCGCCTCGAGGTCCTCAAGCAGGTTCGGATGGGTGGGCTGCCATCCCACGAGCTCCCGCGTGATCGTGCTGGATGCAACACTGTCGATGCCCAGGAACCGGCCGAGCCAGGCGAACTGCTCGTCGGCCTCCTCGGGGGAGATCGCCGCGACGGGAAGGTCCAGGTGACGGCCGATCACCTCGGCGACGTCGCTGAGCAGCACGCCCTCGTCGTCGATGGCGTGCAACACCGAGCCGGCGGGCGCCTTCTCGATCGCGAGGCAAAACAGGTGGGCCGCGTCGAGGCGGTGCACGGCCGGCCAGTGGATCGGCGCATCCACATACGCGGCTTTGCCGGCTGCACGGTCGCTGGCAACAATCACAGACATGAACCCGTGATCGCCCTCCCCGTGGACGGTCGGCGCGAGCCGGACGGCGGATGACCGGATGCCGCGCTCCGCGAAGCCCAGCAGGGTGTGCTCGGTGAGGAGGCGCGGCGACCAGGACGTCGCCGGGTCTGGCCGATCGGTTTCGACGGAGACAGCACCGAGGATGCCCGAGGCGATCGCAATAGGACGGTCGGACCCCTCAAGCAGGTCTCCGAACAGTTTCACCGCGGCGAAGTCGGCCTCGGCGGCTTGGGCCATGATGCTGAAGTCGTGGTTGTAGCCGGTGTGGACGACCCCGTCAGCCCCCTCGACGCCAGCGCGCAGGCTGTCGAGATCGGTGAGGTCGCCCCGCAGGACCTCGGCACCGGCGGCCCTGATTTTGTCGGCGGAGGCATCCGATCGGGCGAGACCAACGACTTGGTGGCCCGAGGCGAGTAGTTCGGCGGTGACGGCCGAGCCGATCCAGCCCGAGGCGCCAGTAACGAAAATGCGCATGAGTTTTACCTTTCGGATGCCTGACGGCAGTCTTCGCCGAATGCGAAGGGAGCTTGATGTCAGTTGCTGTCATCACTATAACAGCCCATGTCAGTCGCTGTCATCCTGTACCATCAGACCATGACCAGGTGGGAGCCCGACGCCCGCGGGAGACTCGCTCTCGCTGCAATGGAGCTCTATGTGGAGCGCGGGTTCGAGCAGGCGACTGTCGCCGACATCGCTGAGCGTGCCGGCCTCACTGAGCGCACCTTCTTTCGGCATTTCACCGACAAGCGCGAGGTGCTTTTCTCCGGGCAGGACCAGTTCCTCGACCTCTTCGTTTCAGCGGTCCGCTCGGCGCCCGAAGACGCAACTCCGATGGAAGCCGTCGCCGCCGCACTGGCCGCCGCCGCCGCCGATTTTGAGCCGCGTCGCGCCTGGTCGCAGGAGCGTGGTCGCATCATCGCCGGCAATGCCGGCCTGCAGGAGCGCGAACTGATCAAGCTCGCCCACCTGTCGACGGCCGTGGCATCCGCCCTTCGCGAGCGTGGAATCGGCGAGCCGACCGCGAGCCTTGCCGCCCAGTCGGGCATTGCCGTCTTTCACGTCGGATTCGCCGAGTGGATCGACCCCGCGAACACCCGCAGCTTCGCGCAGATCATTGCAGAGGGTCTCGCTGCGCTGCGCGTCGTGACGTCCAGCGCGTAGGCCGGCGCCCGGTAGTCCTCCCGTGAGGGGCGTCGATCTGGTCTCTGGATCGATGTCAGAGACCAGATTGACGCCCCTCACGGGAGGATAGGGCTCGATGGGGGCTAGGGCTGGATGGGGGTCGGGCTGGATGGGGGCTCGGGCTGGAAGGGGGCAGGGGCCGGCTAGTTGCGGAAAACCTTGCGGTAGGCGGCCGGGGTGGTTCCGAGGGCGGCCGCGAACTTGCCGCGCAGGTTCGCGGCAGTGCCGAATCCGGATGCGCGAGCGATGTGGTCCACCGAGTGACCGGTGGTTTCGAGCAAACTTTGGGCGACCCCGATCCGGGCCCGGATAACGTACTCGATCGGCGTGATCCCCGTCTCGTCGCGGAACCGCCGGCTGAGTGTTCTCGGGCTGAGAAGTGCGTGACGTGCTATCTCGGCAAGGGTGAGCTGGCGGTCGAGGTTGGCTTCGATCCAGGCCAGGGTCGGTGCAAGGCTCCAGCCGTCGTTGCGTTCCAGCCGGTTCTCGATGTATTGGGCCTGGCCGCCCTCGCGGGTAATGGGGGCGACCGCCGCGCGGGAAGCCGACCTGGCTACCGCGGCCCCGAAGTCGCGCGCGACCAGGTGAAGGCAGAGGTCGATGCCGGCGGTGGCACCGGCCGAGGTAAGCACCTGGCCGTTGTCAACGTAAAGCACGTCTGCGTCGACCTGCACCTGTGGATGCGCCCGCCTGAGGCCTTCGGATGCCTGCCAGTGGGTCGTCGCACGGAGCCCGTCGAGCAGGCCGGTCGCCGCGAGTGTGAACGCACCGACGCAGATCGAGGCGATGCGGGTCCCTCGAGAGTGGGCCTCCCGCAGCGCCCGGATCACGTCGGCGGAAACCGGGGCCAGCGGGTCGTTGCGGCCCGGCAACACAATCGTGTCCGCTTTTCGGAGGGCATCGAGACCGTGTGGAACGCCGAGCGACAGCGGCCCCGCGGTGGCGGTGGCGGACGGCCCGGCGACCAGCACCTCGTAGGCGGGTTCGCCGTTCGCCAGCCTGGTGCGCCCGAAGATCTCGATGGGCGTAGCCAGGTCGAAGGCGATGGTGTCGTCGAGCGCCAATACCGCGACAGTGTGCATGAGGGGAGAATACCGTTCGGAAGAGGGCGTGGCTAGATAGTGACTAACATTGTCAATCCAGCCACTCGTGCGGCGCGGGCACCCCACCTAGCGTGGCTCCTATGTATGCACAAGTAGTTCTGTTCGACGGTTTCGATCCGCTCGATGTCATTGCCCCCTATGAAGTTCTCTCGGCCGGGAGCGACGCCGCTGGCGGTGCGCTCGAGCTGAGTCTCGTCACGGCCGAGGGGGCACGAACCGTCATCAGCGGCACCCCGGGGCTGTCCCTCGAGGCAACGGCCAAACTTGACCCGGCGCTTCCCGGGCTGATCGTCATTCCCGGCGCGTCCGGCCCGGTCGCGGCCGACCCCGACGTCGTCGACACCATTCCGGTACTCCTCGCGAGGGTGGGCGGTACCGATCTTCCGGCTCTCGTTCGGCAGGCCTTCGACAACCCTGACCTCATTGTGGCGACTGTCTGCGGCGGCTCGCTCGCACTCGCGATGGCGGGCGTGCTGGAGGGCCGCACCGCGGTGACCCACAGGCTCGGGCTTGAGGTGCTCGAGGCAACAGGCGTCACCGTCGTGGATGCGCGGGTCGTCGACGACGGCAACCTGGTGACGGCAGGAGGAGTCACGTCCGGACTCGATCTGGGGTTTTACCTGCTCGACCGCCTCTTCGGACCGAAGGTCGCACTCTCCGTCGAGCACCTGTTCCAGTACGAGCGGCGCGGCATTGTTTGGCGCAATGCTGGCCTCGAGCCAGTGGAGGTGTGAGCGATGATCGACGGAATCTGGGATGTCCTTCTCGTAACCCCTATCGGCCGACTCCAGGTGGTATTCGAGTTCACTCGGATCGATGGCGTGCTCACCGGTGTCGCACGCGGCAAGGGGGAGAATTCCCCGCTGCACGACATCGTCGAAACAGACGGCCGGGTGACCTGGAGGCAGCAGATCACGAAGCCCATGCGACTGAATCTCGAATTCGACGTCACCGTGCTTGGGGCAGGCCTCGAGGGTACTTCGAAGGCGGGCAGGCTTCCGTCCTCCCGGGTCACCGGGATTCGGAGGTAAGCCCGCCGCGTTCCTGCCGACGGCGCCCGGCTACGGGAGGATGTGCCCGGCGGCGGTGAACAGTCGGTACCATTCCTCGCGCGACAGCGTGATGTCGGAACCTGCCGCCGACTCGATGACGCGGTCGGGCCTGGTCGTGCCCAACACGACCTGCATATTCGCCGGGTGCCGGGTGATCCAGGCGACCGCGACACCGGTGGGCGTCACGCCATGGGCATCCGCGATCTCGTCGAGGGCTTCGTTCAGTTCGGCGAAGTTCTCGCGGTCGCCGATGAAGACGCCGTCGAAGAATCCTTTCTGGAACGGCGACCATGCCTGCAGGGTGATGTCGTGCAGTCGCGCATAGTCGAGGATGCCGTTGTCGCGGTCGATGGACTGGTCGAGCCCCGCCATGTTCGCCGCGACCCCGGCGGCGATAAGCGGCGCGTGGGTGATGCTCAGCTGCACCTGGTTGAAGGCAAGCGGCTGCGTGACCGAGCGCTTGAGCAATTCGACCTGGCCGGGCGTCTGGTTCGACACCCCGAAGTTGCGAACCTTGCCCGAGCTCTGGAGCGAGTCGAATGCGGCAGCGACCTCGTCGGGCTCGACGAGCGCGTCGGGGCGGTGAAGGAGAAGCACATCAAGGTAGTCGGTGCGAAGTGCAGCCAGTGACTTGTCGACGGATTCGAGGATGTGCTCTTTCGAGAAGTCCCAGAAGCCGTTCCTGATTCCGACCTTCGACTGGATGATGACGGTCTCGCGCTCTGCGGCGCTGAAGGTGATCGCGTCGCCGAACCTCCGCTCACACCCGTGGTCGCCGCCGTAGACATCGGCGTGGTCGAAGTAGTTGATTCCGGAGTCGCGGGCGGCACCGACCAGGGCACGAACCTGCGAGTCGTCGAGCTGGAGGATCCGCATCAGGCCCAGGATGACGTTTGACGCTTCGAGGGTCGTGTGCGGCGGGGTGAAGGTTTTCATGATTCGATCCTTTGTCTTTCGTTCAGTCGTTTCCTGGTGGGTTGCACGGCGATAGCCGGAGGTTGTTGACGGTGCAGCTCACGCGCGAATACCGGGCCAGCAGACGGCCATGATTTCGTCAGGCAGCCGGTCGGTGAGGGGTTCGTGCTGGAATATCAGGCGGTGATAAATCGGGGCGAACAGCACGTCGGCGACGGCGTCATAGTCGAGGCCAGCACGCACCTCTCCGTGAGCCACGGCTTCGATCAGGAGGCTCACCACGGCTGAACGGCGGGGCGCAAGCCAGTCGTCGATGAGGGCGGCCGAGACGGCAGGGTCGGTCACGGATGCTGACATGAGTCCGCGCACCAGCGCCCCCACCGGTGTGTCCCGCAGTAGCTGCACGAGTCGGCTCAGGTATCCCAGCAGCGCTTCGTGCGCTGTTTGCGATGGGTCCGACTCGATGGTCTCGTGTGTGCGTTCGAGCAGACCTTCGAGCAGGACGGCCGCCGCGGAGGGCCACCACTTGTAGACGGTGGTTCGGCTCACTCCCGCTCGTGCGGCGATTGCGTCAACTCCAGCGTTCGCGGCGCCCTCGAGGGCTAATCCGGCTGCGGCATCCAGGACTGCGCGCCGCGCGCGGTCGCTGCGGGGTCGCCCTCGGCGAATCACCTCTTGCGAATTACTGGACACGATGTACAGTATATGTGCAGGAAGTTAAAAAAACAAACCAGATCGAGGAAGTCATGTCCGATTCAGCAAGCCAGAAAAACGCAGAGCGCCGTGTGGCGGTGCTCGGTACCGGGACGATGGGCGCCGCGATGTCGCGCTCACTGCTTCGAGCAGGGTTCAGCGTGACCGTCTGGAATCGAAGCGCCGAGAAAGCTGCACCGTTGATCGACGCGGGCGCCACCTTTGCCGCGACGCCCGCCGACGCGGTTCGAGATGCGGACGTGATCCTGACGATGCTCTTCGATGCACGCGCCGTTCTGTCGGTCGCCGCCGAGTTTCTCCCCGCGGCTCGGGATGGCGCAGTCTGGATGCAGAGCAGCACTATCGGCTCGCGCGGAATGCAGGAGGTAGCCGCCGCCGCATCAGGTCGCATCGCAGTGGTGGATGCGCCGGTGCTCGGCACCAAAGATCCTGCGGAGCATGCCGCCCTCACCGTGCTGGCGTCGGGGCCCGCTGCCTCGATAGCCGAACTCCAGCCCGTTTTCGATGCCGTCGGCACGCGCACTGTCGTCGTCGGCGACCGCCTTGGCGCTGCGTCTGACCTCAAGCTGGTGTGTAACACGTGGGTGGCGAGCCTGACGGCCGGAACGGCGCAGTCGATCGCGCTGGCGCGCACATTCGGGCTCGAGCCGAGCCTGTTCATCGATGCGGTCAGCGGTTCTGCGTCGGACAGCCCCTACGTTCACGTCAAGGGGGCGACCATCCTCAGCGGCAATCGTGCCCCCCAGTTCGCGCTCGACGCACTGCTCAAGGACCTGGATCTTGCCCAGGCGACGGCCGGGGACGTCACGCAAAATCCCTACCTCGACGATCTCGAGAACCTGTACGCGACCGCGAGTGCGCTGGGCCACGGTCACGATGATGTCGCGTGGGTCTACGACGCGATTGACACCCGCACAACGAAATCGAGTTAGACGTGGCCCCGCGCGCCAGCGGACCTGGCAGCTTTTTCTCCCACCCGGTTCACGGACCTCTGCCCGCGCTGCTGCTTCTTCTCACCTTCGGCACCGGTCTCATCGACGCGATCAGCATCC
>Ga0302198_10001200_pt1 | contig 28308 bp, 30 predicted proteins | sample II_Bog_N2_2_FD_193521 | JGI IMG/M metagenome (GOLD analysis project Ga0302198, IMG submission 193521) | Peat permafrost microbial communities from Stordalen Mire near Abisko, Sweden - II_Bog_N2_2 | ecosystem: Environmental > Terrestrial > Soil > Wetlands > Peat | place: Sweden: Abisko... | reverse complement strand
GAGACGGCTTCCCTCCCCCAGCGCCAGGATGGCCGTGGCGATCTCATCCATGGAATCGCGTTTGACCAGGCCGTCGCAGTGGATGCAGTGCACGGTGCCGCAGCGCGCGTAGAGCAGGCGCAGGTAGTCGTAGATCTCGGTGGCCGTGGCGACGGTGGAGCGGGGATTGCGCGTGGAGTTTTTCTGCTTGATGGCGATGGCTGGCGCGAGCCCGTCGATGAGGTCGACGTCGGGCTTTTCGATCCGCTCCAGGAACTGCCGCGCGTAGGAGGACAGCGACTCGACGTAGCGGCGCTGGCCTTCGGCGTAGATGGTGTCGAAGGCGAGCGAGGACTTGCCCGATCCTGAGACTCCGCTGACCACGGTCAGCTTGCCGTGGGGGATTTCGCAGGAGATGTTCTTCAGATTGTGGGTCCGCGCCCCGCGGATGACGATCGCTTCGTTGGCTCGATTCAAAGGGAAGACACCGGAATGAAGTTGTCCGGTCGCGCCCACGGCCCCTCTGAAGGGGTCAGAGCGCAACCGGCCATTCTTCATTATAAAGCGGGAACGCAAGGTGGCTGTGAAAGGGGCGCGAATGATCCTTTCCGGCGGTCCACACAATGCCCGCGAATCGGCCAGGGCTACTTGTTGAAGATGACGCTGTTTTCCTTGTCGAACTTCTTTTCTGCCTGGCCCGGCTTCTTTGCCAGCTTATCGGCGACGCGGTCGATTTTCTGCCGGGCGGTTTCGTCCGAGGCGGTTTCGTCTTTCACCTTGACTTCTTCGCGGTTTTCAAACTGTTCAGGCATGGTTTTTCTCCTGCCCTGACTATCGCGCCAGTTGACCGGTTCGCGCTGTTCAATTGTGAACGGGCCGGCCGATCTACCCGTTTCAGATATGCACGGCAAAAAAAGGCCGGCGCAAAGGCCGGCCGCTGTTGATCGAGCCCGACGAAGTTCTAGTGGTGTTCTGCGTTCTCAATGTTGTGGACAATGGTTTCAGCCTGCTCGATATGGCCGATGACCCGATGTTTCAACTCGGGGAACTGCGGCGAGTCCACTGCGTCCTCGGAATTGTGGTGTGCAATCTGCAGCGCCTTCAGAGCCTCATGCATGGGGAACCCGGCATCGACCATGCCGCCGGGCGGCACAAAGCGGGTGCTCCTGTCGTCGCCCCAGGCAGCGTGCTTGATCTCTTCCATGGCCTTATTGATCGCTTCGACGGCGAGATCGCGCTGGCCCTGGAACCCGGGACGATGGTCGAACATGATGTAGTCCCTTGCCGTGCGCAGATCGGTAAGCGCGCGCACGTAGTGGGGCTCCTGTGCCTGCGCGGGTGTTGCCGCGATACCGAAAAAGACCGCCATTGCAGCGCAAGCCGCCAGATACTTGAAAATTCGCATGCCTTCCCTGCCTTTCCTGATTGTGAATCGGATGATGAGCAAATCGTGACGCTCAGCCGAGAGGATACTACGGTCGATCGTTCCGGCGCTATCACGAATTGATCGCCTCAGACGCCTTCCCTTCGAACGGGGCAAACGTCCAATGGGCAACGCTCGTGTGCCTTGTGCAGGCGGCGGAGGGGTCCGCCCGGTCCGGGACGCGCCTTACACTGGTAGCTGAGGTATTTCGTGGTTCGTCTTGCTGTATTGCTCATGCTTTTCGCGTCGCTGGCAGCGGGCGCGCAGGAACCGGCACCGCAGCCCGCGCTAGAGTCTGCGCCGGGAACGGCGGCTGCAGCCGGGCCGACGACAGGGGACGCGCAGGCGGTTGCCGAGGCGGAGGCAGCCATCGGCAAGTCCGACTGGAAGGCGGCCGAAACCGGGCTTGACCTGTGGCTGGCCGACCATCCGGCAGACGCGCGGGCGCTGTTTGACGCAGGCTATGTGGCCGATGCGCTGGACCGGACGACGGATGCGGAAGGCCTGTACCGGCGCGCCATTGGGGCGGACCCCAAGTCGCTGGAGGCGCACCTCTCGCTGGGCCTGTTGCTGGCGCGGCAGGGCAAGACAGACGACGCGCGGCCCGAGCTTGAGACCGCAACGACACTCGACGCGGGCGAGGCAGGCCCCGCGATGAAGGCGCGGGCCTGGAGGGCGCTGGCTCGGATGAGCGCTAGCACTGACCCAACCGCGGCCTCCAATGACCTGCTGGAAGCCCTGAAGCTGACCGCGGAGACGCAGGCGGATACCCAGATGGCAGCGGAGATTGCCGACCAGGCCGGAGAGTATACGGCGGCGGAGAAGGCGTATCGACGGGTGTTGGCGGCTGATCCCAAGTCTGTGCAGGGCGGTGCGGGGCTGGCCCACGTGCTGGTTGAAGAGAAGCAATATCCGGAGGCGGAGACGCTGCTGCGCGCCGCGCATGACGCGGTTCCCAACGACCCGGTGGTGACCGCGCAACTGGCCACGGTTCTGGCCGCCGAGGACAAGGCCGAGGCGCTGCCGCTGCTGGAGCAGTTGCATGATGCGCACCCTCAGGATGCGGCCATCAATCGCATGCTCGCAGCGGTGATGGCGGATGCGGGAGACTACACGGGTTCTGACCACCTGTATGCGGCTCTGCTGGCGGCCGCACCGAACGATCCGGTTCTGCTGGTGTCTCACGGGCAGAATCTGGTGCGGGAGATCCGTTATGCGGAGGCGTTCGCGGCCTTCAACAAGGCTACGCAGGCTGATCCGGCGAACGCGGATGGCTGGAGTGGGCTGGCCTTTGCCGCGTCCCATACCAACCAGCCGGCGGTGACGCTGCATGCGCTGACGATGCGGTCGAAATACCTGCCCGAGGTGCCGTCCACTTATTTTCTGTGGGCCACGGCCTATGACTCGCTGCACCAGAACAGGCAGGCCGCGGAATACTACGAACACTTTCTTCAGGCTTCGGCGGGCAAGTTTCCCGATCAGGAATGGCAAGCCAGGCAACGCTTGAAATTGTTGAAAACCAAACCTTGAATAGGCGCATCCCAGTTTGTTAAGCAATGGGCTCCGCGGCCGGGAAGATGTTTTGAGCGGACGAAACGGGCAGAGTTTCTGCTTGCGGATTTGCTGAAAACCACTTATAGTCACGGCCAAAGGGATCAACCAGGCAGCTGCGGAGGTCGCTCATGCAGTTCAAGGTTTCGTTGGCCGTTCTCGTTCTCACCACAGTCAGCGTGGTCCCTGCCCGCGCCTCGGGCTTTGACGACAAGCCGTTCGACCAGGAGAGCATCAGCGCTCTCGAGGCCAAGATTGTGCAGGCGCAACCCCGCGAACAGTGTTTCCTCTATGCCGAACTGGTGCACCAGATGACGGAGGTGAGCCTGCGCCAGTATTCAGCCGGCGATGGCGACAAGGCCGCGCTGCTTTTGAAGCAGGTGCAGGGGTTGGCGCAGAAGATCCATCTCTCCATGGCCGACGACAACAAGCGCCTGAAGAATGCGCAGATTCTGCTGCGGCACACAGCCTTCCGGCTGAATGAGATGCTGCACTCGAGCAGCCTGGAGGATCAGCCCCTGGTGGCCGAGACACTCGCCCAGGTGAATCAGGCGCAGAGCGAGGCCATGTTGCAGGTGTTCCGCAAGTAGACACCGCAGCAGCTCTGCGATCCCTGCTTTAGCTGTTCCCTGCTCTTTCCGCATGCCTGCGGTATGTGCTTCAATAAGAGCGCCGAGGGTACCTATGCGCTCCCCGCGTTTCAATGCACTGCTGCTCATTCTGGTCTGTCTTGTGATGGCGCGGCCGCTGGTAGCGCAGCGGGACAAGCCGGAGCCGCTGACCGAAGTGCAGATGGAGAAGATTCGCGAGGCGGGCATCGATCCCAATACGCGAGTCAAGCTGTACACCGAATTCCTGGGCGAACACACGGACACCATCAAGGGGCTGAGCAATCGCAGGGATTCGCCGGCGCGGACCAAGCGGCTGGACGAGGAGTTGAAGAGCCTTTCCGCACTGATGGACGAGCTGGGCTCAAACCTGGACACCTACTCCGATCGCCATGCCGATATTCGCAAGGCGCTCAAGCCGCTCGCCGAAGCCGGCGATCACTGGCTCACAACGCTGCGGGCGCTGGCGGGTGAACCGGGCTTCGACCTGGCGCGCAAAGATGCCATCGAAGGATGCGAAGACCTGGCCGACGAGGCCAAGCGCCTGCTGACGGAACAGACCGAGTACTTCAACCTGCACAAGGACGAGCAGGGACAGGACCGGGCGGAGCCGAAGTGAGGGATCAGGGATCAGAAGCCCCTGCTAATCTAAAGTCAGCCGTGCCCCCCGACCTGGTACCGATGTTTCAAGAGGAGTACCGAGCGCTGCGGTCTCGGGCGCCCATGCCGCCGATCGCGGTGCGCTTCCGGCGGTTTACCTCGCTCAATACCACCATCCGGCTGCGTGAAGGCCAGATCTTCGTGAGCCTGAGCGACCTGCTGGAAGGCGCGCCGGAATCGGTGCTGCGAGCCATCGCCCATATCCTGCTGGCCAAGCTCTACAAGAAGCCGATCGACCCCGCGCAGAACATGCGCTACAAGCGGTTTGCTTCATCGGCTGCGGTGACGCGGCAGACGGAGCTGATCCGCCACGCGCGCGGCACCAAGCGGTACATTGGCCCCGAAGGCCGGTTTTACAACCTGGAAGAAGTCTTCGACACACTGAACATGCGTTTCTTCGGCGGACTGCTCGGACGGCCGGACCTGACCTGGAGCGAGCACCACGCCAAGCGCTCGCTGGGCCACTACGACGCGGCGCACAACACCATCGTGGTAAGCAAGGTCTTCGACCGGCCGTCGAGCCCGCGGTATGCGATTGAATATCTGCTGTATCACGAGATGCTTCACCTGAAGCACCCGGTGCGCATGCGCGGGCTGCGGCGCTGCGTGCACTCGCGCGAGTTCAAGGCTGAGGAGGCGCTGTTTCCCGAGCTGCCGGCGGCGCTGGCGTTTATCAAGAGGCTGTAGAGGCTCAGGAAGCTCTACTGGCCGAGCACTTTTTGGGCGACGGCTTCTTCGTCAGCGTCGGTCTGGATGATCTTGTTGTGCAGGCAATAGAGGGCCAGCTCAAGGCGGTCGGAGACGCCGAGCTTGTCGTAGATCTTGCGCAGGTAGTTCTTGATCACCTGCTCGGTGGTGCCGAGCTGGAAGGCGATCTCCTTGTTGCGCTTGCCCTGGGTGATGCAGGTGATGATGGCCATCTCCTTGGGCGAGAGGCGGGGCTGGGTGCGCGGGCTGACCAGCGCGGCGGCCTGGGAACGATAGGCCTCGATGACCCAGTTGACGGACTGATTGTCGATCCAGGTTTCGCCTGCGGCGATGCGGCGCACGCAGCGCACCAGCAGGTCGGGTGAGATGGAGCGGGAGATGATGCCGCGGACGCCGCGCCGATAGAGCTCGACAGTGTGGTTCTCGTCTGCCTGGACGGCCTGAACGATCAGCTTGACATCGGGCGCGGTGCGGAGCAGGTCGGGAATGACGTTGGTCGTGCCGGCGAGCATGGAGCCCTCAAGCAGCACGATGTCGGTCGGGTACCGCTCGACGGCGAGGCGCAAATTATCGATCGAGTCGGCCTGCGCAACCACGCGCAGATCGTCCTCAAGCGCAAAGACCTTGCGAATCCCGACACGGTAGATAGCCTGGGAGTCCGCAATAATAATGCGAATGGTCCCCGGCTTGACCGGTGATTCTAGCTGATCGCCATCTGAAGAATCGTCCAAGAGTTCCATAGTGAAAGGAGCCAGATCAACAGTGGTGCTGTCACTGCTCGGCGAACTGATAGTCGTCGATGGTTGCAGCAGCCAGATACTGACTTTGACTCAAAGAGCAGCGTACCACACGTCCAAGGCAATGAACCAGCACATCGTGCAATGTACCCAACACGGTACCGGGCATGCGCAGGGAAAAGCGGATGTCCTGGCCGGGCGCCAGGGCCTGATCGAGTTCGAACAGAACTCCGCTGGCAGAGACATTGCGCGACAGCGCGGCAATATCGCCGTGGCAAGTTGAGAGCACCACCGGCAAGGTGAGCGGGAAGCGAACCGCGCAGCGAACCTCCTGCGGTGCAATTCCCTGGGCAGGTACGACAGATGGAACCGTGGATCCAGCGTTCAAAGCGTTCATGGGCGCATCCAGGGCCCACAGTGGGGGCCGTTGTCACTGTAAGCCCAGATGGCCTTCAGAACCTAGGAACCAAAGTTTGAGACAAAGTAACCTTCTGAATTTGTTGGGATTCTTCACCCTTTCTATCCGCAATGCGGACCATTTCGGGACGGTTTTGCTTGCGCTGAAAAGAAGCGGCGATGGGAGCTGCCTCTCAGTCCTGACGAGGATAAAACGCCGCTGAAGCGCCAACCCACTCCTGATTCCGGTTGTGATCCACGCCCATCATCTTTCCCCGGCCCAGACGCACCAGCGGAAGAACAGGGGTGAGTTCGCCACCGTCGGGCCAAAGGTAGAGGATGCGAATCTCTGCCTGGGTGAGACCGTGCGGAGTCTCGATGGTGTGTTCGAAACGCATCCGCTGCTGGAGCAGGTAGCCGCTGCGTTGGTCGGCGGGGATGGCCTCCAGGTCTGCGTGGGTGGGCTCGAATTGGATTCCCTTTCCGGCAAAGGAGAACAGCGGCTTGAGCAGCAGCTCGGTGTAGGTGGTCTGCGGGCCGGCGAAGGGCGGGAGCGGGACTGCGGCGGATTCAAGTTGGGCGCGACCGCCGGCGGAGAGGAAATCACTGAGGAAGACCGCTGGTGGCACCACCGGATTGGCGGCCGGCGCTTGGGAGAGCCAGGGGATGGAGAACTTGGAGATGAGGAAATACCAATTCGGATGGCCGGCCCACTCGACATCCCAGGGATGGGCCAGGTCGAAGGGCAGCGTGACATCGCGGGCCATCAGTTCATCGGCGATGGCGCGGTTGTAGATGCGGTGAATGGGCAACAGGCGGCCGGCCGCATTGCGGTAGTGGAACTTGTCGCCGACCGGCTCGAGGCTGCGAATGTCCACGACGGCGATGCCAAGACGGCGCGCGGTTACCAGGAAGTCGGGCAGCGTCTTCTGGTGCAGCGGATCAAGTTCGGCAAGCACGACGTTCTCCGGATCGTGCTCCCCCAGTACCGTGCGGGCAACTAAGTTCCAGTAGCTCTCTTCATCCAGATTGCCCAGAAAACTGCCCAGCGACTCAGGTAGCTCAAAGATATTCCGGTATGCGGAGCTGAGAATGTGCTGATAGCCATAGACCGATGGGAACGCCTGGATCTCAACCAGGCGGGGCGCCAGGCTGCCTGCGGCAGTGCGGACAAGAGCGAAATCGGCGGTGAGGAAGTGGGGGTGCGCGGATTCGCCGGCCACGCGGTAGCCGGAGGGGATGGCGCGCCCGGCGGCAGCGAGGTAAGCCGGATCGTTCAGAAGGCTGCGGGTGAGTTGCGCGCCAGCGGACGCCATCTCATCGAGCAAGGTCCGGTGGAGGAAGATGGGTGTTTCGGCCACCCGGAAATCGACGGGAGCGCCGCAGCCCCGGTCGATCAGGCCCAGCATGCTCGCGTATCGATCGGGCGTGAACTCCCGGTTGAATTGCTGGCGCAGGTCAGGAATCAAGGCTCGGCCTCCCGGCTGAAGGGCATTCGGTCTGCGATCAAGATAACGCCCCGCATGCCTTTTCCCAAGTTGGAACGGCCAATATCGAGGCCGCGGACGGGGGTGACTTTAAGTGCTGCACGTCGGCATATATGTGGAAAAAAGCACACCACTTGACCAAGAAGTTACTTTTGTTGTAGAAACGGTACGACTTTTGGGGTACCATTTTGATACAAAGTTTGAACCAAGGGAGTAATGCAGCTATGACCTCGATCTCGTTGAACGTTCGCCTTTTCCTTCTCGCCCCTGTCCTGCTGGCTGGTACGGCCGTTGCGTCGGCAAACTCAGTCACAATGACCCCGCTCTCTCACGTTGCCGGAAGCCCGGTGATCGTCAATCCGATTCCTCACGTCGCGGGCAGCCCGGTCATCGTAAACCCGATTCCTCACCTCGTTGCAGGTAGCCCGGTCATCGTAAACCCGATTCCTCACCTCGTTGCAGGCAGCCCGGTGATCGTCAATCCGATTCCGCACGTCGCCGGTAGCCCGGTCATCGTAAACCCGATTCCTCACCTCGTTGCAGGCAGCCCGGTGATCGTCAATCCGATTCCGCACGTCGCGGGCAGCCCGGTCATCGTCAATCCGATTCCCCACCTCGTCTCAGTCGCTTAAGCGCTTATGGCGCAGCAAATCGTCCGCGGCGCTGCTACAATGCAGCGAGTACGTTCTTCTGTCATCGAAGGCCTGACGGGGGTAGAAGACGGTGAGCTTGGATAATCTGCTCTGGCTGACGGGCGACGGCATCACGGCGATTGTGGTGGTGCTTCTGTTGCTGCGTCGGACCTATCGCACGCTGCCGGTGTTCACCGCTTACCTGATCTGGGGTCTGCTGGGCGACGCAATCCAACAGACCGTTGCACCGAATAATTACACGGTCTACCTGGTCGGCTTGATCATCGACTCAGTATTCCAGTTTGCGGTGCTGGTGGAGCTCTCGTGGTCGGTACTGCGCCCGATCCGCAGTTCCCTGCCGCGCTGGTCGTGGATCGCGGTTGCCGTGCTGTTCGCGCTGGCTGCTGCAGTCGTTTGGCCATTCTCGAGCGGACCGGGCGTGAGCGCCTTCTCGCTGGTTGGCCGTCTCAACATTCATGTCCAAATCACTTTTTCCGTATTGCGTATCCTGCTGTTCATCGGGCTTGCGGGATGCAGCCAATTGCTGGCCCTCAGCCTGCGCGACCGTGAATTGCAGGTTGCCACGGGGCTCGGCTTCTATTCCATGGTGAGCCTTGCGGTTTGGATCCACCACACCGGCCAGGTTCCCGGCCCGGAGTATCACCGGCTCGACCAGTTGGTGGCCGCCAGCTATATCTGCTCGCTGGGCTACTGGGTCTTCTCGTTCGCGCAGCAGGAGGCCGAGCGCCGCGAGTTTACACCGCAAATGCAGAGCTTTCTGCTGGCGGTAGCAGGCACGGCGCGCAGCACCCGAATGTCGCTGGAGGATTCGCCGCGCGGCAATGACCGCAAGCCCGGAAAATGAGAGGACCTTCTGCCTTCCGCAGCGGACTTGGGCTTCGAGTGCCGGCGGCTGATTTTGTTTTTCCGCCTTCCCGGCGCTGAGCGCCATGCTCCGGTAGAAGGGGACAGGTTACCAAAATCGATTTTCTGGCCCTTTGCGGGCCTTGCCGGACTCGAGGGTTGCCAGGAGAAGAGAGGAATCCCTACAACTATCGGGGGATAGCTGTTAAATATTCCTCCACAAGTGAACCGAAATCTGTTACTAGTAATGCATGCAGTAAAGATCGGCCGGTACAGATTGAGGGATTTTACGGTTACCAAAATCCGGCCAGAGGAACACTGATGATTCCGATCCTGCTTCAAGTCGCTGCAGTTTCTTGCCTTGGCGTGTACTTCGTTTATTGGCGCCGCCAGGCGAAACGCCGCACTACGCAATCCTGGGATTCGCTACTGGCACGCCTGCGTCCCGATTGGAGCGCCCGTGAGCTGAGCGATCAATTCCTTTGGAAGGAAGGCCTGAACGCGTCGCCGGCAGACTGCTGGCAGCGCATGGAGGGTCCCAAGGGGCTTTGGGTGATGCACCAGAACGCACAGGTGATGCTGGAGATGGCCGACTACGCGGCCAGAAACAGCGCCGATGTGGACCGGTTGCTGCTGGAGACGCTGCGCAGCGATGCGATGCAGATTCGGGTATGCGTGCTGACGGCACTGGCACAGTACGGATTCTCCAAGGCCAGCGAAGGCGTTCGCGTGAACGCGTTCCGCGCCGCCACAATCTACACCGGGATGGCTGCCCGCATGACCCAGCTGCTGCAGGAGATTGCTCCGGTCATGGTTCCGGATTTTGTTGCGGCGATGTAGAACCGGGCTCCCTGCCCCCGCATGCCGCATATTCCCGGGCAGACAGCAATGGATACGAAAGGCTCTCGCGCAACGCGGGAGCCTTTCTTGTTTTGGATTGAGGCTGGCGAAGCCGGCTGAACTCACCGATGAGTGTGCCGTGTAGCCCGCTTCCTCGCCCACTGGGATCATTTCGACCGGAACAACGAAAACCTCACCGCGCATCGGTGAGGTCCGTTAGCATGGCTTCGGCCCGGCCCATGAGCCAGGCGCCTTGCAGTCTGCGTACAGTTTCGGAATTACGGTAGACCGGGAGCACGAGCCCAAGGGGTTTCTTTCTCAGGAAAAATCCACCCTGTACACCGTCCATGAGGACCACGCAAATTCCGAATCAGGCCCTAGTTGACGGCGGCGGCAGAGGGAACGAGCAGGCGCTGCACCTTCTCTTCGATCACGTCCTGGGGCACGTAGCCCACAATCTGGTCGACAACCTTGCCGCCCTTGAAGAACAGGAGCGCCGGAATGCCGCGGATGCCGAAGCGCGAGGGCGTGGCGGCGTTCTGGTCGACGTTGACCTTGGTGACCTTCAACTGCCCAGCATACTTTGTGGCCAGCGCATCGACCGTGGGCGCAATGGCCTTGCACGGACCGCACCAGACGGCCCAGAAATCCACCAGTACCGGCTGCCCGCTCTGCAGCACCTCCTGGTCGAATGTAGCGTCGCTTACTTCCAAGACTCCCAACCCTGCCATAATCCTCCTCCGGCAACAACCCCATCTACAGATTAGTGTACCGGGAGCCGCGCCTTTATGGGATGCAGGAGAGATGTGGAAAGTCGCAAGGTGCATCTGAGACGTGACGGGGTGGGCCAGGTCCTACGCTCCTAAGATTCCAGGCAAAAGAGAAGCGCCCGGATCCCATCAGGATCACGGGCGCTAGAGCAGCCCTCCCCCAGAACTGCCCACGATGCGAATTTATGGGTTTGATGGGCGAATAGCAAGCAATCTTAGGTAATGGCGCCAAGTAATCACAAACAGGTGATTAGCCAGTTAGATAACGTGACCCAGGAAAAGATTACGGAATGATAACCCATTCATCCTGTGCTTTTTGCGCTCTGCATCCGAACCAACGCCGGTGCCCGCGAAACGCGGCCGGCGAAGACCCAGATCACCCCGGATGGACGGTTGAGACGCTGGCTCCATCGGCGATGAACCGGCAGACGGCAAGCTCGGGCGCGGGCAGGCCGACGACAGCCTGGCGAATAGCGCCGGAAGCTGCGGAGACGGCCGTTTCGCTCTCAACAATCACCAGCACGGCCGGCCCGGCGCCGCTCAGCGCCGCGCCCAGAATCCCATGGTTGCCGGCCAGCGGAAGCAGGCGCGGCAGAAGAGCGCAGATGGGGGCGCGGTAGGGCTGGTGGATGCGGTCGGCCATGGCAATGCGCAGCAGGTCGCCGCGGCCCTGGGCAAAGGCCAGTCCCAGCAGCGCGGCGGACTGGATGTTGGCCACGGCGTCGGCGCGGGTGTAGGAGTCGGGCAGCACGGCGCGGGCACGGCTGGTGGCCAGGGACTCGGGCGGCATGACCACGATCGCGCGCCATGCGGCCGGCGGCACAACGCGCGCCGCGTGGACTTTTCGACCTTCCGCTGCGGCGACCACAAACCCGCCCAGCCAGCAGGCAACGGCGTTGTCCGGGTGGCCCTCCAGGGCACAGGCCTCTTCGAGAATCTGCTCGGATGTCCAGCCCAGTCCGCCAAAGTGATTGGCAAGCGCGATCGCTGTAAGCCTTCCCGCAGCCGATGACCCGCAACCCATCCCCAGGGGAATGCCATTCGCCATGCGAATCTTCAGCGTCGTGACGGTGCGGCCGCTGGCGGCAAGCAGGCTCTTGTAGATCTCGAGGATCAGGTTATCTTCAAGGCGAGCGCAGCGGGCGGCATCGCGGCCGGTGGCGGCGATGGAGAACTCGGCAGCCCGCTCGGCTTCGATTTCAAGATAAAAGTCAAGTGCCACGGCCGCCGCATCAAAGCCGGAGCCGAGGTTGGCGGAAGTTGCGGGCAGGCGCAAACGCAGGGGTGCTGGGCTTGCTGCGGCGGTCGAGTTCATCTGGCGCTGCCCTTGACCGCGGCCAACACCGCTTCCGGCGTGGCGTCAACCACCTGCGCATTGCGGCGCAGGCTTTCAATTTTTTCTTCGAGGCCGACCTTCTCCTCGTCCTTGAGGAGCGTTCCGCGGTGGAAGTCGATGGTGTAATCGGCATCCTTGAGGGTGTGGCCGGTGAGCAGCAGAACCACCGTTTCGCCGCCGCGTACATTGCCCTGTGCGCGGAGCTTTTTCAGACCGGCGAGAGTGACGGCGGAGGCCGGCTCGCATCCCAGACCTTCAGCACCGAGCTCGGCCTTGGCAATGGCGATCTCTGCTTCGGTTACGTCAAGGCACCAGCCGCCGGTCTCCTGGATAGCGCGCGCGGCCTTGCGCCAGGACGCTGGATTTCCGATGCGGATGGCGGTGGCGCGGGTGTGCGCCTCAACAGGCTGGAACGCGCCCGGCTCAAGCGCGCCGCCGTTGCTCGCGGCCAGGTAGCGCACCAGCGGATTGGCGCCCTCGGCCTGAATCACCGAGATGCGCGGAAGACGGCCAACCAGGCCAAGTTCGCGCATCTCGCGGAAGCCTTTGGCGAGGGCTGAGCTGTTGGCCAGATTGCCGCCGGGGACGATCAGATGGTCGGGGACGTTCCAGTCGAAGGCTTCGGCAATCTCGAAGGCCGGGGTCTTTTGCCCCTCCAGCCGATAGGGGTTGACCGAGTTGAGCAGGTAGATGTGGGCTTCCTTGACGACCTGCGTGAGTACGCGGACGCAGCCATCGAAGTCGGCCTTGACCTGGCAGGTGACGGCGCCATAATCCATGGCCTGAGCGAGCTTGCCCCAGGCGATTTTGCCCTCGGGAATGACCACCAGGCTGCGCAGGCCGGCACGTGCAGCGTAGGCTGCCATGGCGGCGGAGGTGTTGCCGGTGGAGGCGCAGGCAACCCAGGTAAAGCCGCGCTCCTTGGCCACACTCAGGGCGGTGGTCATGCCGGTGTCTTTGAACGATCCGGTGGGATTCATGCCCTGGTGCTTGGCAAAAAGCTGGTCAATCCCGAGCGCCTTGGACGCGCGCGGCAGGTGATAGAGCGGCGTGTTGCCCTCGCGCAGCGTAACCGCGTTGCCAAAGTTCTCAAGGATGGGCAGCAGCTCGCGAAAGCGCCACACACCGGAGTGATCCAGAGCCTCAGACGAGCAGCGGCGCTCGCGCCACAGCCACTTGAGCGCGCCGGCATTGGGCCGGTCCGGTCCCTGGCGCAGACCCCAGCCGGGATACTCAACCTCGAACAGGTCACCGCAGGCCGAGCAGCGGAAGTCCGGGCGCGCCTCGGTGCCGACCGAGCGCTGCCCGCAGCCAAAACAGCGGAGTTGATGCAAGTTGTCGTTCATGCCTGGTGCTAGCCTACCAGCGTAGACAGAAGTTTGCTCTGCGCCGGAGGTTGAAAAACCACATGCGTCCCTGGATTCGGAAGACATTCCCGCTCATGTTTCTCGCGTCTGCCTGCCTGGGCGGTGCGGCCGCGCAGACCCCTTTGCGTGTGGCGGCCGCGGCTGATCTGGAACCGGTATTGCCGCCCATTCTTGCCGAGTTCGAGCGCGAAACAGGCATTCACGCGGAGGCCACATTCCAGGCCTCGGCCATGCTGACCACGCAGATCCAGAACGGCGCGCCCTTCGATCTTTTTTTGTCGGCTGATGTGGGCTACCCCAGGCGGCTGATCGCTGCCGGGCTGGCCGACGCGGCGGGAACGGCGAACTCCTCGACGCCGGTTGTCTATGCGCGGGGAACGCTGGTGCTGTGGGCGCGCAAGGATTCGGCGCTGCCGCCACCTTCTCTGGACCTGCTGCGTAATCCGGCGCTGAAGCGGCTTGCAATCGCCAACCCGGACCGCGCGCCGTATGGGCGTGCAGCGGTTGCAGCGCTCACCAACCTGAAGCTCTACGACGCGTTGAAACCAAAGCTGGTCACGGCGGAGAACATTGCGCAGACGGCGCAGTTTGCCGACTCCGGCAACGCCGACGCGGGGCTCATCTCGCTCACCTCGGCGCTGACGCCGCGGCTCTCGGCCAATGGCAGCTACTTTGTGATTCCGCGCGAACTGTATCCGCCCATCGAGCAGGGCGCGGTGATTGTGACCAAGACCACCGAGCGGGCCCAGGCGCACAGGCTGCTCGACTACCTGCTCTCTGCGCCGGTGCAGGCGCAGCTTGCCAAGGGCGGCTTGACTCCCGTTCACTGAGTACCTCCCGTCGAGACTCCGTGCCCCATCCATTTCGGTCGCCGCGGCGACCGAAATGGGTGGGAAAGCACGAACCTCGGCGCGACCCGTTACTCTGAAACTATGGACTGGCAAGCGCTCGCCCTCACTCTCAAGCTGGCCGCGGTCACCACGGCGATTCTGCTGGCCGTGGCTGTGCCGCTGGCAGCCTGGCTGGTGCTGGGACGCAGCCGCTGGCTGGCGGCGATTGAAGCGCTGGCCGCCCTGCCCCTGGTGCTGCCGCCAACGGTCCTCGGATTCTTTCTCCTGGTCTTGCTGGGGCCACGCACAGCCTTCGGGCGCGGCATTACGGCAATGCTCGGCCATCCGCTGGCCTTCTCGTTTTCGGGACTCGTCGTGGGCTCCGTGATCTACAGCCTGCCGTTCGCCTTGCAACCGCTGGTGGCTGGATTCGCCGCCGTCGATGCGAATCTTGTGGACGCGGCACGGCTGCTGGGTGCGGGACCGGTGCGGCTGGTGCGCACGCTCCTGCTGCCGCTGGCGCGGCGCTCGCTTGTGGCTGCGGCAGTGCTCAGCTTTCTGCACACCATGGGTGAGTTTGGCGTAGTGCTCATGCTGGGCGGCGACATACCCGGCGCCACGCGCACGCTCTCCATTGTGCTCTATAACCAGGTGGAGAACTTTGACTACGCCGCGGCCAACCGCACCGCCGCCACCCTGCTGGCACTGAGCGCGGCCGCCCTGGCTGCCATCTACCTGGGCCGCCGTGCGCCCTCTGCCGGCCAGTCCGGAGGCAGCCGTGCTTGAGCTCTCACTCGAAGCGCGCAGGGGCAATTTTCATTTGCAGGTGGAGTGCCGCTTGGACTCCGCGTGGACTGTCCTGTTCGGTCCCTCGGGCGCGGGAAAGACCACCCTCCTGCGGTTGCTGGCCGGTCTGGATACGTGCTCTCGAGGCGGCGCGGACAAGGCTCGCATCGCATTGAACGGAGAACTGCTCACCGACTCGCAAAGCAGGCTGGCAAGGAAGCCCGGCCCTCGATCGCAGGAGCGCAAGACCTGCTTTGTGACCCAGCAGTCTGCGCTCTTCCCTCACCTGAGCGTGGCGGCCAATGTGGGCTATGGGCTGCCTTATCTTGGCAACGTGGAGCGAAGGCAGGCCATTGAGGCCGCGCTGGAGCTGGCCGGCGCTCACAGCTTCATCGACCGCCGTCCGCAGGACCTGTCTGGCGGCGAAAGGCAGCGTGTGGCGCTGGCCCGCGCGCTGGCGTCACGGCCACGGTTGCTACTGCTGGACGAGCCCTTCTCCGCGCTCGACGGCGCGGCCAGCGACGCGCTGCTGGCTCGATTGATGGACTGGACCGCGGAGAACAAAGTACAAACCGTGATGGCCACACACGACGCGACCGATGCGCTGGCCATGGGCGCGGAGGTCGCGCTGCTCCACGAAGGCCGCCTGGCGGCGCTGGGGCCGGCTACGGAAGTGTTGGCGCCGGAGCGGACGCGGCTGCTTCAACGCCTCAGCTCATAGCAATGCCATAGCTCATCGAGTGTCTGCATGAGGCTTGCCCTCAGGCCAGAAATAGAGTGCGGGAAACAGAACGAATATGCCCAGCGAGACGTGTACGGAAACAAATGCCAGCCCTACCGATGCTGCATAGCAGACCGTGGAGAAGATTGCTTTCCTTTTCATCCACAGGAATTCGCGGCGCCTGGCGGGATTCGCACGGTCCTGGCGGTCAATTGTGATCTGCAACAACAGAAATGCAGCGGAGGTGAGCGCAAACACCGTTCCATAACAGGCCACTGCCAAGGGAGCGGCATGGTTTTCTCCCAGGTTCGCCGTGACAAACGGGATCAGCGACATCCAGAACAGAAGGCCGTTGTTGGCCCACAGCAGTGCTGGATTTGCCCGCAGGGCCTTGTTCAAAAGGTGGTGGTGGTTGACCCACATGATGGCAACCGCCATGAAGCTCAAGGCATAGACCAGCAGCGACGGCGCCACCGATCGTAAATCCGTGAGGGCTTGCCCGTGGGGAGGCTTGAGCTCAAGCACCATGATCGTGATGATGACCGCAATCACTCCGTCGCTGAATGCTTCCATGCGGCTTGTCTTCATGGCGTCCTTCAAAACTACATGATTTTGTCGCTCAAAATCCGATCAGCACCGGCTCCAACTCCAACTGAATATCGAAGCGCTCGGCTACGCGATCGCGGATCTCTGCTGCGAGGGCCACGATCTCTGCCGCGCTGGCTCCGCCGCGATTGATGAGCGCCAGCGTGTGCCGCGAGGAGACGCCCGCGTTGCCCAGCGCGTAACCCTTGGCGAAACCAGCCTGCTCGATGAGCCACGCTGCGGGAATCTTAACGCGGCCCGCGTTCTCCGCTCCAGCACCAGCGGCAAAGTGCGGAGGATGTTGCGCGCTGTGCGCGGCAATCTGCCCGAGTACATCTTCACTGACAACGGGATTCTTGAAGAAGCTGCCGGCGCTGCGGCAATCGGGATCTCCGTCAATCAGCAGCATGCCCTTGGCCTGGCGTACACGGCGCACAGTGGCGGCGACATCAACGAGCGTCGGCGGGCGGCCTTGCACGCTCTCTGAAACGGCACGCTGCAAATCGGCATAGCGCAGCGTGGGTGCGCCACTCGGTTTCAGACAGTAGTCCACGCTGGTGACGATGTAGCGGCCGCGATCTGTCGAGTTGAAGCGGCTGCGCCGGTAAGCGAACCCGCACTCGGCGTTGGTGAACTCGACGAATTTGCGTGTCTCAAGATCGAAGGCGCGAACGCTAAGAATCGTCGACGCCACTTCCTGCCCGTATGCGCCCACGTTCTGCACCGGCGTGCCGCCTGCGGTGCCGGGGATTCCCGCCAGGCACTCCAAACCCGCGCAGTCATCGTCGACAGTCCGCTGCACGCAGTGGTCCCAGTCTTCGCCGGCGGCGATGCGGTAGATCCGTGAGCCGCCGGCGCCGTCGATGACGTCGATGCCGCGCAGCGCCGCTTGCAGCACCAGGCCATCGAAGCCCTTGTCGGACACCAGCAAATTGCTGCCGCCGCCCAGCACAAACAGCGGCACGCCGCGCTCGCGGGCCCAGGCCGTCGCTTCCACGATCTCGTCTTCGCTTGTGGCGGCGGTAAACCAGCGTGCGGGCCCGCCGATGCCGAAGGTGGTCAGGGGCGCCAGCGGCTTGTTTTCTTCCATGCGCATCGCCTCAAATCTACACTACGTGCGCGCCTTAACAGGCTGCGCGGCCGCCTTTCGCGGTAGAATGAATGTGAGGCAAATCACAGCCCGGAGGCAGACATGTACCCAGAACTGATGGTCATTCCCATGCGCGAAGAGCTGACCCGCGCCGGCATTACGGAAACCCGCACCGCCGAGGATGTGGACGCGGCGCTGGCCCAGCCCGGCACCACGCTGCTCGTCGTCAACTCCATCTGCGGCTGCGCGGCCGGCAAGATGCGCCCCGGCGTGCGCCTGGCGCTCACCGGCGCAACCAGCCAGCCCGACCACAAGATCACCGTGTTCGCCGGCCAGGACCGCGAAGCCACCGAGCGCGCACGCGGCTACTTTGAAGGCCATCCGCCCACCTCACCGGCCATCGCCATCCTGCGCGACGGCAAGCTGGTCTACCTGATGCAGCGCTACGTGATCGAGCAGGCCACGGCGCAGCAGATCGCCGGCGAACTGGTCCGCGCGTTCGACGAGTTCTGCGCAAAAACCATTGCGTAGGCCGGAGCCCCATCGGTTCCCTCGTCAATCACTGTCGTGCTGGACGGATTCTGGCGCATCCTCTGCGCCAGAATGTGTCGAACGATCTTTTCCTCCAAGTCCAGTCACCATGACCGAGAGAACTCCATCTCTGGAGACAATGAACGACTCGCCCGGGCTGAGTTCATCGACTAACTGTTCAAGGTTGTCATGAAATTCCTGGAAATCGATGACGCGCATCGCGGCGGCTCCTTAGAGAACTTCGCAGAATCCAGCGGCGATCGTTGAATCCCTAGGCTAGAGCAAGAGCAAGCAAAAGGGCCTCCAAAACGGAGGCCCTTTTGCTTCGAGATCTTTTAGATTTCTCCCTATTTCGTCCCCGCCGGCAGCTTCTGCACCTTGCTGTGGCTGCGCGAGTAGCCGAAGTAGATGATGAGCCCGAACAGCAGCCAGCCAATCATGACCTTCCAGGTGATCAGCGGCAGCCGCGTCATGAGGTAGAAGGCCGAAATAATCCCCAGAATCGGGACGGCGGGCACAAAGGGCGTCTTGAAGGGGCGATGCAGATCAGGATGTCGCACCCGCAGCACCCAGACCCCGGCGCAAACAATCGTGAAAGCCAGCAACGTTCCAATATTTACCAACTTCGAAAGCTGGTCGATATTGAGAAATCCTGGCATGATGGCCACGATTGCGCCCACGGTGATGGTTGAAATCCACGGCGTGCGAAACTTGGGGTGGATGGCCGATGCCCACTTGGGGAGCAGGCCATCCTTGGACATGGAGAAGAAGACGCGCGACTGGCCGAGCAGCATGACCAGCATGACCGTTCCCAGGCCGAAGACCGCACCGATATTCACCAGCAGCTCGCCCCAGCCGATGCCGGTTACCTTGATACCCAGCGCCACCGGAGCGGCCACGTTGAGTTCCTTGTAGTTCTTGAGGCCGGTCAGGATCGTGGAAACGATGATGTAGAGCACGGTGCAGACGGCCAAGGAGCCAAGAATGCCGATGGGCATGTCTTTCTGCGGGTTCTTTGCCTCCTGGGCCGCGGTCGAGACGGCGTCAAACCCGATGTAGGCGAAGAAGACCGAGGCCGCACCGAGCGCGATGCCGTTCAAGCCGAAGTGCCCATGCCCGTCTGACGGTGGAATGAAGGGATGCCAGTTGTGCATGGCCAGCGAGGGATGCAGGATGAGGAAGTACCCGCCCAGCGCGATGAAGATGCCCACTACCGTGAGTTTGACGATCACGATAACCGTGTTCAGATTGGCCGACTCCTTGATGCCGATCACCAGCACTGTGGTGATGACCACGATGGCCAGGATTGCTACCAGGTTGAAGAGCCCGGTGGCATGCTGCAGCCCGACCGCCGACACATCCACTGGCAACGACGTCACCGGCATCCACTGGTCCTGATAGAAGACCAGGTCGGTGCCCGGGGTTGCTGTCAGCTGGGCCGGAATGTGGATATGCATCTGCGCCAGCAGGCTGTTGAAGTAGCCTGACCAGCCCGAAGCCACCGTAGCCGCGCCAAAGCCGTATTCCAGGCCCAGGTCCCAACCGATGATCCACGCCACCAGCTCGCCCAGCGTGGCGTAGCCGTAGGTATAGGCCGAGCCGGCAATGGGGATGATGGAGGCGAACTCGGCGTAGCACAAGCCCGCGAACGCGCAGGTGATGCCGGCAAGAACGAAGCTCAATGAAACTGCCGGTCCGGCGGCGGTGGCTGCGGCCGTGCCGGTGAGCACAAAGATGCCGGCGCCAATGATGGCGCCAATGCCCAGGGTGATCAGATTCAATGCGCCCAGCGAACGCTTGAGCGTATGTTCGCCTGTTTCACTCGCCTCTTGCGACAGCAACGACATGGGTTTGACACGAAGCAGACTGGACATGAATGAGGGGTTCCTCCTGAGAGGTTGATTTCAGTTTGAATTCGACTCATGTTGCGTTTGACGCGCTAGCTGTCGCGACCAGAAGAGATATACGGGAATGCCGAGCAGAACCAGAACCAGGCCGGGCCACGTGTATTGGGGCTTGTATCGCAATAATACGATACAGATCCAGCCCGCCAGCACGATATAGAGAGCGGGCAGCACGGGATAGCCGAGGGCCTTGTAGGGGCGGGGCGCGTCGGGCTGCTTGAAGCGCAGCACGAAGAGGCCAGCGATGGTGAGCATGTAGAACAAGAGCGCGGCGAAGATGATGTAGTCGAGCAGTTGCCCGTAGGAACCGGAGAGGCACAGGAATGTGGCCCACACCGCCTGGATCAGCAAGCCCGCGCCCGGCGTCTTGTAGCGCGGATGCAGCCTGCCCACCGACTTGAAGAACAGCCCGTCGCGGCTCATGGCGTAGTAGACGCGCGCGCCGGCGAGCGTGAGGCCGTTCGCACAGCCGAAGGTGGAGATGAGAATAGCGCCGGCCATCAGCCATGCGCCGGCGGAGTGGAACATCTGTTCGAGGGCTGCGGTTCCCACGCGGTCTTCCGCCGCGTATTGAATGCCCCGCGCCAGCACCGTGGTTCCGTTCGGGTCGCCGTGCAAGGGGAGCACCAGCAGGTAGCCGAAGGTGGCGAGGATGTACACGCCGGAGACGAAGCCGGTGCCCAGCACCAACGAGAGCGGGATGTTGCGCTTGGGATTCTTGACCTCGCCGGCCGTGAAGGTAATGTTGTTCCAGGCATCGGACGAGAACAGCGAGCCCACCTGCACCGCTGCCACAATGATGGCCAGGTTCACCAGCACAGTCGGTCCGCCCACGCCCACCTGCACCGGATGCAGCGTGCCCCAATTGGCATTATGCCAGAACTGGCTCCAGCCGGCGCCGAAGTTGGCCTGCCAGGCGGCGGCATTGCGGCCCACGGTAAAGGTGAGCACCACCAGGGCCGCCAGCGAAAGCGCCTTGGCCGAGGTGAACACGTTCTGGATCATTGCGCCCAGTTCCACGCCGAAGAAGTTCACGACGGCGAGAAGGCAGAGCACAAGAATGCCGGTGAGATTGGCGGTGTTGAGACCGATCTCCATGTTGCCCACCACCATGGGGCCCATGCGCAGCGCGGGCACGTGGGCAATGTGCAGCAGCCAGTGGGTGGTCGAGATACTCGGAAAGAAAACGCCGAGAAACTTGCCAAAGGCCACGCAGACGGCGGCGATGGTGCCGGTCTGGATGACAAGAAACAGCGTCCAGCCGTAGAGAAACCCCCACAGGGGGCCCAGCGCCTCGCGCAGATAGACATACTGGCCGCCGGCCTTGGGCATCATGGCCGCCAGCTCGCCGTAGCTGAGCGCGCCGATCATGGTGAGCACCGCCGTGACCACCCACGCAGCGATATAGAGTGCGGGCGAGTCGGTGCCGCGAGCGATGTCGGCTTCCACAATGAAGATGCCCGAGCCGATCATGGAGCCGATCACCAGGGCGGTCGAGGAAAAGAGGCCGAGGCCCCGGACCATTCCCGAGCCGGCCGGTTGAGTTGCGGCTGCGGGACCAACGGAGTCAGGATGAGAATCGATGTCTGGGATCGTCACTTAGAGAAGTTTTAGCGGATTTCAGCGCCGCTGTCTTTAGTTTTCTTCAGCCGCGCCGATTTGCCGCGAATTTGCCTATGCCTTGACCGTATCAAGAGCCTCGACCGCGCAGGCGCGAAGATCGCGGCACAGCTCGTCGATCCGTGCCCGGTCCGCGTCCCAGGCGAACATGAACCGCGCCGCGCCGCCAATGAAGGTGTAGAAGCGCCAGCCGCGCTGCCGGAGTGCTTCAAGAACCGGTTCTGGAGCCTCAAGAAAAGCGGCATTCGATTCAACCGGGCCGGCCAGCGCGACGCCGGGAATCCCGGCGATCTGTTGGGCGAAATAGCGCGCGGATCGGTTTGCGTGCGCGGCGTTGCGCAGCCAGGCGCCGCTCTCCAGCAGTCCCACCCACGGCGCCGCCAGGAAGCGCATCTTCGAGGCCAGTTGCCCGGCCTGTTTGCAGCGGTAGTCGAAGTCGGCGGCGAGCTTGCGGTCGAAGAACAGCACCGCTTCGCCCACGGCCATACCGTTCTTGGTGCCGCCAAAGCAGAGCACGTCAACGCCGGCCTTCCAGCTCAACTCCGCAGGAGAGCAGCCCAGGCTGGCCACGGCGTTGGCAAAGCGGGCGCCATCCATGTGCAGATAAAGCCCGTACTCCTTGCAGGCCGCGGAGATTGCCTTGAGCTCGGCCAGCGTGTAGACGCGGCCCATCTCGGTCGCCTGGGTGACGGTGACCACGCGCGGCTTGGGATAGTGGATATCCTGGCGTTTGGTAGCCAGTTCGCGGATCGCGCCGGGCGTCAGCTTGCCCTCGGCGCTGTGTGCCACCAGCAGCTTGGAGCCGTTGGAGAAGAACTCCGGCGCGCCGCACTCGTCCGTCTCGACGTGGGCCGCGTCGGAGCAGATGACGCCATGGTACGACTGGCAGAGCGAAGCCAGAGCCAGCGAGTTGGCCGCCGTTCCGTTGAAGACCAAGAAGACTTCGCAGTCGGCTTCAAACAGCTTGCGAAATTCGTCCGAAGCAAGGCCGGTCCACGGATCGTCGCCGTACGAGGTGACGTGGCCCTGGTTGGCCTCGGCCATGGAAGCCCACGCTTCGGGACAGATGCCCGCGTAGTTGTCGCTGGCAAATTGCTGCGCCAGTTCCCTGTCTTGCACTGCTTTCACCGGATGGTCCTTTCGCCACGAGCCCGCGGCGGAGCAGATGAGTGCGCCGCCGACACCTCTGCAAGTATTTCATCATGCTGCGCTCAAGAGACGCTGTGACTATCCCGCATGCCGGAGTGTGGGTGAGGCTACATTTCGTCGGCCGAGGGACCGTACGAGCCGGGAACCTTGGCGTCGAGCAGGCGCAGGTAGACGCCCAACTGCGCGCGGTGGTGGATGAGGTGGTTGATGACTGCTTCGCGCCAGATCTGGTAGCGCGGCTGGTCGAGCCAGGCGTGGCCGCCAAAGATAAACTGCCAGTTCTGGTCCCACTTTTCTGCTGGAACGGCAGCCAGTGCCGTCTTGAGCTGCGCCAGGCTTGCGTCAAACCTCTCCAGCGCCTCAGCGCGGCTCGATGGGGTCCACTGCTCCCACTTGTGGTCGGCGGCGATCTCCACCTTGTCCTTGGTCAGGGTCATCAGGCCCCAATCGCCCGCCATATCCGTCACATGTCCAGTCAACTTCCCCAGGCTCATCGACTTGGAATGCGGCTTCCAGTCCCAATCCACATGTTCCGGAATCGCTTCCAGCATCTTGCGGGTCTTGGCCCCTTCGTGATCCAACTCGATCTCCAACTCTTTTTGAATGTCCATTTCGGCAACCTCCTCCGTTGCGGAGCCAGCATAGAACAAAATCCATCAAAAGGCGAATATAATACGAATTTAGTACGCAATTGCGATTCTGCCGAAATTACCACAGCGTCGATATGGGATCCGCACCGTGCAAATGGGTCCTCAATCAGTTGCACGCGAGACATGTGTGACGAAAGTCACCTCTTCTTTCATTGCGTCCCGGTAACTTGACAATGCGCCACACTGTCGGGCCTGGCAGTGACGGGGTTCCGGATGATGTAGATGTATGGGCTGGAACCCCGTTGCGCTTGCTTCCTCTCCTGACCTTATTTCTGTTTTGGCAGTGCAAACGCCACGTAGGCTCCGCCCTGCGCGTGCTTCAGGTCGCGGGATCCGCTTGCGGCAACCACCACGTACTGCCGGCCATTCACCATGTAGGTCGCCGGCGTGGCCACGCCGGAATAGGGCAGTTCGCCCTCCCAAAGCAGCTTGCCGTTGCGGGTGTCGAAGGCGTGCAGCTTGTGGTCATAGACCGTGGCGGCAATGAACAGCACGCCGCCGGCAGTGACGATGGGCCCGCCGTAGTTATCCGAGCCGGTGTTCTTCATCCCCTTGGCAGCCAGCTCGGGAATCTCGCCCAGCGGAATCTTCCACACGTACTTGCCGGTCTTCAGGTCGATGGCGTTGAGCGTGCCCCAGGGCGGCTGAATGGCCGGATAGCCATCGGGATCGACAAACCTGTGGTAGCCCGTAAAAATATATTCCTTCTCATCGCGGAAGTCCCCGAACAGCCGCCCAGTGGTCGTGCCGTCGGGTACCGCAAGGAAGCGCAACAGCGCCTTTAGATCGTCCCCTTGCAGATCGGGCGCGCCCGGCATCTGCCCCTTGCCGTTTTGGATCATGTCAATGATCTGTCCGCGGTTGAGCCGGTCGCCGACGCCCACCAGCATGGGAAATGAAGGAGCAATTCCCTCGCGATGCTCGCCGTGGCACACAGCGCAATGGTCGGCGTAAACTTGGGCGCCGGCCTTGTCGGCGGGCTCGCCGGCCGTCTGCGATGCGGCCACCGACCCGAGCTCCTTCCCGGCCCCTCCGCTGTCGCCGGAGCGCAGGTACTCAATCAGCGCGGAAAGCTTGGAGTCGTCGATATTCGGGAACGACGGCATGCGGCCGTTGCCGTTCTTGATGTTGCTGGTCACCTGCTGGACAGAAAGCCGATTCAAGACGCCCACGAGCGAAGGAAAATTCGGCGGCTGCCCGGCGCGGTCCACGCCGTGGCACATGGCGCACTGATTCTCATAGACCTGCTGGCCGGAGTTGCCGGCCTGCGAGGCTGGAGTCAGGCCGCTCGTGAATGCCACTTCCTGCGAGTTGACGTAGAGTACGTCCGTAGCGGGATCGATGGCCGGACCGCCCCACTCCGCGCCGCCATCGTAGCCGGGAAAAACCACTGTGGGCTTGTCCAGCCTGAAAGGAACGAACTGCCCGGCGCTGGCAAAGGTGCGGAACTGCTTGACGGCCCAGTCGTGCGCTTCAGGCGTGCGCGTGGTGAGCATGTCCTCGGTGAGCAACTGGCGGGCAAACGGCTCGGGCAAATCGGGCTTGGGCTGCGTGGGCGAGGTCACTTCGCCGGGAACAGTGCTGGCCGGATAAGGCAGCTCATGGATGGGAAAGAGCGGCGTGCCGGTGACGCGATCGAACAGGTAGAGATAACCCTGCTTGGTGGTCTGCGCAAGCGCGTCAATCTTCTTGCCGTCGCGGGTTACGGTGAACAGCGCGGGGGGCGAGGGAAAGTCGCGATCCCACACGTCATGGTGCACGCCCTGGAAGTGCCACAGCCGCTTGCCGGTGTTGGCGTCGAGCGCGAGCAGCGAGTTGGCGTAAAGATCGTTGCCGAGCCGGTCGCCGCCGTAAAAATCAAAGACAGCCGAGCCAGTCGGGGCATAGACGATGCCGCGCTTGGCGTCGAGCACCATGCCCGACCAGTTGTTGGCCGCGCCGGCCGTCTTCCAAGCCTCGGGCGGCCATGTCTCGTAGCCCGGCTCACCGGGGTGCGGAATCGTGTGGAAGGTCCAGCGGAGCTTGCCGGTGTGCAGATCGAAGGCGCGGATATCGCCGGGCGGCGCCGGATGCGTCTCCGGATTGCGGCCGCCGACGATGATCATGTCCTTGTAGACGACGCCGGGCGTAGTGAGCACGACCGACTGCTCTTCGTAGTTGCCGCGCAGGCCTTTGCGCAAGTCGATGCGGCCGCCTTCGCCAAAGCTCTCGATCGGCTTGCCGGTCTCCGGATCAAGGCAATAGAGGAAGTTCATGATGCCGGCGTAGAGCCGCTTCTCTTTCCCATCTGTCCAGTACGTGAAGCCGCGCGAGGGCTGCGTGCCTTCGGTACCGGAGTCGAACTTCCACTTCAGCTTGCCGGTGGCAGCGTCGAGCGCCACCACCTTCTCGCTGGGCGTAAAGGCAAACAGCGTCGTTCCCACCACCAGGGGATTGGTCTGGATACCGCCCTTCTCGCCGGTGTCAAACGTCCATGCCTTGGCCAACAGGTGCGCGTTGGCGCGGTTGATCTGGGTGAGCCTGGAGTAGTGGTCGCCGTCAATGCCGCCGTTATAGGCGGTCCATCCCACGGAGTTCTGCGCCTGCGCCACTCCCCATGCCAACGGCAGCAGACAAACTCCCGCCGCCAGCTTCCTGTTCAACTCGCTCATGCTTGTTTTCCTTGCCCGCGGCGCCGTTCGCGACGCTCCGCTTTGATCCATCGGTGATCATGCCGCAATTCACATGCGGACGGCTGTGCGCCTTCGATTCTTGGGACCGATCCCATTATCGCTCACCGCATGCCCGGCACAACTGACATGCGGATGGGTTTGCCCGATTACGGCCGCACCCAGTTACCAAACATACACGATGGAATTCGCGACCGACGATAGCAGTTTCGGAATTACTGTAGCCCGGAAGCACGAGCTTAAGTGGCTTTTTTATCAAGAAAAAGCACCCCTGCACACCGTCAATGACGACCACACAAATTCCGAAGCTGCTCGTGCCTACCGGAAGCGCGTGGACACAAACGCCGCGGAGAACGCCGCGCTCCAACCCGCAGCCTGGTTGGCCGGGTACGCCGCACCATTGGGCGGCACGTTGGTTGGGACGGGTAGCACGGGCGCCGGAGGAGGGGTGATCTCCAGATAATTACTGTGCTGGTAGTTCCAGTTTTCAGGGATGGCAAAGGGCGCAAGCACGTTTGCCGGCAGGGGCTGCGTGGGTCCTCCATGACCCAGCGCGCCGCGCCACCAGGGATGGCCGGCGGCAAAGATTCCCCCGAAAAAGTTGCCTGCGGGAAAGCAGAACGACAACACCTCATCCTTCTTCGAGGAGAGGATGGATACCTGTTCGACATTGGCGACGGCGGCCTGGAACTCGCCGGTGAGGCAGTCGTCATCCACAGCACCGGCCATCAGGGTAAGTCGCCGCACCGCACCCTGCATGTTGGTGATCGTCTCCAGCACCACGCGCGCGCCCAGGCTGTGCGAGGCGAAGGAGACACTGCCGGCCCCGGCAAATGTGGCGTCGATGAACGGGCCCAGCAGCGCACCGGCTTCGTCGGCAACCTTGGGCTCGCCGGGATAGTCGAGCCCGTGCGCCCAGACCGAGTCGCCCGGCCACAGCAGGCCCACGAAGACGCTGGACGGCGGCAACTGCAACAGCCCCTCCCAGTTGGACAGGCAGGCGATGCCATCGGCGCGGTTTACGTTGAAGCCGTGCGTGGCAATGAGCACGTGCTGGCCGCGTATGGCATCAAGCAGGTCAGACAGCGCCAGGCCGGTGTAGTCGGCGAGGTTGGTTCCCTGGCAGACGGCAACCGATGTGGCGAGCTCCCCGCCCACGGGATTCATGCGGCAATCGAGAAATCGCGTCATGACCGCGCTCCTTAACCCTTCATCGTTTGCAGCGTGTTGACCGCGGTTGCCAGCGCGCTCGACAGATCCTTGGCAATGGGCGCCAGCGGCGTGGCCAGAATGCCGGCAAGCAAGGCGATACCCATGTCGCGGGACATCCAGTAGGCACTCGTGGTGTTCGGATGCAGAGTCCAGCCGCCCACCAGCGCCAACCCGACGGCGAAGATTGAAGCCACAATGCGCGTGCCGTTGGTGTAGGCCTGATCGGAGAGCTGGTAGACCTCGTCAAGCAGCGCTGTGAGGATGAAGTCGAAGCGCGCGTAGACGTCGGACTCGTTCTGCTCGAGCGCGGTGCCGCTGGTGATTTTGCCGGCCACCGATTGCAGCACCGCGGCATCGACGCCGGCAACATTGGCCAGGGCAGCCGCGTTCGTGGTGTTCAGTCCCTGCTTGATGAGTGATTTGGCAATGGACTTCTGGCTGCCGAGGTCGGTGCCGTTATACCAGTTGGCCTTGAGCGTGGCCAGGATCTGGGCCTGCGTGAGGCCGCTCGCCGGCGCACCGGGTGTGAGGCTTGCGACGGCGCTGGCAATGCGGCCGAAGCCGATGCGGTTCACGCCGCCAAAGAACGGCTTGGTTGAGTCGACAAGGCCAAAGGCCGCCGTGCCCAGGCCGCCAATGGCTGTAATGATCTGCGGAAGACTCTGAAGCATGCCCATCTCTTTCCCCCTTGGAGTGTTGCTCAACACTATAGGGGAAAGGCTGCGGAGGGGGACAGGATTTTTATCCTGGTAAGCTTGGGGAAGCCTACTTTTCCCGCCTGGCCAGAAACCGCTCCATAAACTTGGTGTCGAACTCGCCGGCGCGGAAGCCTTCATCGGCAAAGATCTCCTGGTGCAGCGGGATGGAGGTCTCGATTCCCTGCACCACAAACTGGCCCAACGCTCGCTCCATCTTGGCGATCGCTTCAGCGCGGTCGACGCCATGCACAATCAGCTTGGCGATCAGCGAGTCGTAGTAGGGCGGAACCACGCCCTCCGCGTACTGCGCCGTGTCCACGCGGATGCCGTTGCCGCCGGGGACGTTGAAGGCGGTGATGCGGCCGGCTGAGGGCGTGAACTTCTGCGGGTGCTCGGCGTTGATGCGGCACTCGATGGAGTGGCCGCGCATCTCCAGGTTGGCTGGCAGAATGTCGCTGAGCCGTTCGCCCGACGCGATGCGCAACTGGGCCTTCACAGATCGATG
>Ga0302198_10001194_pt1 | contig 28362 bp, 17 predicted proteins | sample II_Bog_N2_2_FD_193521 | JGI IMG/M metagenome (GOLD analysis project Ga0302198, IMG submission 193521) | Peat permafrost microbial communities from Stordalen Mire near Abisko, Sweden - II_Bog_N2_2 | ecosystem: Environmental > Terrestrial > Soil > Wetlands > Peat | place: Sweden: Abisko... | reverse complement strand
AAAGCTCGGACTGAACTAGCCCTCGACCAAGCATTCACTGAAGCGCTTCAGGAAATATCCGCAGAAAATGCACAAGCATGGTTCAGGCTGACTCTCAACTGGGTACAGCTATGATGAAATTGCTCTAAGTGCCAGGAAGTCAGCGAGAAGTCGGGTTTCACGGTGCAGGCGGGCGTACCAGAATGTGATTTGAACACCGGGAGGGAAATTCACGGCCCGATTCGATGTACTCTGGAGTTTGGTCAATGCCCATGCGGCAAGATGAGGGATTGCAACGGGTTGCGAAGGCCCGTGAAAAGGAGCGGAATCGTGAGTCCAGTGGTTATTTCGGAAAAGAAGATCAAGCGGGCGTTGCTGAGCGTAACCGACAAGACCGGCTTGGTGGAGTTTGCCCAGGTGCTGGCCGGGTTTGGGGTGGAGCTGGTTTCCACGGGCGGAACGGCGCGGGCGCTGCGCGAGGCCGGGCTGACGGTTAAGGACATCAGCGAGCTGACCGGCTTTCCGGAGATGCTGGACGGACGTGTCAAGACGCTTCATCCCAAGGTGCACGGGGGCCTGCTGTATATTCGCGGCAACAAGGAACATGAAGCGGCTGTGGCCGCGCACGGCATTGAGCCCATCGACATGGTGGTGGTGAATCTCTACGCCTTTGAGAAGACTGCCTCACAGCCGGGAGTTGCATTCGGGCATCTGATCGAGAACATCGACATTGGTGGCCCATCGATGGTGCGTTCGGCGGCGAAGAACTTTGAGGACGTGGCCATCGTGACCCGTGTGGACGATTACCCCGGTCTGATCGAAGAGCTGAAGACAACGCACGGCGCGCTGAGCCGGGGGACGCGCTGGAAACTCGCGAAGAAGGCGTTTGGGCTGACCGCGGCGTATGACACAGCCATTGCCAACACGCTGGACCAGATTGCCGAAGCTCCGGCCCCGGTGGCTTCGGCTGAGCCGGATACGGCTTCCCTGCCCCCGACCCTGCGCATCAACTTTCCGCTGGCCCAAGCGCTGCGCTACGGCGAGAATCCCCACCAGCGCGCCGCTCTCTATTCAGATGGATCGGGCCTGGGCATTGCCGGGGCCAGGCAGTTGCAGGGAAAGGAACTGAGCTTCAACAACCTGGTGGATCTGGACGCCTGTTGGGAACTGGCGCAGGAGTTCGACGTGCCAGCGGTCATCATTGTGAAGCACACCAATCCCTGCGGCGCGGCCACTGGCGAAAGCCTGGCGGAAGCCTATCGCAAGGCGCTGGAATGCGATCCGGTCTCGGCCTATGGCGGGGTGATTGGGATCAACCGCGAGGTGGACCTGGAGACTGCCGAGGAAATCTCCAAGATCTTTGTGGAGGCCATCGCCGCTCCGGGCTTCAGCGCCGCGGCGGGCGAGCGCTTTGCCGCCAAGAAGAATCTGCGGCTGGTGGAGGTGCACTCCGCTCCGTCGCGGCCTGTGGTGAAACACGTTTCCGGTGGACTGCTGTTGCAGGATGCGGACACTGGACGGGTGACGGAGGCGGAGCTAAAGGTAGCCACCTGGCGTCCGCCGACGGCCGAAGAGCTGCGCAACCTGCTCTTTGCCTGGCGCGTGGCCAAGCATGTGAAGTCGAACGCCGTTGTTTACGCGAAAGACGGGCAAACGCTGGGCGTGGGCGCAGGGCAAATGAGCCGCGTGGACGCCGCGAAGTTCGGCGCCATGAAGGCCGTGCTGCCACTGAAGGGTTGCGTAGCGGCTTCAGATGCCTTCTTCCCCTTCGCCGACGGACTCGAAGCTGTGGCCGCAGCCGGAGCCACAGCAGCGATTCAGCCGGGAGGCTCGGTGCGGGATGAAGAAGTGATTGCCGCAGCCGACAAGCTGGGCATGGCGATGGTGTTTACGGGGATTCGGCACTTCAAGCACTGAGAACGTACCCAGGCATTGGACGCATGAGAAGCCCCAGCTCAATCTGGGCCATCCGTCCAGCGCAAGCCTTGGCGCTGGACGGGGCAGCGGGGCTTTTTCTAGGCGATCTGCCGGGCGATTCACGCTCCGGAGCTCTTCGCCAGTCTGTGGTCCGTTTATGGGGTGGCGCAGAGCGTCTTTTTCGCGAAGAACAAGTCACTTAACAGTCCGGTTCTTCCTCTTGAACAACTGGGAAGCCGCTTTATTGTGCACTGAAAACTGTTGTCTGCCACCAAATGCCGGTTAAAATCGTCTCTATAGTAGGCAGAGTTGCCCTTCAACGGCGGCCTGCACCGCCTTTTTGTCTGCCAGAATGGAATTTTTCCGGACTGAGCAGGCAGGAAGAGGCATGGAATCCCCAGGATGATGACAAAAATACTTCGTTTGCTGCCCTTTTGGCTGTCGCTTGCCGCCGCATTTGCCTTTCTCCCGGCGGCCACGACAGTCCGCGCCCAAAGCACCCCGGGCAGCCCGGCTGCGGCCAAGACGAACTCGGCCAAGCCCAACCAGATTGCTCCGGCAATAGCCGCACCGGCCGCCTCCGCTCCCGTAGAGGCTGCGCCGTTGCCGGACCGCGCCCAGGCGTACTATCACCTGGCGCTGGCCGGCATCTTCGAAGACGATGCGGTCACACAGGGCAGCCCGGAGTATGCCACGCGGGCGATCGAGGAGTACAAACAGGCGTTGAACGCCGACCCCGGTTCGGTTGAGATCAACACGGGGCTGGCCGAGCTCTATTTTCGTACTGGCCACACGCGCGAGGCCGAAGCCACGGCGCGGGAACTGATCAAGAACTCCCCGAACGATATCGCCGCGCACAAGCTGCTGGGGCGCATTTATCTGCGCCAGCTCGGCGATGGTGGGACTCCGGTCCCGTCAACCTCCGGCAATCCTCTGGAGCAGGCCATCGCGGAATTCGAGAAGCTCGTCGGCTTCGAGCCCAAGGATGTGGAAGATCGCATGATCCTGGGCCAGCTTTATGCCGTCAAGCACGATCAGAAGAAGGCCGAGGAGGAATTCAAGATCGCGCAAGCCATCGAGCCCGACTCCGAACAGGTGGTGCTGAACCTGGCGCGTGTCTATGCTGAGGCTGGCGATCTGGAAAACGCCGCCAAAGTGATCGAGGCCGTACCGGTAGCCAACCGCAGCGCCAAAATGGAGTTCGCCCTGGGCGCAGCCTACGACCAGTTGAAGCGGAGCAAGGATGCCATTGCCGCCTATCAGCGCGCGACCGACCTGGAGCCCGGGGACGTGAGAACCCTGGGAGCGCTGGCGCAGGCTCTGCTGAACGACAACCAGCTCGACGAGGCGCTCAAGTATTACAAGGAATTGTCCGAGGCCGATCCGGAAGACGCCTCCGCCCTGATCCATATCGGGGAAATTCAGCGCCGGCAGGGGAAATATGAGGTTGCGCTGGCCACCATCCGCAAGGTGCATAAGCTGGACCAGAACACGCTAGAAACCGGCGCCAAACTGGAGGCGGGCTACAACGAGGGGCTGCTGCTGGACGTATTGGGCCGCTTCGATGACGCCGCGGATGTCTACGAAAAAATGGTGGAACTGACCTCGCACGCCAACGGCGCCTATACCGCCGAGGAAAAGAGCAATCGCGGCATCTTCCTGGAGCGTCTAGGAGCGGTTTATCACGAACAGAACAAGACCGATCAGGCCATTGCCGCCTACCAGAAGATGGTCGAGTTGGGCGGCGAGACGGCCCTGCGCGGCTTCCAGGAACAGGTGGACACCTATCGCGACGCCAAGCAGTTCGACAAGGCGGTCGAGGTTTCCCGCAAGGCCGTTCTGGCCAATCCCAAGGACCGCCGGCTCAAGCTGATGCTGGCCGACGAACTGACCGATCTGGGCAAGAGCGACGAAGCTATTGCCATGGCCAAAGGGCTGCTGGTGAACACCAACGAGGACCAGGATGTCTGGGTTTCGCTGGGCCAAATGTACGTTCGCATGCGCCGGTGGAAGGAAGCGGAAGATGCCCTCAACAAGGCGGAAGCCCTGACTTCGAAGAAGGAAGACCGGACCTACCTTTACTTTCTGAAGGGCGAACTGGCCGAACGGCAAAAGCATCTGGAACCGGCCGAGCAGTTCTTCCGCCAGGCGCTGGAACTCGACCCTTCGAGCGCCATGACCCTGAATTACCTGGGCTTCATGCTGGCCGACAAGGGAATCCGGTTGCCGGAGGCTCTGAAGCTGATCCGCAAGGCCGTGGAATTGGAGCCGATGAACGGCGCCTATCTGGATTCGCTGGGTTGGGTTTACTTCAAGATGGGCCAGTTCGAGTTGGCCGAGCAGAACCTGCGCCAAGCCGTGGATCGCGACCAAGCCGACCCCACTGTCCACGACCACCTGGGCGACCTCTACGAGAAGACCGGCCGCATCCGTTTGGCCGCGGCGCAGTGGGAGCTCTCCCTGGCGGAGTTTTCCAAGTCGGCCCCGGCAGATGTTGAGCCGGCCGAAGTGGCCAAGGTGCAGCGCAAGCTGGATAACGCCCACGTCAAGCTCGCCAAGCAGGAAAACGTCACCGGGCAGGTACGACAGGAATAGAGCGAAACCAGGGACTGTGTCCTTTTGATTGAAGGTTGTCGAAGATCGTCGCTCCATCAAGGTCGCCTCGACTCGAAAACCTTGTTTTCGGAATACATTTACTCTGGTTTCGCTCGAACGACAGGAACCCGGTTGCAGCTCAATGCGCAAGCGGAAAAGGCGGTCTTTCCACCATGGAAAGGCCGCCGGTCTGTTTTTTCCCCAGCGCCGGAGCGTGATGTTCCGGCAGGGAGCTACTTATTTCCGTTGGCAGCCGCGTCGATGTAGACTCCCACGTTGTCCTTGTCCACCAGCGAAGTGCCGGTATCCACAAACGCCGGATAGGGCGCGAAGGCGTCGGCGCTGAAGTCGCGCTCAAGCTTCTGGGGCGGGTCGTGAAAGACCTCGTCCAGCCCCTTCAGGCCGATGTACGCCATGGTGTAGGGCTTTTGCACGATCGTCGAATCGATGGCGCCAGATTTGATCCCGTCCAGCGTGTCGGCGTTCACGTCCCAGGCCATCACCAGCCGGTCCTTTCCATTGGCCCGGCTGACGGCATCGGAAACCCTTTTTCCGGTGACCGACTCCAGACAGATAAAGGCGTCGATCTTCTTGGGCCCCGTCAACGACATGAACTGCTGTGCGCGGTCGAAGGCGACATTCGGATCGTCCTTCACGTCGACCACGTCCACGATCTTGATCTCCGGCCGGGTAGCAAAAGCGTCCTTGAATCCCTTGAGCCGCTCCTCGGTGTTGGGCTGGCCGACGAGGGTGAAGAAGACCACGTTGCCCTTGCCTCCCAGCTTCTGGATCACCCGCATGCCACCCATCCGGCCGGCTTCAAGGTTGTTGGTGCCGATGAAGTAGAGCCGGCGGCTGCCTGCGGCGTCCGAGTCCATGGTAATAACCGGAATGCCGGCGTGAACGGCCGCGTCGATATCTGCCTGCAAGACGGATACGTCGGAAACCGATATCAGGATGCCGGCCGGTTTGGCGGCAATGGCCTTTTCCAGTTCGGCCTTTTCGGCCTGGGGATCGTAGGTATCGGGTCCCACCACCTTGGCGGTCACTTTATAGCGTGCCGCCGCCTGGTTGAATCCCGCCGCCGCCGATTGCCAGTAAGGCAAGGCCAGATTGGCCGAAACCAGATAGAAGACCTCTTTCTTCGAGTGCCTGCCGCACCCGGATGTGAACGCAACTGCCAGCGCCAGCATGGCCAGCGCGACATTCTTCATCGCTTTCATGCCTGCCTCCCCGTTGAGAACCCAAGATGCACCAAAGATGGCGCCCGGAATCGAACTCCGCGCCATCCATCCAAATTCCGGGTGGATGTTACTACCGAAGGAAGGACATTGTCCAATGCCGAATTAAAAACATATGAACGCCCTGGACCTGACGAATGGCAATTCAAAGAACGCGGGGGTATCCTCTCGGCGCAGAACCCCCAGTTGCGGTATAACCAAACGTGAACTCCTGCATACAGCCATGCCCATGAATCTGGACTCCAAACCGGCCACCGCATTGCCCCAGGGGATTGCCGCAGGCAGAGATGGCGAGCTCACCCGGCGCGTTCACGACGAACCAGCCCATCCCTACCGCACCCCATTTGCGCGCGACGCGGCGCGGGTCCTGCACGCGCGCGCCTTTCGCAGGCTGGCCGGCAAGACACAGGTTTTTACCCGCCTTCCCGGCAATCCGCCGGGCGACCACTTCCGCAGCCGCCTGACTCATACGCTGGAGGTGACGCAAATTTCCCGCACCCTGGCTAAGGCACTGGGACTGAACTCTGAGCTGGCCGAAGCGCTGGCGCTGGCCCACGACATCGGCCACCCGCCCTTTGGCCACGCGGGAGAAAAGGCCCTGGACCAGTGTTTGCGCGAGTTCGGACTGGGATTCGACCACAATCTGCATGCCTTGCGCATCGTCACGTGGTTTGAGGAACGGTACGCCGGCTTTCGCGGCCTGAACCTGACGCTGGGCATGCGCGAAGGCATCGTCAAACACTCCCGGGATTACTCGGCCGCGGCGCATCCCGAGTTGGCCACATACTTTCTCGACCTGTTTCCTCCGCTGGAGGCGCAACTGATCGACCTCGCCGATGAAATCGCCTATCTGACCGCCGACCTGGACGATGGACTGGACTCCGGCTTCCTTGACCTGGCGCAGGTCCGCGAAGGAGTGGCACTGTTTCGCGGCTTCCACGACCGAGCTCTGGCCAGGTACCCCGCCGCGACCGCCAAGCTGACCGTGAACGAAGCGCTCAGGGACATGCTGAATGCGCTGGTCACCGACCTGATGGAAGAGGTGGGTCGGCGGGTGAAGCAGCTTGGCGCTTCAACACTCGACGAGATTCGTCGCGCGCCCCATCGGCTGGCAGCGCTCGGTCCGGAGATGGAAGCTTCGCGTTCCTCGGCAAAGAACTTTCTTTACGCCAACCTCTATAACTCTCCGGGAATGGAGGAGGGGCACGCGCGCGCTGTCGAGGTCGTTGACGGGCTCTTTGCCGCACTGATGGATCGCCCCAGCCTGCTGCCCGCAGACCACCAGGCGCAGATTCCCACAGAGGGCCTGGCCCGCACCGTTGCCGACTATATCGCTGGTATGACCGATAACTACATCGAGCTGGCGTGGACGCGCTGCACTAGCTTGTGAACCGGTTGGGCTATCTTTTGTGTATCTTAACTCATAACTCACATAACAGCCGCGCGTAGATTGAGTCATAGGTAGAAGCACACTGACCCGGCTGCCGAGCCGCATCATTCCAGCGATTACGGTAACATTTCCGCATGGGACGGGCCTCCAGGCGATGAATGGCGAACATACTGTCGGCAGAGGGGGCTCAACGCTGCCCTAGCTTGACATAGGCAAGAGCTTCGCCGAAACTTAACCTGCCGGGCAGAAGGATGAAACCAGGGCGGGGAATGGCCGGCACGATTCCCGCGAGACGTTGAGGTGAGATTGAAAGCTTCATTTATCCTTTCTGCAATATTAATTTGCGGCGGTCAGTGGTGCAGTGCTCAGGTGAAGCCCTCGGAGTCGATCGCTCGCCCTTCCGATCATCAGTCAGACATCGCCGCGAGCGAGACCAGCCGGGAAGGCTCTTCCTATGTGCCAGTCGATAGCTGGATCTATCCGGCGCTTGACCGTCTGCACGCGCTCGGTTACGTGGACAGCGCATTTCTGGGCTTGCGCCCGTGGACGCGGCTAAGCATCGCGCACATGCTGGAGTTGAGTGCGGACCGCCTCGAAACGGATACGCACAACGACGCGGCGCAGGCTCTCTATCTGGCGGTGCTGCGCGAGGTTCGGCCGGATCGCGATCGCACTACCGCTCTGTCTCGTCCACACACCGAACTGGAGAGTGTGTACACGGACCTGCGCGGCACCGATGGAACTCCGCTGCGCGACAGCTTCCACCTCGGCCAGAGCATTATCAACGACTACGGACGGCCCTACGAAACAGGATTTGACAATTACTCCGGCTTCAGTGCGCGCGCCGAGGCGGGACGCTTCTCGCTCTATTTTCGCGGTGAAGGTCAGCACGCGCCTTCCGCGGCAGGCTACTCATCGGCGTTGGCGGCGTTTCTCTCCAACAATATCGATCTCATTCCGTTTGCCACCAACACGCGGCAGGACACCATTCCCCTGGGGCCGATCTCCTCTGTTACGACGATGCGGGTCATGGAGGCAAACCTCTCTTTTCATCTGCAGGGGCATGAGGTTTCGTTCGGCAAGAACGACCAATGGCTGGGTCCGGACAAGGGAGCATCGATGCTGTGGGGTAACAATGCCGAAAACATCTACAGCTTCGAGATCAACCGGGTCGAGCCGGTACGCATTCCACTGCTCTCGAACCTGACAGGACCTTTCCGTTACGAGTTTTTTGTGGGCAGCCTCAAGGGACATACCTATCCCAACGACCCCTGGGTGCATATGGAAAAGATCAGCTTCAAGCCCACGCGCAATCTGGAATTCGGTTTTGATCGCTTGACTGTCTGGGGCGGCAAAGGACATGCGCCAATCACGATCCACACCTTTCTGCATAGCTTCTTCAGTTTCCAGAACGTGACCGCTGCCGAGAAGCAATCGCGCGACGACCCGGGAGCGCGCTTCGGTACCTTCGACTTCAGTTACCGACTACCGTTTTTGCGCGACTGGGTGACTTTGTATACCGATTCTCTGGTGCATGACGATGTAAGTCCCATTAGCGCTCCGCGGCGCTCGGGAGTGCATCCAGGACTCTATTTGGCGCGGGTCCCCGGCATGGAGCATCTCGATCTACGTGTGGAGGGAGCCAGCACCGATACGGTCAGTTCGTCGGTTCAGAGCGGCCAGTTTCTCTACTATGAAAACATTCAGCGGCAGGGACCGACGAACAAGGGCCTTCTGGTAGGTGACTGGATAGGGCGTGAAGGCAAGGGCGGACAGGGATGGCTGACTTATCATCTTTCTCCGCAGGAAGAGATACAGTTTACCTACCGGAACGCAAAGAACTCGATCAAATTCATTCCCGGCGGCACCACTCAGAACGACTACGAACTGCGCGTGTGCAAGCGAGTACGGAAGGATATCGAGATTCGCGGCTCGGTGCAGTATGAGGGCTGGAAAGCTCCGATTTACAAACCCGGCGCTCAGAGCGATACCACCGTCGCGGCCCAGATTACCTGGTTCTCCCGCGAACCTAAAGAGTAGCAGTCAACGCGCGCACTGGGATTCTTAATCCGTTCGAACATGTTCGCAACGGACCAAGACTGTGAAGATCAATCCAATTCCGAGCCCTGGAAGGCATCTGTACAGCCCATCCTCCTGGTACTATCGCTGGTGCAAGAAGATTCAATTCAATCGCGCGAGTTATTTCCTTTGAGGGAAGTGCACATCAATGTTCAATTCGGTTCTGCGGCATCTTTCAATCCATACCCTTGGTTTTGTAGTGGCTTCATCTGCCATGTCTCTCGCGGCGCAATCGCAACAGGCTCCACAGCGAACGATCGTTGTGAACCTCAAGGATTCAACAGGGCCAGTGGATCGCTTCTTTGATCTGTCGGTTGGATCCGATTATCCCGGCACCCTGATCCGCGACGGCAGCCAGGCTCAACTCAAGATCGCTGTCGATGAACTCGGATTTCGCTATATCCGTTTTCACGCGATCTTTCACGACGTGTTGGGAACAGTGCGAATCGAAGACGGCAAGACCGTCTATAACTGGTCAAAGATCGACCAGCTTTATGACGACTTGTTGGCCAGGCACATCCGCCCGTTTGTCGAGCTCGGTTTCACGCCCAAGGCACTCGCTACATCCCAGAACAGCGTTTTCTTCTGGAACGGCAACACATCGCACCCCAAACCGGACGGTTGGCGCGACCTTGTCGATGCCTATATCCGGCACATCGAGCAGCGCTACGGAAAAGACGAGGTCCGCACATGGTTTTTTGAAGTATGGAATGAACCCAACCTCTCCGGTTTCTGGGAGGGTGGCGATCAGAAAGCATACTTCGAGCTCTACGATCAGACTGCGAGAGCGATCAAGTCCATCGATCCTGTGTTGCGGGTTGGAGGACCGAGCACGGCCGGAGCTGCATGGGTTCCCGAGTTTCTCGCCCATGTGGAGAAGAGCGGCGCTGCTGTTGACTTCGTGACCACGCACACGTATGGCGTCGAGGGAGGATTTCTCGATGAAAACGGAGTGAGCGACACAAAACTTTCCCCATCTCCCGATGCAATTATCGGTGACGTGCGCCGTGTCCGCGAGCAGATTTCAGCTTCCTCGTTCCCTGGGCTTCCGCTGTACTTTACCGAGTGGAGCACAAGTTATACGCCGCGCGACTCGGTGCACGATTCCTACATCAGCGCGCCATACATTCTGACCAAGCTCAAGGCCAGCCAGGGATTGCTGCAGGGCATGAGCTATTGGACTTACACCGATCTGTTCGAAGAACCCGGACCTCCAACAGCGCCGTTTCAAGGAGGATTCGGGCTACTGAACCCGCAAGGCATTCGCAAGCCGGCGTTCTTCGCCTATAAGTATCTTCATGCACTTCAGGGCAACAGCCTAAAGACGAGCGATCCTCAGGCAATGTTGGCCACACAGGATGGAAAAGTCACAGCAGTCATTTGGGACTTCGAGCAGCCGGACCAGAAGGTCAGCAATCGATCCTTTTATACAAAGCTCATTCCCGCTCATACAGCGCCTCCGGTGCATTTGCAGATTACGCATCTTGTCCCGAACACCGCTTACCAATTGGAAGTCCACCGCACCGGATATCATGCCAATGATGCTTATTCTGCATACATCGAGATGGGCTCTCCGAAGGAACTGAGCGCCGCTCAGATTGCGCATCTGAACGAGTTAACACGGGATCTTCCGGAGACCGACAAGGCGGTGCGAAGTGGATCCGATGGCGCCTTTGACTTTTCGATCCCGATGAACAGCAACGACGTGGTGCTGGTGAAGCTTACACGGAGTCAGAGGACCAATTGAAGACTCAAGAGTCCGTTCTGCGTGCCAAAGAATCAATGAGCAAGACCAGCTAGCCAGCATGCTGCCGCGGGAGAAGTGGCGTTCGACTCACGAAGTTCGCAGTGCCTATTACTGATCCGGCATAGAACGAACGCGACTTTATAGCATTCGATTCGTCTAAATATGAATGGATGGGATCATTGCTGTCCAAAATAGAGAGCTAGGTTTCCCTGGCTTGAGAAGTTGGGGGCTGATCCCCATTACTCTGGAGTGGGTTCTGAGCAGAACCACAGCCAAAGGGGGAGGATCAGCCTTGACACCAGTATTCAGTGTCTACTCGCAGCTTTTGCAACTTTTTCCACGCGGACAGTTCGCACAGGTTGTCAAGCAACATCAAGCCGAGTTCAACGCCAAAGGGTTCACCTTCGGGGAACAGTTCGTGGCCATGTCGTTTTGCCAGGTGGCGCATCTGAACTCGCTGCGCGAGGTCTGTCTGGGGCTGGCCGGATGCGAATCGCCGCTGAAGCATCTGGGCATCAGCACCGCGCCGAAGAAATCGACCTTGGCTTATGCCAATGCCAATCGACCCTGGGAACTCTACGAGTAGGTTTTCATGCAGTTGCTGGAAAAGTGTCAGGCCGAGACGGCCACGCGCAGTCGCCGCAAGTTTCGTTTCAAGAACAAGCTGATGAGCCTGGATGGCAGCATCATCGAGTTGTCGGCGACCATGTTTGACTGGGCAAAGTATCGCCAGCGGAAGGGCGCGATCAAACTGCATCTTCTGTTGGACCACGACGGCTACCTGCCCTCGTTTGCGGTAGTGACCGACGGAAAATATAGCGAGTTGAAGGTGGCGCGAGGCCTCTGCCTGGAAGCGGGTACGATCCTGGCCGTCGATCGCGGCTACAACGATTACGAGTGGTTCGCCCAGTTGACGCAGGACGGGGTCTTCTTCGTCACACGCATGAAGACCAACACGGTCTATACGACGGTCGAGGTCTGTGCGGTTCCGGAAAAGGGCAACGTGCTCAGCGACCAGATCGTCTCTCTGCCCGCCCTGGACAAGGATGGCGAGGCGCCGGTCCTGTTCCGACGCATCGAATACTGGAACGCGGACAAGCAGGAAATCCTGGTGTTCTTCACCAGCCTTCTGCACTTGGCGGCTTCGACGGTAGCTGCGATCTACAAGGAACGCTGGGCCGTGGAACTTTTCTTCAAGGCGCTGAAGCAAACCACAAAACTGAAGTCGTTTCTGGGCACCAGCGCAAATGCCGTCAAGACGCGGATCTGGACCGCTCTGATCGCCATGCTCATTTTGAAGTACCTGCAGATGAGGTCCAGCCTTGGCTGGTCGCTGTCCAATCTTGCGGCTCTCGTGCGCCAGCAACTGTTCATCTTCAGAGACTTGTGGGCGGGGCTCAACAATCCGCTGGACGGACCGCCTGCCGCGAGGAAACTGGCCGAGCAGTTAACCAATCCGTTGATGTTGTAGTCATGAGTTGGACAGCAGAAGAAATGCATGCATCCACTTGAGCCAGTAGCGCAGCACTTACACCATCACAACTTGGACAGCAGGATGCAGGAAACGTAGAAAGTCCTCCCGTGCGAGTCATCGAAGAAACCTGACGCTACCGCCGCGGGAGGATATCTATGTCCAGTGGAATCAACCGCTCAATTTACAGAAAATGCTGTCTTGGACAAGAGTGGGTTGGCTCAGTTAAGCAGTATTCCACTGAGACAGCAGCTTGGAAGGCTGTTTTAACACTGCGCCTCGACATCAACCAGCAAACACTTCGCCCGGAAGGCCAGCCGGAGACATTCGAGCGACTGGCAGATCACTACCGAATGATCGAACTTGATCTGGACAAGGAATCCGAGCGGAAGGTCCGCCAAACGAAACAGATCTATGGAGTTTATCTGAAGGCGAGAATCGTTCCACGATGGGGCGGCCATCTGTTTCGGGAGATCAAAGCAGTAGCAGTAGAGCGCTGGCTTGGCTCAATCGACGATCTGTCGAACGGAACCAAGGCGAAGATAAAGGGCATTATGAGCGAGGTTTTTCAACACGCGATCCGGTATGGCTGGCTCGATAATGGAGAAAATCCCATCTTTGCAGTTCGACAGAGCGCCAAACGAACGCGTGTCACTGAACCTCTGGAAGCGGCAAAGTTCCGTGCGCTCATTCTGGAGTTGTCACACAAGATGCGCGTTGTCGGCATCGTGGCAGCAACGACGGGACTTCGGATCAGCGAAGTTCTGGGCCTGAAGTGGAAAGACATCGGCTGCAAGTCCTTGCAGATGGATGTCACCCGATCCGTTGTGGATGGCATCGTCGGAAAGTGCATGACCGAGACGTCCCGGCGGCCGGTGCCAATTGATGAGTTCACCACTGCGGAACTGTTGGCTTGGAGACGGGAAACCGTCTATGCGGAGCCGGAAGATTGGGTTTTCGCCAGCGAAAAGGTCCAAGGCAGAATGCCGCCCTGGTCTGACACGCTGCTGGATCGTTTTCTGCAACCCGCCGCGAAGCAGGCCGGAATCACGAAGTGGGTTGGCTTCCATACCTTCAGGCACACCTATTCCACGCTGCTCAAAGCCAACGGGGAAGATGTAAAAGTGGTTCAGGAATTGATGCGCCACGCCAATATCTCGACAACAATGAACATTTTCACAAAAGCTCTGACGCCAGCCAAACGGGAGGCTCAAAGCCGGGTTGTCGATGTTCTGATGGACCGTTCGAGGATTTTGTCTGAGAATGGTGAGCGCTACGCGAACCCCATGCTCTACGTGGTTTGCGTGGCCAAGCTCTGCAGGCCGTTGCGGCGAGCGGCTTGATTGCTCTTCCACTGATCGGGCAGCCACTGGGGCAATTGGCTGGCTTCGAGGATCGGCAGGTTCGTCAGTAACTGGGTGAGATAGAGCTGGGGATCGATATCGTGGCGGCGGCAGGTACTGGTCAGGCTGGCCAGGATCGCGGCGGTCCTTCCCCCACGCGGATTTCCGACGAAGAGTGAATTCTTCCTGTTGAGAACCACGCGCTTCATCTCTCTTTCGCTGACATTGTTGTCGATTGAAATCGCGCCGTCCGCACAGAAGACATTCAGTTCCTGCCACTGCCCGAGAGCGTAGTTGATGGCCTCTGCCATCGGATGCTTGGGCAGCAACTGCTGCTTCCAGACAAGAAGCTTCTCGTGCAACTTGTCGAGCAGCGGCGCCGACTGTTGCTGGCGCAGCCTCAGACGTTCTTCCACGGAAGCACCTTTGCCCTGCCTCTCGACCGCATAGAGCGCGCGCACCCGCTCGACCGCCTCCTTGGCGATCTCGGGTGCGGACTTCTCAGCTTCAACAAACTTTCTTCTCGCGTGCGCCCAGCATCCGGCGCGCGTGATCGCGTTGCCGACGACAACGCCGTTATAGCCGGCATAGCCATCCGCCAACAGAACCTGTCGGTAATCTTTCAGAAATCTGCTTGGTCCATCGCGGCCTCGATCCAGCGTGAAGTCGAAGACGTTGTGTGGCTGGGCCTCATCGCCAACGTAGACCCACATGCGCGCATTCGCACATTTATCCTTGTTCTGCATGGGCATGATGGTGTCATCGGTGGCTACCACATGCGATTGCCGCACCCGATCCGCCATCAGTTCATAGAGCGGTTCAGCGAGGTCCCCCACATCGCCGCCCCATACCGATTGAGTGGCTCGCGAGATCTCGAAGCCCTGCCGCGCAAATATGTCTTCCAACCTGTAGTAAGGCAGGTAATCCGCAAATTTGCTGGTTACGATGTAGGCCAGCAAGCCAGGGCCGGCCATGCCCTTGTCGATCGCGGTCTCCGGCTTGGCTGCGGCTGCCATGCGTGGATTCTCGCCGCTCGTCTCGCAACTTGCACAGGCATACTTCTTGCGCACATGATGGAGCCGCTCGAAGTGGCCGGGAAGATACTCGACCTGCCAGCTCTCGTCGGCGCCGATCTCTTTGCGCTCGACACCGCAGCAAGGACACAGGCGCTCTTCCGCAGTCAACTCGTAAACGTGCGTGGTGACAGGCAGGTTATCGAAGTTGGCCAGATTGCGCCGGCCTTTGCGCCGACCAACGCGTCGCAACTCTTCGGCTGGTTCAGAGGAAGCGGGAAGATCGTCCGCCTGCACGGGCTTGCGATCCAACTCCTCGGCGAAGTTCAGCAGCATCTGCGCCAAGTCGCTGTCCGATTGCAGACGATCGGCGCGCGGACCGTAATACCATTTCTTGAATCGCTCCAGCTCCAGTTGCGTGCGAAGAAGTTCAACCTGTAACTGCTCGTTGCGCAGCTTGTGTTCCTCGGCGCGACTTTTGTATCCCTCGGCGCGCTGCTTCTCCTGGTCACGCTCCAACTGCAACCCGAGCACCATGACCTGCAGCGTTGCGCTGTCACTGGGCAGATTCTGCGCGTTAGGTACGAGTGGGTTCACTTACTCAGTTAGATGCAATAGATACACCATAAGTCGCGTCAGGCAACAACTTTATCCCGGCTTTTTACGGGGCTTTCAGCGGGTCGTTCATAGCGCGGCAGGCGCTTCAGCTTCGTCATATCGATGCCGTCTAACAGCATCGCCAACTCACTGGCCCGCAACTCCACCGAGCCCGCATTTGCTTCAGCCCGCGGCAGCTTGAAGACACCAACTTCCAAGCGCTTGTACCATAGCACATAGCCATCCCGATCCCATACGAGGATCTTCAACCGGTCGCCGCGACGCGAGCGAAAGACGAACAGATTATTGCCAAGCGGATCGGCGCCGATCACTGTGCGCGCGTGCTCCGCCAGACGATCGAAGCCGCGCCGCATATCGATTGCCTCGGCCGCAAGCCAGATACGCATACTCTGCGCCGTGTCCAGAGCGCGAAGACTCGGCAGGCCGATCATAGCCTGACCTGCCACGCGGCGGGCGATGAGTTGTCCTCGGGAACCGCAGGGTCCAGCACTGCAAGCAACTGCTGCAAATGAATCGCATCGAAACCTGGCGCAACCATCAGACTGCGGCCACGCGGCAACCGAACCTCAATTATCGAGGCAGGTGCGAAGCTGGAGTTGATCGGCTTCGCTGCGGTCGCCATCTTGACTTCCAAGAACCGAATGGGTCTCTCGGAGGATGCCTTCGAACCAGAAGAGGAAGATCTGTCTGTGGATGACTCTGCTTTGCGCTCATCGACCACGCTGAGTTGCTTCCTCCAGGCGTAAAGGCTCGAAGTGAGGATTCCGCGCTCCCGACAAAATGCCGTTACTCCCTGTCCACTGCGTGCCTGCTCACTGACCAACTCGCGCCAGTCTGCTCTTCGCCGCTGTCTCATTATGCCCATGCAAACAGCTTGCCACTGAAAACCGGGCACTACAAGATGGGGTTCGCGTAGCGCTTACGAGATGCCCGCCCATTGCGCTCCCGTCAGGCGCATGCATTGCTCAATCGGGCATGTACTCATGTGGTATCAACATGAATATGATTGCCGATATAGCGACCATCCAACCGCGACTCGGAAATGTGATCCATCTGCGATCGAATAAACAAGATATGTCTGCTGCGGTTATCGAGACGAAGCCGCCACACCGGGGCTGCTTATCTCGAAGCCTATGATCGCTCTCGGTGCATTTTGCTGTGGTGGCTAGCCATTTTGATAACAATACGAGTTCACTTGCCAAGAGCAATGCGTTGATTCAAAATAGTCGACGACTGATCCAAGCTAACTCAACATGTCATGAAAGGCGCAAGCCATGATCTCGCCCCAAATCGCCCGGTACTCGATACCGCTCTTAGACGACACTCGCGCCACGGAAATGATCGACCTAGCGCACGTGCGATTCGATCGCAACCTCTCAGAAGCGGAAGTTCAAGTTCTGCGCGACTCGGCAAGTTCACTTGGACTGACCGAACCAGGACAAGATGCTGAGCGTCGAGAGATTAGACCGGAACTGGTGCGCTGGCTTGCGAGCGATCCAAGGGCAGCCGCTCTAATCGACCCCAAAGGAATACGCGTTTGGGGGTTTAGTCTTTCGAGCGATCTGGATCTCGGTTTTTCAGGATCGACTAATTGCCCGTCAAGACGCTGATTCGCATCGGAATCACGTGTTATCCCGCCTAAGACCGTTCGGCTCTGGTGTTCAGCGAACCGTGATGCATCACTAATAGCTGCAGCCCACAGACAAACTGGAGTTCCATCGCGAGGACTGGCGACGACTTTTTAGAATGTTAACGCTGTATTAATTTCTCCGGCTTTTGACCAAAAAGTGAGCCATGGCGTTCAAGCCATGGCTCAAAAGTAACCTGAAATGAATCACTTAATCGACTTTCATTTTGATGCGTCGAACTTTCACCGAGATGGTTCAAACTTTCATTTTTGCCGGTAACGCACAGCTCCATGGTAAAAGTAACAATAAGTTCCTAGCTGCATCCGCTGGTTGAGCCGCAGCTCATGCAACGGTAGCAACTGCCATTCCTCACCATGATCGCCCCGCAAACTCCGCAACTGGGCGCATCGCCCATGTCGTAGAGGTCGCGCATGGCGTCGGCCGCGTGGTAGATTCCCCGATCCGTAAGACTCGGACCATGCGAGGGATCCTCGGTGTGCGCGGAAGTGGCCTGCGCCTCCGGGGCAATGCCGCCGCCCGCTGCCGGAGCCATTCCCAAGCCGCTGACCCCATTCAGTCGCCGGGCCACTTCTTCTGCCAACTGCGCCAGGTGGTTCTGGGAGAGCGGCTCGTCTGCCGGCTCGGCGTCAGGAATCAGCGTCGGGGAGGCGGGCAGTTGCGGCGTCTGCGCAGCAAAGCCGGCAAACAAGGACAACTGCTCTCCAGACAGGAACCGCAGATGCAGCCAGCGGAAGATGTAGTCCATCAGGCTCTTGGCATAGCCAATCTGCTCGTTGCCGGTCCAGCCCGAAGGCTCAAAGCGGGTGTGAGCGAACTTCTCGCACAGCACCTTCAGCGGCACGCCGTGTTGAAGGGCGAGCGAGATCGAGGTTGCGAAAGCATCCATCAGGCCAGAGACTGTCGAGCCCTCCTTCGCCATCTTGATAAAGATTTCGCCCGGCTGGCCGGTGGGATAGAGCCCCACGGTGATGTAGCCCTCGTGGCCGGCGATGGAGAACTTGTGGGTCACCGAAGCGCGTTCGTCGGGCAGCCTGTGGCGGATGGCGCGCGGCGGGCCGTTCAGATTCTGCTCCCCGCTCTTGGCGGCTTCCGCGGCGGCCGAGGCTTGCAGCACACTCACGGTGGCTGCCCTGGCAATCTGCTCCAGAGCACGCTGGAAGGCGGTTGCCGCGGCGATCACCTGCTTGGCGCCCACCTCGATCTTCTCCCCGATCTTTGCTTCCAGGGTCTTCACGTCGGCGTCTGCCGCGGGCTGGCCGGCAGCCAGTTGGGCCAGAATGCGGCTCCCGGCGGCGTCCACTGCCGTGGGCTCGCGCTTGGCGTCCATGCTCACGTTCAGCGGCTGCGTGCCCTTGGAACCGTCGCGGTAGATGGCCACGGCCTTGATCCCCTGGCGCCAGCTCTCGGCGTAGGCTTCGGCCACATCTTCCACGGTGGCCTCGTGCGGCAGGTTCACCGTCTTTGAGATGGCGCCCGACAGAAACGGCTGCGCGGCGGCCATCATCTTGATATGTCCCATGTATTGGATCGAGCGCGTGCCCTTGGCCGGCTTGAAGCTGCAATCGAATACCGAAAGATGCTCCGCCTTGATGCCCGGCGCGCCTTCAATCGTGCCCGTGGCGTCAATGTAACTCACGATGGCGTTCACGTCGTCGTTCGAGTAGCCGAGTTTGAACAGCGCCGACGGCACCGTCTGGTTGACGATCTTGATCATCCCGCCGCCCACCAGCTTCTTGTACTTGATCAGCGCCAGGTCGGGCTCGATTCCAGTGGTATCGCAGTCCATCATGAAGCCGATCGTGCCGGTCGGAGCCAGAACCGTGGTCTGCGAATTGCGGTAGCCATAGCGCTCGCCGTACACCAGCGCCATGTCCCAGCACTCGCGGCTGGCTTCAATCAGCGCGTCCAGTTGCGGCACGTTGAAGGGCTCGCCGCTCTGCCGCGACTTGCCGATGTTGTTCACCTCTGCGCGGTGCATGCGGATCACGTCCAGGAACGGCTCGCGGTTCACGTAGAAGCCGGGGCAGGCGCCGCCCTGACGCTCCACTGAGGCGGTCAGCGGGGTGGCGCTGAGCACCGGCGGGCAGTTGGCGGCCACAATGGCCGACTGCAAATAGGCCTGGCCGCACATGATGGCGGTCAACGCGGCCGCCAGGTCGCGCCCGGCTGCCGAGTCGTAAGGCAGGCCGCAGGACATCAGCAGCGCGCCCAGGTTCGCAAAGCCCAGCCCCAACGGCCGGTAGTCGTGCGAGTTGCGGGAAATCGCCTCGGTCGGATAACCGGAGTTGTCCACCAGGATCTCCATGGCGGTCAGCATCACCGAAATGGAGTGCCGGTAGGCGGGAATGTCGAAGCCGCCCGACGGCGTCACGTACTTCATCAGGTTGAAACTGGCCAGGTTGCAGGCCGAGTTGTCCAGGAACATGTACTCCGAGCAGGGATTCGAGGCGTTGATGCGCGCCGTGTTCTTGCTCGTGTGCCAGCGGTTGATGGTGGTGTCGAATTGCATGCCGGGGTCGCCGCAAACCCACGTGGCCTCGGCGATCTTGCGCATGATTTCGCGCGCCTTCAAGGTCTTCACGGGCTCGCGCCCGTTCACCGTGTAGGTGGTGTAGTCGCCGTCGTTCTCATAGGCGCGCATGAACTCGTCGCTCACCCGCACGGAGTTGTTGGCGTTCTGGAAGAAAATCGACGAATAGGCCTCCGAGTCCGGCCCCGACCCATCGTAACCGGCCTTGATCAGCGAGAAAGCCTTGGCTTCTTCCTTGGCCTTGCACTCGATGAACGCCATGATGTCCGGATGGTCCACGTTCAGAATCACCATCTTGGCGGCGCGGCGCGTCTTGCCGCCGGACTTGATCACGCCGGCAAACGCGTCGAAGCCGCGCATGAAGCTCAGCGGACCGGATGCCTGCCCGCCCCCCGACAGCGTCTCCATCGAGCCGCGAATCGAAGACAGGTTGGTCCCCGTGCCCGATCCCCACTTGAACAGCATTCCCTCGGTCTTGGCCAGGGTCAGAATCGAGTCCAGCGAGTCGTCTACGGAGTTGATAAAGCAGGCCGAGCACTGCGGATTCTTGTAGCCTGTCGCCGCGTACTTCACGCCCCCGGTCGCCGGGTCCCAGTGCCAGTTCTGGCCCTTCGCATCCGGCTCCAGCCGGTCGCAGCCCACGTTGAACCACACCGGGGAATTGAAGGCCACCTTCTGCGTCAACAGCATGTGCGCCATCTCGTCGTGGAAGATGGCCGCATCCTCGGGGGAGGCGAAATAGCCGCCGGTCATACCCCAGTCGCGGATCGTCTCCACCACGCGCTCCACCAGCTGGCGCACGCCGGTCTCCCGCCCCGGGCTGTCCAACTGCCCGTGCAGGTATTTCGAGGCCACAATGTTGGTCGCGGTCATCGACCAGTCAGCCGGCACTTCCACATTCTTCTGCTCGAAGATGGTGTTGCCTTTGCTGTCGGTAATCGAAGCGGTGCGATGTTCCCACTGCACATCGTCGTAGGGCGATGCGCCCTCGGTGGTAAAACGCCGGGTAAAAATCAGTCCCCTTTGCGTATAAGGAGTCTGCAAGGCGGCGACGGAACTCTGAAACTGGACCTCACTCATAAAAATCCTCTCGATCAAAAGCGTTGGATGCCCAATCACCTCTGCGCGTGTCAGAGAGGTGTCGGTCAGCAAATGTCAAAAACTAGACCTCGAACTGGAAACGGGGAATGGAAATACCGCGAGTTGTTCTGCTCTCAGCGGCTTCTCCAGTGGTGTCTTCGCACCGGAGTTTATGACAATCCGTTTACAGCCGCAGATGAAAAAATACCGCTGTCTATGGTAGAAGTCAACAACAAACCACTACATCTAGTATTTTGTTCACATTCCCGCCGCCCCATCCCCAAACAAAGGCAATTCTCTGTGGAAAGCGCAATTCGCCTTGCGGGACGCGGGTTCTCGGGGTCGCTCGGCCTCCAAACCAATGCAAGCCTCTCCGCCAGCTCTCCCCGCCGGCCCCCCTTCGCAAGGCGGATACTACAGGTTGCGGATCGGGGATTCCGGAGGGAGCAGGGGGTTTTAACCCCCTGAAAATAGGCAAAATCCGTGGGCCTTTACAGGCTGCGGAAAACTCGGTCCGGAGGGAGGCGGGGGTTTTAACCCCCGCATAAACCCAGCATAATCAGCGCGGCTTCAGCCGCGGAAGGACGATTCTCGTGGCTTTACCGCAGAAGTGAGCCTTTTCCCGCAGCCTCTTTAGGCCCGGGCTCCAATTTGAGAACTTGAACGAAGTACAACTGTAGTATTAACCCCGCCGCGACCGGGTACAAGGCGCAGAAACAGTGCAATCTCGCCTCAAGCTGTGCGAACTGTGGAGAATCCGGTACCGTTCTCTGCGGAGCGGATCAGAGCCGCCTCCCGGCTGGTAAGCTGACCCCATGGCCGAGACCAGCTCCACGCCCTTCAACTGGAATCCCGCCTTCCAGCCCCTCCCGGTAACCCTCCGCGGCCGCTCGGTCACCCTGGAGCCGTTGGACGCCGGGCGCCATGCCTCCGCCCTCTGGCAGGCCGTTCAGGGCCACAATGAGCTATGGGACTGGCTGGCCGACGGCCCCTTTGCCACGGAAGAGGAGTTCCGCCACGCCATCGCCCTGAAGCAGTCGGCTCCGGACGCCGTTTTTCTGGCCCTTGTCCCAGCCACCGAGCCCACGGATCCTCCTCCGTCCAGCGGTCAGGCGGCCGGCTACGCCAGCTTCATGCGCATCGATCCCGCCAACGGCGTCGTCGAGGTGGGCAACATCCTCCTCGCGCCCTCGCTCCAGCGCACCACCGCCGCCACTGAGGCCATGTACCTCATGGCCAGCCATGTCTTTGACCGCCTCGGCTATCGCCGCTATGAGTGGAAGTGCAACGCCGAAAACCTGCCCAGCCGCCGCGCCGCCCTGCGCCTGGGATTCACCTTCGAAGGCATCTTCCGCCAGCACATGGTCGTCAAGGGCCGCAACCGCGACACCGCATGGTTCTCCATGCTCGACCGCGAATGGCCCGCCCGCAAACACGCCTTCGAAGCCTGGCTTTCCCCCGCCAACTTCGACTCCCAGGGCCTGCAACAGAAATCTCTGCGCCATTTTTCAGCTATTTCTTCGTAAGTTCCACCCCAAACGACCATTTCTTGTCCCGCGCATAGTTGTTCGCCGCGCTGACTGAATCCTCATATTTGATGCGGAATTGCATCTGCTGGCTCTGGCTTTCCAGGGCCACATACGGGATATTGGCAAAATTCGACAGCGGAATCAGAAAGGAATAATCCCAGTAACCCTCCACGCGCTGGGAGCCTTTGCTGGTCGTCTCCAGGGGCAAATAATAGAGTCCCACGTTCGCGTCCCACCCCGCGCAGAACCCCGACTGAGCGCTGGCCGTCCCCGCTTCGCCTCCTTTGGATGAAACGTGGCAAAGCTTGTGCAGAATCGTGCCGTTGCCAAAGGCGAGAGCCGGATTCATGGCGAAATCATCCACCGGCAGGGGACTGGCCTTCGCGGCAACCACCTGCTCGATTCGATGCGTGTAAGGAAACCCCAGAACAAATTCGGGGGAGAGTGGATGCCCCACGTATTCGTTCCCGGTCAACTGGCCCGTCCAGCCCCAGGGCAGAGCCGTTTCCACGCTGAGAACAGCGACCGAAGAAAGATTGGTCGCTACCTGGTTGCCCTGCATTTGTCCCTCCAGCTTCAAGGGGGAGTACCAGGTCCTGGAAATCGCATACTGGTAGCCAAATCCACCCAGAAATGCGCTTTTAATATCCCGCTCGTTAGTCGAAAAAAGGTCCTTCGTCGAAAGGTAGAAGCCTCCGCGATTGTTTTCGGAATTGCCCAGAAAATACGTGCCCTTGAGACTGGCCTGCGTCACGCCCTTCTGGTCGATCGTCTTGTCATTCAGCTTCTCGTTTGTAATCGACTGCACGGAGACGGTCACGAACGAAGCCTTCCACGTCACCTGCGTCGGTTCGGACGCAATCGTCAGGGGCTGCCCGTGGCTGTCCTTGATGTTCAGAATCTTCACGGTGACCTTCGCATCCACACTGCCGTAGCGCATTCCCGGAATCAGAAGCCGGAACGAAATCAGCTTCCCCATGAATGCCTCGCAGCTGCCGCCGCCGCCATTCAACACCATCGCGGCGACATTCAGATTCTTGCCGGCCGTGATCTCCACGCGGTAGTTCTTCACATCGGTGCAGTTCCAGTTGTCATCTCTTGCCGCGCGCTGCAGTGCTGCGCTCAGGGCTTGCTGGTCCAGGTACGCCGGGTTGAACGCCACGTCAAGCCAATACATCGAGAGGACCGAAGGATAGATCGGCGCACCGAACGGCGTAACCTTCAGCGCCGCAGTGTCGGCCGCCAGAACGCTTGTGGCTGCCGAAAGGACCGCCGCCACGTAAAGAAGTACCGCCCAGATGCCTCTTGCATTCAATCTCATCGATGGGAAGCCTCGCGTTTGAGCTTGGTTTCTGACCGTTTGAAGTTGTACCAAAGCACCCCCACTCGCCACAACGAGTCACGGCTGGAATAAACTGCCGCCAACTCGCCATCTCGCAATTTCCGCGCAGCGGAAGCTAACTTGCCGCTATTGTTCAAGAAATCTTCATTCAACCTTGAACGTGCAAATTCGCATCAAAAAAACAAGCTGTCATCCTGAGCGGAGATTGGCGCGTATTGTGCGCCAATCGAAGTCGAAGGGGACCCGCGTTTGTTCTGCAACGAACTTCAGTCTCACCACGCTAGATCGTTGTTAAAGCTTTCACCAAATCGCTCAACGTGTTCGCGGCCGGAGTCTGGATCATTGCCAGCGCCTGGGCAACGCTGGTCTTCGTGATGACCTGGTCCAACCCGGTGCTCGCGATAGCCTTTTCCAGCTTCACCCAATTGGGATCCCCGGCTCCCGCCGGAAACGCATCCTGCACGGTCTTCGTCAGGTCCAGGATTCCTCCCACCGAACACGACGCATCGCAAAACGATTGAACAAAACGCTCGACCAGAAGCGTGAATGACCCGCCAATCAACGCATTCAGCTCCGCAAACGTGAGCGCCGGGTTCACCGCGATTTGAAGGCTCCAGCCCGGCGGCCCTGTCTTGGCAAACTGGCTGTTGAGAATTTGCGAAAAATTCGCAACACTTGCCGGCGTCGCCAGTTGCGAGCTGATGATCGACCCGGCAAAGGCATTCAGCGACAGATGGCTGGTGCCCGGGTTCAACTGGATGCAGGCAAGTCTCAAGGACTTGAGCCCCTGAATCCATTCGGTCAAATCGTCGGTAGACGATGCCATCGCGCCTCCTAAAACGGTTCATTCAGGTACGGTTCATTCAGCCATGCTGAGTCAAACCCGGAAACCGGAAACGCAGTCTCGCCCTCCGCGTCCCGGCGTGGGTTGAGCTGCACCATCGCTTGGGGTCTGCATGCCTGCGCAGTCAACAGCACCCCATGCTGCAATGCGCGTGGCGCACCACACCTTGTCAACATCCTGCGTTTCAAACAAGATTCCGTTCTGCGGCATTCACATTGGGCAAGGGGCCCGCCCGGTGAACTGGGAATGAGCGGAATTTACGCTGGAAGATCTTCCAAGTCAAGCAAATTGGTACAGATTGACCCAACATAGCCGACGCCGCAAGAACCAGTAACCTCCCGGTCGGCTGTAGCGTGGACCTCCCGGTCCACGCTCAACGCTCCACCAACAGCAAAATTGCTCCACAGCATTTTTCCTGCAGGTACAGAGTGACACTCTTGCTTTCCCGACGTGTTTGATTGCCGCAAGAACCAGTCAACGCTCCACCAACAGCAAAATTGCTCCTCAGAAACAACCACGCCATTTGCCGCGCTCACGCCGTCTTCCGTGCAAACAAAAACGCCGCCCGTTTCCAGGCGGCGTTTTCTTTGGTTCATTTCGAGCTCAGGAACTAGTTGCTTTCCTTGGTCTCAATCCGCATGCCGTAGAACGACCTGCGCACGAAGAACGCCGACACCAGGAAGAAGGCCACGGTCAACACGTGGGTAAGCATCGGGTTGGTCGCAGTCAGCGTTACGGCAAGCTCGACTGCCAGCAATCCGAACAACGTGGTGAACTTGATGATCGGGTTCATGGCCACCGACGAGGTGTCCTTGAACGGATCGCCGACCGTGTCTCCGATCACGGTTGCGTCATGCAGAGGCGTGCCCTTCATATTCAGGTCAACCTCGACCACTTTCTTCGCATTGTCCCAGGCGCCGCCGGCATTGGCCATAAAGATCGCCTCGTACAGACCGAAGATCGCAATCGAGAACAGGTAGCCGACAAACAGGAACGGCTCCATGAATGCGAACGAAAGCGTCGCGAAGAAGACGGCGAGGAAGATGTTGAACATCCCCTTCTGCGCGTACTTCGTGCAGATCTCCACCACCTTCTTGCTGTCGGTGACCGATGCTTTCTCTGCGCCTTCGAGGTGAATGTTCGCCTTGATGAACTCCACCGCGCGGTATGCGCCGGTAGTGACCGCCTGCATGGAAGCGCCGGCAAACCAGAAGATCACCGCGCCGCCGCAGATCAGCCCCAGCATAAACGGCGCGTGCAGCAGGGAGAGCTTTTCTACGTTCACGGTGAGTCCGTGGGTCAGGGCCATGATGATCGAGAAGGTCATCGTGGTTGCGCCCACTACGGCCGTGCCAATCAGCACCGGCTTGGCCGTAGCCTTGAAGGTATTGCCGGCTCCATCATTGGCTTCCAGCAGATACTTGGCGCGGTCGAACTTCGCGTCGATGCCGTAGTCCTTCTTCAATTCGGCGGCGATGCCGGGAATGGTTTCAATCAATGACAGCTCGTAGACGGACTGCGCATTGTCGGTAACCGGGCCGTAGGAATCCACGGCGATCGTTACCGGTCCCATGCCCAGGAAGCCGAAAGCGACCAGGCCAAAGGCAAACACGGCCGGAGCCAGCATCATGGCTGCCATGCCCGGACCTTGACTGAAGAAATAGCCCATGCCCATCAGCGCGACCATGCTCAGTCCCAGCCAGTAGGCAGACATGTTGCCGGCCACCAGGCCCGACAGAATGCCCAGCGAAGCTCCGCCTTCTTTTGCGGAGGTGACCACTTCCTGCACGTGCGCCGAGTTGGTTGAAGTAAAGACCTTCACCAGTTCGGGGATCAGCGCGCCCGCCAATGTTCCGCAGGAGATGATCGATGCCAGCTTCCACCAGAGCGTCGGATCGCCGCCCAGGTTGGGGAGCATCAGGTAAGTGACCACGTAGGTCAAGCCGATGGATACGATGGAGGTGATCCAGACCAGCGAGGTCAAGGGCGCCTCGAAGTCCATCTCGTCGGAGTTGCCGTACTTCGCCTTGGCGATGGCGCCATTCAGGAAGTAGGCGGCAGAGCTCGAGACCAGCATGGCCACGCGCATCACAAAGATCCACACCAGCAGTTGCGCTTGCGTGTCGGGAGTCTTGACGGCCAGCAGGATGAAGGTGATCAGGGCTACGCCGGTGACGCCATAGGTTTCAAAGCCGTCAGCCGAAGGTCCAACCGAGTCGCCCGCGTTGTCGCCCGTGCAGTCGGCAATCACGCCAGGGTTGCGCGCGTCGTCTTCCTTGATCTTGAAAACGATCTTCATCAGATCGGAGCCGATGTCGGCAATCTTGGTGAAGATGCCGCCGGCAATACGCAAGGCCGCTGCGCCCAGCGATTCGCCAATGGCGAAGCCGATGAAGCAGGGACCGGCAAAATCGCGAGGAATGAAAAGAAGAATGAAGAGCATGATCAGCAGCTCAACCGAGATCAGCATCATGCCGACGCTCATGCCGGCCTTCAGCGGAATCGCAAAAAGCTGGTACGGCTTGCCCTTCAATCCCGCAAATGCCACGCGGGAGTTGGCAAAAGTGTTGACGCGAATTCCAAACCACGCCACGCCGTAGCTGCCCGCGATGCCAATCAGCGAAAACAGCAAAATCACCGGAAGCGTTACCGCGATCGGCTTTCCGGGAACCGGCGCCAGCCAGCCAAAGTAGAGAGCGATAATAACGGCGATAAAAGCCCAGAGCAGCATGATGAACTTGCCCTGCGTCACCAGGTAGGTCTTACAGGTCTCGTAGATCAGCTCGGACATTTCGCGCATGGAGCGATGAACCGGCAGATTCTTCAACTGCTGATAGATCACCAGGCCGAACAGCAGGCCGGCGGCGCAGAACAGCAGTCCGATCATCAGAAGATGATGTCCGGTGATGCCGAAAAAACTCACCGACGACAAGTCCGGCAGCACCAGGTTGGCTTCGCCGCCGCCACCCTGTTCCTGTGCGTTCGCGAATGCGGGAAGCAGCAGGCCCAGCAGAACCGCTACGGTTGTGGTCCGATGCTTCAGAAAAGCCCCAGTGCCCGCTTTGAAAGCCGCGGCAATCTGCTGCATTGCCCGCATGCCGCCATTGGAGCCGGCGGCGTGGCGCGCGAAGAAGGAGGCCACGAAAAGCGATAAGACGCTTACGGCCAGGAAAAAACACACCCCATACTGAACAGTCACAAGTCCTCCCAAACTAAAGGTTTGAAGCCCTTTGACAAACGAGCAATACAATACGCGACCCCAGAACATGCTGGGGAAAAGTCACGAGAACCCTAACACCAGCATGTGGCACTGTCGAGTGATTGCAGTCACAGGGTTCGGCCGTGAGTAGCCGAAAAGAGAAATGGCCACACTTAGCCTTGCGGTATAGAGTTTCGATCGGGGAGGTTCGATCCATTCATGAGCGCATCGCCACTGTTGACGCCCCGCCAAGCCGCCGAGAAGCTTGGCATCAGCTACCCTGCCCTCAAACACTGGATTCTGGCAGGGCGCATCCGCACCGTCAAGACCCCGGGCGGGCATCATCGCATCCCGGTCGAGGCACTGGAGGAGTTTCTGCCCGCCACGGTTGCCCGTCCCGCCGGCGGCCACATCAGCGGACGCAACCAATTGCGGGGAACGGTGCTGGAGGTGGTGGTCGACGGCCTGCTGGCGAAAGTCGTGCTGACTATTGGAAATCAACGGGTTACGGCCATCATCACGGCCGACGCGGTACGCGATTTGGCTCTCAAACCAGGCGATCCCGCCGTGGCGCTCATCAAGGCCACGGAAGTGATGATTATCCGCCCGTAGCCAGAAGTCGCAACTCTGCCCATCTTTGCCCGCCGTGGTTGATCGCCGCAAGAACCTGTAACGCCGTGTATGACAGCGTCGGCTCCTGTCAACTAATTTTCGCAACAAGGCCCTTGTTGTGGTCGGAGGGGTGTCAAGGGCGCCGTTGTTTGGCGTTCATCTTGACCCTTGACACCCCTCCGGC
>Ga0302198_10001191_pt1 | contig 28424 bp, 29 predicted proteins | sample II_Bog_N2_2_FD_193521 | JGI IMG/M metagenome (GOLD analysis project Ga0302198, IMG submission 193521) | Peat permafrost microbial communities from Stordalen Mire near Abisko, Sweden - II_Bog_N2_2 | ecosystem: Environmental > Terrestrial > Soil > Wetlands > Peat | place: Sweden: Abisko... | reverse complement strand
ACCCGGCGTCACGCAGCCCATTTCGCTGTGGATCGTGGAGGCCGTCACCCCGACGCGCGTGACCGCCGCCATGTCCGGCGGCAGCGACGCCTACGAGGAGTTCGTGGTCCGCCCGCTCGACGACGGCGGCTGCGAAGCGATCCTCACGTTGTGGGTCACGCTCCCTGACGGCCTCTCCGATGACGTCGTGGCCGCCGCCGCCGCCGGGAGCCTCGACTCCATCAGCAAAGAGCTCCGCCTCATGAAGCAGAACCTGGAAGGGGCCGCCGCCGCGGCACCGTGAAGTGGAACACAGGTGGGGCTCCCCGCTCTCGAAGCTCTAGTGGCTGTAGTGGGCGTCCGCGTCGGCAAGGCGCTCGGCCAACCGGGCCAACATCTTCACGCTGATGGAGGGCGTCGTCGCCAGCATCGACTTGAACGCACGGGCGTCGAGGACCAGCAGCTCCATGTCGGTCTCGGCCACGACGTCCGCCGTGCGGACGCCGCCATGGAGCAGCGCGAGCTCGCCGAAATACCCCCCGGGCGTGAACTCCGCCACCTGACGCCTCCCCAACCGGCACGACGCGATCCCTGACAGCACGAGGAAGAACTCGCGACCGAGGGAGCCCTGGACCGTCAGGACTTCGCCTTTCTCGACGTTGACCGGAGTGCCGAGTTGCGCGATTTTCCGGACTTCGCTGTGCGAGCAGCCGGCGAAGAGCGGCACCGCCCGCAACAGCTCAATCTGCCGCTTGGGGATGCGATGGCGCACGTCACCACCTGTTGCGGGCTTGAACTGCTTGGGCACTCCGGCCGGGGCGTACCTCCCCCAGCCTCCGAGTGCCGGGTCCTTGGGCTGGCGAGGGCCGTGCGGGCTCACCCGCCGTCGCGCAACCGCTGGCGCAGCACGAACTTCTGGATCTTCCCCGAAGCGGTCCGCGGCAACTCGTCGACGATCCGGATCTCCTCGGGCCACTTCTGGCGGGTCAGGCCGGCCGCCTGCAGGTGCGCCCGGAGCGCGTCCATGTCGGGAGGCTCACTGCCCGGCTGCATGCGGAAGAACGCACAACCGTGCTCGCCCAGCCGCTCGTCGGGGGCCGCCACCACCGCGACCTCCGCCACTCCCTTCATGTGGGCCAGCAGCTGCTCGACCTCGGCGGCACTGACATTCTCGCCACCCCGGATGATGATGTCCTTCACCCGGTCCGTGATGGTCAGGTAGCCGTCCTCGTCAATGACGCCGATGTCACCCGTACTGAACCACCCGTCGGCGTCAATGAACTCCGCGTTGAGCGCGGGATCCGTGTAGCCGGCGAATCGGTCGGCACCGCGGCTGAGGATCTCGCCGGGCTCCCCCACCCCCACGTCCGTGCCCTCCTCGTCCACGGTCCGGATCTCGACCCATGCCATGGGCCTCCCGTCGGTGTGGATGCGCTTCTCCTTCGGCGCGTCGTGCAGGGACCCCGTGATGGAGGGGTGCTCGGTCGACCCGTAGGAGCGGACCAGCGAAATCCCCAGCGCGTCCGCCCGCTCCGCCACCGCGTTCGGGATGGGCGAGCCGCCCAGTCCGACGTAGCGCATCAACTCGACGTGCTGGGGGCCGAAGCCCGGCGAGTCGAGCAGGCTGGTGAAGAAGTAGGTCGAGCCGCTCCCCGCGGCAATGTGCTCCTCCACCATGGCGTCGAGGACGGTGGGCGGGTCCCAGCCGTCGATCATGTAAATGGGCCGCTTGCTGTAGAGCGGGCAGAGCAGGCCGCCCAGCATGCCGATGGCGTGGCCAACCGGGGCGCCCACCAGGCTCGGCAGGTCACGCTTGGACTGGTGGTCCGACAACTGGCGCACTTCGCAGCCCAGGGTGCGGTGGGTGTGGACGACACCCTTGGGATCGGCGGTGGTTCCAGAGGTGTACCCGATCAGCGCCGGGCCGTCCGGGTCGACGTGCGCCGGCCCGCTGACGGGGTCCGCGCTGCGCAGGTCGTCGAAACGCACGTATCCGGATGTGCCGTCCGTGACGTCGCCCACCACGACGACGTGCTCCAGGTTCTCCAACCCGTCGCGCACCGTGGCCAGGTCGGCCAGGTAGTCCCGCTGCCCGAGACGCGAGACGATGATGATCGCCTTCGCCCCGCTCTGGCGCAGAATAAACCCGAGCTCCTTTGGTCCGTAGAAGTGGACGATCGGCACGAGCGTGACGCCGAGCATGCTGCAGGCGTAGAAGGTGATGGCCGCTTCGACCCAATTGGGCAGCTGGAAGGCCACCATGTCGCCGGGCCCGAGCCCGAGGGCGCGTAGACCACCAGCGACGCGCAGCGACTCCTCGTACACCTCCCCGACCGTCCCGAGGTAGGGGTTTGTCGGCGACCAGATGCGGAACGGCCGCGTCGGGTCCTGCAGGAGGCAGTCACGCAGGAACTCCCCCAGCGTCCGGTCGTCCCAGGCGCCCTCCGCCAGGTAGCGCTCCGCCAATGCAGCCGGCACCGGCCGCAACTCGAACGTGGTCATGCAGATTCGACGAAGAGCGAGGCCAGGCGGTGGCGCTGGGCGCCGGCCCCGCCCGCCAGAAGATCGTTCTGCTTCACCCGCTTGAACAGGAAATGGGCATCGTTCGCCCATGTGAAGCCGACCCCGCCATGCAGCTGAATGTCGTCACCCGTCACGCGCACACCGGCGTCCGCCGCGTAGCTCGAGGCCATGGCCGCGGCCTGCTCCCGCTCGGGTGCGTCGGTGTCGGACGCCCAGGCGGCGAACTGGAAGCCCGCCCGTGCCATCTCGACCTGCTGGAACATTTCGACCAACCGATGCCGCACCGTCTGGTACGTGGCGACGGGCTTGTCGAACACAATCCGTTCCGACGTGTAGGCGATGGCTTCGGTCAGCGCCCGTTGGGCGGCGCCGACGTTCTCCGCCGCCAACCCGACGGCGATGTCGTCCTGAATGCGCTGCCACAGGCCCGCTTGGCTCCCCGACGGGCCCAGCGGCACGACCGGCGTGTCGTCGAGAACGAGGCGGGCGAGCTTGCGCGTCGGATCCAGCGAGGGGACGAGCTCGGCCTGGGGTGACTCGAGGAGGTACGAGCGCACACCCTCCTCACTGCGGGCCACCACAATGACCCAGTCCGCCGTGTGGCCGTCGACCACGATCGGCTTCTCACCGCTGACGACCCACTGGGCCGCCTTGCGGCGCGCCCGGGTCCGGACGGTGGACAGAGGGTCGCCGTGCCCCAACTCGCCCAGGGCAATGGTGCCCCGCCGGGCACCCGAGGCCAGGTCGCCCAGCAGCTCCGTCGCGTCCAGCACATTGGCGGCAATGGTGGCCGCCACGGCGGAGGAGAAGAACGGGCCGGGGAGAGGGATGCGTCCCATCTCCTCCAACACCACGCACATTTCGAGCAGGCCGACACCGCTGCCGCCGTACTCTTCTGGCACCAGCAAACCAGTCCATCCGAGGTCGACCAGCGTGGACCACAGCGTCGGCGTGATGCCATCGGCGTCCTCGGCCAACTGACGCACCACGTCAGGCCCGCACTCGCGCTCCAGCGCACTGCGGGCCACGTCCTGCAGTGCGAGCTGCTCGTCGTCGTATGTGAAGTCCACGGGCTCCCCTACGTCTCGCTCACCACGTGCCATTCCCTGACACTGGCGTCAGAGTACACGGTGGTTCGGGTACTCTTCCCGTGTGGATTTTGCCCTTGCACCAGAGGACGAGAAGTTCCGCGACGAGTTGCGGGCCTGGCTCGACGAACACTTGGCCCCCTTCTTGCAGGCCGAAGAGCTGGGGGACGATGCCAGTCTCTCGGGTGAGGCCAGCCAGCAACGTCGCCAGAAGTGGCAGCGCAAGCTGCACGAAGGCGGGTGGGCGGCCATCCATTGGGGCCCCGACTATTCCCAGGGCCGCACCATCAACGCCATGCAGCGGCTCATCTACTCGGAGGTGATGGCCGAGTACCGCACGCCCGGGACGTTCAACACCAACGGGATCTGGCAGATCGGGCCCATGATCATTCAGTGGGGCACCGAGGAGCAGAAGGCACAGTGGCTGCCCTCCATCCTCGAGGCGGAGGAACACTGGTGCCAGGGCTTCAGCGAGCCCATGGCCGGCAACGACCTGGCCAACCTGCGGACGACGGCGATCTACGACGCCGCGACGGACGAGTACGTGATCAACGGATCCAAGATCTGGATCTCCTCCGCGCACCTGGCCACCTGGGGACTCTTTCTCCTGCGCACGGACCCGACCGCCATTGAGCGGGGCAAGAAGCACGAAGGGATCACGGCCTTCATCCTCAACCTGAAGACGCCGGGCATCGACGTACGGCCGATCCGCGACATGGCCGGTGAGGAGCTCTTCAACGAGATCTTCTTCACCGACGTGCGCATCCCGGCCAAGTGGCGCCTGGGCGACGAAGGCGCCGGGTGGATGGTCGCCATGGGCACCCTCGGTTTCGAGCGCGTGGGCATTGCCACGCAGATCGCCATCCTGGCCGCCGACCTGCGCGCCATGACCGAGGCCGCCCGCAGCGTGAACCCCGGTGCACTCGAGGATCCCTCGCTGCGGGACCGCATCGCCAAGGTCTGGACCGAAATCGAGCTGGCGCGACTCCTCTCCCTCCGGGCACTCTCCAAAATCATGAAGGGCGAGAAGAACTGGCCCGAGGTCCCCTTCGCCAAGCTCTCGTGGTCTTCCATGGCGCAGACACTCGCCGAGTTGGCTGTGGACCTGCTCGGCCCCGCCGGCGCCCTGGCGCGGGGCGGTCCGGACACGGTCGACCGGGGAAAGTGGACGCGCCACTACGCCTTCCAGCGCTACTCGACGATCGGCGGCGGCTCCACCGAGATTCAGAAGAACATCATCGCCGACCGCGCCATTGCCATGCCCGGCAAATCGCGCGGCTGAGCCGCACCGCACCGTTGGCCGCCGACCCACGCGCCACCTGCATCATCGGTGTCGCCCGCCACACCTGGCACCCGTCCGACACCCCCGACGGCGCGCCCGAGCCGCTCGCCATGTGGGAGCAGATGGCCCGTGACGCCGCCGCCGACACGGGTATCCCCAACGCGGCCTCCCTTCTCGCCGCGCTCGAGAGCGTCGATGTCGTCTACTCGCAGTCGTGGCTGTACGACGTTGCTGTCGCCCGGCTCTCCGAACGTATCGGCGCCGCGCCGGCGCGCCGGCGCTACTCGGGTATCGGCGGCTCGGTGCCCCTCGTGTTGGCCACCGAGGTGGCGCGCGAAATAAGAGCGGGCCAGCTCGACCTGGCCCTGGTCACGGGCGCCGAAGCGCTGGCCACGGTACGTCGCCTCAAGAAGGCCGGCGAGAAGCCGCAGTGGTCCTTCCGCCCGTCCGAGAAGCGGCCCTTCCCGATGGACATGGACTTCGACCCGTCCGAGATCACCCACGCCGTCTTCGAGGCCTACCTGACCTTTGCCTTGTTCGACAACGCCCGGCGCGCCCACCTCGGGCGGGGCCTCGGCGAGCATCGCGCCCAGCTGGGCCGGGTCCTCGCACCAATGACGGAAATCGCCGCGGGCAGTCCCCACGCCTGGTTCCCGGTCGCCCGTGACGCCGATGAGATCGTCACCGCCACCCCGGACAACCGGATGGTTGCCTACCCGTACACCAAACTGATGACGTCGATCATGGACGTCGACATGGCCGCGGCGCTCGTGCTGGCCAGCGCCGCGAAGGCGGACGCGTTGGGCGTCCCCGAGGACCGCCGGGTCTACCTGCGCGGATCGGGCTACGCCGAAGACCCATCCCACGTGGCCGGCCACCCCGAGCTCTGGCGCTCTCCCGCCATGGCGGCTGCGGCCGGAGCGGCGTTGGCCGGGGCAGGCATCGGCGCCGACGACGTCGCCCACCTCGATCTGTACTCGTGCTTCGCCAGTTCGGTGTGCTTCGCACTCGACGCGCTGGGGATCGGCGAGGACGACAGCCGATCTGTCACGCAGACCGGTGGGTTGCCCTACCACGGTGGGCCCGGCTCCAACTACATGACCCACTCGCTGGCCGCCATGGTCGAGACACTCCGCCAGGAGCCCGGCTCGTACGGCGTGACCAGCGGAGTCGGCATGCACATGCAGAAGCACGCCTACGGCGTGTGGTCGACCGACCCCGGCACCGGGCCCATGCCCGACGTGGCGCCCGCTCCACCGGCGGCCGAACCGCTCGCCATCGCCCAAGCACCCGAGGGCAAGGCGACCGTGGCGACGTATTCGGTCCTGCACGGTCGTGACGGAGGCCCCGAGCGGGCCGTGTTGATCTGCGATCTGCCCGGGGGCAGCCGCTGCTACGCCCTGCTCGACGGCGGCGGCGACGTGTTGGCGGGAACCGAGGCCGACGAGCTGATCGGGCGCAGCGTCACGCTGACGCCCGCCGACGGGATCAATCACGCCGTGCTCGGCTAGCACGGGGTCGGCGCCCGGCCCACTGGTCGCCGGTATCGACGGCGCTCGGGGAGGCTGGGTCGTGGTCACCGTCAGCCGGGACGGGGACGGGGAAGCGGACGTCCGGGTGCTCCCCGATCTCCATGCCGTGATGGCGCGGATCGATGACGGCACGCTGACGGCGGCGGCCATCGATATCCCGATCGGCCTGCCTCCCGCCGGTCCGCGGCGCGCCGACGTGGAAGCGAGGCGTCAGCTGGGACCACGGCGGAGCTCGGTCTTTCCGGCGCCGGTGCGAGCGGTACTGGCCGCGTCCACCTACGAGGAGGCCTGTGCCCTTTCGCGGGCAGCCAGCGGCAAAGCGATTTCGAAGCAGCTCTTCAACATTCTGCCGAAGATCCGCGAGGTTGATCAGCTCGTCACGCCGCTCCGCCAGCAGCATCTGTTCGAAATGTGCCCCGAGCTCAGCCTGGCCGTCCTGCACGGGGCACCGATGGCGTACGCCAAGACGACGGCGGCGGGACGCGCCGAACGGTTGCATGCCTTGAGCAACGTCTTCGGCCGGGCCGAGCTGGAGCGCCACCTCCAACCGGCACCTCCGGGAGCGAAAACCGACGACGTCCTGGATGCGTTCGCCGGCGCGTGGACGGCACGGCGCTTCGCCGCGGCGGCGCACCTGCAGCTCGGTGGCGACTTGGACGGGCGCGGCCTGCGGATGGAAGTGGTGGCCTGACCGCGACATGACCGCGCCTACGCAGGGGCACCGCGGCGAGCTGGCTGCTACGACCTCTCGCCCGCCCGGCGGAAATCGAGGAACTGCGTCACCCGCATGAACCGCATGATGGCTCGACCGACCGCCGGCACGTGCTGGCGGTCCAGGTCGGTGACGACCTCGGGGTCGGTGAGTTCATACTCCTTGCCCCGCGTGATGAGCCGCACGGCGCGGTGGGCCAGGGCGTTGCGCACCCACTCCGCGTCCGGACCGTAGGTCAGAGCAAAACGGAACCCGTCCTTGGTGCGAAAGACATTGACCGGCGTGCGGTAGACGGTCCGGGTGCGGCGGCCGACGTGGATCACAATGCCGAGACCAGGGGCCCAGCCTGCCAGGTGGACAGCGACCTTGTTCGTCACGACGCGGTTGAACCGCGCCACACGCCGGCCCAGTCGGGGCGGGCGTGTGGCGACTTCTGATCCCGACCGGCGCTGCCCGGAGTGCGGGCTCATACGAGCGTCAGTCCCCCGTCGACGGCGAGCACCTGCCCGGTGACGTAGCTCGCCTCGTCCGACAGGAGGAAGACGGCCACCGCCGCCACCTCCCAGGCGGTGCCCTGCCGGCCCAGCGGCACGGGCGAGCGGGTACGCGAGGGGCGACCGGCGGAGGCGGCGCGGCCCAGCGGTGTGTCGATCAGGCCTGGCGCCAGCACATTGGCCCGGATGCCGCGTCGGGCACCCTCGACCGCCACATGGCGGCTGAGGCCGATCAGCCCGGCCTTGGACGCGTCGTACGCGGGAATGCGGCTGCCGGGGCGAAGTCCGGCCACCGACCCCACGAAGACGATGGACCCGTTGTCGGACAAGGTCACGAGCGCCCGACGCACCAACATGAAGTGCGCCCGCAGATTGAGGTCGAACGTCTTGTCCCAGTCGTCGATGGACGTGCCCGCCACGCCCATGCCGAACCCGGTGCCCACGTTGAGCACCAACCCGTCGGGAGCCAGCCCTGGCTCATCGGAGACCGCCAGCCGGCAGCCTTCCTCGGTGGTGACATCGGCGACCACGATGGCAGCCTTCCCACCTTCCTCGGTGATCAACCGCCACGTCTCCTCGACCGCCACCTCGTCACGGTCGACACAGATCACGGACGCGCCTTCCCGGGCGGCGCGCAGGGCAATGGCGCGCCCGTTCCCGACCGGCGCATCGGGGTCACGCGACGCCTGGGTCCCGGCGCCGATCACGGTGATACTCCGTCCCGCCAGCAGGGAGGTCACGTCACGCCACCGGGCCACCGGGCACCTGCTCGGCCCGCGCCTCCGCTCGAGGCTCGAGTGGAAGACGCAACGACCGCAGCACCGTGGTCAGCATCAGGTAGTGCCCAATGAGCATGAGCAGTTCTATGAGCTCGCTCTCACGGAGAAGGTCGGCCAGCGCTTGCCAGGTGGCGTCCGCCACGGCACCTTCAACTGCCGTCTCGTCGACGGCGCGCAGGGCGGCGCGCTCCAACGGAGCCCAGTCGATGGCGTCCAGTCCACCCGCGCCGGCGCCCAGCGCCGCCAGCTCGGCGGGGGTCACGCCCTCCGCCTCGGCCAGCGCAATGTGCTGCGCCCATTCGTACCGACCGTCGAAGCGGGCGGCGGTGCGCAGGATCACCAGCTCGCGCAGGCGGCCGGGGAGGCTCCCCGCCAACAGCGCGCCGCCGAAGCCCAGCCAACGCCGGAACAGATCGGGGTCGGCCCGGCCCAGCGTGGTGAAGATGTGCATCGGCTCGTCCGTGCCGCCGGGCGAGTTCTCCAGGACCCGGATGAGGACGTCGTCCCATTCGCCCGGTGCGAGCGGAGGCAGACGGGGCCCGTTCGTGGTCATTGCCGCATCGTAGGCACGCAGCACCGGCCGGGTCTCGTGCTCAGCGCGAGGGGCGGAATCCCATGGGCGGCGGTCCCGTTCCAGGCAGCTGTCGCACCGGGGCGTCGGGCCGGGCCACCTCGTCGAGGATTCCGTACTGGAGCGCTTCGTCGGCACCGAGGAAACGTCCCCGCTCCAGGTCACGCTCGACGGTGGCGGGATCCTGGCCGGTGGCGTGACCGGTGCGGCTGCAGAAGTGGCGTCGCTCGGTGGCGCGCAGTTCGGCCCACTGGGCCACGTTGCGGACGTGCGACTGGAGTTGGGTCGCCGGCTCCGACAAGGAGAACCGCGTGCTGGGCAGGGCGGACCGGTGGCTGCAGACGGCCACCACGCCGACGGCGCCGCCCACCACCTGTCCCAGGCAGAGCGCACGGACGGGCACGCCCATCAGCTCGATCACGTCCATCAGTGTGAGCGCCGGGGCCAGCGCGGCCCCGCCACAGTCGACCCGCAGGGTCACGGCCTCGTCGCCCCCGGCATCGAGCGTCATCAGCTCCGCCGCCACACGGGTGACGGAGAAGTCGTCGAGCGTCCCGTTCATGAGGACCACACGCTGCGCCAGCAGGCGGCGCGACACCACGTCGGACAGGGACTCGGGCCCGTGCTCCGCTCCCATGTCGGGCGGCAACCAGGGCCATGGCTCGGGGCGCTCAGGCATGCTCGATCCTCCACTCCAGCCGGGCGCCGAGCGCCAGTGAGTAACGCTCCACCGTCGAGAGGCGCACGTCGAGGTCGCCCGCCTCGAAGCGGGCGACAGCCGACTGCGAGGTCCCCATACGGACGGCCACCTCGGCCTGGGACAACCCGAGCTCCCGGCGCAGCGTCAACAACTGACCCGAGACCGAGCGCCGGCGCTCGGCCATGTCGCTGAAGCCCGGGAAGACGGTGGAGTGGCGGCGCTCGTTCACGGCGCTCTCATTATCTCATATTTGATATAACTTGAGAAGCACCCCAGTGAGCCGCACGCAGACATTCGGAGATGGAGGAGCACCATGAGCCCGACCACGAACAGGCGCCCTGACCGGCTGCAGCAGGTCTTCATTCCGACCGTCATCGAGGAGGGCAACCGCGGCGACCGTGCCTTCGACATCTACAGCCAGCTCCTCAGGGAACGGATCGTCTTCCTGGGCCAGGAAGTGGACGATCAGGTGGCCAACCTGATCATTTCGCAGATGCTCTTCCTCGAGGCCCAGAACAGTGAGCGGGACATCTACCTCTACATCAACTCGCCCGGGGGCGTGGCCTACGCCGGCATGGCCATCTACGACGTCATGCAGCACGTGGAGCCGGACGTCTCGACCATCTGCGTCGGCATGGGCATGTCCGCCGCCGCCATGATCCTCTCGGGCGGTGCGGCCGGGAAGCGCTTCGCCCTCCCGAACGCGCGGATCATGATCCACCAGGGCTCGGCGGGTACCCGCGGCGCCCCTTCCGACATGGAAATTCAGTTGCGCGAGGTCATGTCACTGACTCGCCGCATGTCCGAGATCATCGCCCATCACAGCGGGCAGCCCCTCGAACGCGTGGCCCAGGACATCGACCGCGACTACTACATGACCTCCGCTGAAGCGCTCGACTACGGGATCATCGACGACATCATCCTTCCCCGCCGCGGCCTGTGCGCCCCCGACGCCCCCGGGGTCGGCTCCGGGCGCGCATCCGAACTCCAGGTCGCCGGCGCGTGAACGGAATCTGAAACCCGCGGGGTCCCGCCGCCCCCTGCGGCCGGCCACCCCGGCGAACCCCACGTCGCGGGCCCCGCGACCGGGTCTCAGGACCGCGTTCGCACCTCCTATGGCGAAGGGGCATAAGGTAGGTGACACTGGTGTCAGGAAAGCCGACGGCGTCACCACGTCGAGCGGCAGAAGGGGAGGACGAAATGCGCACTGAGGACATGATTCTGGTCAGCGTCGACGACCACGTCATTGAGCCTCGGGGGATGTTCGACGGGCTGCTGCCGGCCAAGTATCAGGACAAGGCACCGAAGCTCGTCCGCCGCAAGGACGGGACCGACGTCTGGGTCTACGACGGCAACCAGATCCCCAATGTCGGCCTCAACGCCGTCGTCGGCCGCCCACCGGAGGAGTACGGCATTGAGCCCACCTCGCTCGACGACATGCGAGTCGGCTGCTACGACGTGCACGAACGAGTTCGCGACATGTCGGTCAACGGCGTGCTCGGCTCCATGTGCTTCCCCTCGTTCCCACAGTTCTGCGGCCAGCTCTTCGCCCGGCGCGAGGACAAGGACGAGGCCCTCGCCATGGTGCGGGCCTACAACGACTGGCACATCGACAACTGTTGCGGCGCCGAACCGGGCCGCTTCATTCCCCTCTCCATCCCGGTCATATGGGACCCCGAGCTCGGCGCGGAGGAGATCCACCGGGTGGCCAAGAAGGGCTGCCACGCCGTCACCTTCTCCGAGAACCCCGAGAAGCTGGGGTGGCCCTCGCTGCACAACGAGCACTGGGACCCCTTCTGGGCCGCGTGCGCCGACGAGGGCACGGTGGTGTGCATGCACCTGGGCTCGTCCTCGCAGATCCTCATGACCTCCGTGGAGGCGCCGATCGACGTGATGATCAGCCTGCAGCCGATCAACATGGTGCAGGCCGCCGCCGACCTCGTCTGGTCGCCCATCCTGCGCAAGTACAAGGACCTGCGCTTCGCGCTCTCTGAAGGCGGCATCGGCTGGATCCCTTACGCCTTGGAGCGGATCGACTACGTGTACGAGCACCACCGCAAGTGGACGGGGCAGGACTTCGGCGACCAGCTGCCGAGCCAGGTCTTCAAGGACCGGGTCATCACCTGCTTCATCGACGACCAGTTCGGTGTCCAGAACCGCCAGTACATGAACATCGACAACATCACGTGGGAGTGCGACTACCCGCACTCGGATTCGACGTGGCCCCAGTCGCCCGAGGGCCTCATGAAGTCGCTCGATGACGTGTCGGACGAGGACATCGACAAGATGACGCACCTCAATGCCATGAAGCACTTCCAGTTCGACCCGTTCAGCGTGCGGCCACGCGAGAAGTGCACGGTGGGCGCGCTGAGGGCCGAGGCGGCCGATGTCGACACCGGGCTGGTCTCACGGGCTCGCGGGCAAACGTCGGTGAACGAAAAGGGCATCGTCAGCGTCAGCAGCTTCACGACACGCCTGCTCGACGAGGACTGAGCTCGGGCTCGCCCCGACGCCGCCCTCCTTCGCATCCCCGGTCCGGACCGGAACCACGTCGGCCCGGACCTATCCCAGACCCGCCATACGGCCTGACCACGACCACTGGAGCCCATGTCGATCGACTACGCCCTCGGTGACGACCATGTCGTCACCATCACCATCAACCGACCCGAAGCGCGCAACTCCATGGACATGGAGCACTTCTTCCAGCTGCGCTCGGCCTGGGACCGCTTCGGTGATGACGACGACGCCTACGTCGCCATCATCACCGGCGTCGGCAAGGACTTCTGCGTCGGGGCCGACCTCAAGACCTACATTCCGCAGATCACCGAGCTCCAGAGCAAAATGAAAGAGGGCGGGCGCCCCGAGGAGCTCGGCGGCTACCGGTTGGACGACGGGGTCAAGGCCGTACTGCGCGGCACCAAGCTCTACAAGCCGATCATCGCTGCGGTCAACGGCGTCTGCGTGGCCGGCGGGATGGAGATGCTCGGGGGCACCGACCTGCGGGTGGCCGCCGACACCGCCACCTTCGGGGTGATGGAGCCCAAGCGCGGGCTCTTCGCCGGTGGGGGCACGACGGTGCGCCTCCCCCGCCAGGTCCCCTGGCCGGCCGCCATGGAGCTGCTCCTGTGCGCCGACCAGGTGCCGGCCCAGCGGGCCTACGAAATGGGTCTGGTCAATGAGGTGTGCCGCCCCGCCGACCTGCTGGTGCGGGCCTACGACTACGCCCACCGCATCACGGCCAACGGCCCCTTCGCCGTCCGCAAGACCAAGGAGTCGGCACTGCGCGGGCTGGCTACGGACATGAAAGAGGCGTACCGGATCGAGTCGGAGATCTCGGGCGAGGTCTTCAGCAGTGAGGACGCCAAAGAGGGCCCCAAGGCGTTCGCCGAGAAGCGGGCACCGAACTGGCAGAATCGCTGAGGCAGGCCACGGCCAGACCCTGATTCCTGCCGGGACGGGGTCAGCGCACCAGGGCGTAGACCATCGTCACCTGGTCCGATTCGACCTGGGTGCCCGGCGCCAGCGGGACGGCCGCCGCCCCTGACTCGGTCTGCGCCAGGTTGTCGACGCTCTGGTTCGACTGCCCGCCCGCGGGTGTGGTGTTGTCGGTCAGCGAACACACCGCACCAAGCCTGCGGCCGGCCGCGGCGGCCATGGCCTGTGCGTGGGCCACGGCCTGGTGCACGGCTGCCGTGCGCGCCTTGTCCTGCACCGCGGACGGATCGCCGAACGAGTACGTCAGCGAGTCGATCTGAGCCGCGTTCCCGGTGGCGTTGACCACCGCATCAATGGCAGTGCCCTCCTTCGACGGCTGACGCAGCGTGGCCGTGATGGTCTCGGTGGCCTGGTAGCCGGTGAGAGTGGCCACGCCGTGGGGGTAGGAGTATTGCGCCGAGAGATTCAGTCCCGTCGTCTGCGTGTCACGCGTAGCCAGGCCGTTGGCCGACAGAGCCTGCAGGGCCAGAGCCACTTTGGCGTTGTTCTGGCTCAACGCTGCCGCCGAGCTGGCGGCGCTCGTGCTGAAGCCGAAGACGGCGGTCAGGACGTCGGGCGTGCCTGATCCCTGCCCGCTGCCCTGAACGGTGAGGTGCGGAGCCGAGGTGGCGCAACTGCCCAAGGCGTCAACCGGGGTCGGGCTTGCCGCCCCCGCGTTCATCGGAGTCACGGCGACCATCACCGCGCCCGAGAGAAGCGCCCACGGCACCACCCTCCGAGCGGTCCGCCGGCGCGGCCGGGTGTGGCGTGTCTGTCGTTGCTCGTCCATGTGTGCGTCCTCCCACGTCTCGGCCTGTCCGACACAGGAGAGACGCCGTGGACGGCAGTCAGGTTCGAATCGGCAGCGCCGTGATCAGATCGGGCGGGCGGTCCGGCGCAACGAGCGCAGCGAAGGGAACCCGACGACGAGGGTCTGCAACCGCCAACCGCGGGGCGACAGGCCTCGGCGCTTGGCCATACGCCCGGCCACCAGCGCCTCCGTCACGTGTACGACGGCCGTCCCGATCAACAGGGCCTGCAATGTCTCACGCGGCGGGAGCGCATCGCTGGTCATGTCATTCACCTTGTCGTAGGCGGTCTTGCTCACCGACAACTTGATCAGGGCCAGAACACCGCCGTCGAGCAGGAGGAACCAGAACAACGAAGGGCGTACGACGCCCGACCGCTTCGTCCGTGTCATGTGCACGTTCTACCGAGAACGGGCACCCGGGAGCAACCGGACAGGCTCGGCTGCCGGCGTGCCCCGGCGGGCGGCCGCCAGTTGCCCACAGGCGGCGTCGATCTCGGCGCCGCGGGTGATGCGGATGGTGGCATTCACGCCGAGCCCGGTGAGATCGCCCCGGAAGCGGCGCACCTGCTCCCTGGGCGACCCCACAACGGGATAGCCCGGGGTGGGGTTGAGCGGGATGAGGTTGACGTGCGCGCCCAGAGGGCGGGCGAAGGCCGCCAGCTCGGTGGCGTCACTCTCGCGGTCGTTGACCCCGTCGATCATCGCCCATTCGATGGAGAGGCGCCTCCCCGTGGCCGCCACGTACCCGGCGCAGGCCTCGGCCAACATGCCGAGCGGGTAGCGCCGGTTGATGGGCACCAGCTCGTCGCGCAGGACGTCGTTGGCGGCGTGCAGCGAGACGGCCAGGTTCACGGGCAGAGTCTCGGCAGCCAGGCGACGGATGCCGGGCACAATGCCCACCGTGGAGAGGGTGAGGTGCCGGGCCGAGAGCCCCATGTCGCCGTGCAATCGGACCACGGCGCCCCAGACCCGGTCGTAATTGGCCAGCGGCTCCCCCATCCCCATGAAGACGACGTTCGAGACCCGTCGCGGGGCGGCCTCGCGCATGGCGACGGCGACCTGCTCGACGATTTCGCCCTGGGTCAGCTGGCGCTGGAAGCCTGCCTGCCCCGTGGCGCAGAACTGGCAGGCCATGGCGCAGCCGGCCTGGGTGGACACACAGACGGTCACCCGATCCGGGTAGCGCATCAGCACCGTTTCCACCCGGGCCCCGTCGCCGAGCGCCCACAGCCATTTCGTCGTCTCACCGTCGTCAGCCGACTGACGGGAGACCTCGACCAGTGCCGGTGGCAGTGCCGCCTCCAGCGCGGTCCGCAAGGTGGCCGGCAGCTCGGTCAGATCCTCGGGCCGCTGCACCCGGACGTGGAGACCGTCCCAGACCTGGCGGACACGGTAGGCGGGCTCGCCGTCGAGGAGCTCGGCCAACTCCTCCCGCGTCAGGTCGTAGGGCGCCGGCATCGGACCAGGCTACGGGGCGCCGGGCGCCGCCACGCTCGGGGTCTGCTAATCGGTCCCGAGGATGACCGTGCCCGCCGCGGTGAACCAGCCGCTGGTGCCGTTCACGCAGGCCAGCTTGGCGTCGGGCACCTGGCGGGGCCCGCATTCACCGCGTAGCTGCTTGACGGCCTCAATCAGGAGGAACATCCCCCGCATGCCGGGTTGGCAGGCCGACAGACCGCCCCCGTCGGTGTTGGTGGGTAACGATCCACCAACGCGCAGGCGGCCGTCCTCCACGAAGGCGCCGCCCTCTCCCTTGGCGCAGAAGCCGAGGCCCTCGAGGGTCAGGATGACCATGGGGGTGAAGGCGTCATAGACCTGGGCCGTGTCGATGTCGTCGGGAGTGACACCCGCTCGTTCGAAGGCCAGCTTGCCCGAACGGACGCAGGGCGACTCGGTGAAGTCCTCCCACTCACTCATGGTCGTGTGCGAGGTCGCTTCCCCGGTGCCGAGGACCCAGACGGGTGCCTTGGCGCAATCCCGGGCCCGCTCTTCGTGCGTGAGCACCACGGCACCACCGCCATCGGTCCGGATGCAGCAGTGGAGCTTGCTCAACGGGTCCCAGACCATGGGTGCGTCGACGACGTCGTCGATCGTGATGGGGTCCCGGTAGAAGGCGTCGGGATTGAGGCCCGCGTTGTAACGGGTGGACACGGCCACCTCGGCCAGCTGCTCAATGGTGGTGCCGAACTCGTGCATGTGGCGGCGGGCCACCATGGCGTAGTGCGAGCCCACCGGGTGGCCGAACGGCGCGGCGAACTGAATCGGGCCCCGCGTGCCGAAGGAGAGGTTCGCCATGCGCAGCTGCTTCTTGAGGTCGGCTCGCTGCGTCGACCCGTAGGTCAACACGACCACCTCGACCAGGCCCTGCGCGATGGCCGCCGCCGCATGCTCGACCATGCACTCCCAGATGCTGCCACCGTGACCGGTGGAGTCCGCCCAGTTGGGCCGCAGGCCGAGGTACTCGGCAAGCTCGACCGGTGGCAACGCCCCGGTGAGCGACATGAAGCCGTCCACCTCCGACTTGTCGATCCCCGCGTCGGCGAGCGCACGCGACGTTCCCTGGAAGTTCAGCTCGAACGCCGTCTTGTCGTCGACGCGCCCGCACTCGGACGTCGCCGCGCCCACGATCGCCACCCGGCGGTTGGCCATGGATGGTCAGCGCCCCTTTTTGCGGCCGGGGTGACGGGAGTCGCAGGCGTGAGCCAGCGTGGCTCCCCCGGCGTCCGGCTCGAATGGCTCGTCGTCTCCCGTGTCGAGGCCCGGCCCCGCACCGACGGTGATCTTCTCCTCCCGAACGCCCATGAAGTCCCCGATACAGAGATGCCCGACCCTTCGCAGATCCACCGTAACGGTGCCGGAAGGACCCGACAATTCGCCCGATCTCACCTCCCCCCTGGCGACGATGGCCGCCTAATGTGCGTCCGACGCTCCCGACGAGACCAAGTCGGCCCGGGGGCCAGTACAGCAACCCGCGGCCGGGAACCTCGGGTGCGGTTGCGGCCGGCGACCCGGTCGTGCTGGCCTGACGTGCCGACAGAGACCAAGGAGACCGATGAGCGACACCACAGAGAGCCCGGCCGGCGACGATCTGATCCGTCGGATTGAGGGCGGGATCTGCTGGATCACCCTGAACCGGCCCGACGCCGGGAACGCCATGACCCAGTTCATGCGGGACCAGATCGCCGCCTGGGTCCGGGACGCATCCGCTGATCTGTTCGTCCGGGTCGTGGTCATCACCGCGGCGGGCGAGAAGGCCTTCTGCTCCGGAGCCGACCTCCGGGGCGGACGGCTGCCGCCACGGCCCAAGCCCGACGACGCGCCCGACAACGTGGTCGGCGACGCTTCGCGCATGATCAGGGACGGGTGGCAGGCACTCGTCACTTCCATCCTCGATTGCGAGAAGCCGGTCATTGCCGGCGTCAATGGCACGGCGGCCGGCGGTGGCATGCACCTCGCGCTGGCCTGCGACCTCGTCGTGATGGCCGAAGAAGCCAAGTTCGTCGAGGTCTTCGTCCGGCGCGGCATCGCACCCGATGCCGGTGGAGCATGGATTCTGACCCGTCTGGTCGGGATCCAAAAGGCCAAGGAGTTGTTCTTCTTCGGCGACGACGTTCCGGCTGCCGAGGCCTACCGGATCGGCCTGGTCAACCGGCTCGTGCCGCGGGCTGAGCTGCGGGCGACGCTCGAGGAGATGGCTGGTCGGCTGGCCAACGGGCCCACCAAGGCCATCGGGGTGGCCAAGTGGTTGACCAACCGCGCCCTCGACGTCGACCGTGCCACCTCTCTCTACGACGAGGCCGTCGGGCAGGAGCTGGTCACCAATACCCTGGACTCCAAAGAAGGCATCGCCAGCTTCGTGGAGCGGCGTCCCGCCGAGTTCAAGGGCTGGTAGCGCGCCCTTACGGGCTCGACGAGACCGCCGTCGTCGTCGTGGTCGTCGCCTGTACCCCGGTCGTGGTGGTTGTCGACGCGCTCGGGGACGTGGTGGTCGTCGCGCCTCCTGCCGGTGCGGTAGTGCTGGTCGTCGTGGTCGTGCCTGCCGCAGTCGTCGTGGTGGTGCTCGCAGCCGACGTCGTCGATGTGGTCGAGGTCGGCGTGGTGCTGGGAACCGGTGAGGGGTTCACGAGGTTCTTGAGCGTTGTCCCGGTGTCCGCCCCGCCGAAAATGCTGGCCAAGGGCTTGCCCGAGATCAGCTCGATGGCCGTGATGAGCAGGAGCGCCAGCACGAACACGATGGCCGCGCTGGCGGCAATAGCCCGCCACGAGAACCGGCGTACGACGGTGGGCCGGCTGAGCGCGGGCGACGCGGGCTCCGTCGAGGCCTGCAAGCGCTCGGCGGCCGGGGCATCAGCCGCCGCGCTGATCTCGAGGCGCTCGGTTTCGGCCGCAGGCAGCGCCGTCGACGACATGACGTTGGTGTCCTGATCGCCCGATCCCGGCTGCGGCCGACCGACCACTTCGGTCGGGGCGGAGGCCGCGTCCACCGAAGATGTCGACGGACTGCTCGTCGCGGTGCCCCCGAGCTTGCGCAGCAACGTGGAGGACTCGGGCGCCCGGACAGCGACCTGCTTGACAGCCTCGTGGCCCCGATCGATCGACTGTGCCACGAAGGCGGTGCCCATGGTGGCGGCCGCCGAGCCGATGGCCACGCCGATGATCGTCCCCTTGACGCCGAAGGTCGATGCCACGAGTGCGGCGATGACCGCGCCGGCGGTGGACGCCAGGATCTGGCGCAGCGAGAACTTCACGCCGGCGGGGTCTCGTTGCCCACGAGGGGTTCGACGGCGCGGGTGACGAATTGACGGGCGCCCGAGTCGAGCACCCAGTCGTGTCCGAACCGGGCGAGGGGACCAGCAAAGCGGGAGACCAGCCGGAGCGCGGTGTTGCCTGCTGCCAGGGAACTGTCCAGCGTGGCCGTGCAGCCGCTGCCCGTCTCGTCGAGCGTCAGGGTCGCTTCGCCGACGACATCACCAACGACGTTGGCCCGGACCTGCACCGCCTCTTCCACGTGCCCGATCTCGACCCGGAAACGCACGGGATAGGGCACCGGCGGCTGCACCTCACAGCGCCATTCCTCACCCGCCGCCAGCGCGGTGGCGTCGAACACCCGGAGCCACGGCCACCAATTGCGGTAGGTGGAGACGTCACTCAGGAGTCCCCACACCTTCTCCCGCGGGAGCGGCAACAGGTACTGGTGCACTGTCTCGATACTGCGGGACATTTTCCGCGCCGGACCGGTCCCGTCGTCTTGCGCATTCATCGGCCGAAGGACCCGTCGATCTGCTCACACCCCAGGTCGGCAAGGCCGTTGTCGCGGGCGTATTCCTCAATCGGGCGGATCATGATCCACAGTCGCCGGGGATCGGCGGTTCGGGCCGGGTGTCCACTGGCAACATTTACCCAGGTTAACGGGGTGCCACGGCGAAATAATCGGGCGACAAGGGGCCGGTAACATGCTGATCGTGCGTGAACGATGGCTTTCCCGGAGAGCCGTGTCGCTCCACCTGGCCATCCTCGTGTTCGTCCCGGGCTGTGCGGTCGCCGCCTGGTGGCAGATCAACCGGGCCGCCGACGGGAACCAGCTCAGCTACCTGTACTCGGTGCTGTGGCCCGCCTTCGGCCTCCTGAGCCTGTATTTCTGGTGGATGCTCGTCCACACCGACTACGACAACGCCGGGCTGAAGGGCGTGCAGCGCCAGCAGGCCATGGCGACCTCCGACGATTTCCCCGTGCCGGGAGGTCCGCAACCCCCCGTTACCGTCGACGAGGATCCCGAGCTGGCCGCTTACAACGCCCGGCTGGCTGACCTGGCCACCCAGGGACCGAAGACGTGGCGCGCCCGAGAATCCGTCGTCGTCCGGAGGGAGCAATGAAACGGCTCACCCAGCGCGGCCTGGAGGGCGCGCTGTTCCGCTATCAGCTGATGGCCAACATCGTCGGCGTCCTGATCATCCCCCTCTTCCTCTTCACCGGACTGCATATCGCAAAGGTCGGCAGCTTCAAGCTGGAGCTCGCCATCTTCGGCGTCGGCCACGGCTACCTCTACATCGTCTACCTGATTGCGGCAGGGTTCCTGGCGCTCAAAGCGCGCCTGCACATTCCTTGGATCCTCTTGATGTTCGTGGCTGGTCTCGTCCCGGGACTGACCTTCCTCGTCGAGTGGATCATCGTGACCCGCAAGATCCAGCCGCTGATTGCCGCGCAGAACGCGGCAGCGGCAACCGAAACGTCCGGGGTCAGTCCAGCCGCTCAATGACGGTGCCGTTGGCCTGGCCACCGCCCTCGCACATCGTCTGATAGCCGTAGCGGCCGCCGGTGGCCTCCAGGTGGTTCAGCAGCGTGCCCATCAGGCGTACTCCGCTCGCCCCCAGCGGGTGACCGATGGCGATAGCGCCGCCGCGCGGGTTGTAACGCGCCATGTCGTAGTCGAACTCCTTCTGCCACATCAGCGCGATGGCAGCGAAGGCCTCGTTGCACTCCACGGCATCGAACTCGTCGACCTTCATGCCCGACTTCTTCAGCAGCTTGTGGGTCACCGGCACCGGTGCCGACAACACGATGGCGGCGTCCTCGGCCGCTACGGCGAAGTGGGCGAAGCGGGCACGGATCGGCAGGCCCAGCGCTTCAGCGACCGAACGGTCGGCGATGAGCATGGCGGCCGCACCGTCGGTGGTCTGCGACGCGTTGCCCGCCGTGATGTCAGGCGCCGTGTCGGGCTCCCAGTTCTGCGCAGGCGGGAGCGCGGCGAGCGCCTCGATGGTCGAGGAGCGCCGGATGCCCTCGTCGGAGCGCAGGAACTCCCCGGTGAGGCTTCCGTCCTCGGCCTTGATGGGTACCGCCACCGCTTCTCGCTCGAAGTGCTTGTTGTCCCAGTTCTCGGCGGCCCTCCGGTGTGACTCGAGCGCGTAGGCGTCCATCTCCTGTCGGGTGATCCCGTAGCGGTCGGCCAGCACCTGACTGACCCGGAATTGGGTCCAGAGCCGCCCATCGATCGCCTCCATGAACGAAGGTGGGAAGGGGCCTGTTCCGCCCCGGGCATTCGAACCCATCGGCACGCGGCTCATGACCTCGGCCCCGCAGGCGATGACCAGGTCGTACTGGTCGGCGGCAACGCTGGCGGCGGCGAAGTGGACGGCCTGCTGTGACGAGCCACATTGGCGGTCGATCGTCGTGGCCGGCACCGTCTGGGGTAATCCGGCCGAGACCCACCCGTTCCGGGCCAGGTTGGTGCCCTGCTCGCCCACCTGGCTCACGCACCCGCCGATGACATCGTCGATGCGCTCGGGATCCACACCCGTCCGCTCGATCAGCGTGGTCAGGGCGAAACCCAGGAGGTCCGCCGGGTGCCAATGGGCCAGTGCGCCACCTCGCTTGCCGAACGTCGTCCGCACGACGTCGACGATGACGGGCTCTCTCATGGTGATGCCTCCTCGACTGTCCTCAGGTCCTTCGACCTAGGTTTCGGATTCTTCCGCCTCTGCTGCACCCGACGCCACCGCTTCCTCGCGGCGGGCCATCAGGGTCTCGACGGCAGCACCCGCACCCGCCGGATCGCCCTCGTAGGCCACGCTGCCATGATTCAGCACGACGGCCCAATTGGCCAGCTGCAGAACCCGGTTGACCTGTTGCTCGACCACCACCAGCGCAGTGCCGTTGCGGTTGATGTCCTGGAGTCCCTCGTACACCGTGTCGATTACGACGGGAGCCAGGCCCAAGGACAACTCGTCGGCCACCAGGACCTTGGATGGCACCACGAGGACCTTGGCCAGCGACAGGAGCCGTTGTTGGCCTCCGGAGAGAGTTCCTCCGGACTGGCGGCGGCGCTCACCGAGGATCGGAAACGCCGTATAGGCGCGCTCGAGGTTCTCCTTGAGCTTGGCCCGCCCGGCCCGCTGGCGGAACGCCAGCGTGAGATTCTCCTCCACCGTCAGGCTCGAGAACACGCCACGCCCCTCGACGACATGGGCCATGCCGAGTCGGGCGATCTTGTAGGCCGGGAGCGCCGTGATGTCCTCTCCGGAGAACAGGATCTGACCAGACGAGGCCGGGACCAATCCGGTGATGGTCCGCGCCACGGTGGACTTGCCAGCGCCGTTGGATCCGACCAGAGCGACGATGCCCCCTTCGGGCACGCGGAACGAGACATCGAACAAGGCTCGGTACGGGCCATAGGCGGCGCTCACGTTGCGGACCGACAGCACGTCGGTGCTGGCGGCTGGCGCTGGCGCGGGTGCGGCCGCGGTCGCCGTGCTCACGCGTGCCCCATCTGTCCGAGGTAGGCGTCCCGCACCGCCGGATCGGCCATGCAATCGTCGAAGGTTCCCGCAAACAGCATCGATCCGAGATCCATGACGACCGCCCGATCGACCACTTCGGCCACCATGGAGAGGTCGTGCTCCACCAGGAGTACGGCCGTGCCCCGCTCGCGCTGGACCGTGCGAAGAACGGCGGCGACCTCGGCCGTCTCGTGCAGGTCGAGCCCCGAGGACGGCTCGTCGGCGAGCAGGATCTTCGGTTCGGTGGCCAACGCCCGCGCCAGCTCGACCAGTCGGCAGTGCCCCAGCCCCAGGGCGTTGACCGATATGTCCGCCAGGTGGGAGATCCCCACCAGCTCCAGCGTGGCGTCGACCCGCTCCATCTCCTCCGGCCTCGGCTTGCTCATGTTGAGGAGGTCCCGCCACAGGCTTCCCTCGCCCCGACGTGAGCGCTCGGCCACCATGAGGTGGTCGCGCACCGTCATATCGGTGAACACCTCCACCCTTTGGTAGGTGCGTCCGATGCCGAGCCTGGCCCGCTTGTAGGTGGGCACACCCGCCAAGGGAAGTCCGTCGAAGAAGATGTCGCCCTCCTCGGGCCGCAACTGACCGCAGACGCAGTTGAACAGCGTCGTTTTGCCGGCGCCATTGGGCCCGACCAGGCCGACACTCTCCCCCGCGCCGACGTCGAAGGTGATGGTGTGCACCGCCTTGATGCCGCCGAAGGACTTACAGACGCCCTCGAGGCGCAGGAGTGGTTCGACGTCAGCCACTGGCACCAACCGAAACAGCCTGCGCCTTGCGATCCTCGGCTTCGGCCTCCTTGGCAAAGAACAGACGCTCGAATCGAGCGGTCGAGCGGCGCTTCTGGTATTCGAGCACGCCTTCGGGGTGCTGGGCGTACGTCAGCGCGCCGAAGGCGAACAGGACGATGGTCAGGCTCGGGCCCCCGAAGCGCGAGGGGAGATAAGTGAGGAGCTGCTCGACCACGAAGAGGCCGATGCCGGCCTGAATGGCACCTTCGACCGTGTTCACGCTGGTGGTCACCACCAGCACCACCAGGACGAGCGAGAAGGTCGTATTCCAGTCCACCGGAGACACGTGTTGTTGCTGAATGCTGTAGAGCACACCGCCGACGCCGGCGATGGCGCCGGACAGCGCGAAGACGACGATGCGCTGCCAGGTCGGATTGACGCCCAACCCTGCCGTGGCCGTCTCGCTCCCGCGCATGGCGGCCAGGTTGCGGCCGACGGTCCCCTTGCGGACCAGCAGGACGATCACCACGGCGACCGCGAGCACACAGAAGGACAGGATGAACATGGCGTGACCGTTGAAGTCGAAGAAGGCACTCGTGCCCAGCCACTTGGACTGGATGCTGGTGCCCTGGGCACCCCCGGTCACCCAGATGGTATTGAAGGCCGTGTTGTCGAACAGCAGCGCCGCGGCGAGGGTCATCAGTGCGAGACCCAGCCCGCGCAGACGCAAGGACAAGAGTGCAAGCACCACGGCGACAATGGCCGCGATGGCGGCACCGATGAGGCCTCCCACCAAGAAGTTGAACCCGAGGTGCACCGAGAAGACGGCGGCCGTGAAGGCACCGATACCGGCGAACGTCGCCTGGCACAGCGACAGCTGTCCCGCCATGCCCGTGATCAACGTCACCGACAGACAGATGATCGACAGGGTGAGGCCGTTGTTGAAGACGGTCTCCCAGGTGACCGGGATCCAGGTCAGCATGGAGACACAGAAAGCCGCCAGGACCACCCACCACAAGCTCCGGATGATGCGATCCATGCTGGGGGCGCGCGTGCTGGCAGCGATGGGCTCCGGTGGCGGGTCGATGGTGGCCAGTGGATCCCGGCTGGAGTCGAGGTTGCGCAATCCAGGCAGAATGAGCAGCGCGGCCGCAATGGCGAAGAACGGCAGGGAAGGCACCACCGCGGCGTTCCAGAAACTGTTGGGTGGTATGTAGCCCTGCAGCACGGTCGTCACGACGCCGATGAGGACCGCGACCCCGGCGGCGATGGGCAGCGATCGCAGCATCGCCCACGCCGCCGCCGCGATGGCCGTGACCGTCAGGGTGACGAACTCGTCCGAATTGAAGGCCCCGTATCCCGAAGCAAGCAGCACGCCAGCCAGGGCGGCCATGAAGCTGGAGATGATCCACGCCACGGCGACGACGCCGTTGGCGTTGACGCCGTCGAGCTGGACCAGTCGCCGGCTCTCGACGGCACCCCGCATCTGCAGGCCGAGGCTCGTGAAGCGCAGCAGGATGGTCAGCAGGATGAGGACCACCACGGTGACCGAGATGGTGGCCAGGTAGATCCCGTTGATCGGGGTCGAGTAGAGGCCGCTTCCGATGGTGAAATAGACGGTGTTCGGGTTGAAGAACGGGAAGATGGTCGCGGTGGCGTCGAGGTTCTGCGGACCGAAGATCACCGGCAGGAGCGACGGAATCCCGACCAGGAGAGCCAGGCCACAGACGAGTTTGGCCGTGCTGTTCGAGTTCGGGATGTGGCGGAAGATGAGGCGGTCGAAGGCGTAGCCCATGACCGGACCCAGCACCACGACAGTCAGGAGGAAGGCTTCCCATCCCGACCATCCGTGGTACTGGGTCAGGTAGGTGAAGATGAACGCAGACGCGAAGGCCTGCGCACCGAAGGCGAAGTTGAACACCCCCGTCGCCTGATAGGTCAGGACCAGGCAGACCGCGACGAGCGCGTACGTGCACCCGTACGGCACGCCCGGCAGCGCGAATCCGAGGAGTTGCTCCATGCCTACGCCCGGTTACCCGACACCGACACCCATACTGACCCTGTCCCTACCGTCCCGCGCTCAGGCCGGAGCCGGCACGCCGGCGGGCAGGGGGAAGACCGGGTTCTTCTTCGGGTTGGTCGACTGGAAGCAGTTGAAGACGTTCTTGCCCTTGTTCAGTGTGGGCAGGTACTTGTTTCCCGACACCTTGATGTACGCGAGGCAGTACGGCGGCGCATTGCCCGTGTGCCCGGCGCTCTTCCAGTTGACCGGCGCCTGGAGGTTGCCGGCCGTGAAGGCCGTCAAGGAGTTGTCCGCCGCGATGACGCTGGCCTGGGTGGGGTTCTTCCCTGCCAACTGGAGCCCCTGGACGAACAGGGCGGCCGACTCCCAACCCTGCAGCGCGATCTCATCCGACGCGTAGGCGGGCTCGTACTTCTTCATCTGCGCGAAGTAGAGCTTGAGGCCCGGGTAGAGGGTCGGAGATGCCGTGAACGGGACGTGCCCGATGTCGAAGTAGACGTTCTGCATCAGGCTCTGGTTCGTGTTCAGCGTTGACTGGTCGTTCCCGCTGAACCAGAGCTGCGTCATGTTCAGGCCGTACTGCTTGATGGCCCGGGCCATCGTGACGTTGCCCTGCACGTCCATGCAACTCACGACCATGTTCGATCCGGCCTGCTTCATGCGCTGCACATCGGTGGCCACCGTCGAACCGGGGTAGCTGACCTTGAGGTCGGAGTAGCTCACGGTGTACCCCGCCGCCTTCAGCGCGTTCTGCTCGGACTGGCACGAGGCCGCGGAGGCGGCCACCCCGTAGGCGATGAAGGCGAGAGAGGGCTTCTTCTGCGTCTGCCGGGCCACGTAGGAGACCTGCGGGGCGGCAGCCGGGTAGTACTGCACCGAGCCACCTGCTGCGAACAAGTTCTTCGGCCCCGCCCAGTTCCCCGTGACGTTGTAGCCGTAGGTGGGGATACCCGACTCCGTGAAGAGGTTGGGTGAGAAGAACGCCGTCGCCACCCCGGTCACTGCGAACACGTGGTCCTGGTTGATGAGGGTGTTCGCCAACTGGTTGAACGTGGTGGGATTGCCGGCATCGTCCAAGGCGTACTGGTAATTGATCTTGCGGCCGTTCACGCCGCCCAGCGTGTTGTTGACGTAGTTGAAGTAGGCCCTCTCGCCGTAGATGAGCGAGGAGAAGTTGGACGCCAGCGTCCCCGTCTGCGTCGAGATCGTGCCGACCGTCACAGAAGTCGGAGACAGTCCCGGCACGCTCGCCGCACCGGCCACGCCGGGCGACGTGGTCACGACAGCGGTGCCCAGCATTGCCCCCAGCACCGCCACTCCAGTCAGCGTCTTGAATCCATGTCGTACTCGCATACCGTCCCCAATCATCGGTCGTGCATCCCCCGGGATGCCGGTCACTGTAGCTGCAGGGCCTCAGACCCTTGGCTCACCCTTGCTGCTCATCTCACGTCGCCAATTCCTGTTTGCTTCCACCACCCGCGATGGCGCGGATCGTGCATGTGCTGCAGCCGCCTCAGTTCAAGAACAACCTCCGTCGGTCGTACTCACGCAGGGCCCGCACCTCGTCGGGACGAACCGCCGGGAGCTCCTCGACCTGCCTGACCACTGCAGGCTGGTACCCGCACGACGATGCGAAGGAGCGCACCCGGTCGTCGAGTGTGCCCTCTCCGGCGGGGACGGCGGCCAGTCGCAACACGCCGTCGTCACGCCGCAATATCCCCTTGTCGGTCACGACGCTGGCGACCCTTGTTCCCGGTGACGTGACATAGGCGACGGTCTCGGGGAGCCGCTCGGGACGGGCCAGCGTGACCACGACGCATGCCGTGGCCCGGCTGGCCACGTCATTGGCACCACCGGAACCGACCAGGAAGCGCCCACCCGCCAATTGCGTGGAGTTCAGGGACCCTTCCCGGTCGACCTCAGCCGCACCGAGGCAGCCCACGGTCGTCGTGCCGGGTCCTCCGATGACCATGCCGAGCACGGCCGACGCGTCGGAGAGGTACGGCGTGGCCGGGAAGACCCGCTGGTTGAAGATGTAGGGGTCAGCGGGGGTCGGCTGATAGCCCCAGAGCCCGAGCTCGGCCGTCAGCATGACGTTGCGTCCCGCCGCCCGGGCGCGCCCCACGGCGACCCACGCCGCCAGATTCGCCACGCCGGCCCCCGCCAGCACCGCGTCGGCGTCGATGTCCGCCACGACCCGCTCGAGCTCGCGCGCTCCGAGCGAGGCCGCCTGCTCCCAGCGGGAGATCACGGGATCGTCGACGACCGGGTTTGCGTCGGCGTCGGCCTTCCACGACATGGGATCCGAGCGACCTTCGAGCCACTTGAGCTGGTCCGACCCGACACGTGCCAGGTACGCCTCGTGGGTCGCCGGACCGAGCACCCACTCGTCGACATAGGTGTCGAACTCATTGCGGGCGGCCGCAGCGGCGGCGGCACTCCAGTGCGCGATGTCCTCCCCGTAGCTGCGGACAGGTAAGCCCGGGGCGTAACACCCGCCCGGGTGGGCGCCGAACGGCGCTTCCACCACCGCCAGGACACGGTGCGCCGGGACTTTGACCCGGTGCCCGAGACCCTCGAGGTCATCGACCACGCGCTCGACGGTGGCCACGACACCGCGGCGGGACGCCCAGGCACCCCAGACGCCGTCGAGGAGCGGCTCGGAAAAGACCAGGTTGCCCGAGGGATCGGCCGCGGCGGCATGGACGAGCGCAACGTCGGGCACCAGCGGCTGGAGCAGACCCAGAGGGCCGAAGGGCGAATCGACGACGGCGAACGCCTCATTGTCCGCCATGGACGAGCCGACCAGCGATCCGGTCACTGCAGCGGGCAGGCCACGGGCGGCCGCCTCCAGGCGTTGGGACAACGTGAGGATCGACCAGTGCTCGACCTCGACCTCACCCGACTCGTAGGCCTGGCGGAAGATGGGGTTGGGGTTGTAGGTCGGGAAGCTGTTGCCCGAATAGGCCGTGATCACTTTTCGGACCAGGCCTCCCCGGAAGTAGGCCGCCCCCAGGGCGCCCAGGCTGGTCATGATCAGGGTGAAGCCCGGGTCCGTCCGCCAGAACTGCCGGGCCAGCTCCCGGGCGGCCGCCGTCCAACGACTGTGCCCCATCATCACCAGCACCGAGTCGCCGGGCCGCACGCTCCGTGCGACGGCATCCTCGAGCGAAGTCACCACAGGTCCGCCGGAGGTGTTGGCCGTTGGGGTCACAACACCCGCTTCACGCCGGACACCAAATCACATAACCCCTGGTCCGACATCATTTTTGACCCCAACCAAACCTGACCACCGTGTCAGGTTAGTCATTTCGACCATACCCGGCACTACCATGCACCGGGCATGGGGCCGCCGAGAGTCGACCACGACCCGGCGCCCGCCCCGAAGAGGCTCGACCGGTCGAACGCGACCAAGAGCGTCCCGATCCCGAGGGCCGCGAGCAGCG